>Ga0315278_10004014_pt1 | contig 13247 bp, 11 predicted proteins | sample YL17G06_0_MG_FD_203880 | JGI IMG/M metagenome (GOLD analysis project Ga0315278, IMG submission 203880) | Sediment microbial communities from Yellowstone Lake, YNP, Wyoming, USA - YL17G06_0 | ecosystem: Environmental > Aquatic > Freshwater > Lake > Sediment | place: USA: Wyoming | collected...
ATCCATGACCGGCCTCCGCCCCTCACCTCCACGCCCCTCACCTCCACGCCCCTCATCTCCACGCCCCTCACCCTACCCTCTCCCCAGAGGGGAGAGGGATTCTGAAGGCGGCTTGGTGGCGCGGAGTCGGAATGGATCCCTCTCCCCCATCGGGGGAGAGGGTAGGGTGAGGGGGCAGGTTTGCGAGCGCTCCAGGCGATACGCGCGTCGTCTGCGCCAGTCAGGGACGGAGGCGGAGAGGAAGCTTTGGTTCCGACTGCGCAATCGCTGTTTGATGGGAGTGAAGTTCCGCCGCCAGCACCCGATCGGCTCCTTCTTTGTGGACTTCTGCTGCACGGAAGCGAATCTCATCGTCGAAGTCGACGGCGGCCAGCACGCGTTGGAAAGGCGAGCCGACACCAAGCGGACGACCTATCTCGAAGCTCAGGGCTATCGAGTGCTTCGCTTCTGGAACAACGAGGCCCTCAGTAACACTGACGCGGTTCTCCAGCGAATCGCTCTCGAGCTCGCCACGGACGATCGCTCCTCGCCTCCACCCCCCTCGCCTCCACGCCCCTCGCCTCCACGCCCCTCACCCTACCCTCTCCCCAGAGGGGAGAGGGATTCGGAAGGGCCCACTGCAGGAGGGGAGAGGGATTCGGAGCGGCGAATTCGGATGAAACCCTCTCCACAGTGGGGAGAGGGAGGGCGAGGGCGGTGAGCGAGGGGGAGCGGCAGGTCTACACGGTGTCGGAGCTGACGATGCGGATCAAGGCGACCCTCGAAGAGGGCTTTCCCATGGTCTGGGTCGAGGGCGAGATCTCCAACCTCCGCACGCCCGGCTCCGGCCACGCGTACTTCACGCTCAAGGACGAGGGCGCCCAGCTCTCGGCCGTGCTGTTCAGGGGGCGCGGCCGCCGCGTGCGCTTCGACCTCGAGGACGGCATGCAGGTGCTGGCCTTCGGTGGCCTCGACGTCTACGCCGCGCGGGGACAGTATCAACTGGTGGTCGAGATGATGGAGCCCAAGGGATTGGGCGCGCTCCAACTCGCCTTCGAGCAGCTCAAGCGCAAGCTCGAGGCGGAGGGCCTGTTCGACGAGGCGCGCAAGCGGCCGCTGCCGGCCTTCCCGCGGGTGATCGGCATCGTGACCTCGCCAACCGGCGCTGCCGTCCGCGACTTGCTCAATGTCATCGGCCGGCGCTTCGGCGATCTGCGAATCCTGATCGCGCCCGTGCGGGTCCAGGGCGACGAAGCGCCGCGAGAGATCGTCCAGGCGCTCCACAATCTCCAGGAGGTGCCGGACCTCGACGTCGTCATTGTCGGGCGGGGCGGCGGCTCGATCGAGGATCTCTGGGCCTTCAACGACGAGCGCGTGGCTCGCGCGCTCGCGGCCTGCCGCGTGCCCGTCATCTCCGCCGTGGGGCACGAGACCGACTTCACCATCGCCGATTTCGTCGCCGACCTCCGCGCGCCGACGCCGTCGGGAGCGGCCGAGCTCGTGGTGCGGGAGAAGCTGGCCGTGATCGAGACCCTGGTGGATCTCTACGCGCGGCTCAAGCAGGCCGTCACCGCCGACGTGGGCGCCCGGCGGGAGCGCGTGGAATTCCTCCTCCGCCGGCGCGTGCTGACCGATCCCGCCCGGGCGCTCCGCGATCTCTACCGGCGCCTCGACGAGCTCGGGGGCCGTCTGCGCCTGGGCCTCCGCTCGAGCCAGCGCCACGTCACCCACCGCGTCGCGCTGGCCACGAACGCCTTGCGCTCGCGCAACCCCTTGGCCAGAATTACCGGCCTCGCGGCGCTCCTGTCGCAGCTGCGGGGCCGCCTCGCGTCCTCGGCCGCGCACAATATGAAGACGTCGCGGGCGCGCTTCGCGGAGGTAGTCGGTCGGCTCGAGAGCCTCTCGCCGCTCGGTGTCCTCGCCCGCGGCTACAGCGTGACGCGGCTGCCCTCGGGGACGGTCGTGCGCAGCGCCGGGCAGGTCGCCGTGGGCGACCCCCTCGAGATCCTCCTCCACCATGGCGCGCTCGGCGCGCGGGTGACCGACGTGCGGGAACGGGATGAGCGACATCAAGTTTGAGGACGCGCTCGCGCGGCTCGAGCAGATCGTGGACCAGCTCGAGGCGGGCGATCTGCCGCTGGAAGAATCGCTGAAGGTCTTCGAGGAGGGCGTCGCGCTCGCGCGCCGCTGCGCCAAGTACCTCGAGGAGGCCGAAAAGCGCATAGAGCTCCTGACCAAGGATGAGTCGGGGCTGCTCAAGACCGAGCCCTTCGAGTGGGACAAGGACGCCCAGGGGTGAGCTTCGATCTCGCCGCCTACATGACCGAGCGGGCCGGCGCCGTCGACCAGGCCCTCGACCGCTTCCTGCCGTCCGAGAGCGCGCGGCCAGAGTCGCTTCACAGGGCCATGCGGTACAGCGTCTTCGCCGGCGGAAAGCGTCTGCGCCCCGTCCTCGTGGTCGCGGGCGCCGAGGCGGTGGGCGGCGGGCTGGACGCGGTCATGCCGGCCGCCTGCGCCGTGGAGATGATCCACACCTACTCGCTCATCCACGACGACCTGCCGGCCATGGACAATGACGACTTTCGCCGCGGCGTGGCGACCAATCACAAGGTGTTCGGCGAGGCGATCGCCATCCTGGCCGGCGATGCGCTCTTGACGCTCGCCTTCCGGCTCCTCGCGGACAGCGCTCCCGTGCACGTTGACGCGCACCGGCTCCGCGAGGTGTTCGTCGAGGTCGCCGATGCCGCGGGAAGCGCGGGCATGGTCGGGGGCCAGGTGGCCGATATCGAGTGCGAAGGCAAGCCCGCGGACGCCGCGGTGGTGGACTATATCCACACGCACAAGACGGCCGCCCTGATCCGCGCCTCGATCCGCTCCGGCGCGATCCTGGCGGGCGCCACGCCGCACGAGCTCGCCGCGCTGGGCGTCGCGGGCGACAACCTGGGCCTGGCCTTCCAGATCATGGACGACATTCTCGACATCACGGCGACGTCGGAGGAGCTCGGCAAGACGGCCGGCAAGGACCAGGCGCAGCAGAAGGCGACCTATCCCGCCGTCCACGGCATCGAAGCCTCGCGCCGCCGGGCGCAGGCCCTCGTCACCGACGCGCACGCGGCGCTCGAGCCCTTCGGCCCGCGCGCCGTGCCGTTGCGCGCCCTCGGCACCTTCATCATCGAGCGAAAGGCCTGACGTGTCTGAGATCCGTACCGTCCATGCCCGTGAAATCCTCGATTCGCGCGGCAACCCCACGGTCGAAGTGGAAGTGTGGCTCGACTCGGGCGCCTTCGGCCGTGCCATGGTGCCCTCGGGTGCTTCGACGGGCACGCGCGAGGCGGTCGAGCTCCGCGACGACGACGACGCGCGCTATGGCGGCAAGGGCGTGCGCCAGGCCGTGCGCAACGTGACGGAGACCATCGCCCCGGAAATCGAGGGGCTCGAGGCGACGGAACAGACCGCCGTGGATCGCGCGCTGCTCGAGCTGGACGGCACGCCCAACAAGTCTGGGCTCGGCGCCAATGCGCTGCTCGGCGTCTCGCTCGCCGTCGCGCGCGCGGGCGCCGACGAGTGCGGCCTGCCGCTCTACCAGTACTTGGGCGGGCCGGGCGCCCGGATCATGCCCGTGCCGATGATGAATGTGCTCAATGGCGGGGCGCACGCCGACAATGGTCTCGACATCCAGGAATTCATGATCGTGCCGGCGGGGACGGGCTCGTTTGCGGATGCCCTGCGCGCCGGCGTCGAGATCTTCCACATGCTGAAGAAGCTCCTCAAGGACAAGGGTCTCTCGACGGGCGTGGGCGACGAGGGCGGCTTCGCGCCGACCTTGCCCGGCAACGAGGCGGCGCTCGACTTTCTGATGCGGGCGATCGAGCGGGCGGGCTACCGGCCCGGGGACGAGGTCTTCGTGGCCCTCGACCCGGCGGCGAGCGAGTTCGGCAAGCGCGGCCGCTACACCCTCAAGGCGGATCGCGTCACCCGCACGAGCGACGAGATGGGCGCGTGGTACGAGACGCTCGCCGGCCGCTACCCCATTTGCTCGATCGAGGACGGGCTCGGCGAGGACGATCACGAGGGATGGCGGGCCCTGACGCAGCGGCTCGGCTCCCGAATCCAGCTGGTGGGCGACGATCTTTTCGTCACCAATCCCGCCATCCTCCAGGAAGGCATCCGCCGCGGACTGGCCAATGCCGTCCTCGTCAAGGTCAACCAGATCGGCACGCTGACTGAGACGCTCGAGGCCGTGGAGCTGGCGAAGCGCGCGGGCTGGGGCACCGTCATCTCCCATCGCTCCGGCGAGACCGAGGACACCTTCATCGCCGACCTGGCCGTGGCCGTCAACGCGGGGCAGATCAAGACCGGCTCGCTCTCCCGCGGCGAGCGCACTGCGAAGTACAACCAGCTCCTGCGCATCGAGGAGGAGCTGGGGCCCTCCGCCGTGTGGCCCGGGCGGGCCGCGTTTGCGAGCCGCGAGCGATGAGCCTTCGCTCCGTGCGTCTCCTGCGCACGGCCGTCATGGCGGTGCTGGCGGTCTCGCTGGCCGTCTATGGCGGGCAGAGCCTCACGCGCGTGTGGGCGCTCAAGAAAGACGTCGAGACCCTCGAGCGCGAGGTGGGGGTGCTGCGCGCGAATGCCGCCCGGCTCACCGTCGAGGTGGACCGGCTCCGCACCGACCCCGAGTACGTCGAGCAGATCGCCCGCGAGAAGCTCGGGCTGGTCAAGCCGGGCGAGCGCGTGTACAAGCTGCCGCCGGCATCCGGGAGCCGGTAGCCCCGTGCCGACCCTGGAAACGCTCCTGCCCATCCTGTTCGCGGTCGCCCTCTTTCTGAACGTCCGCGCCTCGTTCAAGCTCGGTCTCGACTGGCGCGGGATGCTCACGACGGTGCGCTTCGTGCGCGATGCCTATGCGCGCCGCGCCGCGCTGCCGACGGAGGAGACCATCGAGCGTGAGCCCCAGGCGCCGGTGTTCCTCCACCTGGTGCCCGCCTACCTGGAGCCCGACATCGCGGGCACGGTGAAGGCCCTCTGCGCCTCGCGCTACCCTCACCCCGGGCTCCACGTGGTCGTCGTGACCAAGGAGGAGGAAGAGCGCGCACCGCATCCGGCCATGGGCGTGAGCACCGGGGAGCTGGTGCGCCGGCTGCACGAGTCGCTCCCGCCGTACCAGCAGAAGCGTCTCTCGCACCTCGTCATGCCGGGGCCGGGCCGCAAGGCGCAGCAGCTCAACTGGGCGCTCCGACCCGAGGCGCTCCGCGAGCTCCTGGGCGACTCGTACGACCCCGCCCGCGTGTTCGTCGGCGTGAGCGATGCGGATTCCATCCCTGATCCGGATACCTACCGATGGATCGCCGAGCGCGAGCTCGCGGGAGACGGGAGCCTCGCCTACCAGGGCATCACGCTCTCCCTCGCCAACTATGACCGCCTCGATATCCGCGGAAAGATCTGCGCGATCCAGCAATCGTCGATCTTCATTCGCGTATCGATCGCGCGGCTTATCAACGAGGTCAAGCGCGTGCGGCTCTTCGACGCCTTTCATGCGCGCTATCCGCGCCTGGGGCGCCTCGTGCGGCCGGTGTTCGAGCTCTGCTTCCGCCGCTCGCAGATCTGTCTCGGCCACAACCAGTTCGTGCGTCTCGACGTCATGCAGTCGCTCGGCGGCTTTCCGACCTCGGGCGCCACCGAGGACTCCACGCTCGGCTATGCGCTGGGTGCGCGCGGCATCCTGATCCGGGCGCTGCCGATGGTGGAGCTCACCGACCTGCCGGAGACGCCGGACAAGATGGTCCGCCAGAACGCGCGCTGGTACCTGGGCGTGCTCGACGACATCCCGTTTCTCCGACGCGTCTTCCGCGCGGAGCCGACGGCCTTCAACCTCGCCCAGCTCGTTCGCCACGTGGGCAACAAGGTCGTGGAATGGCCCATTGCCGCGCTCGTCTACCCGCTCATGGGCTATCTCGGGTGGTGGCTCGCGTACACGTATCGCGGCCGCCACCCCTGGCTTTTCTACGCCGCGACCGGCGCGCCCACGGTCTCGCTGATCCTGACGGTGTGGGTGGGTGGCATCGTCACCCAGAGCCTCGTCGAAGAGCTGCGGCCGTACCTCCCGCGCCAGGTGGACCTGCGTCGCAAGAGCCTCCGGGAGAAGTTCTTCGGCACCTTCCGCTGCCAAACCTACTGGCTGCTGGCGACGCGCGGCGCCTGGCGCGTGCTGTGGAGGATGGCGCGCACGGGTCGCTACGAGCCCGGCAAGACCGACCGCGTCACGCGCGCCGGCCGCGCCTGAGATTCGAGGAGACGCACATGGCTGACCGCATCCCGCTGATGGAAATCGGCAAGCTCCAGGCACGCGTGAGCGAGCTCAAGGTGACGAAGGGCGCCGCGCCATGGTCGGAGGCGCTGGTCATGACCGACGACATCCAGGCCTTCATCATTTGCCACGCCCCGGGCCACCCGAACGACACGCATTACCACCTCCACGACGAGTGGTGGGTGGTGCTCCAGGGCGAGATCGACTGGCACATCGAGGACGAGCCCGCGCCCATCCGTGCGCGCGCCGGCGACTTCGTCTTCGGCCCCAAGAACCGCTGGCACCACGTCGAGCCGGTGGGCACCCAGCCCACGATCCGCGTGGCGATCAACGCGCGCGGCGAGTTCCACCGCTACGACCGTCCCGGCTGCAAGCCGCTCTAGAGCCCCTGCTTTTCCCTCGTCCCGTGGAGAGGGACCGCCGAATCCCTCTCCCCTCCGGAGAGAGGGTAGGGTGAGGGGCCGAGGGTGAGGGGAGACTCGGTTGACACGTCACCATCCGTCGGGTACATTGCAGTGGTCACCGCGGGGTGGAGCAGCCCGGTAGCTCGTTGGGCTCATAACCCAAAGGTCGCTGGTTCAAATCCAGCCCCCGCAACCATAAGAGACGAGGGGTTAGCGGACGCAGCAGCCGCTAGCCCCTTTCGTTTACCCAGACTTCACCCAGGAAGTCGCTCCGCCGGCCTGGCTTCAGCACGTGACGCCACGGGCTACTCGATGACCTGATCCGCCCGCCCCAGCAGCGACGGCCGGATCGTCAGTCCGAGGGCCTTGGCCGTCTTGAGGTTGATGACCAGCTCGAACGTCGTCGGTCGCTCGATAGGCAGATCCCCGGGCTTCGCTCCGCGCAAGATCTTGTCGACGTGGCGCGCTGCGCCCTGCCAGAGGGCGATCAAGCTCGCCCCGTAGGACATGAGCCCGCCTTTCTCAACCGTCTCTCGGTACGCATAGAGCGCCGGCAGACGCTCCCGGGTCGCGAAGTCGAGGATGAGCTGTCGGAAGGCGAAGTTCTCGGCGCTGCCGAAGACGTAGAGTGCGTCGGGCGGCTGGCGGCGCATCACGTCGAACGCCGCCAGGAACTGAGCCTGCTCCTGGGCCGGGAGGAACGTCAAGGTGAGTCCGAGCACCCGCGCCGCGTTCCGTGCTTCCTGCCCGTAGTTCGTGGCCCATGCCCACTCGGGCCCGAGGTAGACGATGCGCGAGGCTCGCGGCACGGCCTCCGTGAGCAATTGAAGGCGCTTGCCCTCTTCCTGGGGCTCCGCAAAGAGCGTATGGCCGGTGACATTCCCGCCCGGGCGCGCAAGGCTGGCGGCGAGCCCTGCCTCGACTGGCCGGGCGCTCGTCACCATCACGATCGGCGTAGTGCGGGTGACGCCCCGCGCGGCCACCGCCCCGGCCTGCGACACCAAGACGATCACGTCCACGCCGAGCGCCACGAACTCGGCAGTGAGCGGCGCAAAGCGCTCGGGTTTGCCTTCGCTTGTCCTGCGCTCGATCACAATGTTCCGCCCCTCGTTCCAGCCCAGCTCGCGGAGCCTTTGCACGAAGGCTCCTACTCCCGTGTGCTGCGCCAGTTCGGCGATCGACGTGGTGCTGGCGATGACGCCGACCCGGGGCATCTTCCCCGCCTGCTGCGCCTTAGCGGCGAGCGGCGCGGCGAGGAGGCCAGCGACTGTCGTGAGGAAGATCCGGCGGTCCATCATGGGGCATCTCCCGGTCGGCCAGGTGGCGCGAGTGACGCGAGGCGGTCAGTGTGAGCACTGTCGCCTCGGCAGCGCAATGAGGCAAACGCGCCATTGCAACTAGTGCCCGCTTCGGCGCAGCCTCCACCCACTCCTCGTGCGCGGCACCGTCCGGATCCGGGGAGGGAGTGATGCCCCGCATCTTGAGACAACCCTTGCGGGCCCTCGGTGGTCGCACGGGCGACTCGCGGGGGCGTTCGCGTGTTCCCCTCGGCTCGTGGGGGGGCCCGTGACTGAGAATGGGAAGTTCGGTCACGGAGATGGGGACAGCGGACGGGGCGACCGCCGCCGGAGAGTGCTAATGTTGGCTCTCCTCATCCTCTCCTCTGTTCCCTTGCTCGACGCGGTATATTCCGGCGTCCCACCAAATCATTCCTTGATTGGGCCCACGCGTTCCACGGTAGGTTCCCTCGGCAAACGAGATCGTGTCCGGATACTTTTCGTCGCACGGAGAACTCTGCGACTTCATCCAGATTCCGATGAGCTTTGCCGGTACTTCCCGGTCACGTTGTGGCATTGTGGCATGGGTGGCACAAGAATACGTACGCACGAACCGGATTTCAAATAGAAACTAGCAGCAAAATCGCCGCGTTGTGGACGGCGGATTATTCGCCGGACCAGGCGGCAAGTGGATGCCGTGGCCGCATCGACGGAGTTCAGCATGAGACCACCCGAGATTCACATCGCGCACTTGCTGCGGCATTGAAGCAGTTCAGCAGTCCGAATGCTCTATCCGAGAATTGCCGAATTGATCGCCTGGTTTGCCGTCAAGCCTGAGAGTGGCGTCAACACTTCCAGCTCGAGGTTGGGGCAGAAGACGGCGTTGCCTCGCTCCGACAAGTCCACGTCGATGAAATTCTCAAGGTTGAGGCTGTCCTCAGGGTCGTAAGAGAGCTCGAGAGACACCTGGAAAACTACCGAGGCGCGGTTGGGAACGACCAACTGATTGTGACTGAGCGCGAACTGCTCGAACGAAAACGATTTCGACTTGAAGCTTGCACCCTGGAAGATATGTCCACCGTCTGCCCGCAAGGAGGTAACGTTCTGCCGATGCGTCGGTTGGAAGTCCGGATGCGGCGTCTGATCGTTTGAATTGCCGGTTACCGGATCCGTTCCCCACCCGAACCAACGGATAATCGCCAGAGACGCATTGATATCGAGTGTCTGGACATCGCCGGAAAAAATCCCAGAAGCGGCTTGGACGGAACAGCCGCCGTTTACAATGAGCGATGACCTGACGTTGGCCACCGCGAACGAATCCGTCTCGTTAGACCAGAGAAAGAAGAAGATGAAGCGAGTGGAATTGGACGTAGATGGGTCGTTAACCCGCACTCTGACGAAACTGTTCATCGATTCCACGTGGGAGTCGATGAAAATGTCGGACTGCGGGTGCGGGAGTTGCCAGATGAGAAACGGCTTGTCCAGCAACGCGATCGCCGGAATGAACGGTGCGCGAAGCAGGTCGGCCGCTTGGCGGCGCGCCGCCATGGCACCCCGAAACTGGGCGGTCGACGCACGTATGTTCTTCGCCGCGGCCGCCCGCTCCTTCGCGAAATCGGCGCGCAGTGCGCGCTGATCCTCGGCGAGCAGCTTGATGAACTTCGTCCCGTCGAGACCGGCTTTCTGGATCACCGAGTCGACGATCGCCATGGCGGCACGGCGCTTGGGAGAGGCCGCCGGGATGCGACCCTCTGTCGTGCCCTGGCCGGTTGGTATCTTCCCACTCTTCATCGTGGCAATGATGCGCTTCAACTCTGACTTGTCGATGGCCATGTGCCTCCCTCAGTGGGCGTATTACACTCCCCGCTTTGCAGCCCGTGCAAGCGGAATCTCGTCAACGGTTAGGCGCCAAAAGCGCTAACGCGAACTATAATCCCCCTTTCCGTCGCGTATCAAACATTGTTTCGAGGCAAGGCGGTTGCGGTTCAGACAGCATGAACGCACCTTCGACTTCACGGAAGACAACTCAGGCTCCTCAGGTAGGGCTCGACCTACAACTGCCTGCGGCTCCAGCGGGGGGGCGGCGTGCTGGGCTGGGGGCGTGATGGCCTGTGACGGGGCGCAGGGGCGGGGGCGCGAGGGCGCGGAGGGCGTTGATGTTGCCTTCGCTCCTGCGGCTGATCGCGACGCTGCACGATCCCGCGGGGATCCGGAAGCTCCTTGCGCATCTGGGGATGGTCCGCTCCGCGGCGAGCCCCGGCCCCGCCCCGCCCGAACCCGGCGCTGCCGCATCCTGAGCGGCTCCTCGAGGGCGCGGCGGGCGCCGTCGTGCCTCCGCCGCGAGGCGTCATCGGCGCTGATCCGGCCGGTCCGTGGCCGGTTGACGGCGGCGCTGTGCCCGCCTAGTATCCTGCTCAGTCGAGCCGGTTCGCTCGACCCGCGAGGAGGACGCTCATATGCACTGTGGCAGCGGCTCCTTGGGCGGCCAGCGTCCGAGTCTGGCAGATTATGTCAGGGGGCCGGGGGCCACGCGGGGGGCGGGCGGTGCCGGAGGGGGCGAATGTTGCCTACGCTCAAAAGCTGCCTTGGTTCTTTCGGGCCGTGGCGGGCGGCGTCCAAGGTGCGATTCGTTCCTGTCATTCGCTGGCCAGAGCCGCCCGAAAAGGGGTGCTGGACAGCGGAAACGGCCAGGGCGCACAGTGCGAAAGTGAACCCGACTCAAAAGCAATTCTCCCTGAACCGCGCAGCGTCAAAAAAGCAATTCCCGATCAGTCTCGCCGCGAGGTTGCCGGCCGAGCACGTCTCGGAGACCGCGGCGCTATTCGGCACTCGACGGATCGCCCACCGGAGCGGCATGCTTCGACGTCCGCGAGTCGCTCGACTGCGCCGCGGACGCGGGGGAAGTCCACGATGAATGGGCACCTGATCCGAGAGCGCGACGCGGCGTTCGAACGTTACGACCGGGCCCTCGAGCGTTGGCCGGCGCGGGCGGGCGACGACTTCGTCCGGGAATTGACGGCGGTCGTGAACGAAATGGAGCGTATTGCCACCGAGGCGGACGCAGCGGACGGCGACCGGCTCGAGCGCGGCCGGACTTGGCGCTACGCCGGCGACGCGTGCGTCGACCGCGCGGCGGACAGGGATCCGACTTGGCTCGCCCACGCGCGGCGCGACTATCAGCAAGCCGAGGAACGGTTGGAGGGACTGAAGGAACCGCTCCAGCGCGGTAAGCTCGACTTCAACATCGGGAGCTTGCTCCGGCTCCTCAGCGGTGGTCGCGACCGGCGGCTGCTCGACGACGCGGAGCGCCGCATGTCGCTGGCGATGGCGGCCTTCCAGAAGGATGCGCCCGATCTGGCGCAGCGGGCTAGCGACGCATTGGGCGTCATCAAGGCGCAAGCCGCGCTGGCCGCCCTGAGCGATGAGGCGACCGAGGGCAAGGAGCGGCTCGAACGCATCGAGCAGGCCTTCGCCACGCCTGTCGGCAGGGAGAAGAGGAAGGAGATACTAGCCGGTTTGCAGGTCGGGCCAGACACTATGGCCGTCCCGGAAGCTGTGGGCAAGTTCACGGCGACCGGTCTAGAGGCCGAGATCGCCAGCATGCGCCAGATGCTTCAGCAGGGACTTAAAAGCGGCGAGGTCCGCGCAGAGCGGGCGAGCGCTCTCAATCGACTGCTCGACAAACTGGAGTCGCTCCAGGGGGACTACAGCAGCGGCAAGATTTCCGCCGAGCAGGCGAACGCCCGCGTCAAGCAGCTGTTTGGCGACTTGGCCCCTCTGCTGGCCGACCCTGGGCCGCAAGAGCGGCGGAGTGCGGCGATGGCTGCCGGTCTGTCGCGCGCCGCGACCGTGGATACCTACGTCGGGCAAATGAAAGTGGCGATCACGCGCGAGATGCTCGATGTCCCGCCTGCGGCCACGCGCGAAGCCTTGGGTGGCGTGCTCGGCGATCTGGTCCGGTTCCAGAACGAGATGCAGGCCGGCGTCGACGATGCGGCGGTGGCGGAGCAGGAAGCCAACCTCCTGCGCCCGGCCGCACGCGGCTACCACCAACTGTCGATGACGCGCCACCTGTTGCTGGCGCGCCCCCTGTGGGAATGCGTGGACTATGTGCCGGCGGTGAACAGCCTGTTCTTCGCCGGCCAGGACGACCTCAAGAAAGTTCTGGAGGCCGTCGCCGCGCGGAAGCAGTTGACGGTAGAGAACACCGAACGCATCCAGAATCATGGCCAAGTACGCTGGGACACGCTCAATCGATGCCACGTGGGCGTGTTCGACTTGCGAGGCGCCGACGGCGACATGGCGCAACTGGCGGCGCAAAAACCAAAACAGGCGCGCGCGCTGGCCGCCGTGGCCTACGAACTGGGAATGGCCTTTGCCACGGGCCGGCCGGTGGTGGTGGTGGCCGGGATCGAAGAGCAGTTGCCCTTCGACGTGGACATCGCCCCCGTCGCGCTCAGCGGCGATGCCGGTGACGATGCCGCGGCCCTTGCGCAGGCAATCGATGAAGCGTTCTACCTGCCACAGCGCAGCGGGCGCAGCTCGTCGCTGGGCACGAGCCTCCAGTTTCTCGATCGCCTGACGGCGAACCACAAGCGACGCACCGCCTTCGACGGGATGGGCTGGCTGGCGCCGGAGCTGGCCAGCGACCCGGCGGGTTTCGTAGCTGCCTGCGAACAACTGCTGCGCGCCATGCCGCAGCAGGGCCTGCGCATACTGCGCCCGTCATGGCCTGGAGCCTATCCCGAGGCGGGGCGCAAGCAGTGCTTCCACGTCATGCCTTTCGGACCGGCTTGGGCCAACGAGGTGCGCGACACGGCGCGTGCGGTCTGCGATTCCCTCGGGCTCGTTTACCGGCGTGGCGACGAGGCCGACGAGGGCCGCATCATCCACGCCATCTGGGACGACATCTGCCGCGCGCACGTCGTGCTTGTCGACCTGACCGGCGCGAATCTGAACGTCATGATTGAGCTCGGTATCGCCCATGCGCTCGGTCGCCCCGTGCAGGCTGTACAACGCAGCGACACTGTGGGTGTGCGGCCCAAGAACGTCGAGAAGCTGCGCGTGCTCAGGTATGCCGACAGCGGCGAGTTGAAGTCGCTGCTGCAACAACGACTCGCTGTGGCATCGGCTCTTGGGGGGGCCAGCGTCTGAGAATTGGCAGATTACATCACGGTGACGGGGCCAGGGACGAGGCGCCCGCCACCGGAGGGAGTTCATCCTATCTATCCTCGGGATTGCGGGGCAGTGGCGTGCGTGCGCTTAATCGATCAATGTATCGCA
>Ga0315278_10004016_pt1 | contig 13245 bp, 24 predicted proteins | sample YL17G06_0_MG_FD_203880 | JGI IMG/M metagenome (GOLD analysis project Ga0315278, IMG submission 203880) | Sediment microbial communities from Yellowstone Lake, YNP, Wyoming, USA - YL17G06_0 | ecosystem: Environmental > Aquatic > Freshwater > Lake > Sediment | place: USA: Wyoming | collected...
CGGTCTCCACGTCCCTATCACGGGGCGCTCTGCTCCCGCCGACTTGTCGATAGCCTTAGACACGTCCAACGATTTCGGGAAGCCCGAACCGTACAGCCACATCAGGCAGTCACGCACCTCCCAGCCCGCGTCCTCGATCGCGCACGCAAGTCGGTGATAGGTGCGGGTGCCACCTAACGCCACGAGGTACGCGCCAGGTTTAGCGACGCGCAACGCCTCTTTCCAGAAATGCGCGCCTGGAATGCCGTGATCCCAATCTTTGTTCATGAAGGACAAGCCGTAGGGCGGATCAGTTACTAAAGAATCAACACTGTCGGGTTCCAACTTTGGCAGCTCGACCAGGCAGTCCCCCAAAATGAGATTCATGTTAGACATACAATGTCCTCAGTAGATAAGAGGGGTACAGAAAGGAAAACATGACAAGCTATTTGATGCTGCCTAGCTCGGCCCCGTGTTGGGCCCAACCCTCGCGCACCACGCGAGCGAATAGCTCGATCTTGGGCCCTGGGCAATGTGCCTCTACCAAGTCGTAGAATTCCTTGGGCTTCTCGCTGTGCTCGCCCACGGGAGAAACAAGCATAGTTCCAGGAATAGGGCCACGCATACACGGATGCCCCTTAACCGCCAAAATCGCATGTTCTGTCATTCCCCGAAGCCAATCGCCGACCCCTACTTTTGGGTGAATGATGTAGCGTTGTGCAAGAGTTTGGCCACATTCAACACAGCATGGCAATGTGGACAAGGTATCGCTTTCGGCAGATGCGATATGTCGGTGTGCATGAACGCGTGTTGCCGGCAATCCACTATCTCTAAGTTCTCTAAACGATTGTCCGACTTGTCCCCGTTCTTGTGGTGTACTAATTCCCGATTGGATAGCGCTCTTTGCAGATGATTGGCCATGACTAAGCGGTGTTCCATTATGTATCCCGATTTTCCCGCATTCGGGTGCTGTCTGTCCAAGATCCACACGTATCCCGTATTCCCCACATGCCGACCCCCCTTCCAATTTAATGGGTGTTTCCCCTCCCGGCTCCTTTTCTCCGCTATGTATAAGTGGGCGCATTTCCTCCCGCAAAACCGCACCGTAGTACTGGCCGTCCAGTGTGGCTTCTCGCATCTCGCACAAATTATTTCCCGCTTTTTGCGCGGTTTGGGCTTTGGCAATAGCCCCAAAGCTTTTCGTTTGTGATAGCTCCGCAGAGCCACTTCGCGCCTCTTGATAATGTCGGTATAGGGCATACTTTTCTATAGCGCAAGATCGGCATATAAGTCCAATGTCGTATTGCCCCTTGACCCAGGTCAACAGTGTCTTGGGCTCGAACCCCCACGCATACAGGATCCTGCTAGCCTCACCTGTCACCAAATGAGCATTAGTCACCCAAAGCCACAGGATGCAATTCTCTGCCGCGGGGATCTTGATCGCTGCTATCTCTTCCTCGCTCATCGTCGGATATGGGGTCTGGCCACGTTGGGTATCGTCATCGGGGCGTGTCTTAGCGAACCGCCACGGGGGATCGACCACGACCACCGGGTACTCGCCCGTCGCCGCATCCATTGCAGCTATCGTCGCTACCTGCTCGCGGTTACGCTCGGCACGCATCGCCAACCGCACATTCTTGGCCTTGCCCTCCACCACCATCTTGGTAATGCGCCTTTGGATGGCCTCAGGGAGCTTGGCCAATGATGCCGCCGCACTGACCGCTACCACGCCAGTATCCACCGCGGAGATCAGCTCCTCTGCCGCGCTGGCCAACACTTTGGCGGCATGCTCCACGGATCGTGCGCTCACATTCAAAGCCGCCGCCGCCTTTTCACTTGCCTTACCCTTTTCGGAGCGCAAATTTGCGCTCGAATCCCCGCCCTCCTCTTTTTTCGCTGGCGAGGCATTCTCTTTAGAGAAAATTGCCCGGAGCCTGGCCGCCACCATCGCCCGTTGGCTCTCATCCAAATGCCGGCGCTTGAGATTCAGAGACACAATGGCCGCGGCGATGATTGCCTCATTGTCGTAGCCCTTGTTGCGCACGCAAGTGGGCTCAATTTTCAGCTCACGGCACGCCTTGTACCGATGCCGGCCGTCAATGATCCGGCCGTCCGCGCTCAGGGAAATGGGGACCATGAGCCCACGATCTCTGATATCTGCTTTCAGCGAGGCAAACTCAGAGGCATTCATCTCTGGAAACAATGACGCTGCCGGATGCACCCGGAGCGCCTTACTCAACCGTGTCATTGTCGCTCTCCTCAGATTTTGGATTTGTCAAACAAGGGCATTCGCCTGCCCTCTACTTCACTGCCAGCGCCGGCCTTGAGCCGCGCCATTTGCTCTTTCAACAGGTCAATGCCCTTGCGATAGCCCAGCGCGTTCACCGCACAGCTCCGCGCGGTGATTTGATCGTCCCGCGCGTCCGCCAGCTCTCCCGCGTTTTTCTCGTTGCGAGCCTCACGCTCCAACAGGTGTATTGCCGCCTGGAGTCCCGGCTCCAACGTCCCGTAGGGCACCGCCGCTACCAGATTCGGATTGATCGCTGCTACCGCTTGCCGCTCTGCCTTGGTCATTGTCGCTCTCCTCGCCGGGTAGGTTGTCAATGATTTGCCTCATCGCCGCGGACATACCCGCCACCTTGGCGTCCCGCATGTATTGCCCCAGCTTGCGCCGTTGCGCTTTCTCCAGCGTCACCAATGTCTTGATCGGCCCGTCCAAAATGGGCTTGCGTCCCGAATTCGGACGCGGCCCTCCGTGTTGGTTTTTCTTTTTGCGCATATCGCTCTCCTCTCATTAACGTATATCTCCAACCAACCATGGCTGTCAAAGGCTTTCCCAAATCACCGGCTTGGGCCCCGGCGCGTACCACCGGCCGCCTTGTCCTCATCCAAGAGCCGGCGTCCCTCTGCCATGAAATGCCCCTGCACCATCCGGAATTTCAGCTCCGCGGAGTCCGCCTCCAGCTCCGGATTCTGAGCCAGGATCTCCATGCGCCGCTTGGTGAGGTCACGGGGCTGGCCACCCTTGCCGTTGGTCTTGCCAACCAACGCCACCATCCGCACGCTGTCATAGGTCACGTCCGCGGCCCATGCCGGGATGGCATTGCGGATCTCGGAGAAATTGGAGCTGTACGGCCCGATGCCCAGGAGGTGAAAGCGCAACTCCGTGGCCTCCAACCGGTAGCCGCCCTCATCCTGCCAATCGTACCCTTCCCACATCAAAGCCTCGCAATGTAGCCTGACGCGGTGCTCATGGCTCACCTCTGGAGCTTTGGCCGAAGATGCGCTCACCTGCCTCGGTGCCGAGTGCCGCCACGATGCGCTCTACGGCGTCCACCGTCGGCCTCGCCCCGCGACAGATCCAGCTTGCATGGGATGTGCTAAGGCCAGTGGCGGTGGCAAGATCGTTTTGCGACCAGCCGCGCCGCGCCAGCTCCGCGCGAAGCTCGCCCAAGTCGAAACTGCCGGAGAAATGATTCTTGAGAGACATACGTACCTCCTTGTGCGCGAAGTGGTACGTGGTTTGCTCAGCGTCGTAGTTGGACAGACCGAAAACAGTTTGTCCGCTAACCCCGTCTCTTTCGTGGTCGTTCCAGACTCTTGGGCTTCCCTACGGCGGTGGGCAGGTCCGCGAGCAAATACGAAACCTGTGGCCGATACCGTTTGATGAGTTGGCGGGCAGCGTCCAGCTCCCCGCGAAGCTCGATGACTCCACCGAGCAAGCCGCGTTCTTGACTCGCTGAGCTGTTTGGCCGTGGTAGCGCCCTTGGCGCTGGGGATGCCGCGGATGAAATAGAACTGGCCATCATCCACCAAATCATCGGCCACGTCCGTCATATCGAAAATCTCACGCACGCAACGGTCAAACTCGATAGCCGCAGTCTCGCCGTTCTGGATGGGTACGATCACGTTCACACCGTAGCGGAGCGCCATGGTCTTGATCCGCTCCGCGTAGCGCTCCAGCCGGCACAGGGTTTCGGTTTGATTGCCAACCTTGTCAGGGGCCACGATGTAGAGCTGGGAGCGGAGCACCGGGGCCAGCTTCTCGTACACCGCGATCCGCTGCTCCCACTCGGCATCGGTGATGGGTTTCACGTCCACGAATTTGCCGGCCGCCTTGTCAAACCGCACCTCACCGAAAGCGCCGGAGTCCACAAACACCTTGGTGCCGCCGTGGGCCAGCATCTCCAGCTCCGCAATCGCCTTGCCGGCCTTGTCCAGAGCGTTGACGCTCACGCCGATGTGACAACCGCTCAGCGCCAGCCCTTTGATCTCGCCCGCGTGGTTGCTACCGGAGATGAAATAGCTATCGTGAATGTCCATCTGGTACATGGTGTGATCTCCTCTTGATTACGTTTATACCAAATCAAGAGGCAGACCTCAAGCAAAAAGAGCATGCCCAGGATCGTGTCTGGAATGGCCTAGTTACCGGGGGGGAGCGGCGTCTAAAGCTACCGGAAGATCATTGGCAAGCGCCCGTTGTTGGATCGCTTGGAATGACGGCAGACGCGCGGACTTGAATTGCACGGGGGGAGCTGGAGCGGCCTCAGCCGTGGCCGGGCTCACCTCCGGAGGCGGAGGTTCCGCTTTCGTTGGGATGCGCGCCGGCAGTGGCGGCTTGGGCGCGTGCGCCACCTCCAGAGCATTCACCCGCACGCTCATCTCATCCATTCGTTGCGCCAGCGCCTCATACACGCCTTGCTGGGTCCGTGCCGCCAACGCGCGGTCAATGATGGAATCGATCTTGTTCCAGATGGCTCCGCCGAAACCGCCAATCGCGGCCAGCACAAGGGCCAACGCTTTCCAATCGATCCCCGCCATCGCCTTGAGGCAGCGGAGGATCAACGGCTCTTTGGGATTGTCTCGTTGCTCTGGCATTCAAGCCTCACAAGTGACGGCGAGCGTGGGTTTCTGGCCTCACGCCCGCCTTCACAACTTCAGATCAGACTACAGAGCCGGGAACTGCGCGGCCTCGTCGAACGTGTAGAAGATGCTCTGCTGATACGCTCCGTACTGGTAGCCCAGGTACAGATCGCCGGTTTGAGCCAGGTACAGACCCTTGTACGCCGCCAACACGCTCCCGCCCCACGGCACTGACGCAGGAATCGTGAGGTTGTTCGCCAACTTCAACTGTTGTGTGGTTGGAGTCGTGTCCTTGACCGTATACGCGGTCGGGATCGCAGGGAATGTGCACGGGCTGGACGACCAGTTTTCGATCTGGATGGCCAGGGGGTACGCCCCAGTCACTAGCGCTTGGATGAACTCGTAGACGTTGCCAGCGCCCACGTTCTTGACCAGGCCGGAGGCCCCGTAGCTGCCACCGCCGCGTGACTCGCCGACCGAAACGATCACGCCGCTAACGTCCCCGCCCACCGGGAGAGTAGCCGCGACGATCAAGCCAGCAGTGGGGTTTGCACCGCCCACCATCACGAGCGGCGAAGGGATGGGATTGGTGTAGCCGACCAGCCCAAACTGTGAGGCCAGGATCGCCATCAGTTGCGCGACATGCTCCTCGTCCAGCTCGCCCACCCCCCAAGTCAGGAACGCCTCATCGAGACGGCGACTTTTGGTGCGGCGCACCTCATGGATTTGCAGCGAGTTGATCTCGTGCTCCACGACGAACGCATTGATCTTCGCCGTGAGCTGACTGAGCGTCAATTCGGCAGGTTGCATGGCCAGGTCAAATTCCAGCATCAGTTTCATGATCGTTCTCCTGCGAGCCGGGCTCGCGTTGTTGTTCTATCGTCTGGAGCCAACGCTCCGGTCAACCAGGCAACCGCCCGGAGATGCGCTAGGTCAGGTCAACGAAATTCACTTCCCACACGAGATCTGCGACCGGCCATCCCAACAGCTTGCTGTCCGCCGTTGTCTTGACGGTCACCGATACCTTGTCGCCGTCCGCGTAAACCTTCTCGTCGCCCTCGTCGGTGTCGAGCGTGATCTCGATCAGCATCCGACCTTTGTTGAACGTCGGAGTCCCGGTCACGACCGGAGCATCCACGTCCGCATCAGTCACGAGCTCGGCGGTCGAAATGACGGGCGCGAATGCCGCCCACTCGGCAACCATGCCTCCCGTGTCTTCGAGCGATACGGAGAATTGCCGTTTGAGTGTGCCCACGGCAGCGGCGTTCGCTTCCGCGATGTCGATGTCCACCGACTGTGCAGGGACGGCCTTGAGGAGCAGCCTGCCCGACAACGCCTGTGTCAGACAGCGCGAGCATTTGCTCTGCCCGCCTGTGCCGGTTTCCACGTCGCGCAACCGCTTCAGGATGCCGCCCGTGTGAACTTTTCCAAGCACCTGAATGTCTTTCAGCTCTTTCGCAATGAGATGCAGCATACTCATGATCGTTCCTCGTTTCGCGCAAACCGCGGGTTAGACTAGACCGTGAAATCCACCGCCACACTACCCACGGCGTCAATGTACGGGCCGGTGGGAGTAGCGAATGCTGAGAAGTAGCGCGAAGCCGGCGCCAGAGCAACCAAGCTCAGCGTGCATTCAAACACGCCTTGCGCGTCCGTTTTCACCTTCATGGCCGCGGTGCCTTCGCCCGCGAGAATCGTCCCCCTGGAGGCCGTGGCCAACGTGGAGGTGGCGGAGAGCACGGCACCATCGGCATCGTCAAAAACCGCGCACTCCATGGTGATGGGCACGGTGGGGGCCTTGCCGTCCAGGCCGTTGAGCGCTCTGGCGCGCACCTTGGCCGTGGTCACCCCCGCCGCGGGCTTTACTGCCTCAAGGCGCGTGTTGATATCCAGAGCATTCGCCTCAGAGGCGATGATCAAATCCAGTTTCTCACGTTCCTGAATGGTGATGGTAGTTTCCACGAAATCCTCCAATGGACAAATGGACAATCGAACCAGGGACCAACATAGATCGAATCACCGCTGTTGGTCTAGGGCAGATCGTTTGGTGTCCACCCACATCTCCAACTCCGCGATGATCTCTTTCACGTTCTGAATGTCACGGATATCCATGTGCGGGAACGGCCGATCCGGATTGTCCTGGCTTGCCTTGCCCACCCGGAATGAGAAACGCCGGCCGCCGTTGTCCAGCGCCGCGCTCTGGACGATACACACCACCTTGCCGCGGCTGATCACAGTCTCTTGCTCCCACACCAGGGGCTTGCGCTCCCGATACGCACCGCCGCCCCCGCCGTCACCGCCCTCACTCTCCCCGCCATTCCGGCCGCCGCCACGTTCACGCCGAAACGCACGCCCGTTGCCTCGCTCTTGGTAGCTCATGATCTCCTCAGCTCTTGGTTTGGAAATGCGGGGCTCATTCCCCGCTATCTAGCTCAACAGCATCCACACACCCACGGCGGAGCGCCCCAGCAACGTCTGGGGGCCGCCAACCATCGGGTTTGAGTATCTTGCCATCCGCACGCCGGCCTCCGCCGTCTTTCGCCATATTGGCCGTCTGTACTACCTTCCACACCTCACGAATGTCCAGACCCATCGTGATCGCCATCCCGATGAGCACATAGATGAGGTCCACGATCCCATCGGCCGCGCCCACCTCATCCCGGTCATTGAGAGCGTGCGTCAACTCCACCAGCTCCTCAGCGATGAGGCTTGTGCGGAGATGCAGCAAATCATCATCGGGCCACGTGGGCTTGGGCTCTATCACCAGCCCAAACTTTCGGTGGAATGCCAACACATCGTCAAACCAACTCATGCCGCCCCCTTACGCGCCGGATCGTGTGTCATGCAGTAGTAACGCCCCGCCATAGACAAAAACTGGCACCGAACGCCCTTCTTTGTGACCGCGTTGCACTGCCCATCCGCCGTCAGATGCTCAGCATGGGGCGCTACGTGGCCGTACAGCGTTTGCAACGCTACCAAAACCGCTTTCCATGGTAGCTGCGCGAGCGTTTGGATCTGGGCAACAACCCGAGGTTTGCGATCCCCCGACATAACCGCGTAAGCCACAGTGTCAGTAGTCGGATCGCTCCGCCCCTCAACCAATTCCAGAGTCCCCAGCGTCCTCTTTTTCTTGCCCGTCGTTTCATACAGTTCCAACCGTAGCATGGTCAGTCCGCCATTGGCACGGCCAGGCCCTCTGCCAGTAGGAGATCGTTCACGCACGCGCCATTCGGAGAATAGATGCGCGCCAGGTAGCGCCCATACTTGTCCTGACTGTCCTTTTTGGTTTCGATGATGAGCGCCGGAGGCTTGGCCAACAGCTCACCCAGCAACAGCACCTCCACACGCTTGCGGGCTTTCTGAGCGGCCTCGCGCACGGCCGGATCCTTGGCATGCAGCTCCGGAGTATTCACCCCCAGCAACCGCACCCGTAGGTTGAAATGGATGGCAAACCCCAGGTCCACATCCAGGTCCACCGTGTCCCCGTCCACCACATGCGTGCAAACAGCCTTGTACCGATACAACGTCAACGCTTCCATTTTTTCCCCTTTGCGGCCTTTTGGACGGCCGCCTCCTCATCCTCGGAGGGTCCACCCATCGCTGCCCTCGGATCTTCCAACACGCCACGCGATGTGCTGGGCGCTCCCAACGTGCGTCGGGCTTGGCGCACGGAGGTGTTGTGCATCGCCCGTTGCCACAACGCCGTGGTTACCAGTGGCAGGTAGTCCGCGGCCAACCCCAACCGGATCGCCATCTCTGTCAACGTAGATTCGCATGCCAGGTTGACCTGGCCCAAGCCATCGCACCAGTCCTCTTGGATGGCAACCACTCGGCCCAGGAGCCGATTGCGCTCACGGAGATTGGAATTGGTCCAGGCTGTAAGCGCCCAGCCGATAGTCAACGCGGCACAGGCCAATTGCCAACGCCATCGCCACCAGGGAGCCAACGCCTTTCGTACTCTTTCCATCATGCGTAGCTTATCGGCTCAGCCGCGAATCTGGAACGTCTAAAATGACACCCCCAACGCCATCGCCAGATCACGCACGCGGATCACCGCCTCCCCGCCAGCATCCGTGACAACACCATGGGATTCGACCTGGCCAACTCCGGATGCCGGAGCACAAGCGTGGCAAACTGCACATCAGTCCACTTGTCCCACGGCGCACCGGTACGGATCTCATGCGCCTGAACGGGATCCTTGCCATCTTGGTCCTCAGCAAAGGCGCGCCGATACTCAGCCAGGGATTCATCCTCCCGCTTGGGCCTAAACAGCCACTCGCCGTTGCTCAGCAATCGCTGATCGTCAAACGTCATTGGCATTGTCGCTCTCCTCTCAGTGCAGCATTCCGCTACCCGTTGGCAGCTCAGAGGTGCCGATCATGTTGGCCAGCTCATCCGTGATTTGGTTCATACGCTGGCTGGCCTGTTTGAATTTCTCCGCGGACTTCTCTTGCCCGTCCGCCGTGTAGATCCTCACCACATCGTCAAACACCCGGCTGATATTCCGCGTAAGCGTAGCCGCCGCAATCATAAACTCTGGAATGCTCAGCCCGTCATCCCAATCGATCTCACTGTGAAAGCCACCCATCTGTTTGCTGTAACCCGTCTTGATCACAAGCGCCCGCGTGTTGCTATCCAGGGGCAGCATCGGGATCAGCACCGTTTCCTCGGCCATCGCACACCTCGCTTGGGAATGAGCCCGGAGGTGGGGGGAGGGATTTGCCCGGCCCCCAAGCCCCAGGCTCAAGATCAACCTAACACATTACTCTGGAAAATCATCCCCACAATAACCAGGGTGGCATTCCATACAAATGAGGAACACTACAGACGCACCATCCTCAGTCCGATCAAGCGCATCCTCCTTAGCTTCTGGACGCACATCAATCTCATAGTCCGCTACTTCCTCTGCGGATACCTCGCACAAACAGTTAAAACAAAAAGTCTCCCCGCAGGAATCGCACTCCGGAAACTCCAAAGGCTTTTCCTCTTCACGGGCACAACCTTGACACTCGCTCATCTTAGACCTCACACCCCAATGCATCAAAGCCACATCTGAAATCAACCCACCACATCATCCCTTGAGCGCAACGTCCACGCCCCGTGGGGCATCCACCCAGGTTGGCGCTACGCCGTACTCAGATTCCAGACTCTCAATCAATTGCTTGTACTCCTGCACCGTCATTTGCGGTTTCACGTCCACAATCCGCACGCGATCCTGGCCTTGCACTCGGCTCAGGATGATCACCTTGCCGGCCTCTTGAAAGCCAACGTCGATAGCCATGACCGCGCTCATGTGCTTGCGCAACTCTTTCACCATCGTCACGGCCGCGTCCGCTTTGGCCACCGCATGCGCCGCTTTGCGCACCGCGTCCCCAACATCCTTGGCGATCATCTCCAGCTCCGGCTTGACCACTTGCCGGAGCACGTTGCCGGCCAGTTTCATCCAGAATCCCATGACGCTCTCCTACTTCACTTTGGTTGTATGCACAGCGTAGTGATCCCCACCCTTGGCGGGGTCCACCGCGATCACGTATTTGCCGGCCTTGTCTGAGCGCTCCCGGCACCGCTCGCAGTCACAGCACGCCGCATTGATGTGATTCTCCGGGCCGCCGTACACTCTGGAATGGCCCGCCTTGAATGCCTGCGCAACTTCCCCGCTCCACGGACAGGGCCTATTTGTGATCTCTGAGCACATGGCCAGTCCCTCCGCAGAAGCCGCACTTGTTCACGTTCGTGACTCCGTACCCGCGCCCATCGCAGTCGGGGCATGTCATCCCGCCGGCAGATACAGGCGGCATACAGACCGCATCCGTTCCAAATACAGACCCGTGGGGGGAGGGGGGAATGTCGCCGAAGAGCGTCCAGTCTAGGCCCTCGAAAGTAGATGACTTTCCTGCACCGTTGGAATTCATAAGAGGCTCGTCTTGATTGTCGCCCAAGACTAAGGTCAACCCCTTGTTCGCCAGCTCCAGGACATGTTTTCCATAGAACGTCCCGAAGTTTTCCAGCTCTATGCTCACGATTTTCATAGACACTCCGTGCAAGCAATCCCCAGCCGAGCCTGCATTGTAGCCACGCTCTTGGAGGAATTATCTATCAAAATAGCCCGACGACCACAGTGAAGTGCCGCCACGCCCGTCGTACCACTCCCCGCCGTGCAATCCAGGATCAAATCCCCAACATTAGAGTAAGTACGAATGAAATACTCACACAAAGCCTCCGGCTTTTGGGCCGAATGTAGCCGACTTTGACTGCTATGCTTCGGAAAAATCTGGATAGACTTAGGGAATTTCATCCCGCTAGGGTCATCACCCACACGTTGGCTAATAAGCCGTATCTCAGATCTATTGGCCTTCGCATTCTTCCCCTGCACATGATTCGGCTTCCCCGGGATTTTCTGCGGATGATAGATAGTCTGGCCGGTAGCAAAAACCAACACGCTCTCGTGCGACTTTAACGGCTGCTTATTAGCATTAGCGAAATTAGCCGCGTTCACCTTATCCCAAATCCACTCGCAACGAAATAAATCGGGATGTGACATCACCAACTGAGAAGTGAACGGCTGCGAAGCCGTGAATACCATAGCTGCCTTCGGTTTACTAACGCGCAATAACCCCGCCCACAGTGCATCCAACGGAATAACTGAATCCCATGGCGCGTAAGTGGTTCCGTAGGGGAGGTCTACCAAAACCATATCCACCATTTCAGCCGGAAATCTTTCCATCACCGAAAGGCAATCCCCTTGTAAAATCTGCACAGGCATCACGCGCTCAGCTCCCGGTAAACAGCCCAAAGCCGCCAGGGCGTTCTTCGTCGCGTCCGTCTTCGCAACTGCCCCTCTCCACGGACAGGGGCTATTTGTGATCTCTGATGACATGGCCATCTCGGTACTCCTGTTCTGAGATTTTGTACCAACAGCCGTTGGCACAGTTCTCCTCGTACCCGGCAAAACATTGCCCGCACGCAGGGCACTTCAAAGCCATGAAGGACTTGACCACAATGGGAGCACGAAAGCGCACACCGCACTCGCACTCCAACTGCCCGTACCCGTGCTCTGGACATGGAGACTCACCCATGTCGTCGCAGGTACAGGAAGCGGGTACTTCTACCCATGCGCCATTGCACCGGCCCCACAGAACGCCACACAATGCACACTCCATGAGTGTCCCTGTCCCGCTGGTAACGATCCCATCTTTCCCGCAGGCTTCGCATTTCATAGCCCACCCCGCATCATCGACCGCAGGGCCTTGCGGAGCGCCGTGCGGGCCTCCCTGTCGAGCAAAACGACCAGCGCAGGCATTCCGGCACAGCCCGCTTTCCGGTCATCCTCGGTCGGCCTGCCGATACCCAGGCAGACCTCCTCGCGACCGTAGCCACCCGTGACGTGCAGGACCATTCCGTCCTCGCAGGGGATGATCACTTCATCGAACGCTTCTTCGCACATGGTGTTAACCTCGCTCGAGTTGGAGGGAGGACTGGATCACGATGCGGACTCCTCGGGGACGATGGTGAGCAGCGCCTGGCGCACCTTCTCGCGCGCCTCGTGCAGCCGGCGCCGGGCGTCATGCGGGTGGCAGCCGAGAGCCGCGGCAGCCTCGGCATCGGTGGCGTCGCGCCGGCGCATCTTCGCCACGCGCTCGCGCAGCGCCACCGTCTTCCCGTGGCGGCTCCCGCTCACGATCTGCTCGCTGTAGCCGATGATGTCGGTGGTCGGCGGGGTCGGGTAGTAGAAGGCTCGCAGAGCGTCGACGTCATCGCGGTCGCAGAGCCTCATAGCCGCTGTTTCGAAGCGCCCCAGGCGACCGTCGGTGTCCGGGGACGACTGGATCATCGCCCCGAGCTTGGCCAGTTCGAGGGCGCGAGCGCCGACCGAGGGGCACATCGTCGACACGGCCTCGAAGTATTGGCGGATAGCCTGGGTGACGATGCGCGCGTCGACGACGTTGGACGGTTGACTCATGCTACTTCCCGAGCCGTTCTGTGTTGCGGCGTCCGCTCACTAGGAACCTGGCGTCTGCGGCCGCTCCAACCGCGTGGGCGTGGAGAGCAGCGGCCACGGCGGCGTGGTGCTCCTGGATGTCCCGCTGCTTCTGCGTGTCCAGTTCCGTCGCAGCGACGCCGCCGATCATGATGGCCGTGCGTCCGGCCTTGCGGCGGATGGCGTCGAAGTCGGAGAGCGGCCGCTGCACGGCCTGCTCCTCGGCGGTGAATAGGTAGATCGTCTCCCCGCGCCGTGACGCTCGGATACCGCGCCGCAGGAACCATTTGCGAATCTTATCGACGATGCGGTCGAAGTTCGTCCCGCTCGCGCGCTCGATCTCCTCGCTGGACAGCGAGTCCCCGCGACGCGTCTTCTCCAGTAGCGGGTAGAGCCGGAGCATGTAGGGCTCCAAGCTCGCCGTG
>Ga0315278_10004018_pt1 | contig 13240 bp, 7 predicted proteins | sample YL17G06_0_MG_FD_203880 | JGI IMG/M metagenome (GOLD analysis project Ga0315278, IMG submission 203880) | Sediment microbial communities from Yellowstone Lake, YNP, Wyoming, USA - YL17G06_0 | ecosystem: Environmental > Aquatic > Freshwater > Lake > Sediment | place: USA: Wyoming | collected...
TTTTTTCATTGGGGGATGTTTGGGTTCTCAAAGGAATCGTATTGATAAACAGGCCAACCATCTCCTCTATTCCTTTTATCCCGCCGGACCTGCCGGATACGGTTGTACCGAAAATAACATCATCGCTGCCGCAATATTTTTGCAGCAATATCCCCCAGGCTGTATAGAAAACCGGGGCCAATGTAAACCGGTTATTTTTGACAAAAACATCCAACTTACCTTTTATATCCTCTTCCAAAATAATCGAGGAATCTTCCGCCCTTGTTGTCTCATCTATTCTCCTTTTAATGGGCAGTTCAGTCGGCATTTCCACGCCGGCTAAATATTCTCTCCAGAACTGTTCTTGTTTATTTCTATCCCGGTTGTGAATCCATCGGATAAATTCCTTAAAGGGAGGTTTAACGGGAAGTTTTAGCGAGCGCCCGCCCCGGCGTAACTCATGATACGCTTTAAAAAATTCTTTCAAAATGACGCCGTTACTCCACCCGTCATATAATATGTGATGGTTACTGATAACCACTTCGTATTTCTTTTCTTCCAGTTTGCATAAAATGACCCGAAAAGGGACCTGGTGTAAATCGAAGCTTTCGCGCCGGTCTTTCTCTTTTATCTCTGCTAAGGTTGTTTTTTTTTGGCTGCACTCTTTAGCCGACAAATCATAAAAAATCACATTGCATTTGTGTTCTTTCAAAATGATCTGAGACGGTTTTTCCAGCTTTTCCCAGCGGAATACGGTTCGCAGCATCTCATTGGTTTCGCTGACAACATTCCAGGCTTTTTCAAAATGCGGCGCATCGATTTCCCCGGATATTTCGAGGCATAATTGTTCAAAATAAAGCCCACTTTGGGGATCCTGTAAATAATGAAAGAGCATCCCCTCCTGGAGGGGGGTTAAGGCAAGGATATTCTCGATACTTTTGGGGTCTAACTTTTCCATGTTATACCTCGAATATTAGGAGTTAAGCAATGCAAACCGGTATAAATCGATATAAGCTGCCGCTTTTACTATCTTGACAATGCTTTTAAAATTGTATTTCCTTAGTAAAGTTCACGGGCTTTTGTACGGTCGGCTACTAAAATCTTGCGGTTAATTTCTATCAGAGCTTGGCGGCAATGGCTTTGGCCATATCCAGGGTGGTGTTGCCTCCGCCCATGTCATAGGTACGGATTTTGCCTTCCCGGATAACCTCTGCCGTGGCTTTTTCCAGGGCTTCACCCATTTCCTTTTCACCCAGCCAGTCCAACATCATTTTAACCGCCAGGATAGTGGCGATGGGGTTCACTTTGTACTGGCCGGCATATTTGGGGGCGGAACCGTGGGTCGGTTCAAATACCGCTAGTTTTTCCCCGATATTGCCCGAACAACCAAACCCAAGACCGCCTACCATCTGGGCGCATAGATCGGAGATGATATCGCCGTACAGGTTGGGGGCCACCAGGACATCGTAATTAAAGGGATTTTTAAGGAGCCACATACACATGGCGTCGATATTGGCGTCATCCATCTTGATCTCCGGGTATTGTTTGGCGACTTCCTTTGCCGTTTCCAGGAACAACCCGTCCGTGGCCCGTACGACATTGGCCTTATGGATGACGGTGACTTTTTTGCGTCCGAATTGGCGGGCAAAATCAAAGGCGGCCCGGATAATTCTTTCCGATCCCTTTTTGGTGTTGATTTTGGTGGAAATTGCATACTGGTCGCCGGGGATATCCTTGAAAGGTGCAAAATTCTTAGACAACTTCATCAGGGTTTCTGCCAGTTCCGGGGGAACGGGGTTGAACTCCACGCCGGCATATAAGTCCTCGGTATTTTCACGGAACATTACCAGGTCGATGCCTTCCTTGAAATTGAGGGGGCTCCCGGGATAAGCTTTGCAGGGGCGCAAGCAAATGTACAAATCGAACAACTGGCGCATGCGCACAATGGGAGAGCGGTAAACCAGGCCTTTCCCTTTTAATTCGGGAATAAGTTCGGCCTCTGCGGCTTTGACGGGCTTGGAAGTGATAGCGCCGAATAAAGCGGCATCGACATTTTTAAGTAGATCGATGGTTCGTTGGGGAAAGGCGTCCCCTTCGGTGCACCAGAACTGCCAGCCGATATCGCCGTGGATATACTCGGCGGGCAGGTCCAGTTTATCCAGGATAATTTTGGCGGCCTCGAGAACTTCTATCCCGATGCCGTCCCCGGGCAGCCATGCAATACGGTACTTTTTAGAATTTTTTTCGTTCATGATTGTTTCTCCATTCAGTATTTATGCGATCAAATTTTATTGAGAGTATATTTTATAAGAAATGGGTTCAATAGTCAATACTGGGGAAACTTGCCTGTCCCTTTTTTCTTTGTGGTTGACTTTTCGACTGATTTTCTCTAAAATACTGGCTTAGGAATAAAATCAAATCTTCTTTCTTGCATCATATAAGATTTCATCTTCGAGGACAAAAATGAAACAAAAAAGCAATCTGATAACGAAACAAAAACCGGGCTTAAATGACGAAATTCTCTTCCAAAAGAAGGATGCGCTCTTTTGCGGCGGCATCTTTTTTACAACCCTGTCGGTCTATATATTGACCCTGGCCCCCAGCGTCTCCTTCGGACACAGCGGCGAGCTTACGGCCGCCGCCTATAACCTGGGCATTGCCCACCCACCCGGATACCCCCTCTACTTACTGCTGGGAAAATTATTTATGCTGCTTGTTCCCTTCGGCGAAGCGGCCATGCGCATGAACCTTCTTTCTGCTGTTTTTGCCGCGCTGACGGCTGTACTGGTTTATCTCATCGGCAGGGCGTTAAACCACCACCGTTTAATAGCGGTATCAACTTCATTAATCGCGGCATTCTCATTTACCTTCTGGTCCCAGGCGGTAGTGGCCGAGGTGTATACCCTGGCCGCCCTATTTTTCTGCGCCTTGATACTTTTTACCTTATTATGGCTAAAAGACCGCCGGGAACGCTGGCTCCTGCTGCTGGCGCTAACGGCCGGGTTTGCCATGACACACCATGTCATCATTGCCGTATTCTTTCCTGTTTTCTTGATATTTATCCTGCTCAATAAACCGGGCTTGATTAAGGAGTGGAAATTAATAGCCAGGATCATCCCGTTATTCCTGCTGCCGCTGCTCTTATACCTGTACCTGCCTATTCGCTCCGCCGCCAACCCCCTGAATGATTGGGGAAACCCGGAAACATTTTCAAGAATGATCGATCATGTCACGGCCAATCAATTTAGCGGGCTGTTTCTTAAACAGGGCTCCGCCGGCGTCATGTTCCAGTGGCATATTTTTGTCGATGCCCTGTGGAAACAATTCCCCTCTTTCTTGCTTATATTGATCGTAATCGCGTTGATCGCCGGGTTGAAACGGGAAAAGAAAATCCTATTTTTTTTCCTGGCCCTCCCGGCAGTGGGCATTTGTTATTCATCGGCTTATTTTGTTACAGACATTGAGCCGCAGTTCATCTACACGTTCATCTGCCTGGCGCTTTTAATGGGGATGGGCCTCAACGGCCTGCAGCAATGGCTGCAAAAAGGTCAAAAAGCCCGCATTCCCTGGGTAAGCGCCGGTATTTTAGCGATTATCGCCTTGCTTCCGTTGGCCGTCAACTGGACAAAATGCGACCAAAGCGGCAACTATCTGGCCCGCAATTATGGGCGGAATATGATCGCTACCCTGGAAAAAGACAGCGCCTTAATTATCGATGGCGAGAATGAACTTTTTATCGCCGCTTATCTAAAGATAGTGGAAGGATTGAGACCCGATGTGGAAGTGTATGACGCCATGCAGAATATTTTTTATATCCCGGCCATGAAAACAAAGGATAAAGATAAAAAAACGGTTACCGTCGCCGATTTATATCAATTCGTCAACCGGATGCTTACGGAAAAAAAACCGGTGTTTTTCACCAACCCCATTTTCCAGAATTTCAGGTTCGCGGATTACGGCGTTTTATACAAGGCCATTCTCGGCAGTGAAAACCTGGAAAATTTCAAGATCGATGACCCCTGGGAAAAATACGACCGAAGCGGGCTGGATCGCCCCTACCCCGGCCCCAATGAAAGAGAAACCATCGGGAAGTATTACTTTTCCCGGGGCAAGTACCTGGATAAAACGAATAAAAAAGATTTAGCCGGCGATTTCCTGGGAAAAGCGCTCTCTGTCGCAGGCGACCGGCATTCGGTGCTTAAGAACCTCGCCATCTTTTATATGCAAACCAGCAAGCTCGATGAGGCGGAAAGCCTTTTTGAAAAGGCGATAAAAGTATATCCGTTCGATTCCGACGATTACAACACATTGGGCATGATCTACCATTACCGGACGAATTATCCGAACGCCATGGAAAAGTATACGAAAGCATTGGAGATTAAAGGAAATAATGTATCCGCATTAATGAACCGCGCCATGCTTTATGAACAAATGGGCGATAAGGAAACAAACCCGGTTATAAAAAAAGGTTGTTATCAAAATGCCTCTTATGATTGCGAACAAGCGCTGGGAATCGAACCCGCGAACCGCGCCGCCGCCCAAATAAAGACTAGAATTTTCACTAAGGTTTCCCAATAACCGGTATCATGAAAAACAACGTAGGGGTTTGATTAATCAAACCCCTACGGTAAATCTAATCCTTATCGATTACTACAGGATATTTGCCGTGTAATCTTCCACTTCGCCGTATGAGAAGGTCAGGCATGGCGTCGGATAACTGCCATATCTCATGGATACCCTCATGCGGGTTGCGCCGGTAAGGGCATTGGAACGCGTGGTGAAACTGCCGGTCACGGATGTCCTGGCATTTTTGCTGAAAACCTGTTCGTAGGTATCGGTGAAATCTCCATCATGGTTATAATCGATCCAGATTCTCCAGTATTCCCTGTAAATAGTACCGGAGTACCCGGTGTTGAGGGTGACGCTGGCTGCGGTACCCCTGGTCAGGTTGGCGGTAAAGGCAGTGAAGTCCGAATATTGGGAGGCGCCGGAACTTTTATCCAGGTTTGCCACGCGCACCCTGGCGATCCATTCGTCGGCCTGGCTGGTACCCTTGGAGGCGCAGTAGGCAACCGAGGTAACGGTAATATAATTGGTTTTGGTCAGGGTGTTGCTGCCCTGGGCATTGGCGGCGATTAAGGTTACATTATAAGTTCCCGCGGTACTATAGACAATCACCGGGTTTTGCACCGTACTGGCGCCCGGGGTGCCGCCGGCAAAGGTCCAGGACCAGGAGGTGGGGGCGTTGGTGGATTGATCCGTAAAGGTGACGCTGCCGCCCACGGATACAGTGGTGGGACTGCCGGTAAAAGCGGCTACCGGGGGCTGCGGGGCCGTCACCGTGATGTAATTGGTTTTGGTTATGCTGCCGGAACCGGAAGCGTTGATGGCGGTCAGTGATACGGTGTAAGTCCCTTGAGCGGTATAGACGTGGGAGGGATTCTTAACGGTGGAGGTTCCGCCGTCGCCGAATGTCCAGGCCCATGAGGTGGGGCTGTTGGTGGAGGTATCGGTGAAATTGACGGTCAACGGGGCGCCGCCGGTGAGGGGCGTACCGGTAAAGTTAGCCACCGGGGCCGCGGGACATGAAAGGGTTACTCCTACCTGGGCAAAGGCATTGACGACATCCGTGCAGGGATAGGCATAATCCATGGCCGCATTGAGGACGCCCTGTCCACCTGACTGGAAAGTGGTGCTGGGGGTCCAGTAATTTGTGTTGGCTTTGACAAATATATCAAAGGCCATCCGTGTTGTCCAACCCGAAGATTGGGCGATCAAACAAAACGCCTTGTTGTAAATACCGCTGCTGTAATGAACATCCAGACCGGAATAATACTCGCTGACATGATCAATGGACACGCCGTCCTGGTGAGGATTACACAGGTATCTCAAGGCTTGACCGGCGGCTTTGAAAATATCATAACCGCACATAAAGTCATTGCTACCCCTCATGTAATATTTAGCCGCTTCACCGGCCATGTCTGAAAAGGCTTCATTGATGCCGCCGGATTGACCGGAATAAATCAAACCGGAATGATTCTCGGTAAAACCATGGCTGACTTCGTGGGCGGAAACGTCCAAACAACACAGGGGATAAAAGGTGGTATAACCGTCGCCAAAGGTCATGGAGGAACCATCCCAGAACGCATTTTCATAATTATTGCTGTAATGGAGCTTCATGGTGAGCTGGAACGGCAGCACGGGGAGGCCATACCAATTTTGGTACATATCGTAAATCACCTGGCCGAAATACATGCCGTCGTTCAGGGGGCAATAGCCGCCGTTGATGGTTTCGTGGGTGTTCCTATAGCAGGTATAGGCATAGGCGGTAGAGCCGCTGGTGCCATGGTTCAAATCCACGGTTTTTACATTGGTGGTATTCATGGTGCAGGTGCTGCCGTTAACTGTGACGCCGAAACCCGGGTAATTGGTACCGTATTCATATTGACCGATCTTTTGGTTCCCGCCGGGACCTGTACCCAGGCCATATGCCAGCATATCAAACGAATCGATAACCTTGCCCGATTTGGCTTCGACAAAGAAAATATACCGGGAGGGATTGCCCTTTTCATTATCCGCGAAAAAGGAAACGATGTATGTGAGATGTGCTTTTTCATTCTTATCGAGGTAAATATACGTGCCATATTTCTCGTTTCTAAAGTTCCATACCGCGTTGGCGTCTTTTGCTTTATGCTGTTTCTGCATACGCTTTAAAGCGCCTTGCGGGTCGAATGTACCGGGGATATCCAGGATATCTTTCGACGTATCCAGTACCACGGACCCGTTGAGTCTAACCACGTAATCCGAGTAGTCCCTGCCCACAACGACTTCATGACCCCAGACCGGGATGCCCTTATAGGTCTGTTGGTAACGGGAATGGGTGACGCCGTTGAAATCCGTTTCCTGTCGAAGCAGTGTGAATTTCTCACCCTGGGTCAGGCCGAAAATGGCGCCCATTGTCGAGCGCCCATGGTCGCCCTGGTTATTCATCTTCATGATATAACCGGCGGAATTTGCCGAGAGCAAATCGACTTTTTTGGCTGCCCAGGCACTGGTGGCCATAAAGCAGCACAACACAAAAACCACTGTGAACGTTAAAAACTTTTTGTTCATTTGAAACCTCCTATTTTTAAATTTTTAATTTTAAATACTAAAATAAATAAAGGTCCGGGGGGCGAGAAAGCCCCCCGGGCTTTTATTTAATTACTCCATCAGGTATGGGCCGGTCCTTAATAGGACTTAGTATCCGAAGTTTCGATGTTGAGCGCGGGATTGTAGGGAATAGTCGCGTGGGTGACGTTGTTTACCGTAATGGTAAAGGGCCCGGTTTGTCTGACCCTGGAGGATGTAAAGGTTACTTTGCCACTGGAGTTGGTAACGGCGTTTTTAGTGCCCGTCACCACGCCGCTCCAGGTGATATAGACCCTGGCATTGGCAACCGCGGCGTTGTTGGTATTCCGGATGGTGACTACCGCGCTTGATCTATATCTTGATGATTGCCTTATGATGGTCTGGGTGATGTCGTAAACATACATTTGCAGCGTGGGGGCGGTCACGGTAACGGGTTTGGTGATAGAGTTCGTTGCGCCGTCGTTATCGGTGGCGGTCAAGGTGACGTTATACGTCCCGGCCGCCGCATAGGTATGGCTGGGGTCCCGCAAGGCGGATGTACCGCCGTCGCCGAAAGTCCACGACCAGGCCACAACGGTTCCGTCGGGGTCGGTGCTGGCATCGGTGAAGTAAGCGGTCAAGTAACTGGTGGTGAAAGTAAAGTTGGCCACGGGCGGGAGATTGGCGCCGCCGCTGACCACATTGGCGGTATAATCTTCAACTTCACCATAGGCAAAGGTTTCGCAGGAAGTGGGATAAGCGGCGTACTTCATGGAAACTCTCATCCGCGTTACTTTATCGATGCCGGGATTAACGGTGAAACTGCCGGAAACGACGGAAGTGCCGTAACCGCTGAATTCCGATTCACCGGCCTCATCAAAATCATGGTCATCATTGTAATCGATCCAGATTGTCCAATATTCGGTCCAAACGCCGCCCGAGAAACCGGGGGTCAAGACAACGCCGGGCGTCGTACCGCCGGTCAAATTGCAGGTAATATTGGTGAAATCAGTGTACCCGGCTGCGCCGGAGGCATTATTCATGGAGCCTACCTGGACGCCGGCGATCCATTCCATGCTGTAGGTGCTGCCCTTGGATGCGCAGTAGGGTTTCTCGGCCACATTGATGTAATTCACTTTGGTTTCGGTATCGCTGCCCTGTGCATTGGTGACGACTAAGGTCACGTCATACGTTCCCACTGCACTATAGGTAACTGTTGGATTCCGGGCCGTACTGGTGGCGGGTGTGCCGCCCTCGAAAATCCAGGACCAGGAAGTGGGATTTTCAAGGGATTTGTCCGTAAATATGACGCTTTCGTTGATATAAGTATCGGTGGCACTGGCGATAAAATCGGCAATCGGGGGTTGGGGCGCTGTCGTTGTGATATAATTGACTTTGGTTTCAGTGTCGGAGCCGAAAGCGTTGGTAACGGTCTCTGTGACGGTGAAAGTCCCGATGGTGGTATAGGTATGGGAAGGATTCTTGAGGGTGGAGGTGCCGCCGTCGCCGAAATTCCATGAGTAGGTGGTGCCGGCCTGGGATTGGTCGGTGAAATTGGTGGTCAACGGGATACCGCCGGCCACGGGTGTACCGGTGAAGTTTGCCACGGGCGGGCCGGGGCATACGACGGTAATACCAATGACTGCGAAGGCATTAACGACATCCTGGCAGTTATAGCCGTAATCTACTGTGGCGCTGATGACGCCTTCGGCGCCCTGCTGGAAAGTGGTGCTGGGGGTCCAGTAATTGGTGTTCGCCTTGACAAAGATATCAAAGGCCATCCGGGTGGTCCAACCCGGGGATTGGGCGACCAAACAAAACACCTTGTTGAAAAGACCGCTGCTGTAGTGAACATCCAGGCCTTCGTAATATTCGCTGATATGATCGATGGAGATGCCGTCCTGGGGAGGATTACACAAGTATCTCAAGGCTTGACCGGCGGCTTTAAAAATATCATAACCGCACATAAAGTCATTGGTGCCCCTCATGTAATACTTAGCCGCTTCACCGGCCATGTCTGAAAAGGCTTCATTGATACCGCCGGATTGGCTGGAATAAATTAACCCGGAATGATTTTCGGTAAAACCATGGCTGACTTCGTGGGCGGAAACGTCCAAACAACACAGGGGATAAAAGGTGGTGGCGCCATCGCCAAAAGTCATGGAGGAACCATCCCAGAAAGCATTTTCATAACCGGTGCTGTAATGGAGCTTCATGGTGAGCTGGAACGGCAGCACGGGGAGACCATACCAGTTCTGGTACATGTCGTAAATCACCTGGCCGAAAAACTGGCCGTCGTTCAAAGGGCAATAGCCGCCGTTGATGGTCTCGTGGGTATTTCTATAGCAAGTGTAAGAATAAGGGGTACTGCCGCTGGTGCCGTGGTTTAAATCTACGGTATTCACGTTACCAAAATTCATGGTGCAGGTAGTGCCGGCTTCAGCGACGCCAAAAGCCGGGTAATTGGTGCCGTATTCATATTGACCGATCTTCTGGTTTCCGCCCGGACCCGTACCGGAGGCGTTGGTCAAGCGATTAAAAGAATCGATGACTTTGCCCGATTTGACATCGATAAAGTAAATATACCGTGACGGGTTGCCGAGTTCATTATCGGCGAAAAAGGAAACAACATAGGTGAGAATGGCTTTATTCTTCTTATCGATATAGATGTACGTGCCGTATTCCTCGTTTCTAAAGCTCCATACCGCGTTGGCGTCTTTTGCTTTATGCTGTTTCTGCATACGCTGTAAAGCGCCCTTCGGGTCCAATGTCCCGGGGATGTTCAAAATGTCTTTCGGCGTATCCAGTACCACGGCGCCGTTGATTCTAACCACTTCATCGGTGTGGTCCCTGCTCACGACAGTTTGGATTCCCCAGATTGGGATACCCTTGTACGTTTGCATGTAACGGGCATGGGTGACGCTGTTGAAATCCGTTTCCTGTCGAAGCAGTGTGAATTTCTCACCCTGGGTCAGGCCGAAAATGGCGCCCATTGTCGAGCGGCCATGGTCGCCCTGGTTATTCATCTTCATGATATAACCGGCGGAATTTGCCGAGAGCAAATCAACCTTTTTGGCTGCCCAGGCGCTGGTGGCCATAAAGCAACATAACACAAACACAAGAGTAAAATTAAACAGAACTTTACCCTTAAAAACCTGGTTTTTTTGTTTCATTTTGAAACCTCCATTTTTTATTTTTGAAAATTTTTTGATTCAAAAATTAAAAAAATCGAGTCTTCTGCTTCTGCCCCTGTTATTTTCACGAAATTATATTTGAATCCCCTGGTTACAAAACCCGATACCAACGACGCCGACACAACAAACGCAAAAAAAATCACTTTCATCATACCTCATTTCCATCCTAAAGAAATGAAAAAAATATGTCAATACACCGAAAGTTGTATTTTTGGGTTGAAAATGAATTTTTTTTATGTACAACTAAAGTTGTATTTTAACGATTTGGTTGTACAAGAAAAACGGTAAAATTATATTAAAAGTCTTTCCATAAATAAGGAACCGGGCGGCCCGGATAAAGGCCGCGGGCCGCCCTAACCCCGATAGAGGGTAGAGTGAAAAATTGAGTGAAAAATTGGGCTGTCCCCTAATCCTATAAAGGGTAATTAGATCTCGAGTTTATCTACCCAACCGCAGTCGGAACCACTGCTGACACTGACATCCTTGATGTAGGACCATTTCAGCGTATGGGTCCCGGCAGTGATATTGGAAATCAACTGGGTCCAATTTACTACACCGGTAATCCAGGCTTTTTCCATACCGTCGATATAGAATCTCAGGTAATCATAATTGGCTTCAGAGGAAACTTTCCAGTAAAATTTCACGACCCCGTTTGAGTCCAGGGTAACGGTGGTTTCAATGGTGGTGGACTGGTCGTCGTCGATATCCCCGCTCCTGGCCGAATCGTTGTCGTTAAAATAAACGCCAGTGTCCCTGTACCAATCAGCGTCACCACTCTTGATAAAAGGTTGACAGACATCTTCATAATCTACGGCCTCGGCAATTTCATCGGCAGGTAATACCGTTATATAATCGCATTTCGTTAGCGTATGAGTGCCTCCTTTATTTGTTACAACCAGGGTAACATCATATGTACCCGGTGTACCATAATATACAGTGGGGTTTGGTGAGGTACTGGTGGAAGGGATACCTCCTTCGAAAATCCATGAAATGGACCAGATAGCCTCGGAGGATAGAATGGTAAAGGTTACATAGCCCGCTTCACAGAGAATGGTTTCGTTGGCAATAAAATCGAGTTTGGCGGAACCGACGGCATCATTTTCAACTTCTCCCAAAGGGAAGGTCCCGTATTGCTCATTAGTGGAGTTCCATACGGCCCCGGCATCCTTTCCCATTTGATTAAGCTGTCCGCTAAAGCCACCGGCATTTGCCGAGTAAAAATCGATTTGCTTCGCTGCCCATAAACCGGACGACAGCAGAAAACTTACTACAACAACCATGGCGATAGTAAAAACCACCTGGTTATACATCCATTTTTGCTTATTCATTGTTCATTTCTCCTATTTTTTTAAATTTTAAATTTTAAATACAAGTATCACCCCCAGCAGCAATTATTAACATCGAACCGGGAGCCCCCCGACGGGAAAAATCCCTGGAATTTTCGTTTTACCTTAATAGCCTGCTCTTTAACGGGCCCATAAAAGGAAAATCGTTTCATATTCGACTCCTTTGGTTGATTGTGAACAGCAATAGGATTGTATCACAATCTCAAAAAGAAAGCAAACCTCATATAAAACTTTTAAAAGTGAAAAATTGGGCTGTCCCCTAATCCCCCCAGGTCAAGAAATTCAGCGGGCATATGAGTGATTTTATTATTCGTTAAATATACGAACACGGACAAAACACGGAGAAAGAAAAGAAACAGCCTGGAAATTTCCTCATTGATCATTGACAATTTACCAGGATAATATTATACTAACCGGGGTTTAAAAATGAATGATGATAACATAAAAAGTTCTATAGCCGAGTTAAAAGAAATGCTGTGCTTCACCTTCGATGAAGCAATAGAGCTTTATCTTTTCGGGTCGGTGGCCCGGCATGATTATGGCCCCGAATCCGATATCGATATACTGGTTTTGTTCCCAGGAGAAGTAGATACAAAGCTAAAAATACAAATTATTGATCTCGCTTTTGATATCGGGCTCAAAAATGATATTGTTTTCAACGTTATTGTCCGTTCAAAAGAAACCTGGAAATCTGGGATGGCCTCAGTTACGCCATTTCATCGAAACCTGGAAAGGGAAGCACTGAGATTATGAAGCCGAAAGGTACATAAAGTTAATTGAAGAATACATAGAAAGTAGTACAAATTGACCATGAAGGACTTTCTCATGGGGTCATTTTTCTATTTAACCAGGAACTCCGATAAATGGCGTTGTAATTGAATCATGGGAATTGGGCTGTGGCTGTCACCTAATCCTTACTCTTCCTCCTGAGTTTTTTTATTAGCGCATTCACATTCACTTCGAGTCCCAGGATTTTGGGACGGAAACTGAATACTTCCAGCAAAGTATCGTTCGCTTTTTCTAAAGTGGTTTCGCCGTCGCCGTCAGCGAGGGCTTTTTTTATTAATTTCACTATCTCTTCTTCGCTTCGTTTTTCAATGGCAATGGCGCCCAGCAAGTCTTTGACGTTGTATTTTTTGTCGCTGTTGCCGGGCAGGTAGACGTCGATTCCACATTGTTCATGGCGGATGAGTTGTTTGTAGTCGGCGGTGATTTGGGGTTCGTCCGGCATGGGCACCAGTTCGGTGGTTTCCAGTTTTTGGAAATCATGGTTGATGCGCCGCAGCACGGTCAGCAGCACGGCGAAATAATCCCGCTTCTGCGGGCCGTTGACAAAAAAGTAAATGCGTTTGGCCTCGATGTCCGCTTTGACCACGGCGGTGGAACGGTAATCCGGGTCATACAACACGACGCCGGTGCGCCATTGCAGTCGGTTATGGATGTCCTTGTGCATCTTTACGATAAAGCGGGGCATGACTGACGGCGGCAAAAAATCATAATGCACGATAAAGCGTAAGGCGCCATTATAATCAAACGCGAAGTAGGGCTCGCCGGTATCCAGCAAGCCCGGCGCCAGTATACAGTTATCGCCGAATTGGTAACATAGTTCGA
>Ga0315278_10004024_pt1 | contig 13222 bp, 10 predicted proteins | sample YL17G06_0_MG_FD_203880 | JGI IMG/M metagenome (GOLD analysis project Ga0315278, IMG submission 203880) | Sediment microbial communities from Yellowstone Lake, YNP, Wyoming, USA - YL17G06_0 | ecosystem: Environmental > Aquatic > Freshwater > Lake > Sediment | place: USA: Wyoming | collected...
GAGGGGGGGGGGGCTGGCCACGATTGTTTTTGCCGGGCCCTTGCGGCCCCCCGGGTCCGCCCATGCATTCATTCACCACCACCGGGTGGAACGTCACTGCCATAGTGCGCCTGTGGGACGGGTGGCCCCGCCATGCCCCCGGGGCCGGGCGGGCTGCCTGTGGGCCGACGCGAGAGGAAGCCGGGCCCGCGCGGGCGCGCCCCTGCTAGCCGCCAGCAAGTGTTTTGCAATGCGGGGGGCGTTCATGGGGAGGAGGGGAGGTAACCGCGGTTCTATCCCTCCACAAAGGCATCTGGCTTTGCCTAAATGCCATCGCACGGGCGCCGGCGGCGGGCGGAGGCCGGGAAGGCGCCCCAGAAAGAAGGGCCTCTCTCTATCTCCCTCGTCCGCGGGTCGTGCGCCGATGCGAGAGCGAGAGAACAATATGCACTATCCTTCCGGTCGCCGTCTTCACCCATTGCCTCGGCCTCTCCCTAGAAGGAGAAACAGAATAGCTTGTGTCCATGCTGGGTGGCGGCGAGCGGCGATCGCGGGGCCCGGCCCCGCACACGCGCGCCGGCGAGGGACGCTCAGTGTCACACGTTTTCTCGCCCCTATTTTTTCTCTCTCCCCCTTTCTCCTCACCTGCAGCTTGTTGGCCAAGTCCAGGCAGGTCTCCTCCGCGGCGACGGCGCCGAAGGCCAGGGCCAGCAGGGCAAAGACAAAGACGGCGCGCATGGTGGTGGTGAAAGAGCGGGAGGGAGGAAGAGGGAGGGGGGCGATTTGTCAGGGGGGATGATGGTGTGGTTAGTGAGTGGAGCAGCCCCTCCCTCTCGCTCTTGTTTCAGTTGCCCAATTGTGCGCGTCCTCTCCTGCTCACCATGACCCCCTCCACCTCGGCCTACGCCCGCCTGGCCACCTCCCTCAAGCGGGCGCTCGGCCCCGCCGGCGCGGACGGCCGCCTGGCCACCGACGCGGCGGCCGCGGCGAGGCGGCTGGCGGGCGTGGGTGCCGTCCGCGACCCACCTGCGGGCGGCGGCGGCGGCGGGGAGGGCGCGGCCTCCACTTCCACCACCACCCCTGCCGGCCCGCCCCTGTCCCCTGCCGCCGCTGCCGCCCTGGCCCGGGACTGGTCCCGGCTGGTGGACGCGGTGCGGGTGCACCAGGTGCGTGCGTGCGGTGAAGAATGTGGAGAGGTGAGAGGTGGGGAGGGCGTGCAGGTGGGTCCGCCTCTCTCACGCGCACACGCTGTCTCCTCTTTCCTCTTCTGTCACAGGACCTCCTCACCTCGTACAACATCGGTGTAGACCGAGATTCTAGGTGCGCATGGGGCTGGGGGAGGGGGGGTGGGCAGGAGGCAAGAGAGTGCGTGTGTGTGTGCCCACCCTTTTTTCTCTCTTCCTTCTTGTCTCCCAGGCGCGGGCAACTCCCTCTCTCTCGAAAACACTCTCACCCTCTCCCTCTTTTTTGCATATCTTCTCCTCTCATCAGGCAGCTCGAGGACGTCCGCAAGTCCGCCGCCCGGGTGGGCCTGCGCCTGCCGCCGGCGGAGGAGGAATGAGAGAGGCGGTGGAGAGGCTGGGGCACCAAAAAAAAAAAAACGAACAACAACTTTGCAAAACAATTTTTCTTTTCTCTCTCGGACCTTCTCTCCTTCTCATCTCAATGAAACACGCGCAGCCGCCCCTCCTTGGTCCCGTACGCCAACCCCCCTCCCGGCACAGGGCAGAAAACGGCGGCATTCACCTCGTCCCGGTCGGAGGCCAGCGAGGAGACACGGGCCAGGGAGGGAGCGGAAAAGACATCCAGGACTGTGTGGCGGGGCGGCGGGAGGGCGGTGGAAGGCAACGCGCCGCCGCCACTGCGGCCGCCGTCCGCCGCCACCAGCAGTGCCGGGTGCCGCCGGCCGTAGGCGACCAGCACGTGCTCCCCCGTGGGAGAGAATTGGATGGAGGTGAGGCACTGCGGGGCGGCCAGCGGGCGGGCCGCCAGGACAGCGCCCCAGGCGCGCCCGGGGGCGGTGCAAAACAGGCGCAGCTCATGGCGGTGCTGCTGCCCCCCGCCGCCCCCGCCGCCGCCCTCCACCGCCACGCAGGCGGCCAGGGTGTGGCCGTCGGGCGAGAAGTGGGCGCCCATTTCTGAGCAGAGGACGGCGTACGGGATGGTGAGCAGGGGGGCGGCGGACGAGGGGAAGGGCGGGGGTGGGGGCGGGTGGGCCTGGCCGGCCGTCGCTGCGGCACACGCGGCCGCCCCGCCCGGGCCGGCCCACCCAGCGCCCGCCCAGTCCGCCCGCCACAGGCGAATGCGGACATGGCAGGGCGCTTCCGCGCCAATGATGCCCGCGGCGGCGGCGGCGGCGGCGGCGGCGGCGGCGGCGGCGGCGGTGGCGGCGGCGGCGGCAGCTGCAGCGGCGGTGGTGGCGGCCGCGGCGGCGGCGACCTCGGGCACGCCCCCACCTCCACCACCACTCCGGCCGCTCAGCCCGGCTGGAGGCGGGGCGGCGGGGCTGGGAGGGGCCGGGGCGGCCGGAGGGGCGGGCACTGTTCCTCCTCCCACTCCTGCAGCGGCTGAGGGTGGCCACGCGCTGGAGGAGGGTGGAGGGGGGCGCGGCGCGGCGGCGGCCGCGGCCGCAGCCGTCGCAAGGGCGCCCGCCGCGGACGCGACGCCCTCCGCCGCGGCGGCGGTCGCCACCCACCACGGCCCGTCCGACACCTCTGCCGTCAGCAGAATGGGCGCCCCGCCCGGGTGGAATTGGACGGCGCGCAGGGAGCGGCGGGCCCGCAGCAGGGCAACGGGCGGGGGTGGGGGGAGCAAGAGGGGTGGGAGGGCAGCCGGCGGCGGCGGCTCCGTTGGTGCGGCCGCCGCCGCCTCGCCACCCCACCAGCTCCCGTCCGCGCCACCATCCAGGGGCGAGGCGGGTGAGCGGGCCCGGGCACGAGATGCCGCCCCGAAACCCCGCCCTCGCCCGCCAGCAGCGACGGCCGCGGCAGCAGCGGCCGCGGCCGCGGCCTCGCGCGCGGCGACCGCGCCCGCCACCGCCCCGCCCACGCCCCACCAGTACAGGCGGTGCCCCGCCGCGACGGCCAGGGCCTGGCCGCCGGGGGCCCAGGCCAGGGAGGCGACGGGCCGGCCAAAGGCGTGGCGGGCCAGGGTGGGCGTGGCGGGCGCGAGGGCGGCCGGCAGGGCTGCCGCTTGTGGGCCACCCCCACCCCCACCCCCACCGGCCGCGTGGTCCGCGCCGGCCGCTTTCGGGCCGGCCGCGCAGTCCCAGATGCGCACCTCATGGTCCAGCGACCCTGAAGCCAGCACGCCGCCCACGTCCGGGTGGAAGCGCACCGCCCAGGGCGTGCGGCGGTGACCGGCAAGGACGCGGAGGAGCGGGGAGGGTTGGCAGGCCGGCGGCGGCGAGGCCGGCCCTCCCTCCCCTGCTCCCTCCACCTCGCCTGCACCCCACCCGGCCGCCCGCACGACTTTGACAGTGTGGTCGCCATGCGTGGACGCTAGGAGCTCGCCGTCCGGGGAGAAGGAAGCCGCGATGGTGGACCGCGGGGGCGGGTCCGAGAGGCGGGCGTAGCGGCCCCGGGACGCCAGGGCGGGCGGGGTCAGGCTGGCCGCTTCCGCCGCGGAACGCAGCAGGGCGGCTGGCGGCGCGCCGAACCGCCGGCCGCTGGTGGAGGGGACGGGCGGTGAATGGTCGTCCACCCCCTCACCATCCTGCCCGCTCCCGACGTGGGCGGCGGTGTTCGCGACCCCAGGGCCGGGCGGGGGCGGGCAGGCGGCGGGCAGCACGTTCCCAACAGGGGCGCCGGCCCCAGCGGGCCCTGCCGTTTGTCGGGCGCGTAAGGCGTGGATGAAGGCGGCGGTCATGACGCGTGACACACAGGTGCCTGGTGGCCCACCGCGTTTCAGACGCCGCGCGTTCCACGCGGTGCCGGCCGCGGTCGATAGATGTGAAACAGAGGGGCATGCACCTTTTTCGGCCGGGCCGGGCCGCGCTCGCTCGTGTCCATTGTTCACTTTTTTTCCCTTCGCGCACGCGCCACCGCCCCACCCTTCCGCCAATCCCCGGATTACCACACCAGCGAGAGCCCAGATCGTTACTGACGCAAACTGACGGCAAGCCGAAAAAAAAATGGACACAACCGCGCTCCCGGCGGCCACCAACCCACAGCGCGCACACGCCGCCGACCGTGCTCCTCCCCACCAGGCAGCGCCCCCTCCGCCTCCAACCTCCGCCAGCCCGCCCACCGGCCCGCCCCCCGACTTTGCCCGCCAGCGCCCGCAGACCCTCCCTTCCGGCGCCTCCTACACGCTGTCCACGACGCCCGCCCACGACGGCGCGCACCTGGCCTCAATCTATTGCGTCGCGCTCTTCCCGTCCGCGCCGCCCTCCCTCGTCTTCGACCTCCTCACCCACCCGGGCGCGTGCGCGGCGGGGGTGTGGCGGGATGTGAAGGCCCTGAACGAGCGCCTGGTCGAGAGCGAGGCCGCGCCCGGCGCCGGGGGCGACCCGCCCGGCTCCCGGGGCGTGCGGTCGGTGCTAGTGACCCAGGTGGGCGAGGTCCGCCTCGCGATCAAGACGCTCCGCTTCGAGACGCACCTGCGGGTGGTGGAGGACGGCCGCGGGGCGGGCGCGGGCGCCTATGCCACCCACTTCTCGCTGGCCCGCCCGGGCGGCGCCTTGCGCCGCTTTCACGGGACGTGGGCGCTGGCAGCGGACGAGGCGGGCACCGGCACCGCTGCGCTGCTCACTCAGGAGGTCTGCCCCGCAGGCGTGCCGCCGGGCCTGAACAACGTGCCGGTCATCGGGCGCCTGGTGCGTGGGGCGTGCAGCCGGGCGGTGCGGCGGATGGTGGAGGACCTGGCGGGCGCGCTGGATGGCGTGGAGAAGGGGGCGGGCGGGGTGGATGCCTGGATTGAGAGCAGGACGACGATGTGAAAGAGAGGGAGGCAGAGAGAGAGAGAGAGACAAGCCGGCACCTACGCCGCGCCACCCCTGGCTGGCGGGTATCGCTACGTCGGCTTCAAGTGGTGTCCGAGGAGGCTGACGCGTGAAAAGGAATGCAATAACGAAACATTTACCTGCCTACTCTCTCTCTCTCTCCCTCTCTTTTGTCACACCCCTGATTCCTCCACGACGGCGCCCGCTTTCTCAGCCAGCGACGCCGCCAGGGCTGCTGCGGCAGGGGAACCCGCCCAGGCTGGGTCGGCGAGACGGGCGGTCTCCAGGGCGGCCGCCGCCCCGGCATGGTCGCCCGCCGCGGCGCGCGCCTCGGCCTGCCGCACGGCCGCGCTGGTGCCCGCGGACGACGGCACGGGCAGCGCTGCCGCCGCTTCGACGGCGGCATCCCCATCCGCCACCGCACCAGCAACGTCGCCCAGCGCCAGGCGGGCTGCCGACCGGTTGGCGTGCAGGGAGGCCGTCGCGAAGGCACCGGCAGACGGGATGGAGAGGCCCCTCGTGAAACAGGCGGCCGCGCCCGCCCAGTCGCCCGCCCTGGCGGCAGCGTTGCCCGCCAGGCGCGCAGAGGTAGCCGGCAGCAAGCCGGTTGGAAGGTCCACGTCCGACGCCAGGGCTAGGATCTCGATCAGGCGGGCGGGCGTGCCCAAGCCCGCCACGACCACGCCCGCGGGCAGGACGGCCACGTTGGGCCCCGCCCCGCACCGGCCCAGGCAGCCCGATTCGGTCACGGTCAGGCCAGGGAGGGCCAGGTCGCGCGCTAGCTTGGCCATGGCGGTCGCCCCCTGGCGTCGGCAGGTCTTGTTGGTGCAGAACCGGAGCTCGACGGGGAGGGGTGGGGGTGGGGGTCGGAGGGGCGGGGGGGCAGGTTCATCGCTGGCGGCGGCGGAAGCCGGTCTGGTGGTGGAGCGGCGCCCGGCCTGGTGCGCGTGTGGACGCACACGTGCGCCCACGGGGGACATGGTGTGCGTTATCTCACTTAGGGCGAGGCATGCGTGCCGGGCAGGGTGTGCAGGGGGCTGCCGAATGAGAGAGAAAGTGGGACTGCAGACGTTCATCTCCGCATCTGTTTAGATCTCCTCTGTCTCGTGGCCTCGCACACACTCCCCAGGCTTCAATGCGTGCAGATGCTGGCCACTGGGTAAGTGTGTCACGCGGATGGGCATCTGCGCGCGCGGCAGAGAAGAGAAGAGAGCAAACACTGCGAGTGGTCTGGTCTCTCATCAACCATCCAACCTCCATTCCTTCCCCAACAGAATTGATGACGCCGCCCACCCCGTACTTCATCGCGGTGCACGCGGGTGCGGGCGCCTTCTCAACGGACCCCACCCGGACGGCGGAGCTCAAGGCCGCCATGGCGGCCGCCTGTGAAGCGGGGGCGGCAGTGCTGCTGGCCACCGGCAACACCACGCCCCCTCTGCCAGGCGACCCGGCGCTGGCGGCGGCGGCCGCGGCGGTCGCCTGCCTGGAGGACTGGCCGGGCGCAAATGCGGGGCTCGGGTCCAGCCTGACGGAGAGCGGCACCGTGGAGTGCGACGCGTCGGCCATGGCGGGCGACGGGGCGTGGGGCGGGGTGGGCGCCGCGCGGGGCGTGGCCCACCCGGCCACCGTCGCGGCCGCGCTGGCTGCCGAATCCCGCCTGCCCATGCCTTTGGGGCGGGTGAGGCCCATCATGCTGGCGGGCGCGGGCGTGCGCGCCTGGGCGGAGAGGCGGGGCCTGGGCGTGCTGGCCCTGGCGGACGAACAGCCCTCGCCCCGGGCGCTCGGCTGGCAGGTGACGCCCCGCGCCCGGGAGCAGTGGGGCCGGTGGTCCGCGATGGCGGCCGCGCAGGCGTGCGTGGAGGAGGCGGACGCGGGTGGCGGCGGTGGCCCCGCTGCCAAAAGACGCCGCCCCAACGGCCGGGCCGGCCTACCCGGCCACCTCAGCCCCCCGCCTGGGCCCCCGCCCGCGGATGGACTAGGTGAGGACGACGACCCCCCTCCCCACGACACGGTCGGCGCGGTCGTCGTGTGCGGGCGGACCGGCACCGTCGCGGCGGCCGTGTCCTCGGGCGGGCTCGCCCTCAAAGCCCCCGGGCGGGTCGGGGAGGCGGCGGTCTTTGGGGCCGGCTGCTGGGCGGCGGACGGGCGGCGGGGTGCGTCCACTCCGGCCACCACCAGCCCGCCCCCCGCCCTCCCCCCCGGCGTGGCGGGCGTGGCGGCGTCCGTGTCGGGCGTGGGTGAGGCGGTCATTCGGTCTATGCTGGCCCGCCGGGCCGCGGCCGCGGTGGGCGACGGTGCGGGCGGCCACGACGGCGCGGCCGCCTCCCTGGCCGCGGCCGTCGCAGACGCCGCCACGGCGGGCGTGGGCGTGCAGCCGGGCGCCCCCGTCGACTGTGGCGCCCTGGCTGTGCGGGCTGTGTGCGAGGAGGCAGGCGGCTCGGCGCCCCTCACCATTTCTGGCGTGGAAGCCGCTGTCGCCGCACAGGCGGACGGCATGGCGTTTGCTTACCGGTGGGAGGGAGGTGGGGGAGGGGGGTCGGGCGAGGAATTGCTGCGTAGAGGGCGGAAGCAGACGCTCGGCTTCAGCGTCTGCGTGTCCCTGGTGGGCGGTCGAAGAAATGGAGCGCGCCTCGTGCGCCTCGACACTGTTTAGTATTTTTCCTTCCGCGTTCGCTACTCATACACACAGACACGCACACGCACACACGCACACAGACACACTCACATGCGCTCAGACGTGGGTGCCGCCCTGGCCTTGCTGCTGGTGGCGGCATCGGTGGCGTCCGCGGCGACAACCCCCGCTGCAGCGGGGCCTGGCGGCCCCCGGGGCGCTCCCCCGCCACCCGCCCTGCCCGCTCCACTGGCAGCAGCCGGCCCACCCACCCCGCCCTCCGCCTGCTGCGCGATGCTTGCCGCCGCTGGCTTCACACGCTCAGTAGGCGTGCCTGTTGTCCTCATCGACACCGCCGCCGGCCTCCCCACCCGCACCAAGCAGAACGCAACGCTCTGCACGTGCGGGGCGGGCGAGGTCGGGGTACCGGGGGCGGGCGGGCAGGCCATAGGTGACTGGGCGGGGCCCATCAAGCTCAAGGTTCGGGGCGGGACGAACACACGTAAGCATGACAGGAATGGGAGGGGGAGACGGTGGGTGGTCACCAGCTCGCGCGGCCAACCTCAGCATGCTCTCTTTTTTCCATTTCTTTTACACAGAGCGCTACAACCCCATCCGCCAGTACGCGGCCTACCTGTCCAAATCCGATGCGCGGCCCTTTGTCCTGGGCTTGGACGGCGACCACCTGGTTTTCCTAGGCCAGGTCAACGACACGGGCGGCGTCAAGGAAAGCTTGGGGCGCGACCTGGCCCGGGCGATGGGGGGCGCGCCCCCGCTCACGCCTCTGCCGTCCTCGCCGTACGCGACCTGGTCGGCCCCGCGCGGTCCGCTGGGCTGGGTCCCCCGCACCGTGCATGTCGAGCTCTTTTTGGCGGACGATGGCAGGCCGCCCGCGTCCGAGCCCGCCCACTACCGGGGACTGTACCTAGCGAGCGAGCACATCAGCCGGGGGAAGTTCAAGCTGGACCTACCCAAGCCCAAGGACGGGGACGCACGCACCGCCGCCATCGCAACCTTTTTACACGGCGAGAAGGACCCGGTGCGTGAGGGCGAGAGAGAGAGAGAGAGAGCACCACACAGGAGCACGTGCGGGCTCCCCTTCACCCGCTCGCTCACGCTCTCTTTGTTTTTTTTGCACAGGACGCGACGACCATCACGGGCGGGTCGACTGGCAAGGAGTGGCAAGTCAAGTGGCCGGACAAGGCCGAGCTCACCCGTGCGCAGGCCGCCTCCCTGGCCGCTGAATTGGGTGCCTTTGAGTCGGCGCTGTTTGAGGGGCCGGCGCCGGGCGCCAACTCGACGGCGGCCGGCTGGCGGGCGCACATGGATGAGGCCTCCTTCATCGACTGGTTCCTAGTCACAGAGCTTTGGAAGGTCGCCAAGAAGTCGTACCATTCGGCCTCGTTCCTCCACAAGCCCGCGCCTGGCGCACGCCTTAAGATGGGGCCCGTCTGGGCGCAGCTCCAGGGCGCGGGCACGTGCTGCGGCTACAACTTCATCTCCCAGCCCTCCGGCTTCAACGGCCCCGGCCGCAGCGGTGGCAGCGGGGTCAGCAGCTCCGGCTGGCTCTTCTCCATCTGCCGGGAGCGGGCGCCCGACGGCCGGCCCCGGTGCACGCCCCTGGACGGCCCGGACGGGCGCAGCGGGTACGACGTCGGCAACGGCCTGGCCGTCTGGTTTGGGGAAGCGTTCCTCGGGGACCCGGCCTTTGCGCCCGCCGCCGCGGCCCGGTGGGTGCAACTGCGGTCCGGGCCGTGGTCAAATGAGGGTGTGGCCGGCATGGTCCGCACAAAGCGGGCCCTCCTGACGGGCGGCCCCCTGGAACGCACGCTCGCCCGGTGGCCCCAATTCGCCAAGCCCTGGCTGGGAGACAGCGCAGCGCAGACGGCCGCCGTGTTTGGCGGCGTCGCCACCTGGACGGCGGCGCGCCTGGCCTGGATGGACGGCGCGTTTGCGCAGGCGGCCGACCCGGCCTCCCGGGGCGACCCGTACCCGGCGTTGTATTGAGAGGCTTTGCCCGGCCGTGCCCGCTCTAGGGGCCTGGGCGGTCGCCGCCCCGCCCGGCCAGCGTGGGCGGGATGGCGCGCGGTTTGAGATGATTGTGGTGGGTGGGGTGGTTGGAGAAGGCGGGGATGCAAAAAAAATGACAACCACCCAAACAGGCCCCCCCTCCCGTTTTAGGATAGGCCTCCCAGGCGACGCCACAGACCCGGATCCACAGCCTCCCTCTCCCTCACGCCGCCTGCGCTCCTGCTCCTGTCGCTGCCCCCTCCCACCTCCCACCCCCACCCTCCGGCGGCACCACCCCGACCGCGTCAAAGAGGCCCGCCCGCTTGGGCGGCGGCGCGGCCGGCCGGGGCACCGCCCGCCCGCGCCCGGCCAGCCAGCCCGGCCTCAACAGGGCCCGCAGGTTGAGGGCGTTGTAATAGACCCGCGTCACGGTGCCGCCCGCCCCCTCCACCGCCGCCCGGGCGGCCGGCGAAATGGCGGAGACCTCCAACTGGAGCGGCGTCGCCAGGTCGGCCGCGCCCCGGCCCAGGACCTTGACGCCGTGCCTTGTCTTTTTGGAGACCGCGCCCGCGGCCACCAGGTCGCGCATCGTCACCGGCCGGGCCGGGTCCAGGCGGCCCGCCTCCACCAGCGCCTGCAGCCGCCCTACGTTCACGGGCGTGTAGGTGACCGTGGTCGGCGAGACGAAGCCCCGCTTCGGGAGGCGTTTGGCGAGGGGCGTCTGCCCGCCCTCGAAGCCCAGCTTGGGTGTGGCCCCGGACCGGGCCTTCTGGCCCTTGTGCCCTCGCCCGGAGGTCTTGCCCCGCCCGGACCCGATGCCCCGCCCGACACGCTTGGCGGGGCGGGTGGACCCAGGTGCCGGGGCCAGGGAGTTGAGGCGGACAAAGGAGGGCGAGCGCGGGGGAGGGGAGGTTGACGACTGGCCGTCCGCTGAGGGCGGGCCGCTCGTATGGATGGAGCGGTGCGAGCCCGCGGTCGCCGTCCATGCTCTCAGTAGCGAGGACATGGTGGGCGTCCTGGATGTGTTGGCGCCGGAGCCAGCGGCGCCCAGGGCCAAAAGCGGCGGCGCGGTGGACAGGGGCCAGCGGCCCATCGCGGCGCCGCCGCCGCCGCCGGCCGACAGCGCGCGGGTCGCTGCAAAACCAGCCGACCGGGCGGCAGCGCCGGTGCGTCCGCTGGTTGAGGTGGCTGGTTCAGCCAGCAGGCTGGCCGCCCGGTGGGCGAGCCGGGCACAGGCGGACCGCATGGCTAAGGGAGCTCCCCACACAGAAAAAAGGGTAATGGAGGCAGAGCTAAATTGCCGAGGCGAGGCTGGCCTTTCAACACACACACAACACACACACAAAAAGCCATCGGGCAGGTGCGCGTTTTTTCTCTCGCGGCTCCTTCTACAAATGGCGGACCTCCTCGAGTTCATCGACTTCAGGGGGCTGGAGGCCCTCAACGTCAAGCCTGAGAGAGGCGTGGAGAATGCGCTCAAGCAGGTGAATCCCGAAAGGGGCGGCACCGGGGGGGGGGGGGCGCCGACGCCGCGGCCCGCGCCGAGCGCCGCGCGCCGTTCACAACCTCGTCTGCCCCTGACTCCTTCTTTCCCCCACAGGGCCCCCGCGACGACGCCCGCCTGTTCACGGAATCCGACTGCGATGAGCAGCTGCTCCTCAACATACCGTTCAACCAGGCCGTCCGGCTGACGGGGCTGTCCCTGGCCGGGCCCGGCGCGGACGCGGCGGGCGCCGACCCGGGCGCGCTCCCCCGGCAGGTCCGCCTGTTTGTCAACCGCCCCTCCCTGGGCTTTGCCGAGGCCGAGGCCGACCCGGCCACCCAGGAGGTTGAGCTGACGTTAGATACGCTGGGCAGCCTCATCCCGCTGAAGGCGGCCCGCTTCAAGGGCGTGACGTCCCTCGCGGTCGTGATCCTGACCAACGCCGGCGGCGTGGACACCACCCAGGTCGGCTGCCTGAAACTGTTTGGGTCCGCGGGCGAGACGTTTGACGTGAGCGCAATCAAGAAGGCGGGCGAGGAAGGGGCGTGAGTGGGGGTGGGCATGGACACAGAGAGCCAGAGGTGTGTGGGCGGGCGCGACGGGGTGCGCCTGGGAGAGCAGGTTGCACACACACACACACACACACAAAAAAAAAAAAAAAAAAAAAAACGGATTTCAATGGCACACAATTACATTTTTTTACGTCACACGCACCCCCGTGCCCCGCGCCCGCGCGCCCGTGGTCGACATGCAGGGCCTCCTGGGAGAGTATGCAACGTCCTCGTCATCGTCAGACGATGAGGCGGCGGGCGTGCCGCCACCGCGCGCGCCCCCGGCGGAGGGGCCGGGAGCGCCGCCCCTGGCGGCCGCGCTCCCCGACCCGTTTGACCTGCTCAACGCGCCCGCGCCCGCCGGCCCGCATGGCGCGCACCCGCCCCGACCGAGCCGTCCCTCCCTGACGGGCTCCAAACGCCGGGCGGATGGCCCCCCAATGCGGCCGCCTGCGAGCGAGCCCGCGCTCGCCCTGCCTGGGGTGGCAAAGGCGGCCGACCGCCTGTCGCTGGAGGCAGGCCCCGCCCCGCCAGCCCTCCTCTTACCCCCACAACTGGCTGCGGGGAGGAGGAATGTGGTGACGACGGACTTGGACGGGCTTGGGCTGGCCCAGCCGGGGAGCGCGAGGCGGCGAAGCAGCGGCAGCGGCGGTGGGGGTGGCGGGCGGTAGCGCGCGGGCGGGCGGGAAGGGTAAGGAGGTGTGTGTGAATGAGAGGGGCCCGCGCGCGCGGGGCCAGCCGTGACGCAGTCTAATTTTCATTGCCCTTAATGTCAAGGAGGGCGCGCACATGCAAGCACGCACGCACGCACCGCTCCACTCTCGCAAAAAAATAGCAGTACGGTGTTTGAGGTCAGCGAAGGGCGAAGGGCGCGCGGGGGCTGTGTGTGTCGTTCGCAAAGCGGCCTGGAGAGAAGCGAAAAAAGCTCTCACTCCTCCCTTTTTCTCTCTCTGGCGGCCCCGCGCGCGCCCACGAGCGGGTGTGGCCTCACCCGTGCTGACCCGTAATCGCATCCCAACGCCCTGTTGTACCATCCCTGCCGGCGATTCGCTGGCGACCGCGCGGGCCCCTCGCGCGTGGGAAGGCCCGAAACTCTTTTTTTTGGCTCGCCAGCAGCATCTCCTTTTTTTGCTCCTTGCGTTCCGCCCGCGCGCGCCCCACCTCAGCCCCCAGTCAGCACCGTGGGGGCGCGCTGTGACCTTCATCTGACGCCCCACCCCCGCTGCGTAATGGAAAACCCGGACCCGCCCTCGACGTCCGGCCGCCCGGGCGTTGTGGCCTGGCCCGCCGCCACGGCCCGCGCCCGCATTGCTTCAACCCGGGAGAAGCGGGGCGCCACCGCCTGGGCCCGGCGTGCCGCGGTGCTGGCCGCGCTAGATGAGGAGAGTCCGGCAACTGATGAACCGGCCCAGGTACGAATCGGGTGGGGGCGGCGCGGCGCCGCGGCGCGGGGAGCGCTTGCAGAGGACGGACAAAGAGAAGACACGACGCGACGTAACAAAAAAAAGCGAGCACAGGAGAGGAGACCTTTGCTGCTGCTGCTGCGCGCCTCCGCGCGCGCCCCTGACGGCCGCACTCACACCCCACACACACCCCACACACAGGAGGACGCGGAAGCCGAGGTCGCAGACCTGCTGCTGGCGTTC
>Ga0315278_10004025_pt1 | contig 13222 bp, 6 predicted proteins | sample YL17G06_0_MG_FD_203880 | JGI IMG/M metagenome (GOLD analysis project Ga0315278, IMG submission 203880) | Sediment microbial communities from Yellowstone Lake, YNP, Wyoming, USA - YL17G06_0 | ecosystem: Environmental > Aquatic > Freshwater > Lake > Sediment | place: USA: Wyoming | collected...
CCTGGCCGCCACGGCGGGCGCCGTGGTCGCCGGCACGTCCGCCTCGGTCCTGCTGGTGGACGCGGGCGGGGACTGGGCCGTGCCCCTCGCGCCCGCCCGCCTGTACTGCGACGCGGCGGCCCCCGCCGCGGTGGCCGCGCTGAGCGTCCTGGCGGGTGGGGCGCCCCACACCGCGTCCGTGCCCACCGCGTCCGCCGCCAAGGCCATGGCCTGGTGGCTGGAGGGGCAGGTGGGCGGGTCGGGGGTGGAGCGGGCGCTCGCGGCGGCCGCCTCCCCGGCAGTGGTCTCCGCGGCCGACTGGATCGCGGCCCTCCTGGCCGGCGACCCGGCCCGCCTGGCCTGGACGGACGACAACAATGCGTTGAAGGCGGGGTGGGACCCGGGGGCGGGGCGGTACGAGCCCTGGCTCGCGGCCCACCCTGTGAGCGGCTGGCTGGCCGGCCGCGTCGTGGCGCCCGGGGCGGCGACGGTCACGGTCAGGGCGGGCGCGGCGCACGCGCTCCTGCCGCCCGGCTGCGTGGTGGCCGGCGGCACGACCGACTCGATTGCCGCCTACGTGGCCGCCCGGGGCGCGGGCGACGTGGCCGCGCCGCCGCCCAAAACGCCCACCGCGGTCACCTCGCTCGGCTCCAGCCTGGCCCTGAAGCTCGAGTCCCCGGTCCGGGTGGACGACCCGGCGACCGGCGTCTACTCGCACCGCCTGGCCGGCGCCTGGCTGGTCGGCGGCGCGAGCAATGTGGGATGCAAGGCCCTGGCCGACTTTTTCACGCCCGGCCAGCTGGCCGCGCTGTCTGCCCGGATCGACCCGGCCGTACCCTCGGCCTGCGATTTCTACCCCCTGCCCGCCGGGATGGTGGGCGAGCGCTTCCCCCTGCCCGACCCGGCCGCGAGGGCGGTGGTGACGCCCCGCCCGCCCGACGACGCCGCCTTCCTGGCCGGCCTCCTGGAGGGCATCGCCCGGGTGGAGGCGTCCGGGTACGCCCGCCTGGCCGAGCTGGGCGCCCCCTTCCCGGCGTCCGTGCTGACCGCGGGCGGCGGGGCGGCCAACCCGGTGTGGGCGGCCATCCGGGCGCGGGTGATGGGGGTGGACGATGTGCGGGCGGCGGTGAATGGGGAGGCCGCGTACGGGGCGGCGCTGTTGGCGAGGGGGTGTGTGCAAACGTAGAGCATGGTGGGGAGAGGCGGGGCTCACACGACGTTTGGCTTTTCTCTTCCGCGAAACACAACGAGGTGAGACAGCGTCGCCAGGTTAGCCCATCCATCGAGCTGACACGTGCACTTGCAACACACGCAGCCCCCACGCCTCTGCGTGAGTGTGAGGGGGACAGGAGAGAGTAACGGCCGCCAGGGAAGGGGGGAGAACACCTCAGGGCGAGGCCGCGCTGCGGGAGCCCAATTGGCGGGGCCTCGCTCGCTCGCTCTCGAACGCCCGGGAGGCAAAGAACGCATTCCTGTCCCAGCACGCTCCCCTAGAGCAAGGGTAATTTCCACGCGGGGAGCGTGAGGGAAAGGATGCGGGCGCCCAGGGCGAGGCGGCCCCCCCCCCTCACATCGCTCCGCGCGCTCTTTTCTCTCTCCCTCTCTTTTTCTCACCCCTCGACCCTCGCTCTCTCTCTCTCTCTCTCCAGGCGCGCGACCGGCCGCGCACACTCAGCCTCACCCACCATGACCTCCACCCGGCGGCAGTGGGACAGGGCCCTCAAAAGTACCGCCCCCTTTCTGGCCCTCTTCGTGGCGTGCGTGGTCGCCCAGGTATGAGAGATGAGACACAGGAAAAAAACGGCACACGAGACTCATGAAACCCACAACCTGTTCACCCCCTCTGCACGCCTCTCTTTTCTCCTCTGCATTGTAACCCCGCAGGCCACCCAGATGACGGGCCCCCCCGTGCCTGCGGCCTGGCGGGACAAGGGCGGCCCCGGCACAGTGGCGGCCGTCCTCAACCTGACCGCGCCGCGGTTGGGGGAACTGACCGACGCCCAGGCAGGCGCGCTGAGGAAGGCGCTGCTCGCCACGCTAGCGTCCGACGTGCCCGGACTGGACGTCAAGCGCGTCAAACAGCAAGGCACGGCGGCCCCGGTCGTCGAGCAGGGCGGGGCGGGCGCTGCGGACCGCATGCGCGTGGGCGTCGACCTCGTCGCCCCGCAGGCCCGCCTCTCGGACCTCCTGCGCCGCATGCAGGCCGTCTCTGACAATGCGGAGCTGGCGGGCGCGCTCCGGGCCAGCGGTCTATACGACCTGACGGACGCGCGCTTTGATTCATACGAGCTCCGGGCGGGCGGGCGGAGCGCGGCGGGCGGCGGCGAGAAGGACGGGGACACGGACAAGGCGGGCGCCCAGCGCGAGGGTGGCGGGGCGGTCATCGAGCTGCCACCGCTGCCGCCCCTGCCCAAGCCCATCGCCGTACCGCCGACGGCGCCGGCTCAGCCGGCGACCCCGCCCCAGCCCCAACCCTCGCCCGCCCCCCCGCCCTCGCCTTCAGGTAAAGGCCAGGCCCCCATCACCGCGGGCATCGAGGTGGCCGGCACCTTCCCCTCCTCGTCCGACCTCACCCCTGAGCGCCGGGCCGCCCTCGCCCGCGCGGTCGCCGTCCTGGCGGGCGTGCCGGAGGGTCAGGTCAGCGTGGTGGAGGAGGCCGGCCGGCGGCGGGCGTTGCTGCAGCAGGGTGCAGCTGCCGCCGCCGCCCCCTGGGCCCGGCGGTTTGAGGTGCAGGTCACCCCGGCCGACGCGGGGCAGGCTGCGGCCGCGAGGGCGGCCCTGACCCGCCTGGCCACGCCCGCGGGGGCGGCTGACCTGCGCGCGGCCCTGGCTTCCCAAGGCTGGGACGGCCTCGCGGCGGCCGGCCTGACCGGCCTCAACGGCAAGAAAGTCAACGGCGCCGGGACGGGCGCGGCGCCCGTGCTGAAACCCGCCGCCGCCGCGAATGAGGCTGGTGGTGGTGGGGAGAGCAAAAGCGGTGGTGGCAAGCTCGCCGGCAAGCTCGCCGGCATCATCATCGGCTGCCTGGTGGGGGCGACCCTCCTCGCCCTGGCCGCCGCGTACGCGCTGGCCTACTTCTTGGGCTGGTGCCGGTGCCTGGGCGTGGGCGTGAAGGGGGCTGGCGGAGGGGATGAGGAGAAGGCGGGGGGTGGGGTGGGGTGGCGGGCCAAGGCCAAGGCGCGCGCCGCCGGCGGTGGCGCCCCGTCCGCCGCTGTCGCATCAGCTTACAAGCTGACGGAGGGCGAGGAGGAGCGGGCGGCCGACTTGAAAGCCGCGGCGGCGGCCGCAGCGGCGGGCAACAAAGCAGACGCCGACGGGGCGGCGGTCGCGGCAGCCGCTGCGGCGGTCGCGGACGACGCCCGCCGGGACCTGGCTTCCATCGCGGCCGCGGGCGTGACCTCCCTGCGTCGCCTTGCGTCGGGGGCGAAGGACCGGACGGGCCGGCCCGGGAGTGCGGGCGTGGGCGTGGGCGGGGCGGCGGGTGCTGCGACCTCGACCCGCGCCGGCGCCACCACCACCCCTGTGTCCGGCGACGCGGCCGCGACGGCCGACGCCGTCATGGACTTTGTCCGCAAGGGCGCACCCCTGGCGGGGACGTTTGCCCTGGAACGGGGTGCCCTGGTCCCCGGCCAGGCCGCGGTGACTGTCAAGGCCCGGCAGGTGGGGGGCGCCGCCCGGGCGGCGGTCGCGACCTTTTACGTCGACGACGACGCGCACGCCCGGGCGGTCGGCCTGGGCGGGCGCCTGCCGGATGGGAGCGCGACGCCCGCCGTGCTGGCCGCGTACGGGCGTGGGGATGCGCCCGGCGCGCCGGGGCTGCCGCCCGTCATCGTGCGTGAAGCGCCGGACTATGCCCTCGACGCCTGGGTCGCCAAGCGGTTCCGGTGCGTGTGCTCCTCAATCAAAAGGAGAAAAAGTCGGACGGGGCGGCTTTCGACCCCCTGCCCGTCCCTTTTTCCTTCCATCTCACTTTCCTTCCGCTCTCTCTCCCTAACTCTCTCTCCCTCTCCCTCCCTCAAACAGGACCCCGGACCCCATGCAGCGCAAGGCCGTCCTGTCCCTGGTGACCAAGCCCGTCGCCGCCTTTGCGGCCAAGGGCCTGGTCCACGGCGCGCTTTCACCCGCCACCGTCCACTGGTTTGCGGACGACAACGCGATGAAGCTGGCGGGCGCGGACGGGTGGGCGCCCAAGGGCGCCCACGTTGTGGCCCACCACCCCGTGCCCGCCTTTGCGGCGCCGGAGGTGCTGTCAGCGCTGTCCCGGGCGGAGGAGACCGGCGGGCCCGCCCCAACCATCGCGGCCACGCCCGCCCAGGACGCCTGGTCCCTGGGCATGCTGGCCTACCTGGTCCTGACGGACGCGCCCCTGATCCCGGTGGATGCGTCCGCGAGCGACGTGGCGGCCGCCATCGGCACGGGCGGTCCCCTGCCCTGGGAACGCGCGGGCGGGGCGCTGGAGGCGCTGGAGGACCCGGTCGCGGGCGCGGCCATCAGGGGCCTGCTCCAGAGGGAGCCCAAGAAGCGGACAACCGCGGCGGCATTGCTGGGTGGCCCCCTGTTCAAAGGCCTGGCCGCCGCGGCGGCGGCGGCAGGCACGACGGGCACGCTCCGGCGGGTGAAATGAGAAAATGTGGTGATGGTGGGTGTGGGTTTGTGTGGGTTGTGTGTGTGTGTGTGTGTGTGTGTGTGTGTGTGTGATTTTACAGGGCGTGGGGGTGTGATTTACAGGCGGGGCGTGTGAGCACGGGGGGTGGCCGCAGAAAAGAGAGCATGTCATTATCGCATTCGCTGGAGTGTCGTAGGCTGCCTGCCTGCCTCTCGCACATCGCACACCCTCCTCTCTCGCTCTCTGGACCACACCCACCCAACCAAGCATGGAGACCACCGCGGTCCGGGACCGGGGCATGCAGGTGTGCGAGGGGAGTGTCAGAGCGTGTGAGAGCGTCGGGCACGGAGACGGACGTAAAGGCTGTTTTTTTTCAATTTGCGCGCAGAATTCTCGTTTTGCCCGTCTCTCTCTCCCCGCTGTGTGCGCCACCCTGCGTCATCCATCCACAAACCCCTCGCCTCCCCCCGTACTCTCTCTCTCTATCTATCTCAGGAACTGGACGCCCTGGACGCCGGCGTGGCGGCCGCTGCCAAGGCGGCCTCGGACGCGCGGCGCGTGTCGCAGGCCGGAGGCAACTTTGCGTCGTCGCCACCCGCGTCCTCCGACCTGTCAACCCCGCTCCGCCCGGCCTCGCCCGCCGCCCGCAGCCCGCGGGCGCCAGCATCCATGCGGCGGCCCGTGGGAGGGGTGACTGGTGGTGCGGGCGCGGGTGTGGGCGCGCACGACTCGCCCAGCGCGGCCAGCAGCGAGCTGCATGTCGGTCGGCGCGACCTCAACAACAACGGCAACAGCGCAGGCCGCCTGGCGGCCGGGACTGCTGCGGCCCTCTCCCCTGCCGCCAGCGCGCCCCGTCGGGGAGGGCGTGGGCAACGCGCTGGCAACAGTTGCAGCAGCGAGGACGAGGCTGCCGCCCGCGCCAGCCTCAACCACGCCGCCCTCCTGTCCTCCCTCCACTCCGCGGAAGCCCGGGCGGCCACGGCGACCGACACGGCCGCCCGGGCGGACGCGGACCTGGTCAACGCCCTGAACGAGGCGGCTGACCAGGTTGAAGCCGCCCGGTGCGTCGCCGAAGCCGCGGCCGACCGTGCCCGGGCGGCGGAGGATGCGGCCCTGGCCCTGCTGGAGGCGCGGGGCGGGGAGCTGGTGGCGGCCCGGGAGGCCGGTATGGCGGCGGCTGCGGCCGCGGCAGCCGGCGTGGCGGCCGTGGAAGCTGATGCGGCGGCGGTGGCGCTGGCGGAAGCCAGTGCGCGGGCCGAGTCGGCCGGTGAGGCGGCGGCCAAGGCTGGGGCTGCCCTAGAAGCCGAGCGCGCGCGGGTGGCGGCCCTCGAGGCCCGCCTGGCGACGGTGCTGGAGGAGGCCACGGCGTCTGCGGGCGCCCGCGCCGAGGCGGACGGGCTGGCCGTATCCCTCGCCGAAGCCCGGGCCCGCGCGGCCGCGGCCGCCCAACGGGTGGGCGCCCTGGAGGCGGCCGTCCAGGAGGAGCGCTCGGCGGCCCAGGCCCGTGTGGACGCCCTCCTCACCGAGTCGGCCGCCCAGGTGAGGGCCGCCCAGGAGAGTGGGGCCGCCGTCGCGGCGGAAGGCGAGGCCGTGGCGGACAAGGCGGTGGCGGTGCTGACCGCGACGGAGGGCGCCCGGGCGCAAGCCGTGGCAGCGCTGAGCGATGCGACCGCGCGCGCGGAGCGGGCGGAGGAGGAGGGGCGCGGCTTGCGGGCCGAGGCGACCGCGGCTGCTGGACAGGCTCGCACCGCTTTGGAAGCCGCCCTGTCCCGCGCGACGACCGCCGAAGCGGCCGCCGCCAAAGCCCACGCGGAGCTGCGTGGGGTGGAGGCTGCCCTGGCGGCCGCCCCCGCCGCGGCTGGGTTGGTGAAACAGGGGGGGCTCCGCCTGTCTTCCTCGACCTTGCCCGACTGGGTGTCCCGCCTGGCCGCCCACTGCACCTTATCCCGCTGCACCTGGGACGTGGAGCGGGCGGGCCTGGAAGCGGACCTGACCCGGGAGCGGGCGGCCCGGGAGGCGGCCGAGGAGAAGGCCGCAGCGGCGGTGGTCGGCCGGGCCGAGGCCGAAGCAAAGGCGGCGGCGGCGAAAGCAGAGGCAGAGGCAGCGGCGCTGGCGCGGGCCGCGGCAGAGATGGCTGTGCTGGGTGCCCGCGATGCGGTGGATGCAGCCCGGGCGCGCATGGAGGCGGCCGTGGAGGCGGAGGGGGTGGCAAAGAGTGCGGCCGAAGAGGCCAGCGCACAGGTCGAGGCGGCCAACGCTCAAGCCGCCGGGGCAGCCCAGGTCGCGTCCCGCCTGAGCGCCTTGCCGGGCGCGGCGGCCTCGATCGCCGCCTCCTTTCACCGCCTGGCCGTCGCGGCGGGGCCGCTGGTGGTCGCGGCGGCGGCGGAGGAGGGTGGAAGTGCCGCGGCCGGCCCGGCCGGCCCAGGCGCGCTCGCGGCCCTGCTCGCCGACCCGGACGCCCTGCTCGCCACCTGGGCGGGCGCCGACACGGGCGCCCGCCTGACCGCGGCGACCACCATCACCGCATCTGCCATCGCTCGGGCGGCTGAGACGGCCCCGCGCGCCCGAGCCGCCGTGCGGGAGGCCCGCCGCCGGGAGGTGGCCGCGTCTGAGGGCGGGGCGGCCTTGCAGGCAGCTGCGGCCGCGGCAGGGGCGCTGCTGCGCGAGTGTGCGGGACGCCAGGGCTGGGCGGCGTCGCCCGAGGGGGGCGCTGCGACGGCTGCCACGGAAGAGGCCATCATCTCCATGGCCACCGCGGCGGCCCCGCTCACGTCCCCGGACGCCCTGGCGGCGTCCCTGACGGCGGCAGTGAAAACGGCGGTGGGCGCGCTGGCGCGTGCGCGGGCCCGGGCTGCTGAGGAAGCCTGCTCGGCGGCCACCACCCGCGCCACCCTGGACGCTGCCCTCATCGCCCTCGCCCAAGCCGAGCAGACTGTCGCCCGCTTGCGTGCCGCCCGCGACGCCGCCCGAACGGCCGTGTCCGCCTCCGACACGCAGCTGTCGTCCGCGCGGAAGCAGCTGTCGGGCCTGCGCTCGGAGGCCGCGGCGACCGCCCGGGACGCAGCACACAGGGTGGAAGCCGTGGAGGTGGAGGCGGGGCGGGCGGTCGCGGCTGCTGAGGCTCGGGCCCGGGTGGCCGAAGCGGAGGCCGGCGTGGCGCGTGCGAGGGCGGAGGACGCGGACAAGCGGGCGGGAGGGGAGGCGGAACAGGCAGCAGCGGAACGGGTCGAGGCGGACACCTCCCGCCGGGAGGCGGCCGCCGCCCAGGCGACCGCGGTCGAAGCCCAGGCCGCCCGGGAGGCCGCCCAGGCCGCGCTCGCCCGCTCCGACCAGGCCTGCCACGCCCTGACCGACCGCCTGGCGGCCGTGGAGTCTGACCTGGCCCGGGCCAACGCGGCGGGCGCGGCTGCGGCCGCCAAGCTCGCGTCCGCCGCGGCGCGCGCCAACGCGGCCGGGGGCGAAGCCGAGCGGGCCCGCGCGGAGGCCGGCGCCATGCGGGAGGCGGCCGCCGCCGCGGGCCGCACGGCCGAGGCCGCGCGCTCTGAAGCGTCCGCTCAGGCCGCCGTCGCGGCCGACGCCCACGCGGCTGCAGCGCGGGCGCAGGCGGCGCTGGTCGAGGCAAAGAAGAAGAAGAAGGTGGCAGAGGCGGATGAGAATGCGGACCCGCTGGCGGCCGCAGTCAAAACACTGCCCCCCTCGGTCGCCCACCGCATCTCTTCCCTGGAGGCCGACCTCGCGGCCGCGCGGTCGGACGCCGAGGCGGCCGTGTCCCGCCTGGAAAGCGACCTCGCGGCTGCCCGGGCGGGCGGGGTGGGCGCGACGGCCGCGCGCACGGCCCTGGCCGCCGCCCGCGCCGACGCCGCGTCCGCCCTGGGCCAGTTGCAAGCCGCACACGCGTCCGGCGCGGGCGTGCGGGCTGCGCTCGAGGCCGGCCTGGCGGCGGCGCGGGCGGAGGTGGAGGCGGCCAAGGGCCAGGTCAAAGAGCTCCAAGCCGAAGCTGGGGCCGCAACAGCGCTGGTGGCCGTGGCCGAGGGGCGGGCGGCCGTGGCTGAGGAGGCAGTGGCACAGCTGACGCTGGATCTAGCGGACGCGCAAGCGTCGCTAGCCGCCTCCCAGGCGGACGTGGCGCACCTGAGTCGCATGGTTGTGGGGGATGGGGAGGTGGGTGTTTGAGTGAAGGCGGGGGAGGGGGGGGGAGAGTGCGGGAGTGCGTAAAATTTTTTCTAACCAACATGACGATGGTGTCCATTTACAACGAGGTGAGGACGGCACGTTCCCCCGTCTCTCTCGTCTCTCTCCGTGTGTTCATCTCCTTGCCCACGTGGCCAGCCGCTCCAGTTCGGCGCGGGGCCGGCCTGTCATGGCTTCCAAGCGGGTCGAGGGGGTGGCCGTGCGACTATCACCCCGGGCGGCCGTCGTCGCCCGCGCCCAGGCGGCCAGGCGGTCCCGGGCGGCAATGGCGTAGAGGAGGGAGGATGATGGGGGCGGGGGTGGGGGTGCGGGAGCGCCAAACACCAGGCGGCCCGAGGCGCGCACCACCGCGGCTGCCACCGACCCGGCCGTCCAGGCAAGGATGGCCGCGCACAGCAGCAGCCCTAGCGTCGTCCCCCATCGGGCGGCGGCACTCACCCAGTACTGCCGCGGGCGGCGGTGCAGGGGCAGGCGGGCGGCGCCCTCACCAGCCTCCACAACCAGCGTGTGCCAGCGTTTCTCGAGGGGGAGGGGGGCGGCGACCGCGGCGGCACCCGCGCCCGCCAACTCACGCCGGGGGCGGCGGGCGACCGGGTGGGACGCCAGGGCCGCCGCCGCAGCGGGCGGCGCCGGCCGGATGGGGCGGGCAAACCAGTGCGGGGCGGCCGGGGGAGGGGGTGGTGGGAATGCCTCGTCGCTGCCGCCCGCCCGGACGCAGGCGGTGCGGAGGCCTTCTAGGATGGACCGCGCCGCCCGCGCACGCCAGGGCGGGGGGAGGTGGTGGGCCCAGGCGTGGACGGACGCGTCTACGCCGGTGAGGAGGGAGACGGCCCACCAGAGCGCGAGGAGGGGAGGGGGGGGAGGGCGGGCCGTGGACCAGGCGCGCTGCCGGGCCCACGCCCACCCCTCCGCCAGCGGGCCGGCCGTCCAGGTGGAGGCGACCAGGGATGCGGCCGCGGGCTGGGCGACGGATGCCGCGTCGAAGAGGGTCGCCCAGGCGGTGGTCAGCAGGTCGACGCCGGCCGGGGTGAGCGCGTCGACCAGCCAGGACGGGAGAGGGGGCGTGGGGGCGGCAAGGGCAAGCGGCCGGGGCGGCGCCAAGGCCGGCTGGGCGGCATGCATCGCGCCCGCCGCCGCCCGCGACACGGCCTCCACCAAGGCCACGGTCTGGCGACGCACGGCCGCCTCCAGGAGCGTGTCAAAAGGCGACGGCGGAGCGTGGGACGGCAGCAGCGCCTGGGTCAGGGTGAGCGTGCAGGTCGCGCCCCTGCCCAGGCGGTCGGCGTCGCCGCGCACCACCGCCCACTCCCGGTCCCAACGCCGGAAGGCGCCCTGACAGGCGAGCGACCAGGCGACGGTGTGGCGCACCGCGTCGCAGCGAACCAGGTGGCGGGCGGGCGCAGAGGCGTACAGGCCGGCCCGCCCGACGACGTGCTCCACCTCGATGATGCACGACCCCGTCGCCGGGTGCTCGGACAGGACGCGCCGCCGGATGACGGCCAGCACTCCGTTGCAGGGGCCTGGCAGGGGGTTCGCCAGCAAGGAAAAGACCAGTGCGGGCGGTGCTGCGATGGACACGGTGGCGGTCGCAGTCGCCAGGAGGTTGAGCGAGGTGGACGAGGACAAGATGGGCGGAGAAGATTTCGCGTGCGGGCAGGCGGGGCGCGCTGAGGGGCTTTCCCCGTGCATTTTCCCCAGAGTGATGGTGGCCGCCATCTGCTCGGGTGTGGTATCCAGGGGTGCCAGCCCCTCGGGCGGTGGGCGGGCGGCCTGCGAACCCGAGACGTGCTCGCGCCGCACGACATCCTTTGCGTCAACGGACGCCGGAATGACGACGTGGACGGTCGCGTCCATTGCGAGAGCTGGACAAAAGCGGCGGTGTATCACAAGGGAGGGTCGTTGAGGTGTGGAGGAGGGTGGCAGTTCAGAGTGGCAGCTCTCTGAGGTGCGTGCGCGGCGGAGGAAAAAAAAAAAAAAAAAAAAAAAAAAAAAAAAAAAAACATTTTGAATGATGTTTGTTCTCACTCCTCTGGGCTGTCTGCCGGGCGTTTCCGCAACGTGTGTCGTCCATGCACTGCTCCACCCACCCAACGCACCACGCACACACGCATGCCCCCTCCTCTCCCCCCATCCCCATGCATCCTGGCGTACGCACCGGGAGATGGCAGCAGCGCCGGTCCTGCAGACGCATTGGCCGCCCTAGCCACCGCTCTCACAGCCTACGCCGCCCTGAACAAGGCCGGCAAGCCACAGCCGCACGAGCACACGGTCCTGGCGGGCTGGGTAGTGGAGCGGTGGGTGGGAGGTGGTGGCGGGGTGAGCGAGGGCGGGGCGGGCGACGCGCCGGCCACAGCCACTCTGGCCGCCGGCGGGCCGGCGTCTTCAACCCCGCCCTCGCCTCATCACTTTTCGGTCGTCGCCCTGGCGACGGGGCTGAAGTGCTTGCCCGCCGAACACCGGTGCCCCGGTGGGCGGGTCGTCAATGACTGCCATGCGGAGGTGCTGGCCCGGCGGGCCCTGCAGGCGTGGCTGTACGGGGAGGTCGAGGGCGGGGTGGTGAAGGCTGCGGCGGCGGCGGCGATGAAGGCGGCGGCGCCTGGAGGTGGCGCCGACAGCGCCGTCGACGGCGGCAGCACGCCCGCCCCGGCCACCACCACCCCGTCCGGCCTGTTTGAGGTGCGGAGGAGGCGGCAGTGCGGCAGCCGCGGCGGCGGCGAGGAGGCCGGCGCCGCCCCCGCGCCCAGCCTCAGCGCCGCCCGTACCCCAGGCTGGCGCCTACACTTTGTCGTCACTGCCCTGCCCTGCGGCGACGCGGGCGTGCGGCCCGGGAGCGTGACGGGGGCGCGGGCGCTGGGGGGGGGCGCAGGTGACGGCGCTTCCACCACCGCAACCACCGCCACCACCACCACCACCGGCGCCATCACGGCGCCCGCCCCTCCCCTCCCCCTCGGCGCGCCCGGGCCGGAGGGCACGATCGACGTCGCCCACCAGGCGCCCGGCCTGGTCCGCCGCAAGCCGGGAAAGGGCCGGCCGACTTCCTCTGTCTCCTGCTCCGACAAGCTGGCCCGGTGGGGGGTGCTCGGGGTGCAGGGCGCCCTGCTCAGCGGGGTGGTGGCGGCGCCGGTGCGGGCAGACTGCGTGACAGTGTGCGTGGGGAGCGGGCCGGCGGGCGGCGGGGGTGGCGGCGGTGGCGGGCGCGGGGAGGGCGACACGGCCGCCGCCCTCTCTTCCCTGCAAAGGGCGATCGGCGGGCGGTGGCGTGGCCTGGTAGCGGCCCGCCTGCCGCCGCCGTACAACCCCCACCCCCCCGCCAGCCCGGCGACCGCCGTCGCGGCCCTGGACCCTGCGACCGTGGCCGCCCTCGGCCTCGGCCGCTCGCCCGCCCGGCCCTCGCCCGCGGGGGCCGCCATGGCCTGGTGGCGCACGCGCCCGCTACCGGTGCTGCCCCTCTCCGCACGGGACGCGGCGGACAGCCCGGTGCGGGGCGGGGTGGCGGAGGTGCTGATCGCGGCCCGGGGCGTGGGTGGAGGACTGACGAAAAAAAAGAGGCAGCGAGGGAGTGGCGCCGAGGGCGGGGGCGAGGCGGGCACGCAAGCGCAAGCGCACGCGTCCCTGCCGCGCCCGCCGTCCCTGTCCAAGGCAGGTATGGCAAGGCGGTGGGCGGGGCTGGTGGAGGCGATGGGGGGCGGCGGCGGCGGCGGCGGCGCGGGCGGAAGGGGAGGCACCTACCGGGCAGCAAAGGCCGCGGCAGGGGGGGGTGCGTACGCGCGCGCCTGGGCGGCCTTGCGCGCCCGCCCGGGCCCCCTGGCGGCGTGGCCCTCCAAGCCCGCTGAGCTGGAGGACTTTGCGATTGGGTAGGGATAGGTAGAGGGAGGAGAAGCACGGGTGTGTGCGTGATTGAAACGCTGTGGCTCTCTAGCCGGTGACTTTTCCCAAAACCTGCACACACTCGCCGCCGCCCATCCTCCCCCACCCCTCCCCCCCCCCTCCGTTTTCTTCATCCTTTGAGCGCGGCCAGCCGCGCCTTGACCTCGGCCGGCAGGTCGTCCTCTTCCTCCTCGCCGCCGCCGCCGCCGCCGCCTGCCCCGCCTGCCGGAACTGGCGCATCCCGCTTGCGACTGGGTGGCGGCGGCGGCGGGGCGGCGGCGGCGGCGGCGGCGTGATCCCCAGCCGGCGCCCACGCCGTCCCACCCCCACCCCCACCACCCGCGCCCCCTCCTTCCTCCTCCTCGGGCGTGTTCCACCAGATGGGCCCGCCAAACCGGCCATTCCCGGACGCGCAGCAGACGCACCCTGTCTGGACGTCCGGCTGGACGCGCTGGGCGGGGGCGCGGGACTTCATGGGGACGCTGTAGAGGAATGGAAATGAAAGGGGGGGGGGGGGGGGGGGGGGGGGGGGGGGGTGAAATTTTTGGGGGGGCCCGGGGGGCGCCGAGGGAGAGTGGG
>Ga0315278_10004026_pt1 | contig 13222 bp, 13 predicted proteins | sample YL17G06_0_MG_FD_203880 | JGI IMG/M metagenome (GOLD analysis project Ga0315278, IMG submission 203880) | Sediment microbial communities from Yellowstone Lake, YNP, Wyoming, USA - YL17G06_0 | ecosystem: Environmental > Aquatic > Freshwater > Lake > Sediment | place: USA: Wyoming | collected...
CTGCGGCCACGTCGGCGAGGACCGCGACGCGGTCGCGCGCGCGTGGGGCGGGGCGGAGGTGTTCGACTGGTACGGCGTCGGCGACACCGGCATCATCGCGGGCGAAGGACCGGACCACGCCGGGCTGTACGTGATGGAGGACGCGCAGTATCTCGAGCTGCTCAGCATCGAGACCGGCCAGCCGGTCGCGGCGGGCGCGAGCGGGGACATGGTGGTGACCGTGCTCTTCAAGGACGACATCTACCCGATGATCCGCTTCAACACGCACGACGTGACCGCATTCCGCACCGACGCGTCGCCGCTCGGAATGCAGCTCGCGCGGATCCGCGGCTTCCTCGGCCGCAGCGACAGCATGATCAAGCTGCGCGGCATCAACGTCTTCCCGCAGGCGATCGCGGCGCTGCTCGCCGACGCGCCCGGCTACGCGGGAGACTACGTCTGCCGCGTCGCGCGCGACGGCGCCGGGCGTGACGTGCTGACGGTGCTGGTCGAGGTGCGCGAGCCGGGTGCGACGGACGCCGGCGCCTATCGCGAGCTGCTGCGGCGCAAGCTCGGGCTCGACGTCGACGTGGCGCTGCGGGCGCCGCGCGAGCTCGCGGCCCTGACCGGGATCGACTCGCGGCAGAAGCCGATCCGGCTGATCGACGAGCGCGGAAAATGAACACCGTCGATCTTCCGCTCGGCGTCGCGGCGCTTGGCGCGGGACTCGCGCGCGGCGAACTGACGTCCGAGGACGCGTCGCGGGCGTACCTCGCCCGGATCGAGATGCGCGACGCGCCCGTCCGTTCCTTCATTTGCGTGCTGCGCGAGGAGGCGCTCGCGCAGGCGCGTGCCGCAGACGCCCGCCGCAAGACCGGCGCCGCGCTCGGCCCGCTCGACGGGGTGCCGATCGGCGTGAAGGACAACATCGACGTCGCCGGCGTGCCAACCACCGGCGGGATCGCGCTCTACCGCGATCGGGTCGCCGCGCACGACGCGTTCGTGATCCAGCGATTGCGCGCCGCGGGCGCGATCATCCTGGGCAAGCTCAACATGCACGAGGCCGCGCTCGGCGCGACGACCGCCAACTCGTGGTTCGGCCGCTGCGAGAACCCGCACCGTGCCGGCTACACGCCGGGCGGCTCGAGCGGCGGCTCCGGCGCGGCGGTGGCGGCCGGGTTCTGCGCCGGCGCGCTCGGCACCGACACGCTCGGCTCGGTGCGCGTGCCGGCGTCGTACTGCGGCACGGCGGGCTTCAAGCCGACGTTCGGGCTCGTCAGCACGCGCGGGGTGCTGCCGCTGTCCTGGACCCTCGACCATGTCGGCTTTCTCGCGCCGTGCGCCGCCGACCTACCGCTCCTTCTCGACGCCAGCGTAGGGTTCGACCGCGAGTCGGCGTTCGCGCGGCGCGGGCCGCGCATCCTCGTTCCCAAGCGCGCCGACCCGGCGAACCTCGCGCGGCTGCGCGTCGGGCGCCCCGCGAATCTGTCCGCAGTGGCGCTCGAGCCCGCGGTCGAGGCTGCACACGCGCGCGCCGTCGCGGTGCTCGCGGCGCGCGGCGCGACGATCGTCGAGGTCGACCTCGCCGGCTACGACTTCACGCGCCTGCGGCGGGAGGGACTGCTCGTGTCGGAGTTCGAAGCGGCGTCCTTCTTCGCGAAGGATCTCGCCGCGCATCCCGAGGGCTTCTCCGACGAACTGCGCGCGAATCTCGCGTTCGGCGCGAAGCAGTCGGCGGCGCGCGCCGCGCAGGCGTACCGCCGGCTCGCCGAAGTGCGTGTGCTGGCGCGGCGCGTCTTCGCCCGGATCGACGTGCTCCTCCTGCCGACCACGCCGCAGGCGGCATTCCCGTTCTCCGCACCGGTGCCCGCGGATCAGGCCGATCTGACCGGCCTTGCAAACATCGTCGGCATTCCGGCGGGGTGCGTGCCCTTCGGGCGGAACGCCGACGGCCTGCCGCTTTCGGTGCAGGTCATGGCGCCGGCGTTCGAGGATCGGCTGGTCCTGGATGTGCTCGCCGCGCTGGAACAAAGCGCGTCCTGATGCGTTGACGCTCGCAGGAGCCGCCCGTAACATCGTCCGGACATCTCCCGCCCCCCGCATGCCTCCGCAACCTTATTCCTGGCCGCAGGACGCGCGCCTCGCGCTCTCCGTCGTCGTGAACGTCGAGGAGGGTGCCGAGAGCTCGGTGGCCGAGGGCGATCGCGGTCCCGAGCCGGTCGACGAGCTGGGCATCGCGTTGAAGAAGCCGATCCGCAACTACGGCAACGAATCCAACTATCAGTACGGCATCAAGGCGGGCGCGCCGCGCGTGCTGCGCCTGCTGGAGATCCATGGCGTCAAGGCGACGTTCACTGCGGCGGCGGTCGCGCTCGAGCGCGCGCCGCAGCTCGCGCGCGAGATCGCCGCGCAGGGACACGAGGCGTGCGCCCACGGCTATCGCTGGGTGCACCAGTACAATATGGAGGAGGCCGTCGAGCGCGCATTCATCCGCAACGCGGTCGCGTCCATCGAGCGCACCACCGGCACGCGCCCGTACGGGTGGCTGTCGCGCTACCTGCTCACCGCGAATACCCGCCGGCTGCTCGCGGAGGAAGGCTTTCTCTACCACATGGACGACTACAGCGACGACCAGCCGTTCTGGGAGGTCGTCGCGGGCAAGCCGCTCGTGATCCTGCCGTACGCGCTCGACACGAACGACATGAAGTTCTGGACCGACCCGGCGCTCGCGACCGCGCAGTGGCTGCAGTACGCGATCGACACGTTCGAGTGGCTGTACAAGGAGGGCGCGCACGCGCCGCGGATGATGTCGATCGGCGTGCATCTGCGCATCATCGGGCGGCCGGGACGCATCGGCGCGCTGGAGCGCTTTCTGCAGCACGTCGCCGCGCGCCCGGGCGTGTGGGTCGCGACGCGGCGCGCGATCGCGGAGCACTTCGCGTCGCAGGTCGCGCCGCCAGCGGAGTGATGCCATGAAACTCGCAGCCCCCGCCCGCCCCGTCCGGCACACCGATCCGGAGGAGGAGCGCGCGATCCTCGACGCGATCCGGAAGTGGCTCGACAAGGATGTCCGGCCGCACGTGATGGAGCTGGAGCACGACGACGTCTGGCCGGCGGAGATGGTCGAGCAGATGAAAGCGTTCGGCCTGTTCGGTGCCGTGATCGATCCGCAGTGGGGCGGGCTCGGCCTCTCGGCCTCGACGTACGCGAAGATCGTCGCGACGATTTCCGAGGCCTGGATGTCGCTCACCGGCATCTTCAATTCGCACCTGATGATGGCGATCCTGGTCGAGAAGTTCGGCACCGAGGAGCAGAAGGCGCGCTTCCTGCCGAAGTTCGCGAGCGGTGAGATCCGCGGCGGCCTCGCCCTGACCGAGCCCGACGCCGGCACCGATCTCGCCGCGATCCGCACGCGCGCGAAGCGCGACGGCGAGCACTACGTGGTCAACGGCACGAAGACCTGGATCTCGAACGGCATCCGGGGTAGCGCGTTCGCAGTTCTCGTAAAGACCGACCTCGAGGCCCAGCTCGCGCGCAAGGGCCTCTCGATGTTCATCATGGAGAAGGGGCCCGGGTTCAGCGTTTCGCGCAAGCTCGAGAAGCTCGGCTACAAGGGGATCGATTCGGCCGAGCTCGTGTTCGACGACTACCGGCTGCCGGCGGCGAACCGCATCGGCGCCGAAGGGGAGGGCTTCTACCTCGCGGTAAGCGGGCTCGAGCTCGGGCGGATCAACGTCGCCGCGCGCGGCGTGGGCATCGCGAAGGCGGCGCTCGACGAGTCGGTGCGCTACGCGCAGCTGCGCAAGACCTTCGGCAAGCCGATCTGCGAGCACCAGGCGATCCAGCTCAAGCTCGGCGAGATGGCGACGCGCTGCGAGGCGGCGCGCCTGCTGGTCGAGTCGGCGGCGCAGGCCTACGACACCGGCCGGCGCTGCGACATGGAGGCGGGGATGGCGAAGTACTTCGCGACCGAGGCCGCGGTCGAGAATGCGCTCGAGGCGATGCGCATCCACGGCGGCTACGGCTACTCGACGGAATATCCGATCGAGCGGCTGTATCGGGATGCGCCGCTGCTCTGCATCGGCGAGGGGACGAACGAGATGCAGCGGATCATCATCGCCCGACAACTTGTGGAGCGGAACAAGGTCTGAGCATGGCCCGCGCGCACGACAATCAGGCGCTGTCCGCCGGAACGCTGGCACGGCTGCGCCGAGTCAGCACGGCGACCCTCACGACGCAGCTCTTCAAGCGCGGGCTGCGCAACGTTTTCGTGCAAGGCGTGCGCCGTGTGAGCCGCACTGGCCCGAACATGGTGGGGCCCGCGTTCACGCTGCGGAACATTCCATCGCGCGAGGATCTCGACCAGATGAGCGTCCTCGGCGACCCCGAGCACCCGCAGCGCAAGTCGATCGAGATCGTCCCGCCCGGCCACGTGCTGATCGTGGACTGCCGCGGCGACACCCGCGCCGCCTCTGCCGGCGGGATTCTCCTGAAGCGGCTCGAGGTGCGCGGCGCGGCGGGCTTCGTCTCCGATGGCTGCGTGCGCGACACGCCCGAGGTCGCGGAGACCGCGTTTCCGGTGTTCTGCGCCGGCGGCGCGGCGCCGCTGAATCTGGTCCGGCACCACGCTGCGGACTACCAGCGCCCGATCGCGTGCGGCGGCGTGCCGGTCTACCCGGGCGACGTCATCGTAGGCGACGGAGAGGGGGTCGTGGTCATCCCGCGGCAACTTGCCGACGAGGTCGCCGCCGACGCCGCGGAGCAGGAGGCGCTGGAGGAATTCGTAATGGAAGAGATCAAGGCCGGCAAGGCGCTGCCCGGCGTCTATCCGCCGAACGACGCGACGCGGGCGCGCTACGCGCAATGGCGCCGCAGGCGGGCGAAGAAATGAAGCTCGAAGGGGTCCGCGTCCTCGACCTCTCGCTCTTCCTGCCTGGGCCGCATCTCACGATGATGATGGCCGACCACGGCGCGGAGGTGATCAAGGTCGAGCCCTACGACGGCGGCGAGCCGGTGCGCAATCTCGGTCTGAGGAAGGCCGGCCACTCGGTGTGGTTCCGCAACACCCATCGCGGCAAGAAAAGTCTGCGCCTCAACCTCAAGCATCCCGACGGCAAGGAAATCCTGCTGCGCCTCGCCGAGAAGTCCGACGTGCTGGTCGAGGGCTTCCGGCCCGGCGTGATGGATCGGCTCGGCGTGGGCTACGCGCACGTCGCGCCGCGCGCGCCGCAGCTCGTCTACTGCTCGATCTCGGCGTTCGGGCAGACGGGACGCTATCGCGACAAGCCGGCGCACGACATGGCGGTCGAGGCGCTCGCCGGCGTGCTGGGCCTCAACCTCGGCACCGACGGACGCCCGGTGAACCCCGGCATTCCCGCCGGCGACATGGGCGCGTCGCTGATGGCGCTCTCCGGGATCCTCATGGCGCTCCTGAAGCAGCGGCAGACCGGGCGCGGCGATTACCTCGATGTCTCGCTGTACGACTCCCTGATCGCGTGGACGCCGAACGTGCAGGGCCCGGTGTTCGCCGAGCATCGGGCGCACGTGGTGAAGCACGAGCGCAACTGGGGCGGCGCGGCGTTCTACAACGTGTACGACACCAAGGACGGCCGCTACCTCGCGCTCGGCGGCGTCGAGCACAAGTTTGCTGAGAACTTCCTCAACAAGGCCGGGCGCCCGGATCTCATCCCGCCCTGCCATCAGCCGCCCGGGCCGGTGCAGGATCCGGTCAAGGACTACCTGCGCGGGCTCTTCCGGTCGAAGACGCTGGACGAATGGACCGCGTGGTTCGAGGGCGTGGACGTGTGCTGGGCGCCGGTGCGCACACTGCATGAGGCAATGTTCGATCCGGCCACCGCCGAGCGCGGGATGCTGCTCGTCGATGAGCAGGGCGTCGAGCATCTCGGCGTCCCAATCCGGTTCGCGCGCGAGCCGGCAAGCCCCGACCTGCGGGTGCCGGAGTTCGGCGCGCACTCGGCCGAGCTCGTGAAGAGCGTCGGCTACGCGGACGCGGACATCGAGCGGCTGCGCGCGGAACGTGTCATCTAAGCACGATCCTTTCCCCTCCTCCCCGAGGAGGGGTGCCGGCGCAGCCTGCGGGGTGGTCCAGCTCGACTCGGCGTCGCTCGACCTTGCGCGCTTCATCCGCCCCGGCGATACCGTCGTCGTCGCGCAGGCGTCCAGCGAGCCGCTGACGCTCACCCAAGCGCTCGTCGCGCAGGCGGCTCGGCTCGGCGCGATCACGGTCTTCATCGGCGCGACTTGGTCGGACACGTTCGCGCCGGACCGCGCGCCCGGCTTCCGTTACGTCAGCTACGGCGCGCTCGGCGCGAATGCGCGGCTCGCCCGCGCCGGGAGGCTCGACGTCGTGCCGTGCCACTACTCGCAGCTGCCGTGGCTCTTCGAGAGCGGGACGTGGCGTGCGGACGTCGTGCTCATCGGGCTTTCCCCCGCCATCGATGGCGTGATGACGCTCGGCCCGTCGCACGGCTACGCGCTCGCGGCCGCGCGGCGCGCACGCACCGTGATCGCCGAAGTCAACGAGCGGACGCCGTGGGTCCACGGCGGCGAGCTGCCGGCCGACCTGCGGATCGACGCGATCGTGCGCAGCGCGCGGCCGCTCCCGACCTATCCCGCGGCGAAGATCGGCGAGGTCGAGCGGCGCGTGGCCGCGCAGGTCGCGGCGCTCGTGCCCGACGGGGCGACTATCCAGCTCGGCGTCGGGACGCTGCCCGACGCCGTGCTCGAGGGGCTTGCCGGGCATCGCGACCTCGGGCTCCACTCGGGGATGCTTACGAGCGCGGTGCTGCCGCTGCTAGAGTCCGGCGTCGTTACCAACGCGCGCAAGCCGATCGACACCGGTGTCACCGTCACCGGGCTGCTGATCGGCGACGAGAAGCTCTACGCGCATGCGCACCGCAACCTTGCGATCCGGCTCGCCGGGCCCGAGTACACGCACGCGGCGACCGTGCTCGCGCAGCTGCCCGACTTCGTGAGCGTGAACTCGGCGGTGGAGGTGGACCTCTTCGGCCGCGTGAATGCGGAGGTGGCCGGCGGGCACTACGTCGGCGGCGTGGGCGGTGCGATGGATTTCATCCGCGGCGCGGCGGCGGCCCCAGACGGACGGGCCGTGATCGCGTTGCCGTCGGTCTCCCGCGACGGGAAGGCGAGCCGCATCGTCGCGTCGTGCACGACCGTGACGACGCCGGCTGCGGAGGCCGACGTCGTGGCGACCGAGTGGGGGGTCGCGGAACTGCGCGGGATCGACTACGCAGAGCGCGCGCGACGGATCGCCGCGATCGCGCATCCGGATTTCCGCGACGGCCTGGAGCAGGCCGCACGTCGCCTCCCCTAAGCCGTCTCCCGTATGCCGTCACTCCGGCGGACGCCGGAGTCCAGTCTGGATCCCGTCGTACGCCGGGATGACGACCTTCAGTGCTGGGTCAGCAGCGACCCGAATCCGTCCACCTTGTCCTCGATCCCGCTGTGCCGCAGCGCGTGCCAGTAGATCGCGGTATTGATCGCGAACACGGGCTTCTTCAACCACACCTCGGCCTGCGCGGCGAGGCGCGCCATGGCGAGGTTGGTCCCCACCTGGATCAGGGCGTCCACGTCATCGCCGTCGAGTTTGACCAGCGCGGCGCGCAGATCGGCCTCGGTCGTGTGCGCGATGTCCACCGGGCTTGTGCGCTTGAGGCCCTCGATGCGCTTCACCTTGAAGCCCGCCTCCTCGAAGAACTGGATGACGTTCCGGTCACCGACCGGCCAGTAGGGCGTGACGACCCCCAGGGTCTTGGCGTTGTAGAGTTTCAAGACCTCCTCGCACGCCTCGGAACCCATGGAGACGGGGAGCTTTGTCATTTCCAGGAGATGCTGCTTCAGCTTCACCGACATCTGATAGCCGCCCCAAAAAGTTTCCGCGGAGATGCCGAGCACCAGCCGGTCGGGCTCGCACGACATCGCGCTAACCACCGCTTCGTCCTGCGCGCTGGCGATCAGATCGATCAGCTTGCTGAAGTCGGCGTCGGACTGAAGCGGGATGTTGGGAATGCGGATGCGGCTGATGTGGTTGGTGACACCTGCCGGCCGCATGTCGTCGAACTCCGGCTGCACGCTCGTGTTGGTCGACGGGATCAGGACGGCGAACTTCCTGCGCCAGCCCAGCGAATCGGTCATGGTTCGGGCCTCCTCGGGTCAAGGTTCGCAGTCTAAATCCGTTCAGAAGCTCGGGTGAGGCGTCCGCCGGTCTTCTGGCGCGCGCGCGAGCGCCATGTCTGCCGGGGCGCCAGCGTTCGCTAGGGAAGGTCTGAACGAGTCCGCTATGGCGGACATGTTCACTGGGATTGGGGGATTGTTAAGGGGGCTGTGGCCCCCTTGATCAGAGCTTTCCTAGAGCGCAGCCGCCGGCTCTGAAATCAGTGCCGCCGACGCAAGTGTTCACAATCCTTTGCACTTATTTTTGGGCAGGCGCGCTAGGCTTCAAGCACAGGTTGATAGCTCAACGGCAAGAGCGTCGGGCTCCAATACCGAAGGTTGGGGGTTCAAGTCCCTCTCCGCCTGCCATGTCTCCTTCCGGCATAGGGAAGATCTAGCGCTTTCCCATGTGTTGCCTCGCGTGAAGGCAGATGTATGTGCCGGTACTGAACGGAGGGCTCGGGTGAAATACAACGTTCTCGTTCTCGGGGCCTCTTACGGGTCCTTGTTCGGCACAAAGCTGTTGATGGCCGGGCACCGGGTCTCGCTGGTCTGCACCCGGGTCACGGCGGAGCTGATCCGGCGTGAAGGAACCCGGGTGCGCTTCCCGGTCCGCGGTCGGGAGTCGCTGCTCGAGATCGCCTCGAAGACCCTTCCGGGCGCGCTTTCGGCGAGCACGCCCGACGAGGTCGACCCGCGCGTATACGACCTCGTCGTACTCGGCATGCAGGAGGCCCAGTACGGCTCGCAAGGCGTCCGGGAGCTGATGGGCCGCATCGCCCGGGCGCGCAAACCCAGCCTCGCGATCATGAACATGCCGCCCTTGCCCTACCTCAAGCGCATTCCCGGGCTTGCGACGAAACATCTCGAGCCTTGCTATGTGGACCCCGCGGTGTGGGAAGATTTCGAGCCCGGGCTGATGACGCTCGCGAGCCCCGATCCCCAAGCGTTTCGCCCGGCGGACGAGCCGAAAAACGTCCTTCAGGTGGGCCTGCCGACCAATTTCAAGGCGGCCCGCTTCGAAGCCGAAGCGCCCACGGCGCTACTTCGGGAGCTCGAGGCCGACATCGAGGAAGCCCGCTTTCCGCTTGGCGACGATGCGATCGAAATTCCGGTGAAACTCAAGGTGCACGATTCCGTTTTCGTGCCGCTCGCCAAATGGCCGATGCTGATCGCCGGCAACTACCGCTGCATCCAGCAAAACGGCATGATTCCCATTAAGGAGGCGGTGCACGGGAACGTCGACGAGTCCCGCAAAATCTACGAGTGGGTATCGAGACTGTGCACCGGGCTGGGCGCAGAGCCCGCCGACCTCGTTCCTTTCGAGAAGTACGCCAGGGCCGCCGAGAGCCTGGGCAAACCCTCTTCCGCGGCGCGCGCGCTCTTCGGCGGCGCCGAGCACATCGAGCGGGTCGACAGCCTGGTGCGGCGAATCGCCCGCCAGCGGGGACTGCAGTCCGACACGCTGCACAAGATCGTCACCCTGGTGGACGAGCGTCTGGCAAGAAACCGTGCGAGGCGCAGCGCGTCGCAGAAAGTCGAGGCTTTGGGTTAGCGTCGGGCAGAGGGCAAGGCACCGGCGAGCTTATGCACTGAACTCGCACCACGCCGCGCGAGCAGCTTCAACCTTGATGTCCTGAATTGGCTGCGCAGGCGGGTTTGAATGTCCGGTTTCGGCGGTTTTCGAGGTGCGCTCGAAGGACCAGAAATGGCCGAGCACGGCTACCGAGAGAACGGCTCAGAGCGGCCGAGACCCTGACTCGCACGCCCGGGACGACGCCCCTTATCGAAAACGCGGAGGCCCCGCGGAGGCGTCGCCGGACCTGTCGACCGAAGCGTCAAGCTGCGGCATCAGGGTCCGCAACGGTGTCCCCCATGGATGCGATTTAAGCATCCACGGGGTGCGAAAATCTCGTTTCACAGCGAAGATCTGACGCTCTAAAGTACGCCGCACAGTCAAACGAAAACAGGAGTCCAGATCATGCGAACCGATCATGCATTCCACGGCCGCGCCGGCAGCGCGCATCCGACGCCGGAGGACATCGAGCGCCACATGGCGTACGCGCACCGGATGCGCTCGGAGGTGGTCCACGGCTATTTCGCCCGCCTCGCGGCGTGGATTCGCGGCGTACTGCGGCTCGCGGCCACGCCGAAAGATCCCGTCGGGCAGTGCTGCTGAGCGTCGCCGGTCAGCCGGCGAGCCCGAACGCGTCCGCAATCAGCTCGTACGAGCGGCGCCGGCTGGGGTAGTCCCCGGTAATGGTGATGATCATCAGCTCGTCGGCGGCGTACCGCTCCGCCAGCGCCAGCAGCCGGGCGCGCACGGTCGGCGGATCGCCGAGCACCACCCGCGCACGCTGTGAGCGGATGTACGCCGCCTCGCGCTCGTCGTACTTGCGCGCGGCCGCCTCCGCATAGGTGGGCACCGGCGCATCCACGCCGAGCGCCATGTGCAGGCGGCGCAGATCGATCGACGCCGCGAGCCGCTCCGCCTCGGCGCCGGTCTCGGCGCAGATCGCGAACACGCACAGCAGCGTGTGCGGCGCGCCTTCGCGCGGCGACGGCATGAACTCCGACTGGTAGGTCTGCATCACCGCGTCGCCGCCCTGCGCGGTGATGAAGTGCGCGAACGCGAACCGCAGGCCGAGGAGGGCGGCGAGGCCGCCGCTGTAGTCCGACGAGCCGAGTAGCCAGATCTCCGGTGCGGTGTCGCCCGCGGGCATCGCCTTCACCCGCTCGAACGGATGCCCGGCGGGGAGCGCGGCGTCGAGGAACCCGACCAGATCGCGCACCTGCTGCGGGAAATCCTCGGCGAACGTGTAGTGCCCGCGCGAGACCGCCTGCGCGGTGATCGGGTCGCCGCCCGGCGCGCGCCCGATGCCGAGGTCGATGCGGCCCGGGAAGAGCGCCTCGAGCATGCGAAAGACCTCGGCGACCTTGAGCGGGCTGTAATAGGGCAGGAGCACGCCGCCGGTGCCGACGCGGATGCGCCGCGTCGCGGCCGCGACGCGCGTGAGCAGGATCTCGGGACAGGGGTCGGCGAGCGCGGCGATCGCGTGATGCTCGGCGAGCCAGTAGCGCGAGTAGCCGAGCCGGTCGGCCACCTCCGCGAGCGCTACCGTCTCCGCGAGCGCCTGCGCGGGGGTGTGCCCGCTGATGACCGGGCTCTGGTCGAGGACGCCGAGACGCACGCGTGGACGCCGGACAGCCGGTGACGCTCAGTCAGCTATCCAGATCAGGCTGGCGACGAGCGCCGCCACCCCGACCGACACCCAGAAGATGCCGATCATGCGCTGCTTGTCGGTCCAGGTGATGCCCCCCTTCTTCTTTCGCGCCATGTTCCATTCGGCGAAGATGATCAGCATCCCGATTCCGAAGGTGACGGCGGCCCACTTGATCATTTTCGGTTCCCCTCTGGTGGTGGCGTGATTCTAGGCCCGGACCGCCGCGGCCACCGTGCACGCCGTCACGGGGCGCGGGATTTCAGCGCGGCCGGCCGTCCCGGAACGCCCAGGCGTGCAGCGGCGCGAGGCCGAGCGCCAGCGCGACCGCCAGCACGCCGAACAGGCGGAACGCGTCGTGGATCCCGACGGCGTCGGCCAGCGCGCCCATCAGCAGCGGCGTCGTCAGGTGCGAGAGCCCCCACCCGAGGCCGGCGATCGCGAGCGTCGCCCCGCGCGTCTCCACCGTCGAAACCTCGCTCGCCAGGAGCTGGAAGTACAGCGTGAGGATCCCCGATGCGAGTCCCACCACGAACAGGCAGACACTGATCGGCGCGCCGTGGGCGGACGCGGCAATCGCGACGATCGTCACCGCGATCGCGAGCCCGGCCCCGACCGGGATCGAGCGCTCGGTAACCTTGCGGACGAAGCGCGCCGCGGTCACGCCGGCGCACACCGACCCGAGGGCGCGCAGGGCGATCATCCACCCGGCCGCGTCGCTCGTGAACCCCTGGGCCACGAGCAGGATCGGGTAAAACGAGAAGCTGAGCGAGAACGGCAGCCCGGCCATGTACGCGGTGGCGAGGCCGAACCAGATCGACGGGCGCCGCGCGAGCGCGCGGTAGGTCGCGAGCATCGGCTGAACGGTCGTCGGCCGCCGATGGTCCGGCGCCGCGAAGGCGGCCATGAGCGCGAGGGCCACCACGCCGCCGAAGAACGCCAGCGCCGCGAACCCCGCTTGGTAGCCGAGGTGCGTGATCGCGAGCCCGGCCGCGACGGTCCCCACGATCTGTCCGCCGCTCGAGATCGAGTTGAGTCGCCCCATCTGCGCGCTGCGGTCGCCCGGGAGCTGCGAGCCGAGCGACCAGGTCGCCGGCCAGTACACCGAGCGCGCCACGATGATGCAGAGCTGCCCGAAGAGCAGCGCCGCGAACGTCGTCGCAAACGCATACACTACGCCGGCGATTCCCAGCATCACGGACGAGGCGAGGGTGAGGCGTTTTCCGCCGATGCGGTCGGTCCACACGCCGCCGACCAGGTTGAACGCAAGCTGCGCCACCACCGGCGCGGACACGAGCGTCCCGATCGCGACGCCCGAGTACCCGAGGTGGTACGCATACAGCGGGATGAGCACGTGCGACATCCCGAGCGCGAGGTTCCAGGCGAACGCGCTGGCGAAGAACGGAGCGAGCGCGGGGGCGCGCGGGGCGGGAGCGGTCATCGGCGGGCGGCCGCCATTATGGGTGATCGGCGCCGGCCCGACGCCGATGGGGCGGATTTCCTGCCGCGACCGTGAAACGCGCACGCCGCGCCGTGCCGCGCTGGTAGACGGGTGGCCAGCGGGCCCCTATAAAGTCGATGGTTCCCGCGCAGGCCAACCCTCATGACCCAGATCGCCGGCGCAGTGTTCCTCGGCCTCGGCCTCGTCTCCGGCCTCCTCCTCACGCTCGCGCCGTTCGGCATCGGCGCGGCGCAGCCGCAGCCGGTGGCCTGGGTGCTGTTCCCGTTGCTCACGATCGGCGGCTACCTGCTGCTCGCGGTGGCGGCGCGCGGCCCGGCGATCACGCGCATCTCGCGCTAGCCCGGCGCGGCGCTGCTCGCGCTCGCGG
>Ga0315278_10004028_pt1 | contig 13217 bp, 10 predicted proteins | sample YL17G06_0_MG_FD_203880 | JGI IMG/M metagenome (GOLD analysis project Ga0315278, IMG submission 203880) | Sediment microbial communities from Yellowstone Lake, YNP, Wyoming, USA - YL17G06_0 | ecosystem: Environmental > Aquatic > Freshwater > Lake > Sediment | place: USA: Wyoming | collected...
CACAAGCTGCCGGAGCTGCCCCTCATCCAAGCGGTCCTTCGTTTCGGCGTCTCCGTCGATCTCGCGCCAAGCCAGTACATCGCGGGCCGCATCCCTCATCGCGACCATCGAGTCGGCTGCGACGAAGATCACTGCGGCCTTGAACGTGCGGCCCGTGGTCCCGGATTCCTTGATGACCTTCTCCATGAATGCCCGCGTGCCTGGTGCGTCGCTGGGCCGCTCGGGATGCAGCACCGCCAAGGTGATGATGGGGCGATCGGGAATGTCGTTGCTGCGCTCCGGGAATGGCCGCACATCCAGTTCGTAATCCTTGACCTTCACGCGGAATGTCTTCTCAATATCACCGCGCAACAGGTCGTCGATCTGCTTCGCCGTCACCGCCGCGCGCCGATCGGTCAGGATCTTGTTGACGTTCGGCGTGATGCTGAAGCGATACCGGTTGCGATCGACGTTCAGGTAGTAGCAGGTGCTGATCAGGCCATCCAGCACAAGGTCGATGTCGGCCAGATTCACTTCCGGGCCGCCCGCCGCGGCCTTAATCTCGCCGAGCGTCGCCTCGGCCTTCAACTGCCCGCCATTGGATTCAAAGAAGATCGCCGTTGCCACCTTCTGGTGCAGTCGGCCTTTCTTGATGGCGTCGGTGGCCTCCTTGTCCAGCCGCACCGAATGCGCGTTGGCACTCCCAGCAATGTCCGTCGTGGCCGGTCCCTCCAGGTTCGCGGCCCCAAGTTGCTCAAATACTGCTGCTCGGAATTTGGGATCATCGATCGGCGCTGAACCGAGCCCGATCACCGGATCGGGAAACTGCTGGCGGTGATCCTCCTGGAATGCTCTGGCGACCCACAATGCCAGCAGGCGCAACACACCACGCGTTCGCTGAAATCGCGGCAGCGACTGCCATTTCCGCTCAAACACCGACAAGGCGGCCGGGTGGAAGGGATACGAGGCCCTGAACTGCTCATACGCGCGATCCGGATCGATACCGGTCAGCGCGCCGGCATTCTCGCGCACCCACGCGGCATACTCCTGGGCCGCCAGTTCGCCTTCCTTGGGCATGCCATTCCACTCAAAGAGACGCCGGCGAATAATCTCCGCGATCTCGACATCGGCCGACATCATGATCGCCTTGCCGAGCCGATCCAGCACATGCTTGAGGCGTGTGTAGTCCTCCTCATCCTCGGGCGTGATCTCGGTCGTCAGCGACTTCGGAACCGAAACGCACAGCACCACGTTGTTGCGGGCGCGGGCGGTTTCGGAGAGGTTTTGCAGAAAATCAAAGATTTGGTCGCGTAAGGCCACCTTGCGCGCACGGCCGACGTAATTCACCAGCTCATCGAGCAGGATCAGGCATGACCCGCCGCTAAAAGAGCTGTCCAGCATGGCGCGGATGACATCTCCGGCCGGCGCAACGCCCTTGGCCTCGTGCTCGGCGACAACCTTAAACGCCTTCTCGCCGCCAAGCTGCCAGGCGATCTCTCCCCACAGCGTCTTGCGAACCGGGCCGGAGCCCTCCTGCCGCCCCGTGATCGGGTCGAACTCCGTACCCACAACCACGGCCACGTCCGCCTTGGGCAGCTTGTTGACGCCTGCCTCCACCAAAATGCCGTCCACACCCGGCCACGGCCGCGCTGCCTCGCCGTTCATCGCCAGGTGATACAACATCGCCAGGGCGTGCGTCTTGCCGCCGCCGAACTGCGTCGCCATGTTGTAGACCGCCGCCGTCTCCGATTGCGTTCCCGACAGTCGGCGGATCACTCCGGAAGCCAGCTCTTTCAGGCTCTTGGTCATGAAAGTGCGGGCGAAGAACAGGTGCGGCTTGCAATAGTCCGGGTGCGCCTCGCCACGCCGGATGTGGTCGAGATTGACGGCGAAGTCCGCCTCGTTCAGCGGCTTGTTGAGCCGCAGATCCTCGCGCGGTTGGCATCCCGCCACTCGATACCAAGGCTTCAAATTCGCCATAGCACCATCTCCTTTGACATTGGCAGTCCAAGCGGACTCACCCACCCGCACGCACAAACCGGCCGATTCCCCGGTCAAACCGCCAGAATCGAAAGTAGCCCCAGGGAAACGATTCCCCGTCCGATCGGCTGCCGATGACCAGCATCGTTTCGCCATCGAGCGTGCTCCACCGGTCCATCGGCATCGACTGCATGACCTCGCTGGTCAGCAGGCCGGGCAGGGCATTGGCCGTGTCCCAATCACGCCGGTAGCCCACGACCACCCGGAGCGGAGCCGCCACGTTCAGCACCTTCCACAGTGAGTAGCCCACGCGGTCCTTGGCGTTTTCCAGTTCGACCACGGCGACCGGCCAATGCCACTTCGCATCCGGCTGCCCCGCGGCCGGATCAAACGCCATCGTATCCAGTCCCAGGTACTCCTGGCCGGTCTGAGGAAGAATCTCCAGCTTGTGCCCCTTGGCCGCCGCTTGCCAGCCCAGGTTCCGGCACGTGGTCACCACGGCATGGGTCAGCAGGGCCGTCCACGTCTTCAGATCCTCGTTTGCCGCGGCCTCACGAAGTGGCTCGCGCCGGTCCGACTCGCGCAACACATCCATCAGGGTGTCCCTGAAGCGCGCGCCGAGTTGAATCGGATCGTAAATCATGACTGCTGGTCAGAAACCGTAACTCTTCTTGCGGGCCAGAACGCCGTCCACCCAGCGCTTTTCCTCGCTGCCCGCCGGGTAAAGCTTGCTCAACGAGTCGGCCAGCTTCCAGAACCGGGAATCCGCTCCGATGCCATCATCGACGACGAATCGACGCAATGCCTCGCCACGTTCGGAAGAGAAGAGCAGCATTGCCTGGTGTACGCGGTCCAGCGCGGTCGCTCCGGGCTTGGCGGCCGCGAGCTTCCCGGCGGCTTCGGCCTCGGCCACCGCGATTTCTGCCTTCACCTCATCCAGGCTCTGAAACAAATTAGGCTCAGCCTTCTTCCGTTTGCCCTTTGTCCCGCTGGCCGACGCGGCCGGCACCGCCTCTGCATCTTTGCCAAAAAGGTATCGAACGCGCTCGCCAACGGACAACAGGCGGGCCGTTTCTCCCTTCACTTCCACAAACGACTGGCACTTGTCCAGGTGGACGCCCAGCCCCTGCGCGATCTTCCGGGCGGCATCGAACTCCAGCGCAAACCCTCGAACGGCCTTCTTCCCGCCTCCATCCTCCTCATCATCCTCTGTGTCTTCCTCCGTGTTCTCCGTGTTTGGCGTCTTCCCGCTCCCCAGCGTCCACAGCCACATCGCCGTCAGTCGCGCATCGGGCTCCAGCCCGCCCGCATCGGCATCCTTGAAGATCAGCGTCAATGCCTCGGTGCTCACCGTGCCCCAGACGTGCTCCAGGTACTCCGGCAGCAGCACTGCCTCGCCGCTGGCCCGTTCCACGCGCGAGTATCGGGAATAGACCTCCAACGCCGGCCCCAGGCACGCAAAGATCGCGTCCGCCCCGACCACGCCCTCCTCCGCCAGCCGCGGCATCCACTCGCGGATTCTCCGCGGCAGTTCCTCCAGCACATGCCGCCACTCCCCCACGTCGCCTGTTGCCACCGACCCATCGGGGTTCTCTCGCGGCCGCACCACGATGTGGACGCTGCTCCCCAGTCGGGCCCGCCCCTGTGCCGCGACGCGGGTTTCCATCTCCGTGTCAATGGGCCATGAGCCGGTGATGATCCACCCGGCGTCAATGACAGCCTTGAGGATTGCCTCCCACGAGGCGGTGGACTTGCTGGCGAAGACGATGCAACCGATGCCGTCGGGTCGGACGACACGGCGACTCTCGGCAAACGCGCGGGTCAACTCGCGCTCGTAAAACGAGATGTCATGCGTGGACTTGCTCAATTGGTGCGGGCGATCAACAACGATCTCCTCATCCTTCGGCACGCCTCCATCGCGAAACAGCGCGGGATGCACATCGGCGAGCGTGCGTCGGAGCCAGACGTAAAAGAAGTCAGAGAGGTAGGCGTAGGGCACGGCGTTGTAGTACGGCGGATCGGTAACCAACGTTGCCGCGGCATCGTCGGGAAGAGGGTTAGCGACCGCGGAGGCCTGTTCGATGTGGCCCACATGCGATTGAGACTTCGCTTCCTGCTCGATCACCCTGAGCATCGTGCCGAGTGTTACCGCGTAGTTGCCAGCAGCGTCAGTAAAGATCGCTGGCTCGCCGAAGTCCCAAACCATGCCAATCGCTTGGCGAGCGAACGTACTTCGGACTTGAGTTTTGGTGTTCTCCCACCGACAGTGAGCGCTGGCAATGTCGCCCAGACGACTTACAGCAAGTCCAAGCACGGTCTGCACTGCCTCTGCCAGCCCCGCATCGACCGCCCTCACTGCCACCGGGGCCTCGCTCGGGACGGTCTCTCCGCGCGTGAGGCGTTCCCCTGCCTCGCGCACGAGCCGCGCGAGCGTGGTCAGGGCGAGGGCCTGCCTGGGGCAGAAGAGGTCGCCCCATCGCTCCAATCCATAGATCATCGCCCAAGTGTGGCGAATGCCTCGCACATCCAGCGGTTCGTCGGGGACCAGGCTCCGTTTATGCTCCTTGTTTGCACTTGCTGCCGCGCTCCTGTGTCCGGCCGCACGACCGACTTGGGACCGCTCCGTACCGTCCGCCCGCTCGCGCCGCTCCAATTCTCTCGCCGCAGCCTCGAAGGCCGCGTGGTCCGCCTTGGTTGCCAAGCGGTAGAAACGCCCTTGTTCCGTGTCGCGCGTGGTCACGACGCAGAACAACCTGGCATCGGCCGCCCCACCGCGGCGTCTCTTAAGCTGTGCCCGAACTGAATCGACCTTGGTGGTGAAGCCCGTGACTGGGCAAGTCGCGTTGCCGCGGGCGACGGTGCCGCCCTCAACCTCGCTATCCTTCTTCGGTTCAAATATCTCCAGCAGCGGCCGCTTCACGCGACGGACCACACGCTGGCCGTCCTCGGCGTAGGCGACCTTGACCGTCTGCGTCTTGACCTTGCCTTTGTCATCCCGCACCCAGCGCAGCGCCCGCTTTCGCCCTGCCTTCTTGGCGAGCCACAGCGACCGCATGAGCGGCACCTCGACGGGGATGTCGCCCTGGCCCGGGGCCTCGGAGAGAATCGTGCGTGCCCAGAGGTAGGCGATGGGTGTGGCCTCGGGCTCACCGGGATCATCCTTGTCACCCTTCTTCGGCGGCCGGGCGGGGTTTTTGGGGTAGAACTCGGCCAGTTCCGCCTCGGCCTGCTCCTTGATCCACTGCCCCCAGCGGCGGACCTCATCCGCCAGGCGCTGGCCGTATTTGGGGGTGTATTCGAGCACGACCTTATTGAGCAGGACGGGGATGGGGTTGAGGTCGCTGGCAAAGGCGTCGGCACCGACGCGCAGGGCTTGGAGCGGGATACTGCCACCGCCGGCGAAGGGGTCGATGACCATCGGCCGCGAATGCGGTTCACCGCCCAGAGCTTCGTGTGCCGCCTGCGTCAGCGCCCGCGCCGTTTCCAGGTAGTCGCTGTCGGTCGAGTTGTCCCAATTCGCGAAGTCGGCGATGAAATCGAGTAGCACGGAGCGCAGATACTCCGGTTGGTCGAGCTTCGTTGGAGTGTTTCGGATGGGCACCAGGCGCTTGTCCGACTCCTGACTCGACTTGGCGAAGCCGATTTGTGCCCAGCGGAGCATACGAGCCTTCGCTTCAGTGAGGAACCACATGGGGCGGACGATCACGGGTCTGCCAATTCTTCTGTCCGGATGGTTAAATAGTGTTCCCGGCTTGGATTGGCCGGGAGGAGATCAGCCATGGATCGGCTTTCTTAACTGAATCGGGACGAACTGGTTCGCAGGATGCGTCAGGATTTTGAGCGGACGATGCTGCAGGTGGCCGATGCGGTCAATGAGGCGCCCGATGGGCATTTGATCGACGGCTCGGAGGAGCAGGTTCGCGACCTGCTGGGAGATTTCAGACGACGGGCGTTTCAGACGGCGGCCCAGATGCGGGTCGAGGCCACGGAAGCCTCGGCCGCTTTTTCCCCCGGTACAGAACGCGCAGGTTCGCCACGGCCTGGCGGTGCGATCGATGCTCAGTTGCAGCGGCCGGGTGGAGTTGCGCCGGCGTCGGTACGAAAACGGGGCGGAGGGGATCGAAACACCCGTGGATGAATGGATCGATCTGGCGGCCTGCGGGGTGTCGTTGGCGGTGCGGGAGATGTGCTGTCGCCTCGCGACGGATTCGGGTTCGTTTGCGCGTGCGGCGTCGAATCTGGAGCGACTGGCCCAATTGAAATTGAGCGACGAGAAGCTGCGTCAACTGGCCGAGTCGGAAGGCCGGGCGGTGCTGGCGTGGCATGAGCACGAGCAATTGGAGTTTGACTTCGAGGCGAAGCAATGCCTGACGAACCGGACGAGCGACGGCTCGGTTCGATCGCGCCTGTACGTGGGCATCGACGGCTTTATGCTTCCGATGGTCACGGACGGGGAGATGGGCAAGCGGTTCGCCAAGGCCGTCAAACGACGCCAGGGGCTGAAGCGGACGCGAGGGGTGCGTCGAGCGAAGCTGAAGCGTCGTGCGGGAGCCGATCAGCGTTACAAAGAGATGAAGCTGGTGATTCTGTACGATCAGGACAAGGCGCATCGGCTGGTGCGAGCGACCAAGTCGGGTGTGAAGCAGACGGGCCGGCTGATCCGCGACATGTCGGCGGATGTGAAGCTCAGACAGGCGCAGGAGGTGGTGGCGGTGACGGATGGGGCCGAATGGATCGCGAAACTGATCCAGGGCAACCTGCCGGCGAGGACGACGGTGATCCTGGACTACTTTCACGCGAGCCAGCACGTGCATCAGACGCGGAGAACGGTGTTTGGGGAGGAGAATGCCCGGGGCGACGAATGGGCGGAACATCTGCTGGGGGCCATCTCCGGAGGCGGCTGGGATGATGCATGGGAGTTGTTGGTGCAGACGCGGAGCCGGTCGCGGAGCAGAGTGAGGCAAAAGTCTCTGGATGATCTGATGAGATACTTGCTGGAGCGTCGGGAGAAGGTGGATTACGCGAGCTTCCGGGCCGCCGGATATGACATTGGATCGGGTCCTACGGAGTCGATGTGCAAGAGCTTGAGCCGGCGGCTGAAGGGGATTGGCATGCGATGGCAGGGCAAGAACGCCGAGGCGATGGTGGCGTTGGAAAGCCTGCACCAGAGTGGCCTCTGGCCCAACTACTGGTCAACCCGCCTCGCCGCCTGAAGAATTGGCAGACCCGACGATCACCGTGCCATCGCCGATGGAAATCTCATCGCCCTGTTTGGCCCACTGGGCAAGATCGACCGGATCGGGCCAGAGGGAAGCGAGAATAACCGCCCGACACGCCGCCAGCGGCCGCCGAGCCCACCAGATGTGCAGCGTGGAGATATGGCCATGCCGAATGGATTTCTCCCGCCGCGCATGGGCCGAGGTGCGGGCGATGGGCAGGTCGACTTCAATGAGTCGCTTGGGAAGGGTCATGGATTAGCGTGCCTCCGCTCGCTATCCGCCCATTGTTTGAGTTGCGCTCGAAGAGACGAAACGAAATTCCCGAAGGAGGCATCGGACTTCTCAATACGGACGATGTCCTCCGCATACTCGATGCCGCCCAGCAGCGGGGTGACTTTGGCAGCAAGCACTGCGTTGCGTAAATGCTGTTTGTAGCGGTCGCGTTCGCACTTCTGGTCAGGAGCAGAGCATCCATGGCCAAGCACGCGCTTAAAGGCCGCCGAGTCGAGCAAGAGCCAGCGCTCGATATGAGGATCGGGCACGGCGCAGATGGTGGTCAAGGGTTGGTCCTTGCAGGCTTCAGAGACCTCATTCCGGCGTGCTGTCAATCCCTTGCAATTGGCGTCTGTAGCCACGACCAGCAGGTCCGGCACACGGGCGATACGCCTCTTGCGCAGGTCGCGGAGGTAGTCTTTGAGTTCCGAAATGACCCGGCCGTGGCCGCCACGAACGCTCAGCGGCTGGACTTCAATGCCGACCCCTTGGTCGCTGGCCAGACGACGGATCAAGGCGGTGATGATCTGCTCGTGACCCACATCCTCGGCAAATAGCGCGATCCTATTCATCGAAGTCCCCCCGCAAAATGCGCTGCGAGACCGGAAGTGGCTCGTCCTCGTCATCCATGGCCTGACCAATGTCTGATGTTCGCCCCAGTGCGCCCCAGGTTGAGAATGGCTTGATTTGCGTATGCCCGGCGACTTTGTGACAGACGTAGAGGGAGTCGTCGGGAATCAAATCCGGGAGAATCGGCGAGTGGGTGGTGACGATCAGTTGGGTATTGCCATTGGCGACGCGCGACTTGAGAAGCTCGGTGATCAAGCGGATGCGACGAGGATGAATTCCGTTTTCCGGCTCCTCAAAGCCAAGTACGGACGGCGGCTCCTTGGCGCCGCCCAAGGCGAGGAGGCCAAGCACTCGGAGGGTTCCTTCAGAGAGCACCCTTGCCGGGATGGGGATTTTCCCCTCCAGCAACCGGAGTTCCACCTCGCCCAGGGCGCTGACGCTGACATCGATCCCATTGACGGAAGGGATAATCATGTGCAACGATTTCTCGACGGCGCGGAACTGCGGCTCATCCAGCGCGTGGAGTGTGTTGAGGAAGCTGGCCAAGTCCTCACCCATAAGCCCAATGTGCCGAACTTCCTTGACCGGGTTGGGGGCGCGCATGCGTTCGCGAGGCTCGAAGTAGAAAAAGAAGCAACTGGCCAATTCCTGTCGCATGGCGACAAGGTGCGGGTAGTGCGGCGGATAGAACGGCGAAGACAACATGCTGTGGTCGAGGTGGCGTTCGTAATACGTGGGATGCGCCTGCCCCTCCATGCGCAGATGGAGTCGACTTCCCACCCGTTCCAGAAATGGTTTTCGCTTTCCCGTCACTTCGCCCTTTGCGTTCAGCGCCGCCAGATACTCGTCGGCAACACGCAGGATTCCCAACTTCGGCAGGATTTCAATCTCAATGCGGTAACGCAGGTGTTTCTCTCGAACGAAGGGCTGGCTGGCGGCGGGCGTGGCCTCGCCCTCGACAGGTTTGGTCTTTTTCATATCCCGAATCTGGCGGTTGACCGTGTCGACCACCGATGGCGAGAGTTGAACGTCGACCTCGATACTGAATGTGGCCGACTCCTGTGAGATCAGACCGGCCATACCCTCTTGGCCGAAGGTGAACGATTCGAGCGGCAACCCACGATAGGGTGGCGCGAAAGCTTCCTTGAGCGTGCGGCTCGTCGCCAACATGGAGAGCAGTTGCAGCGCATCCAGGAAATTGCTCTTGCCCGCGGCGTTGGGACCAAACAGGACCGAGAGCGGGCGGAGATCTACTTCAACATCCGCCAGCGACTTGTATCCGCTTATCTTGATACGCGTGATCATTCTGATGCTCCGAGGGTCTTGGCCTGTATCCGTGGCGTCGATCCGTAGTTGTACACCGGCCGTCCGGCCAAATGATACCCGCTGGTCGCCAGAGCGGTATCCCGGACTCCAGCCCGACCTTTGTTCTCAATGCGGCGCTTGCGGAAGATCATACCGTTGATTCCTTTCGCACCTCACTTGGGGTAACGCGGTACTGCTCCACGCGAGTCACGGGTTGCCAGCCGAGGCGGGCGGGATTCTGCACCATATTCAACTCCGGCCCCGGCGAAACAAGGGTGGAGCAGTTGAAGACGGCGTAGAGCCAGAAATCGCTGCGTAGCCGCTCGGCGGCGCGGAACTCGTTGGCTGACAGGAAGACTTCGCCCACGCCGGCCCGGCCCTTGACCTCGATGAAGCGGACCTCGACGAATGTCTTGGGATCTTCCGGGTGCGGGCGGCGAGAAATAAAGTCAAAGCCCCGGTTCTGGTCCTGAACATCCTCAACCACCCAGCCCCGGGCCTGTTCGAAGCCGATGGCGACGGCTATGGCGCGGCGTTCGATCTCATCATCCCGCACGAGGAGCGCCATCTCGGGCGCACGCCGATCGGGGTGCGGGATCACGGCCGCGCGGCCCAGGTGCGTGATATCCGCGATTGTGGCCTGCCGCTCCATGGCCAACTGCTTTCGACGCGTCTCCAGCCGGTTGTTCAGGTTGTCCAGGTGCTGCTCGGCTTGGGCGATCAGGCCGTCGAGCCCGGCGGTTGTCTGGCCTTCGATCTGGCGGTTGAGGTAAGCGCCCAACTGATGCTGCTGCCGGTCGATAAGCGCATTGAGGCTGATCTCGACGTGGCGGGTCACGCGCTCCACTTCGTTGTGGCGCTGGGCCACGGTTTCGGCCAGCCAGGGTTGCAGGCCATGCTGGAGCAGATATCCCTCGACAAGCAAACGGTCGGGATGCGGCACGCCTTCCGGCGGCAGCGTGATGGACGAGGGCTGTGGGCCTTTGGCCGGCGGCCTGGGCGCGGGCACGATGTCCAGGAACATCGTCGGTTGTCGCAGCGACATCGTGCCGTCGGGGCGAGTCTCGACGACAAACAGGCGGCGGTGCAGTGTCTGGCCGCGGCCATCCTTGATCGAAACAGCGAACACATCGACTGAACTGGGCTCCGAGCGGTTCAGATCATGGAATATAGCGCCTCGCTGCAGATCGTCCTGAACGTTCTCCAGCACGCTCTCTCGCACGGATTCGAAGAGCGGATGGCCGGGCGTGACCCACTCAAGCGTGGGCTCTTTCACCAGGTAGCTCTTGTCAAAACAAATCCGCGCGTATTCCCGGCCGAGGCGGCCGAAACGGGCTTCGAGGCGATCGCCGATCGGCAGCAGGTTGCGCGGAGTCCGGCCGATGCGATAGACGTGGCTGGCCGGCGCAATGAGCTTGGGCGCAACGCCGGCATAAGGTCCGGCGTCGATGAAGAAATTCTCGATGGCTTCGGGGACCAGCCGGCGTTCCTTGGCCTCGACGGAGCGGCCGACAATGACCGAGAGGTTCAGTTCCTTCTTGGCGAGGCCTTCGAGGGCCGACTCGGTGATGGCCCGGAATCGACGGGGGTCAACATGTTCCACAATGCTGGTCTGGATGTCGTGCTCATCCACGCGCCGCGCATACATGTCGCGGAACAACTTCTCCAGCATATTGGCCGGAAAGACCTCCCCGACGACATCGAACACCTGGTCGGTGCCGAGTTCCTTGCGGATTTCGGCGAGCCGCAACAGGAGTTTCTGCAAAACGCGGCCTTCGCGGGTGTTGGTGGCGACGAAGTTGAAAACCATGCAGTTCCTGGTCTGGCCGTAGCGATGGATGCGGCCGATCCGCTGTTCCAGGCGCACCGGGTTCCAGGGAATGTCGTAGTTGATCATCTCCGAGCAGAACTGGAGATTGATCCCCTCGCCGGCGGCTTCGGTGGCCACCAGGATCTGGCAGGTCTCACGGAATTCCCGTTCGGCGTAGATGCGCGACCCGGGCGCATCCCGGTCGCCGATCTTCATGCTGCCGTGAATGGTGCAGACGGTGAGGCCCCACTCCCGGAGCTTGCCAAGGGGTCGGCCGTCGCGTCCGTCGCCGGCGAGAAAATCCAGGGAATCCTTGTGCTCGGTGAAAACAAGCAGCTTCTTGTTGGGGTCAACAAAGAAGCCGTTTTCGTTGAGGACGAGCCGGAGCTTGGTGAGCTTCGATTCGATCTGGCGAGTTTCGAGCAACTTAGCCTGCTCGATGAGCCGGTTGAGTCGAACCAGTTCCTCCCGCAGCGCCGCCGGATCGACCGAGACGACCACATCTTCCAGTTCGGCGATGATCTCCTGCTGTTCCTGCTCGGTGAGGTCTTCGAAATCGTCGGGCAGTCGCTTGTCGATTTGATCCCGGCGATAGGCATCCGGGTCGGCCAGAATCTTCTCACGGCGGTCGCGCATGCGCTCGAGGCTGCGGCGCACGGCATAGACGGTGGAGGCCATGCGACGCTGCAACATGGCCATCGTGAACCCGACGGCGCGGCCTCGGGCCGAATCCTCGCTGGCGGCCAGTATCGACTGGTCCTCGACGTACCGCGTCAATTGGTCGTAGAAATCCAGTTCGTCGCCGTCGAGTTGGAAGTCCGCGGTCTGCACTTGCCGTTTGGTGAAGAGCTGTCGAACCTTGCCGGTGTCGGGGTCGGGGAAGGTGACCAGGGCCTCCTTGATGCGCCGGAGATAGAATGGCGCCTCGTTCTGCCGCATGGCCTGTTCGAGGCTTTCGACGTCGCCGTAAACGTCCTTATCGAGGAGCGAAAGGAAGAGGCAGAAGTTCTCCGCATCCCCCTTGTGCGGCGTGGCCGTCATCATCAGCAGATGGTCGGTCATGCCTGAGAGGGCCTCGCCGAGTTTGTAGGCGAGCGTCTTGCGATCCTCGGCGTACGCGGCCATCTTGTGGGCCTCGTCGACAATGACAAGATCCCACCGGCTGCGGAGGAGGCTCTCGCGGGCGTCTTCAATCCGGGAGACCCAGGAGATGGAGGTGATGACCTAATTACGCTCCTGCCAGGGATTCTGGCCGTAGTTGGTGCGAAGCACCTCGCTGTTGATGACCTCGAAGTTCTCGCGGAACTTCTCCTTCAGCTCGCGCTGCCATTGGAACGTCAGGTTTGCCGGCGTGACGATGAGCGTGCGCCCGACCAGGCCGCGGGCCTTGAGTTCCTTGAGCAGCAAGCCGGCCATGATGGTCTTGCCGGCACCGGGATCGTCGGCCAAGAGAAAACGGATGCGAGGAAGTTTGATGAAATACTCGTAGACCGCTTCAAGCTGATGCGGCAGCGGATCGACGCGGGCGATGGAAAGCGAGAAGTAGGGATCGTACTCGTAGGCGAGCCCCAGCCGCATCGCCTCGATGCCGAGGCGGAATTTCAGCGGGTCGCCGTCGAACGGAGGCCGCTCCGGGCTGACGTTCAATGTCTCAAGTTGCTCGGCATCAAGGATGGGCTCGTAAACGCGCCCCGAGTCGAGCCCTTTGCCGACGAGCTTGATCGAGGCGCCCATTGGGACGCAGAGAATGACCTGCACGGGCTCTGGAAACAGCGAGCCGCGCACGACGGAGCCGGATTTGGGCAAGGTAGTTATCACTTGCGATAGCCCCCCGCATGGCCCACATATGGCCGTGGCGACTTCCCTTCCGCGCCCGGTTTGTAGTGCGTAGACGTCGCGAGCTTGAGGTATCTCGCCAACTCGTCGATGGTCATCACCGTGTCTTGCGTCTGCGTGGCCATCCGATTCCACCCGCTTTAGAGAGACGAACGACGGCACCCTATGTGCCTTGCGGCAAACTGTATCTCACAGCCGTCAACCGTTGCTGTCAATCCGGGTGCATAACCCTCGTCGCACCTCAT
>Ga0315278_10004032_pt1 | contig 13210 bp, 10 predicted proteins | sample YL17G06_0_MG_FD_203880 | JGI IMG/M metagenome (GOLD analysis project Ga0315278, IMG submission 203880) | Sediment microbial communities from Yellowstone Lake, YNP, Wyoming, USA - YL17G06_0 | ecosystem: Environmental > Aquatic > Freshwater > Lake > Sediment | place: USA: Wyoming | collected...
TAATCATCTCCAGATACATATTGTGTGGGTGGGAAATATCCTGTAATATATAACTTTTTGAGGCTGCCTCCGAAGATTGTATTGCATATCGACCACTTCCAAAAATTAATTTCTGCGGACTCTTTGAATACTCCTCTATTAACGGAATCCATATGTGATCGATCCTTCCTGCCGATATTTCTTCTCTATCCTTTGATCGCACCCCCTGAGATGCTCTCTCCATGATTGGTGCGTATAAGAATATCGGAAGTGCGATTACGATTATAATGATTATAGGGAGCACTTTTGCTCGTTTAGATATGAGGAGATATCCAAGAATCGCAATAACAGTGCTCATATATGCTGCTCTAGAAAACAATATACCAATTGCGGATATAATAATAAACACAAATATTATATTAAATAATTTTTTATTCAGGAAATATTTTCCAAAAGCTATTGGCAAACCAACAATAAAAAATGACGCCATTTCGTTTCGGTGCATACCGTAATAGGTTGCATAATAATCAGAAACTTCGCTTAAATCGAATTTATTATCTACGTGAAATGCGTATATATATAATATATGTATTGCAAAAAATATGATCGTTACGTGTATAATATTATATATATATTTTAAATCTTTTTCATTTTTAACAAATTTAATTATCACTATAAAAGGTATCATGTAAATAATTGGTTTAATATAATGGGACATGATGTATCTGCCTGTAGTTAGTTTATCTTCTGAAAAATAGTATTTATTGAACATATCTAGATAATCCAATGATCGAAATACACTTATTGTAAAAACAAATGCTATTAGTAAACTAAAATAAAAAACAATCTTTGGCATCTTGACCGACTTATCATAATTAATTATAGATATAAATATTAATAATATTGCTAATAACTGCACTATCTTGAATCCCTGCATATTATATAACGTATCTCTCAAATATATGGTTTTGGAGAACGGTGATATTAAAATAAATATTGATACTATTTTTAATGGAAACAATACTGTTTTTAATGAACTTCTTGATATGACAAGGAAACCCGCTAATGCAATTGTTATCGCAATAGCAATATAATTTGAAAATACAATTAAAACCCCTAACACGATACCTATTAATATTCCTCCAATATAATGATAATTTTTGTCGTATTCCATGGAAATTCTGAGATTTTCTTTTAATTGATGTATACTCATATCATTCTCTTTTATACTTCATATATTGCATATATTAACGATTAAAGAACTATTATAATATAACCTATTACGCCTAAAAACATTAAACTGCTAACTGCATTGACGAGTTTATATTTTATGTTGAACATTTTTTCCACAGCTAAAGTTAATAGAATATATGTGCTAAAATATGCGATAAAAGTACCAAGCGCTGCGGCTATTAATCCATATTTTTTAATAAAAATATAATCTATTAATACATTACATGAGGCTGAAAATATGCACACAAACTGGATGTATTTTACACGATCAAAACTGTTAAGGACTGGAATATACAAAAAAGATATAAAATAAAACGGCAGTGAAAATATAAGTATATTAAACGCGGTATATGCGTTTCTGTATTTTTCTTTAAAAAAGACGGCAAATAACGGTTGATAAACCAGCAAAAATACCCCGAAGCATATTCCTGATGCCAACAGTAATATTAACGGCGCTTTCTTCAAATATTTTATCAAATATGATTCGTTTCTTAATTTCCAATCCATTATTTTTGGAAAAAATAGAGTGTTCAGGATTATTGCGAAAGATGAAAATTTCATAAATATGGAATACAAGAATTGATATGCGCCTAAATCGTCAAAATCCCAGTATTTTCTTATAAAATATACATCCACCCAATTGATTATATACAACCCTGCAAATCCGTATATTTGCGGCAAGACGTATTTTAACTGATTTACATAATCGTTCTTTTTACCGAAAGATATCGGAAATATATAACTATACTCAAAGGACAACATTCTCAAAAGGAGTAGCAACAGCAATAAAAATACGTTTAATTTCAGATATAATTCAGCGCTCGTGTTGTCAGACATGTGATAGTAAAAAATTATCAGGATACCTGCTTTGCCTATACTTTGCCCCAAATAATAAAAAACATTCTGAACATGTTTTTCCAACGAAGTGTATATATAGATTATGTGTTCATGGATGACCAGTAATATGAGGTTAAGCAACAAATAGATTATGATCGTAAAATCGTTCGTCCCTATATATGCGAGTATATTTTTCATGAAAAATATAATTAAGAAAGTCGAAACTAATAGTAACGGAGATATTATTCCAATTCTTATGGAAGAAGTGTGATTTATGGAATTATGTTTTTGGATTTCCTCTTTCCCAAAACGAGTCAACGCCAATGTTGACCATGTGAATCCAAATGATAAAAAAAGATTTACTACCATCTCGAACAAACTGATTACAGCAATTTCCTTTTTCATGAATATTACACCATAAATTAACGTTGAAACGAGGCCAACCAGAAGATTAATGCTTCTACCAAAATACAAAAAAAATCCGTCTTTGACGAATTTATTATCCAAATACGATGTTTTCAGGTCCGTAAATATTTTCATTTTAGTGCATCAACAATAAATGGATAGATAATACCCGGGCCACTTATTAAAATATTACTATTTTTTATGAAAAAGATGATCATAAGCTAACAATAAATTATTGCCGACAACATTCCAATTGAGTTCGTTTAATACCCTCTCTCTTCCGTACTCGCCCAGTTTCTTTCGCCTCTCGGGATCGTCCATCAACAGAACGATCGCCTTTGCGAACTCTTTTTCATTATTGGGTTCTACATAGATCGCGGATTCCCTTGCGGAAAATCGGGTTTCTTTCAGATCGAAAGTGACAATCGGTTTTCCCAGGGCCATGTATTCCATGATTTTAATCCATGTGGATACGTCGTTCAGGGGACTGGACGGGTCAGGATCAACGCATATATCGGCTGTGGACAGATACCGGTACATGTCGGCATCCGGTATGTACCCCGTGAATCGGACGAATTCCTTGATTTTTAATTCCTCCGCAAGTTTCTTCAGGTCCTCGAATGCGTCCCCGCGGCCGATAATAATGCAAAAGAAATCGGTTCTTCCAATTTCGTAGGCCAGAATCCTGATCGCCCTGAGCAAGTAATCGACCCCGTCCTGGGGACCCATGACCCCGCAATACGCAATAATGCTTTTGTTCATCTTGATAAGATCCGGGTCTTTCGGGACGCTGCGAACCCTTTCCAGGTCGGGTCCGTTCCTGACGATGAATACGTTTTCCGGTTTTATCCCGCCCCTTTTTATTTCGACGCTCTTATAAGATTCATTTGTGGCGATTGTAACGTCCGAACATTTTATGGACAATATCTCGAATATCTCAAGAACCTTATAGATGAAATTCCTTTTGCAGTTGAACCTCGACAAGTACAATTCCGGACTGAGATCGTGATGGTCGAAGACGAATTTCTTCCCGAAAAGTTTATAGAACGCTCCAACAAAAAACAAGGTATCCGGCGGATTATGCGCATGGATAACATCGAATCCTTCCCTTATCAGAACGTAAAAACTCATCAGGAAACACATGAAGCTGAAATAAAAATACTCAACGAAATATCCGACAAATGCTATGGCATGCGCGAAAATCCTGTTGAATATTCCCGCGTTTTCCGGAACTTTCTTTTCGAATAACTCGACAGGCGGAATCCGGTATACCGTTACTCCATTAATGATTTCCCTGGCTTTTTGCCCTTTCTTTTTGAGGGAGATGACGCTTACTTTATATCCCGATTTTTGCAGCGTCTGTGATTCTTTATTGACACGCAGATCCCAAGGTAAACTGTTTTCAACAAGCATTAATACTTTACCAGCATATTCCATCGTAATATCCGTTCCTCTCTTTGGGATTGGAATATATCCTTACCAAGTCAACGATGTGCTTATTCCTGTTTATTTTGTGAAGGATGCTTTCGAATTCCTTGGTTTTGTTTCCTATTACAATTATATTTGAATTCTTTATTACTTCGTCTACGGTCTTTTTCATTAAAGTCGATACGTGAGGGATTGCCCGTTCGATGTAGTTCTTGTTGGAACCGAAAATCTTTGCAATAGAAACTTCTTTATCATAAATATTTACCTGATACCCTTTCCCAATCAATTTTTCCACCAGTTCCACCATCGGGCTTTCCCTCAAATCATCCGTACCGGGCTTGAAACTCAACCCTAATACTCCGACATTTCTCTTTCCGGTTTTTTGTATCAAATCGTATGCGGCTTCGATCTGGTTGTTATTTGACCTCGATATCGCACGCAGCAAGGGCACTTCCAGATCCAGTTCCTTCGCTTTATACGTTATGGCTCGCAGGTCCTTCGGCAAGCAGGATCCTCCGTAAGCAAAACCAGGCTTCATATAGTAAGGGGACAAGTTGAGTTTCGTGTCTTTGCAGAATATCTCCATCACCTGATGGCTGTCGATGTCCAATTTCTTGCATATATTCCCTATTTCGTTGGCAAATGATACTTTCAGGGCGTGGAAGGAGTTGCAGGAATATTTTATCATTTCAGCAACTTTGATATTGGTCCTGATGACGGAGCCATTGACTCCTTTGAATAATTTTTCGACGATTTTCCCGCTCCTGTTGTCCAATTGTCCAATCAGTGTGAATGGTGGATTGTAATAATCATGCAAGGATACCCCTTCTCGCATGAATTCGGGATTCATGCAGATTCCGAAATCTTTTCCGGCTTTTTTCCCGGAAAGGTTTTCGATCAAGGGAAGAATGACACTCTCAATGGTTCCCGGGAGAATCGTACTTCGTATGTTAACGACATGGTAGGTTCGATGTTTGATAATATAATTCGCTATTTGTTCCGCGATTCTTTTCATGTACGTAAGCTGCAGGCTCCCGTTTTCGTTGCTTGGCGTTCCCACGCAAATTATCGAAACGTCGGCAGGGCCTATGTTATTGATTGTGGCCCTCAGATTACCGGAATCGACTGCCATTTTTATGGCTTCTTTGAGCCCCGGTTCCACGATGGGACTTTTCCCTTGGTTTATGATCCCGACCTTTAAACGATCAATATCAATTCCCGTAACTTTATTGCCGGAATTCGCGAGACATGTAGCGGTAACGCATCCGACATACCCCAATCCGAAAACATTGATTTTCATTACTGGATCTCCTCTCTCACTGGAGAAAATGCGATAATCACAGAAATATCAGCCCAAAATACAGCCTCATGAATGCTTCAAACTTCAACTTCATAGGATCTCTGCTCTCATCGGTCGATAAATCCGCCAGGTTGAAATACATGCCTCCATTCCTGTCGCCCTTTCTTGTCAGAAGAGCGATATCGCCCGGCCCATCGACGGTAACCGACATATTCCGGTTTTTATGGGTAATTCTCAGGGTGGGATCCCTATAAAGCCAAGATGTTTTTTCATACTCGTTAGACCAGTTGCAAAATTCGTTTAATATTTTCCCGGCAATCTCCCGGACCGAATTATCATGGATCGGGGCTGGCAAGATCGGCAGGTTGGTCAATCTCACAGGATTCCCGGCAACCAACCGCTTCGCCCCGACACTTTCCATAAGAATCGTCCCCGGCATGATGATCGACCTTTCCCCGATGGTCACGCCGGGACCGATTGTGGAATGCATGCTCACCCATACTTTTTCCTTGATATGAATCGGTGCGAACGTGGCCCGGTACCCTTCAGTTACCGGCATTCCCGATCCGTGCGTGTAGAGATACGAACCCGGACCGACGCCCGAATAATAATCAAGGACAACCGGTCTCGAACAGTTGATCATGCACTTGGGACCGATGATGCACGCGTCTCCAACAAGAAGATCCGACTCCCCCTTTACGAGAGTGAAAAACCCGATGTGGCTTTTCTTCCCGAGTGTAAAAGTCCTTGCATTGATCATCGTGCCGAGTTTTATTTGAGCATCCCTTCCAATCGCGACGTTCTTTGCCAAGATAAGGACTCCGGGATATATGGAAACATGCCGGTCGATTTTCGCCCCCGCAAGCCGGTGTAGCCATACATTGATTGGAGCGGGAAAGAAGAAGGCGATAATCTGAAGTATGCGAAGGAACATTTTCCTCTTGGGGATATTCCTACAAGTTATTTATTGGATCTCGGTACCTTCATGGGTTTCGCTGGCCAAACTCCCGTAATGATTTCCTGTCGGTTTTTCCCGTTGGAGTCTTGGGCAATACGTCGTGGAAAAATATTTTTTCCGGCAGCATATACGGCGGAAGCGTCTTGTTGCAGTAATTCAATATCTCAAGCTCCTCCACCTCGACCCCATGGATTGTCGAGACATGCGATACGATCCTGTTTCCCACCAATTCGTCGGGAATGGCGACAACAACGGCTTCTTTTATCCCGTGGTGATTATTCAGGATTGCCTCGATTTCGTTCAGTTGTATGCGATATCCCCTGGATTTGACCTGTTGGTCTTTTCGCCCCAGGAACAGGTAGTCGTCGTTTTCGTCCAAAGTAACCAGATCGCCCGTCCTGTAGACTTTGCGATTCGAAAGGCAGGATCTCGGATCCGTCACGAACGCTTCCGCCGTTTTGATCTCGTCGCGCCAGTAGCCGACGGCAACGGAAGAGCTCCGGACATAAAGTTCCCCGACCTGGCCGGGTCGTTTGACGATTTCGTTATCGTCCGCCAAGGCGAATACTTCGAAGTTGGGAAAAGCCTTCCCGATCGGGATTCTCCAGCCTTCATCCACCGGTATCCCGGTCACTTGATAAAAGGTGGACGAATTCGCTTCGGTCTGGCCATAAACGTTATAGAACCGTGCCTGCGACACGATGCTCTTCAGCTTCCGGAGACATTTCGCCGGCAGGATGTCACCGGAAAAGATGACCGACCTCAAAGAATCGAACCGGAACCTTTCCATCCGGCCGTGCTCGGCGAGCAATGACAGCACGGATGCCACGGAATTCCAGATGGTTATCCTTTCCTCTTCGATGAATTGGGCCATTTTCATCGGGAAGACCGATAAATTCTCCGGAACCAGGACGATCGCGGCGCCCCTCCCGACCGCCACGAAGATATCGAACACCGTGAGGTCGAATTGAAGCGGGGCATGGCACGCAAACCTGTCTTCCTTTTCGATCCGGAAGAAATCCGCGGCCATGCTGACAAACGTCAGGGAGTTTACATGGGATAACCCTACGCCCTTCGGCATGCCCGTGGATCCGGAGGTATGAAGGATATACGCGGGATTGGTGTCGGAAAAATCGACTTGGTCGAGGAGGCTTTCCCTTTCGTCGAACAGCTCCTCCGCCCCGAGTAGCTCGAGATATCCATATTGATCGGACGGCAACCCCTCTTGCATCCCGGAAACGATAACTTTCTTGAGAGGGGAAGGCGTTTCGAAGAAAGGAACCAGTTTCTTCGCCCCGTCGCCTGTCGTGAACAGGATCTCTATATTGCAGTTATTTATTATGTACCCGACTCTGTTCAGCGGAGCCATGTAGTCGATCGGTACATATGCGGCGCCGGCCTTTAATATGCCGAACAGAAACACAATGGATTCCAAGGATTTATTCATGAAGAGGCCGACCCTGTCGCCCGTGGCAACCCCCATCCTCTTCAAGGCCGACGAAATCCGGCTGCATCTGCGGTTTAACTCGCCATAAGCGATCGTGCGGTCCTTGAATACAATCGCATCGCGGTCGGGAAACCTCTGCGCGCTTTCTTCAAGCAGATGGTGAAGGAGATAAATTTTCATGATGGGAAAACCGGTTGGATCCGGGGTGCCTTACAGACCAAGGAAAGCGGCGATGATGTTCCTTTGTATTTCGGATGTCCCCGAGTAGATTTTTCCTGCAAGCGAGTCTCTCAGGTGCGTTTCGATGGGGAACTCGGTCGAATAGCCGTACCCGCCATGAATCTGGAGAGCATCCAGACTGTTTTGAACGTAACTTTCGGAAACATACATCTTTGCTATTGCGGATTCGATCGGCGCCCTTTTCCCTTCCGACTTCATCCATGCGACTTTGTACAGAATCAGACGGGAAAGTTCCAGTCGCACCTTCATTTCCGCAATTTTATGCGATATGGACTGATATTTCCCTATCGGATTGCCGAATTGTTTTCGCTCCTTTGCATACCGGATCGTGTCTTCCAATACTTTTTCCATCGCCCCGAGATGTGTCGCAAAGAGGCAACTGCGTTCCAGTTCCATTTCGGAATTAAATATCGCCGTGCCGGCTCCTTCGCTACCGAGCCGATTCCTTTCCGGGACTTCGCAGTCGTCAAGGGAGACCTCCCCAATGGGACATGTCCGGAGGCCCAGCAAATCGAGCGGCTTCCCTATGGAAAACCCGTATTGATTCTTCTCTACGATAAATGCGGAGATCCCCGCAAAACCCTTCAGGGTATCCGTAACGGCAAACACAAGAAGAATATCCGCGATCGGAGCATTCGTAATAAATATTTTTGTGCCATTGAGAACATATTTATCTCCCCGTCTTTCCGCCTTGCACCGGATACTGAAAGCATCGGACCCGGAATCAGGCTCGGTCATCGCGTGACCGCCGACCAATGTTCCCTTAATGAGCCCGGGAAGATATTTCTCCTTCTGTTCCTCGGTTCCGAATTTCAGTATGGGATATTCGCACGTCCAGATCTGGGAATTGATCGAAAACAGCAGGCCGCTGTCCCTGCACGCGTAGCCCAACCCTTCCAAAGCCGCAACACATGTCAGAAGATCCAAACCGAGGCCGCCGTATTTCTCCGGCATCGTGAGACCATGCACTCCGAATTCGGCGCATTTCCTCCATCCGGCCCAATGGAACTCCCTGTTTCGCTCACGCTCCTTCACCCCGTCATTGAGCTCCCGGCGGGCGAAATCGATGGCGAGGTCCTTGAATCTTGTCTGCTCTTCCGTCAGGGAAAAGTTCATCGATTATCCCTTTTCCTGGCGGCCAATCCAGCAAGGGCATGAATGATGCCCCAGGAAGCCAGGTGGGATGAAAATGAATTCGGATCATGGTTCGGGTAGATCTCGACATAATCGAGGCCTGCAAGGCCTGCCTCTCCGAGTCGGTAAAGCGCCGAAAACAGCTCGTGGGTAAAGAGGCCGTTGAAATCGGCCGGTCCCCCGGGGTTGTATGCCGCATCGATGCAGTCGCTGCAGACCGTGACGAAGGTGTGCTTTGTGTTCTCCCCTGCGATATTAATGGCCTCGTCGATGACGACATCCATCCCTCTCCGGCGAATCTCCCGTATATTGAAAATCTTCGCTCCCATGCTCTTCGCATACTCGAACTGGGCGGGGGAATTTCTTGGTCCCCTGATGCCGATATGTACGATGCTCTTTTTCCGGACCTTCCCGATCTGGGCAATCCGATGAATCGGTCCGCACCTCGGGAATTCGTCGGATCCGAAACTTTGCGCATTGTCGAAGTGGGAATCAAAATGAACCACCCCAATATCTCCCTCCGTATTTTGCGCCAAGGCCTTGATGGTCTCCGGCGTAAACGAATGGTCTCCGCCCAGGACAAACGGGATACTGTTGTTTTTGTATATCCTGTCCATAGTATGGAACACGTTTTTCATGGTTTCCGCAGGGTCGTTCGTATTTACCATGACATCCCCTGCGTCGCCGATTTTCAGATAGTCGAACACATCGATTTCATATTCGGGCAGGAACCCCCCATACCGCGCCGATGTGTGACGTATCACGCGAGGCGCCAGTTCGCATCCTGTAAAGGATCCCCACGTAATCGTGCCCTCCCATGGCACCCCCGTGATGATGATGTTGTATCCTTTTTCAAGACTGTTTTGCTTTAAGACGTCGACTCCGAGGAACGAAGGGGTATCTCCGTATACTAAAGGCAAAGCGGATTTTCTGCCTGCAACCATAGGTTCGGTTTTTATTTTACTCAAGGATAACAACTCCTTCCCTCTGAAATATCCTGCGTTCGTTCCAACAGGATCGATATAGATTCAATGCTTTCGAAATTGTCCGGATTGATGTCTTCGTCCTTCACCTTTATGGAAAACCTTTCCTCCAGAAAAATGATGATTTTTATTAACCCAAGCGAATCGACGACACCATTCATTATGATGTTATCCCGATCGTTCATTTCGAGGTGCTCCGGTTTTTTTGCAAGATCCTTTTTAATGAAATTTCTTATGATTTCTCTTTTCGATTCGGTTGACATGAATGGCTCCATCAAGAGGAAATTGGAATATTTAAAAAACTTTCTTCTCTATTAATCCACCAATGCGCCATCTCTTTTGGTAACACATGCCAGCAATTCTGCTTATGCATCTTTTTAATATACTCGAGAAATTCTATATAATATTTTACGTGATATTCTTCCATGCCCTTTCCTTTATCCACGAAACTCATATAATCGGGATGTGTATTCAACAGCGCCATACCGCCATTCCTGACAATCCAATCCAGTTTGTTTTTCCATATCTCTATGTTTTTCTCCTTCATTAAAACGAATAACGTGAAATCCTGGGGAAGAGTATATGGAATTTCCAGATACCCTTCACTAGAAGAATCCATTGCCTTCCAAAATGGAAAGATTGTACACATGCCATCGGATTGGGGTTCGAAAGGATCCGTATCGAATGTAGATGCGTCATATTTAATTTTCAGCTTATGAAGCCATTCCAGATTATGAAGCATCGAGCCCGAACGAAATCCTACAGATCCCCAATCTTCCAGATATCTATTTATTTTTTCCGCCCTTTCTTCGAAAATTTCCCTGGAGTCATATAATTTCCCATCATGGTTCAAATCGTGTACACCCACCTCAAATCCTTTGCCTGCAAGATCGTGGCGAAGACGTGACGGAACTTTGTAGCGTTCCGGCACAAAGTTGTATGAGGACCGGAATCCCAGGGACTCTTCAAGGGTTGCCAAAGCATGACACCGTTCCACTCCCCGCGCTGTTTCCACATCATGCGTGAGGATCAGGGCAAACCGTTTTCCCTCCGGCCATCCCGGCCACCCTGAAGGAGGAGTTGCAGCACGTTCGTCGATCGGCCATACGTCCCTGTATCTTTCCTTTTTCATGCGTATCAAATTCCTTCTGAGGAACAGTTGGGCTGACCGGGGGATCAAGGGTTTCACGCGGTAAAAACATTTGGTGATCAACATTTTCTTTGCCGCCCAGTCGTATGGCTACCCTTAAGGACAAACCCGACATGGGCCGGATCGAGGCCATCGTCCCGGTCCAGCATTGCCGACGTTGGACTCCGGCGGATGTTCGCCCGACGCATGGCGGCTACTCGCGGACCACGGCGCTGCTGAACAGGCGATTGGCCGAACCGAGCCGGCCGCGGGTCAACCGCAAGCGGGTCTACCGGATCAGAATGGGAACCATCTCCTGCTCCCCAAGCATCCGGGCGCCCGGTGTATTGGGGACAACGCCACCCGGAACCCGTCCCAAGTTCCCGGAGGGAATTAAAGAATGTTTCCCGCAGGGGTGTTAAGCAGGTCGCCCGATCCTGGATACTCCAAGGGATTCACAACCTTCAGGTCACCGTGGATCGGTGAAGGGAATTACGACGCCCCTCCCGGCGGGAGGAACGTGCTCATGAAAGGGTCTTGTGGGCCATCAGCATCCTGATTTCAGCGGCCACATGATCGATCTGCTCGTTTCCCAGCTCGGGAAACATCGGCAACGATACGAATTCCGAGGCGACTTTTTCCGCAACCGGGAATTCGCCCTCTCGCAGGCCCAAGGAACTGTACGCTTCCTGAAGGTGGAGAGGAATCGGGTAGTGGATGCCACAGTGGATGTCTTTGGCGGCGAGCGCGGCAATAAGGCCATCCCGGTCCTTCACGCAGATCGCATAAATGTGGTAGACGTGCTTGGCGTATGCCGCTTTCTGCGGGATTGCAACGCCTTTCACTTCTTTCAGGAGGTCGTCGTACAGGGCGGCGTTCTTCCGGCGCGCCTCGTTCCACGCGGGGAGGCGTTTCAGCTTCACGCTTAAAACCGAACCCTGGATCCCGTCCATCCGGGCGTTCCAGCCGATCATCCCGTGGTGATACTTCTTTTCCTGCCCGTGATCCCGTAGCATCCGGACTTTCCTGTCGAACTCCGGGTTGCTCGTGACGACGGCGCCGCCTTCTCCGTAGGCGCCAAGATTCTTCCCCGGGTAGAAGCTGAAGCAGCCGATGTCCCCCATCGACCCGGCCTTCTTGCCGTTGTATTCCGCGCCATGCGCCTGGGAGGCGTCCTCGATCACGAACAGCTTGCGCTTCCGGGCGATCGCAAGGATCGGGTCCATGTCGGCCATCTGGCCGAAGAGGTGGACCGGGATGAGGGCCTTCGTCTTCTTCGTGATCGCCGCCTCGAGTTTTGCAGGGTCCATGTTATAGGTGACCGGCTCCACGTCGACGAAGACCGGCTTCGCCCCGCAGTAGCTGATCGCCTCGGCCGTGGCGATGAAGGTGTCCGGCACGGTGATCACCTCGTCTCCCGGGCCGACCCCGAGGGCCAGCAGGGCCAGCCAGAGGGCGTCGGTCCCGCTCCCCACGCCGGCGGCGAACTGCGTCCCGCAGAACGACGCGAACTCCTTTTCGAACTGCGCCACGAACGGGCCGCCTGCGAAGGCGGTCTTGTCGAGCACCTGCTGGATCGCCTCCGCAATCTCGGCACGGATCGGTTCGTACTGCGCTTTCAGGTCCAGGAAGGGGACTTTCATCTCTTCTTCTCCTCGGTGATTTTTCTCAGCGGCCTGGCCGGGTTCCCGGCCACGATCGTCCCCGGGGTGACGTCTTTCGTCACCACGCTGCCCGCGCCCACGATCGCCTTCTCTCCCACCGTCACGCCGGCGAGAATCGTCACGCTGGAGCCGACGGAGGCCCCCTTCTTGATGAGCGTCGGGATGCAGACCCAGTCCGCCTCCGTCTGAAGCCCGCCTCCATCGACCGTGGACCGGGGGTACATGTCGTTGATGAAGGTGACGTTGTGGCCGATGAACACTTCATCCTCGATCGTCACCCCCTCGCAGATGAAGGTGTGGCTGGAGATCTTGCAGTTCTTCCCTATCTTCGCGCCCTTCTGGATTTCGACGAAGGTGCCGATCTTGCTATAGTCGCCGATCTCGCACCCATAGAGATTGACGAAGTCGTACACCTTCACCCCCTCCCCAAACTTGACGGTGGGGGCGATCTTCTGCAGCGGCGAGGGAACGAT
>Ga0315278_10004033_pt1 | contig 13210 bp, 11 predicted proteins | sample YL17G06_0_MG_FD_203880 | JGI IMG/M metagenome (GOLD analysis project Ga0315278, IMG submission 203880) | Sediment microbial communities from Yellowstone Lake, YNP, Wyoming, USA - YL17G06_0 | ecosystem: Environmental > Aquatic > Freshwater > Lake > Sediment | place: USA: Wyoming | collected...
GGGCTTTTTCCGAACCGCGGAGAGGGGCTTTTCCGCCATGCCGATCACTTCAGTTGCCGGCACAACCTGGAGCCGGCCGCGATCGACGTCGGGGTGCCTGGAGAGCTCGGCCTCGATCACGTCCACCTTGCCCACGAGCTGCACGAGCACGTTGGGAAGCAGGGCGATGGCGGCGAGCGCGCCCTCGACCTCTGCCTGCGGGGCGTGATCTCCGCCCATCGCGTCCAACGCCACTCGGATCATGGTCAGTCGCCCTTAACTTCGACCACTTTCTTCCCGCGGTAATACCCGCAACTCGGGCACACGCGGTGGGACAGCTTGGGGTCGCCGCAGCGCGGGCAGGCCTGCGTCTTTACGCTCGCAGCGACGTGGTGACCGCGGCGGAGCCGCTTGCGGGACTTCGAGAGCTTTCTCTTCGGGACTGCCATGGATTCCTCAGACGGGTTCGGCGGACCGCGCGCACGCGCACGGACCCGCGTTCAAGTCGGCACCACACTTCGGGCACAGCCCGGCGCAATCGTCGCGACAGAGCACGAAGCCCGGAACTTCGAGGGCAAGCTCCTCCCGCACCACGTTGCCGAGATCCAGGTGAGTGGCCGCCTCCGACAGCGGGTAGACGCTCGGGTCCTCGGCGGCCTCGGGATCGCTCGTGAGCAGTACGTCCACAGGCCGATCCACGTGGTAGTCCACGTCGGCAAGGCAGCGCCGACAGGAGAGCCGTGCGCTGGCCTGAATGACGCCCCGCCAGAGGAGGTCGTCGCCCTCTGTGGCCTGCAAGTGCCCGGCAACCGAGACCGGGCCCGCGAGCGGAAGATCCAGCCCTTCGAAGACCGGATCGTGAGGCAGAAGCTCGCCGCGTGTCTCTACCGGGCCCTGCTGCAAGTCTCGAAGAGCAATCCTGAGCATAGCCACTAAAGCTAACAGGGCTTTCAACTTAGGTCAAGCTAAACAGCCTGGTTCAGCCGCGCAGGCCGGCCAGTTCGCCCTCGGTGAAGAAGAAGGCGATTTCGCGCGCGGCATTTTCGTCGCTGTCTGACGCATGAATCGCATTCCGGCCCTTGGACTCCGCATACAGCTTTCGGATCGTCCCCGGGGCCGCGTCGCCGGGATCGGTGGCGCCGATGACGGTCCGGAGGTGGGCCACCGCGTCCGCCCGCGCCAACGCCATCGGGAGGCAGGGGCCGCTGGTCATGAAGGCGACCAGCTCCGGGAAGAATGGGCGGCCCTTGTGGACTCCGTAGAAGGCTTCGGCCTGCGGGAGGGTCAGCCGGACCAACCGGGCCGACCGCAGCGTGAACCCCGCCTGCTGGAGATGCGCCAGGATGAGTCCGGCCTTGCCGGAGGCGATCGCGTCGGGCTTGATGATGGCGAGAGTCTGCATGAGCTCGAGTTCTGGGTTCAAGTCAACGGATGTTTCGGCGACTACTTCAGCCGCGCCTTGAGGAGGGGCACCACGTCGGCCGGGCGCTTCATGACGCTGATGCCGGCCGCCTCAAAGGCGGCCATCTTTTCGGCGGCGGTGCCCGAGGAACCGGAGATGATGGCGCCGGCATGTCCCATCCGTCGGCCCGGGGGCGCGGTCTGCCCCGCGATGAAGCCGACCACCGGCTTGGTCACGTGCTGGCGGACGAATTCTGCGGCTTGCTGCTCGTCGGTCCCGCCGATTTCGCCCATCATGACGATCGCGTCGGTGCCGGGATCCTCCTGGAACGCCCGGAGGCAGTCAATGAAGTTGGTCCCAATGATCGGGTCTCCCCCGATCCCGACGCAGGTGCTCTGGCCGATCCTGGCCCGCGTCAAGAGGTTGACCACCTCATAGGTCAGGGTGCCGCTCCGGGACACGAGCCCGACGCGCCCCGGAGCGCAGATCGGGCCCGGGATGATCCCGACCTTGGCCTGGCCGGGGGTGATGGCCCCGGGGCAGTTGGGCCCGATGAGCCGTGCGCCGCGCTCGCGGACGAACGGCATGACCCGCGTCATCTCGATGACCGGTACGCCCTCGGTGATGCACACGACCATCGGGATGCCCGCGTCCACGGCCTCGAAAATTGCCCCGGCCGCGCCGGCCGGGGGGACATAGATGACCGCGGTGTTGGCGCCCGCCTCTGCCACCGCCTCGGCGACGCTGTCGAAGATCGGCACGGCGCCCTCAAAACGCTGGCCCCCCTTGCCCGGCGTGACCCCAGCCACCACCCGCGTGCCGTAGTCCATCATTTGCTTCGCGTGGAAGGAGCCGTCGCGGCCGGTGATGCCCTGCACCACAAGCCGGGTGTCCTTCCCGATGAAGATGCTCATGCGGCCTCCCGGACCAGCGCCACCACCTTCGAGACCGCCTCGTCCATGTCCGACAACGCCGTCATGCCGATCCCCTGCAGGATCTTGACGGCCTCCTGCTCGTTGGTTCCGGTGAGACGCACGACGATCGGCACCTTGACGGGGAACTGGGCGAGCGCCGTCTTGATGCCATTCGCCACGTCGTCGGTGCGGGTGATGCCGCCGAAAATGTTGAAGAGGATGGCCCGGACGCTTGGATCCGCGGTGATGATCTTCAGGGCGCTGACCACCTTCTCGGGATTCGAGCTGCCGCCGATGTCGAGAAAATTGGCTGGCTCCCCCCCGTAGTACTTGACCAGGTCCATGGTGGCCATGGCCAGCCCCGCACCGTTGACGACACACCCCACATTGCCGTCCAGCTTGATGAACGTGAGCCCGGCGCGCCGGGCGGCCACCTCGCTCGGGTCCTCCGCAGTTTCGTCGCGGAGCGCGGCCAGGTCGGGGCGTCGGTCCAGTTCGTTGTCGTCGATGGAAATTTTGGCATCGAGCGCGAGGACCCGGCCGTCCGGGGTGGTCACCAGCGGGTTGATTTCGGCGAGGGAGGCGCCATTGGCGGTGAAGACCTGATACAGGCGGTGCATGATGTCGGCGGCCGCGCGCACCTGCTTGATATCGCGATAGAGGAAGAAGGCGAGGGTCATGGCCTGGTGAGGCAGGAGTCCGAAGCGCGGGTCCACCGGAAGCCGCATGATCTTGTCGGGCGTCTTGGCGGCCACTTCCTCGATGTCGATGCCGCCGGCGGGGCTCACCATGAACACGGGGCGTTGCGAGTCCCGGTCGAGGATCAGGCCCACGTACGCTTCTGAGGAGATCTCGGCCGCCGGGACGACCAGCACCTTGTGGACGGTCAGGCCCTTGATCTGCATGCCGAGGATGCGCGAAGAAATTTCCGCCGCCTCAGCGGGCGATGCGGCCAGTTTCACCCCGCCCGCCTTGCCCCGCCCCCCGGCATGGACCTGGGCCTTGATGACCACCGTGCCGCCGATCCGTCGGGCGAGCGATTCGGCTTCGGTGGAGGTGGAAGCCACATCGCCGTCCGGCACCGGCACGCCCGCCGCCTTAAGGAGCGCCCGTGCCTGATATTCATGCAGATTCACAATCGCTCCTGTGGGGTCGCGGACAGGGCGGAAAGCTACCCGCCCCCGGGGAGGGATACAACGGTGTTCAAGGCGGCGGCGGGCCGACGCCGAGCGACTGGCGCAGCGCGCCGAACGCCCGGCCAAACGCCTCCCAATCGCCGGCATGCAGGGCGGAGTCGGCCCGGTGCATCCAGCGCCTGGCCTCCTCGATCGCCGTCAGGCGACCGAAGCCGGGCGGCGGCGGCGCGCCGGCGCCTCGGAGGTTGGCCCACGCATCTGCGAACGAGCGGCCCGCGCCCACCTTGGAGCCCTGAGCCAGCGCGACGTACGGCAACGTCGCTCCACCATTTGTGTCAAACGCATACCAGGGCTGGTACCCGATCGGGGCATCCTCCTCCGCCAGAATCCGCCACGGCCCCCGCTCGAAGCGCTCGCCGCGCCGGACCACCGAATCGAGTATCTGCGCATGCGAAGGGAATCGGTCCCAGGTGGATTGGGCGGCGGCCGGACCCGGCAGGCTGCCGGCGTCGCTCAGCCGCAGCAGCGTGAGCCGCCACCCGGATGCGCCGCCGCGGCCGATCAGCAGGGAACGGACCCGATGGTCGTCGCCCCGCTGATACGCGTGGACCAGTGGGAGTCCAGGCCCGCCGTCCCACATGACGGATGGAGCCAGTGGATCGCCCTGCCCATCCGCTGCACGACCGGCCAGGGTGCCCGCACCCCAGGGCTCCTGCTCGAGGACCCTGGACTGCACCTCGAAGAGCCGTGCCGGGTATGGCAGCGCCTGCGCCAGCGCGGGAGGAAGCTCGCTGGGCGGGCGGGCCACGCCTTCTGCGATGGCGGCCCAACTTTGGCTGAGCGGACCCGCGTCCGGGGCAAGGTAGATCGACGAAGCGCCCGTGGCAGCGTCGATCACGCCAATGAACCCGGCCTCCAACTTCCCGATGTCTCCAGCCAGATCGGACACTCGGGAGGAGCCGGGGAAATTCGAGCTTGCGAGGTAGCCATACGCGACCCACAGCAGGTCCCCCCCAACGATGAGGGGCCGCGGATGCTCCCAGGACGCGAAGGGCGCCAGCCGCTCCAAGCGCGCCCCCGGCGCGAGATGCCAGCGCAAGCGGGCTTCGGACCCAAGCGGGCCGAGGACGCGCGCCGACTGCAGGGCCCAGGCAACCACTCCGCGTCGAGCCCAGCCGCCAGCGAGGAGTCCGTGGGAACCGGAGTCCACCACGAGTGCGGGGGCACCCGGACGGGAGGCGGCTTGCTCGAGTGTGGTGAACGTCACGAGCCCCGGATACGCGAGCGAGTCGCCCTCGCGATACGACAGCGGCCCCGAGGAGGCACTCGTCCGTCCATCAGCGATGGCCAGGACCGTTGCCGCTCCGCCCGGGCTGGCCCGAATGACGAGCCACACGGGCACGGCAGTGCCGCCGACCGGGATTGTGGCGGGAGCGGCCGCCTCGAGGGTCTGGGAGTCGGCGGTGACCATCCGCCCGATGCTTGCCCAGGTCCACAGCGACGGGACGCCTGGTTCGTGGACCGGCGCCGGATTGGCAGCGCGGTCATCGAGGCCATTCAGGCCGTAGGCCAGCCGGTCGAGCGCGGCTCGCCCGGCCAGCCGTTGGGCGTCGACCGTCGCGGGCGCGCCCAGGCTCGGGCGCACGAGGCGCACGGCGAGCATCCCCACCAGGAGGACGCCCCATCCGGCGGCCATCAAGAGGTGCTGGCCACGGAAAGCCCACAGCGTGGAAATCGCCGCGGCCGCGAGGCAGGCGCCGGCGAACGCGAAGCTCGACAACTCAAACGCGCTCCACGCGGCTGGGTCGGGCGCACCCTGCGCGGCCCTGACAATCGGGTCGAGGAGAAAGCCCCACGCCAGCACCAGCGCGGCCCCTGACAGGAGGAGCCCCAGATGGCGCCTGGCGTGATCGGTCATTGCCGGGCGGCCGCGCTCCCACCGGATGGCGCCGAGGGCCGCGTACAGCACGACTCCGACCGCGAGCGCACTCCAGGCCAGGAGCCGAGCGAACGCGTGCAGGGCTACCCACAGTGGCAGTTGTGCCACGAAGACACCGAGGTCCTTGTGGAGATAGGGGTCCGTGACGCCGTAGGTGACCCCTTGCCATGCCAGCGCGAACACGGGCCAATCGCGGCCGGTGCCCACGCCCGCGAGGAGGCCGAGCGCGGCCCCGATCCCGAGGGCCAGGGGCAGCAGCGCGGCGGGGGGAACCGCCTCGCGAATTTCCAGGTTGGCCACTTGGCGGGGGATCTGGATCGAACTGATGGTCCGGTGCACGATGAGCAGCTGTCCGACGTACCAGGCGGTGGCGACCAGGACCGCCGCGACATCGAGGGTGAGGCGGAGGAGGTGCACTCCGGAAAGAAAACCGGCGGCTTCCGGCACCAGCGATGCGGCCCACCACCGATCGGCCAGGACATCGGCGCCCCAGTGCCCCGCAAACAGCAGAACCACGAGCGCCGAGATTGTGCCCGACAGCCAGCGTGCGCGGACCGGCATCGGTCCTAGCCCCGCACGCCCTGCTCGGCGAGCCATTGCAGGACTTCCCCCTGATAGTCGGCGAGGGAACCCTCATCGGTCGCCTCGAAGCGGAGCACGAGGATTGGCTGGGTGTTCGAGGCCCGCACCAGTCCCCAGCCGTGGGCAAACGACATGCGGACGCCGTCAATGTCGTTGACGGGGTACCGCGTCCGGAAGTGCGCCGTGGCGCGGGCGACGATGTCGAACTTCTGGTCGTCGGGACACTCGACGCGGATTTCGGGCGTGGCGAATGACGGCGGGAGGTCCGCGAGCAGCGGGGCGAGCCCGCGCGGCGTCCGGGAAACGACTTCGAGGAGGCGCGCCGCCGCGAAGAGCGCGTCGTCGAAGCCGAACCAATCGCCGGCGAAAAACATGTGCCCGCTCATTTCGCCGGCGAGCACGGCGCCGCGCTCCTTCATCCTGGCCTTGATGAGCGAATGCCCGGTCTTCCACATCTCGGGTTCGGCGCCGGCCTTCGTCAGCGCGGCCGAGAGGAGGTCGGAACACTTCACGTCGAAGATGACGCGCGCCCCCGCGCCGAAGCGGCGGACCGCATCGCGCCCGAACAGCACCAGGAGCTGGTCGCCGAAGAGCACGCGCCCATCCTCGTCCACCGCGCCGATGCGGTCGGCGTCGCCATCGAACGCGATGCCGAGTTCGGCCCCGCTCCGTCGGACCTCGATCTGCAGGTCGACGAGATTTGCGGGCACCGTGGGGTCGGGATGGTGGTTTGGAAAGGTGCCATCGGATTCGCAGAAAAGCGGGATCACTTCCGCACCGAGGGCCCGGAGCGTCGACACGGCAATCAGGCTGCCCACGCCGTTCCCGCAGTCCACCACCACGCGCACCGGCCGCTCGAGCCGATGACGGCTGACGATCGCATCCCGATAGCGCTCGAGCACGGATCCGTCCGCGCTTTCCCGACCGGCTCCCGGAGCCGATTGTTCGAGCGTGATGGCCTCGTACAGGCCCTGGATGTCGTCGCCGTGCACGGACTCCCCGGCAAGCACCGTCTTGAAGCCGTTGAACTCGGGCGGGTTGTGGGACCCGGTCACCTGGACGCCACCATCCAGGCGGAGTGCGTGGACCGCGAAGTAGAGGGCCGGGGTCGGCAGCTCGCCGACGTCGACGACAGTGGCGCCGCTGGCCACCATGCCGGCGCGGAGGGCGGCGGCAAGTTCCCGCCCCGACGGTCGATTGTCGCGACCGACGGCCAGGACGGCGTCGCGGCCGAGCCGCTCGCGCCCAAGCGCGGCGACGGCCCGGCCGAGGGCGTGCGCGAACTCCGCGGTCAGCTCCTCCCCGACGAGGCCGCGGATGTCGTATTGGCGAAAGATGGACCTGGGGACGCGCACGGAACCTCCCGCCCGTCTGGGTTGCTGGCCGAGCGGCTAGAAGGCGCGGTTGAAGAGGGTCAGGGCCACATCCATGGAGCCTGCGAGGACCGGCGCGGGCCAGACGCCGAGCACGACGAGGGTCACGACAATGAGCGCCACGACGATACCGACGGTCCGCGGGAGGGGGGTCGGGGCTGGGGCGTCCTGGCGCGGCGGCTTCATGTACATCGCCATGATGACGGGCAGGTAGTAGCCTGCCGACACCGCGCTCGCCAGGACCAGGACGACCGGGATGAGCCACTGCCCGGACGTCACGAGCGCCGTCAGGATCATCCACTTGCCGATGAAGCCGAAGGTGCCCGGGAATCCGAGCAGCGAGAGCAGGACGATTCCGAGGGCCGCTGCGGTCCACGGTCGGGTGCGGGCCAGCCCGGCGAGATCATCCGCGGTCAGGTTTCGCTCCCCGCCGCGCCCCAGCGCCGCCAGCAGACCGAAGGCCGCCAGGCTGGCCAGCGCATACGCCAGGAGGTAGACCTGCACCGACGCGGCGCCGACACGGGTGCCGGGCCACACGGCAGCCAGCAGGTACCCGGCGTGCGCGACAGAGCTGTAGGCCAGCATCCGCTTCAGCGATCGCTGCGCGAGCGCCATGAGGTTGCCGGCGACCATCGTGAGGATGGCCAGAAGCCCGATGACGGGCTGCCACAGCGCCGCATGTACCAGGAAGGAAACCAGCAGGAGTCGGGTCAGGGCGAGGAATCCGGCTGCCTTGACCCCGGTGGCCATGAGACCGGTGACGGGAGTCGGGGCGCCGTCGTACACATCGGGAGCCCACATGTGGAACGGAACGGCCGACACCTTGAAGAGGAACCCGATCAACAACAGCGAGAGACCGAGCGCGGCCATCACGGGGAGCTTGCCCGACGACAGCTGGGCCCCGGCCATGACGAGGTTGGTGGTGCCTGCGGAGCCGTAGACCAGGGCGATGCCGTAGAGGAGGAAACCCGAGGCAAACGCGCCGACCAGGAAATACTTCAACCCGGCCTCGGCGGAGAACGGGCTCCGCCGGTCGTAGGCGGCGAGCACATATGCCGCCACCGACATGACTTCGACCCCGAGGAAGACGAGGATCAGGTCGCTGGCCCCTGCCAGCAGCATCATCCCGACCGTCGCCAGCAGGATGAGTGTGTAATACTCGGGTCCGCGGATATCCTCCCGGCGGAGATAATCGAGCGACAGCACGATGGAGGCGGCGGCCGTCAGGAGAAGGATGGCGCTGCCCAGGTATCGATAGCTGTCAAGCGCAATCATCTGCGCGATGCCGGTGTCGCCCGAGGAAACTCCCCAGAGCCAGAGGAGCGCGACCAGGGAAGCGCCCACTCCCCCGAGGCTCAGCCAACCGGCCAGGCGGCTGTCGGCGTGCGTCTCGTGCCTCCAGGCGTTGACCAGGAGGACGCCGAGGGCGGCAAGCGACAGCACCACCTCTGGGAGCAGCGCCAGGGTGACGCCGATCGGCGTCGTCGTGTCGATCGGAGTCACGGCTGGACCTCCGGGGCGGCGGCCGCATTGACGGGAAGGCCCTGCTCGACACTTTGGCGGACGCTCTCCACAAACTGCCGGCTGGCCGGCTCCATCCGTCGGAGCACTGGCGCGGGGTAGAGCCCGAGCCAGAGGATGCCCGCGAGGAGCGGCGCGAGGACCGCAAGTTCACGAAGGGTGAGGTCGGTCAGCGACTCATTCTCGGGCTTGTCCAGCTTGTTGAAGATGATCCGCTGGAGCGCCCACAGGAGGTAGGCGGCGGCAAAGATGACGCCCGTGCTCGCGATGCCGGTGGCCCACGGGAAGCGCCCGAAGCTTCCGAGGAGCACCAGAAACTCGCCGATGAACCCGTTGAGGCCGGGCAGCCCGATGGACGAAAGGGACACCAGCGCAAAGAGGAGGCTGAAGACCGGCACCACCCTCGCGATCCCGCCGAACGCGGCGATGTCCCTGGTGTGGCGACGTTCGTACAGCATGCCGATCAGGAAGAAGAGCGCCCCGGTGGAGAGGCCATGGCTGATCATGATCATCAAGGCGCCCTGCACGCTCTGCAAGGTGGCGGCCCAGATGCCTAGCATGACGAACCCGAGGTGACTCACCGAGGAGTAGGCCACCAGTTTCTTGATGTCGGGCTGCACCATCGCCACCAGGGCACCGTAGATGATGCCGACGACCGCCAGCACGACCGCCAGGGTCGTGACGGCGGGGCTGAACGCGACGTCCGGGAAAAAGGGAATCGCGAACCGCAGGAAGCCGTACGTGCCCATTTTCAGCAGGACGCCTGCCAGCAGGACGGACCCGGCGGTCGGCGCCTCGACGTGCGCGTCGGGCAGCCAGGTGTGAAACGGGAAGATCGGCACCTTGATGGCGAAGGCGAGTGCAAACGCCGCGAAGAGCCAGGGCGCTGCAGGCCCCACCACCGCGGCGTTGGCCAGCACATGATCGTAGGAAAAGCTGAGCACGCCGGTGTTCGCGGCGATGATCCAGACGGTGACCAGGATGGCCACCAGCATCAGCAGCGATCCCACCATCGTATAGAGGAAGAACTTGATGGCGGCGTACAACCGATTGCTGCCCCCCCAGATCCCGATCAGGAAATACATCGGAATCAGCATGACCTCCCAGAACACGTAGAACAGGAAGAGGTCGAGGCTGATGAACACGCCAAGCATGCCGGTGAGCAGGACCAGCAGCAGCGCGTAAAATCCGCGCTGGCGCTCGGTGATGTAGTTCCAGCTCCCCAGGACGCACAGCGGCATCATCAGCGTGGAGAGCAGTACCATGAAGAGCGAAATTCCGTCGATGCCGACCCGGTACGCGACGCCCCACTGGGGCATCCACTCGACGGTGGCGGTGAACTGCATTCCTGCCCTGGGCACGAACGCCCACCAGAGCCCGGCGGACACCACGAGCTCGGCCAGCGTGACGGCCAGCGCAATCGACCGCGCCCGGCTGGCAGGAGCCGCCGCCACGACCAGGCCGCCCGCGAGGGGGAGGAGAAGGAGGACCGGGATGACCCAGGCCTGATACCCGATGAGGTTCAGCAAGTCGGCCATGGTCGGTCAGCCCATCACGACGAAGAAGATGCCGAGAGCGCCGACCAGGAAGACCGTGAGGTACACTCCCACCTGCCCGGTCTGGAGCCGGGAGCCGATCCAGCCCAGCGTCTGCGCCAGGCGGGCGGAACCCTCCACACCGCCGCGGTCGATGATCCCCTGGTCCACGCCCTTCCACAGCACGCGCTCGGAGAAGCGGCGCAGCGGTCCGACGATGGCGGCCTCGTAGAATTCATCCACGTAGTACTTGTGGTACAGGACCTCCCAGAACCCACGCTCCGGCGGGGCCTGGTCGGCGGGGAGAATGGCCTGTCCCATCGTGACCCGCCACCCGGCAATCAGGCCACCGATGGCGATGAGGATCGCGAGCCCCACGAGGGCGTACTCGGTCTGGCCGTGCGGCATTTCGAGCGGGAAGAAGCGATGGGCCCCCTCGAGCACAGGGTCCAGCCAGTGCTCCAGCTTCGTGCCGCCGCCAAACAACTCCGGCAAGTTCAGCAGTCCGCCAACGGCGCTGAGGACGCCGAGCACGACCAGCGGGCCGGTCATGATGAGCGGCGCCTCGTGCAGGTGCTTCCCTTCCTCGGCACCGGTCCGGTTGGCGCCGAAGAACGTCATGGCCATCAGGCGAGCCATGTAGAACGCCGTCAAGGCCGCCGCCACCACGCCGAAGAGCCAGAACACGCGGAACACCGGGATGTCGGCGCCCCGGGCAAAGGCGGCGGAAAGCGCCTCATCCTTCGAGAAGAAGCCGGCAAACGGCGGGATGCCCGCAATGGCCAGCGTGGCAATCATCATGAGCGCGAAAGTCCAGGGCATGGTCCGGCGGAGCCCGCCCATGTTGCGCATGTCCTGCGGGTCCGCGTGGGAGTGGGTGGCGTGATACGCGTGGTGCATGGAGTGGATCACGCTGCCGGCGCCCAGGAACAGCAGGGCCTTGAAGAAGGCGTGGGTCACGAGGTGGAAGACGCCGGCGACGTAGGCCCCGGTGCCGACGGCCAGAAACATGTAGCCAAGCTGCGAGACGGTGGAGTACGCCAGCACTTTCTTGATGTCATACTGGCGAAGCCCGATCGTCGCGGCAAAGAGCGCGGTCAACGCCCCGACGCCGGCGACCACCGTGCTGGACAGGGGTGCCATGGCGAAGAGCACATTGGTCCGGGCCACCAAGTAGACGCCGGCCGTGACCATCGTCGCCGCGTGGATGAGGGCTGACACCGGGGTCGGCCCGGCCATGGCATCGGGCAACCAGACGTAGAGCGGGATCTGGGCGGACTTGCCGGCGCATCCGAGGAAGAGGAAGAGCGTCATCGTGGTGACGAGGGCACCGCCGGCCGCCAGGTGCTCCGGAGCCAGCTCGGCCACGCGCATGAAGTCCAGGCTGCCCAGCGCGCCCCAGATGAGGAACATGGCCACCATGAAGCCGAAATCGCCGATCCGGTTGACGAGGAACGCCTTCTTGCCGGCGTCCGCGTTGGCTTTGTCGCCGTACCAGAACCCGATCAGCAGGTAGGAGCAGAGGCCGACGCCTTCCCAGCCGATGAAGAGGACGGGGAAGCTGGCACCGAGCACCAGCACGAGCATGAACACCACAAACAGGTTCAGGTAGGCGAAGTACCGTGCATACCCGGGATCCTGCCGCATGTACCCGACGCTGAAGAGGTGAATCAGGCTCCCGACGCCGGTGACGACGAGGAGCATGACCAGGGAGAGCCGGTCCACCAGCAGGCTCAAGTCGACCTGGAGCGCCCCGGCGGGAAGCCAGGTCCAGAGCCGCACCACGTGCGGCGCGGTGAGCCCGGCGTCACGGTAGCTCCGGAACACCAGCGCCACCACCGCGAAGGCTCCGAGCAACACGGCGGGCCCGATGATGCTGACGGCGGTCTTGGCCTTCGGCCGCCACAGCGCCAGCGCACCGTTGAGCAGGAAGCCCGCCAGCGGGAGGGCGACCGCGATCCAAATGAAGTCAGCGGAGACGTACATCGTCATCCCTGCAACAGGGTGTTGGTCTTCAGGTCCACGGACGTCGTGTGGCGGAAGACCGCGAGAATGATTGCGAGACCGACGGCGGCCTCGGAGGCAGCGACGGTCATGACGAAGAACACCATCAGCTGCCCGCCGACTCCGTGGTACCGGGAGAGCGCGACGAACGTCAGGTTGACGGCGTTGAGCATCAACTCGATGCACATGAAGAGCACGATGGCATTCCGGCGGACCAGCACGCCGACGACGCCGATCGCGAACAAGAGGGCCGAGACCACGAGCGCGGGACCGAGGAGCATCAGATCTTCCTCTTGGCCAGGACGACGGCCCCGACGATGGCCACCAGCAAGAGCAGGGAGGTGACCTCGAACGGCACCAGGTAGGTGGTGAACAGGGGGCCGGCCACGGCGCCGACGACGCCCTGCGCCTCGCCCGCCTGGCGGGCCGCCTCCGCCGTGGCGAAGACGGCCGCTGCGGAGAGGTCACGGGTGCCTGTGAGTTCGAAGGCCAACCGGCCGGGATCGTACCCACCGAGCCGGAGGAGGAAGGCGGCCATTCCCACCGCCAGCACCAGTCCCACGGCCCAGGCGGCCGGCCCCCGGACGTCGCTTGGGGCATGCCCCAGGTTGAGGAGCATGATTACGAAAATGAACAGCACCATGATGGCGCCGGCATAGACGAGCACCTGGATGATGGCGATGAACGGCGCGCCCAGGATGAGGTACATCCCGGCGAGCGCGAGCATGGTCAGGACCAGCCAGATGGCGGCTGCCAGCGGATTTCGCTGCAGGATACAGCCGAGGCCCGACAGCACCGCAACGGCCCCCAACGCGACAAAGATGG
>Ga0315278_10004037_pt1 | contig 13207 bp, 8 predicted proteins | sample YL17G06_0_MG_FD_203880 | JGI IMG/M metagenome (GOLD analysis project Ga0315278, IMG submission 203880) | Sediment microbial communities from Yellowstone Lake, YNP, Wyoming, USA - YL17G06_0 | ecosystem: Environmental > Aquatic > Freshwater > Lake > Sediment | place: USA: Wyoming | collected...
CTCATGGTGTTCCTCATCGCACCCGTGGAGCGGTTAGGGTCCATTCAGTTCCGGCTGCTCTTTGACGGTGCCGAGAAAGGTCAGTACCCCAATGGCACGTTGTTCAGCGCGTCCGAAATCGTGGCTGCACCGGTAATGACCGATGTCTTCAACGCCAACGGCCTCGAGCGGTTTGGAAAGTACGCGGACTTCAAGGAGTCGGTTTTCGTTCTGCAGTCGAATCCCGAGTTGGATCTGCTCGCGCGCGAGTATGAGGCCCGCCTCGCGGACCCGAAGCTCAATCCGATCGATCGAAACAAGATCGAGGACGACTTCCGACAGAAACGCGATGCGCTCGTTGATCCGCTGTACACCATCAGCATGCGGCGCCACGAGCGCCTGACGACGCTGCCGCGCGACTTGATGAACAAGGTGCTGATCGACATCCTGAATACGTGGGCGAAACAAGCCGACGAACGGAAGGGCGCAACGAAGTACAACGTCGATGTGCTGTCTGCGAGCTCCCTGCCGCGAGACGTGATCGAGCGGGAAGAATACCTGGTGGCCATCGATATCTTGAGGTCGAACGCCTCTCGTGTGCTCGCGACCATCGACGAGATCGCCAAGTTGCCCGGTGCGAAGTCGATTCGCGTGGGAGAGGGCCGAGAGACGCTGGCGGATGTGCGCGCGGGACTGGAAGACGTCGTTCGCTTCAAACTGGAGCCGTTGTTGGGGTTGATCCGCTCCGAGGGTGTCACCAAGAACGCCCGGGGCCTGTCGCGGTATGCGGACAATCAGCTGTTCCAGTTGCGCCAGCAGCAGCGGGAATCAGCGGATCGGGTCCAGGCGCTGCAGGCGTCTGTGCGGGAGTTCTCGGTCCAGCCGGGATTGCCGGCGGGCGACGCCAGAACAGGAGCGCCAGGTGCGGCGGGCGGTGCGGGCGGCTCTGCCCTCACCACCCAGATCGATCAGTCCTTCCTCGATCGGATCATCGCGCTTTCCACCGCCAAGGCCGATTCGGAGTACAAGCGCAAACTCATCGACCGCGTCATTGAGGAAAGCGATAAGATGGCGGCGAAGGCCCGTGAAGCCACGTACTACGAGGCGCTCGCGAAGGAACTGCAGGCGTCGCTAGGCGGGCGGACGGTGGGTTCACCGGAGACGGTGGCGATCATCAAGAGCCGAACCGCTGAAGCGTACGACGACGTGGTCAAGGGCATCGAACGGACCACGATGATCTACCGGGAGATCTCCGCGCTGAACCTGAACCCGGCCACCACGCTTCTCACCCCGACCGCCCCCTTCACGAGTCGGACGCAGCGGTCCGTGACGGCTGGGACCGCGGTTCTGTATTTCCTGCTGGTCATGATGCTGACGCTGCTTGTGGTACCTGTCGGCTGCCTGATTCACCATGCCATCAGGAAGCACGTGCCGGCTGGTCTCCGTGCATGATTGGCTCACGCGCATGAGGGAGCGTGTGCGCGTCCGTGATTGAGACGCCCTGACGCTCCGGGGCTCCCGGCAGGCTTCCTGGCGCCCATCCGGCGCAGGCTGCAGAGCCCCTGGGAGGAGTCCCCCATACTCAAAACGGACCATGTACGCCACGAAGGCCGTGGACGACAGCGCCACGGCCCTCCTGTGTGGACGTCGTTCCGGGTTACTTGAAGAGCAGCACTCCCCAATTCCCGGGTTCCAGCTTGAGTTCCAGGACCGCGTCAGCCACCAGGCCGGTGGCCTGATTGCTCCAGTGCGTGCGCAGGACCGTGTCGCTGCCCGCCCTGTTGCCGTGCGTCGCGCCGAAGTCGCCTTTGAGCGTGAGACCGGGCGAGAGCGTGACGCCCAATGCACGCCAGGGGATTGCCGCCTCCACCGCATATCGCTTCCTGCCGGGATCGACGTTCGCCTGGATGGTCACCTGCTCTGCCGTGGTGACGCTCTCCATCACGTAACCCTTGCGGACAAGGCCGGAATAGAAGGTGCGCGGGTGTTTGTCGGCGGCGAGGCGACGATAGATCACGGCGGTGGGTTTCCCCATGAAGTTGCCAATAGACACCCGCAGGTCGCCGAGTGCAGCCTCGGTCCGATTCGCGTTGGCTTTCGGATCCGTGCCGAGCTGAAAGTCCACCGTGTCACCTGATGCATACATGACGGCCGGCTCCGTCGCGGCATTTATCCACGGCGTGTCGTCGTTGACCAGCCAGCCGAGGTACAGTCTGGCATCGTCGTACGCAATCGTTGCCGCCACGCCTGCAGACGGGCTCCTGCCGAAGTCGAGCCATTCGGCGTGTGCGAAGTCTCTGCGAACATCGCCAGTGAAGGTCACAGAGACCTTCCTGACCGTTACCTGCCGGGCAGCGCTTGTGTGCTGATCCGGTACGTTGACGGGCGCTCGTGGCGGCACCCGGTGTGCGGACGTGAGTGTCAACGTACCCGCCCCGAGAGTTTTGACCGTGTCAAGACCCACCACCTTCAGGTTCACAAAGGCGGTCTTTCCTGCCTGGACGTACAGCTGCCCGTCTGTTGCGGCGCTGATGGATCCGCCGAAGTCTTCTGCGCCCGCCCCAGGCGGGGCGGCGTCCATGACAGCCCCGGGCACCGCGGCCTCCGGCCAGCGCATCTTCATGGGATCACCCTCGAAGAGCTTGGTCAGGTAGAACCCTTCACCCGTCAGGACGTGCCACTCGCCCTTGTCTGTCGGGATCACAAACACATCGCCGATGGGCGGGGGCAGCTTTGCGGTGCCAACAATGTCGTAGGCCGCTCGAATCAGGCCAGGCTGGGCTGGCGGAGCCATGTGCCCACCATGGACACCGACGTATGTGTCGGGGTAGGTCCACTTCAGGGCCCCGCTTCCGATGTCGTAGCATTCGAAGGTGCTTCGGGTCGCGCCGTAGCGGCCGTTGTAGATCACAAGCCTGCCGTCCTCGGAGCCGGCGCTGCGCAGTGTGCCCGTTCCCCCCCGCGAGAGCACGTCGGCAGGCGCCGGCATCCGGGTCGCCCGGGTCAGGTCGTAGACGGGTGCTCCGCAGGCCGTGTAGCGGCTGACGGCGATGCGATACACCCCGCCGTAGAACGTCAGGCTCTGCGTCATCGGCATGTACCAACCGTTGATCCACCCACCCAAGTCCAGGGTGTAGCGCTGTACTTCACTGTCCTGGACGACACTGTCGCCGTTGGCGTCGGCCCACACGCGCATCCCTGTGGGCCGATCTCTGTCGCCGATCGGCTCCAGGCTCGTCCGCAGCTTCCACGTCCCTGGTGCCAGGCGCTCATAGATGTGAACGACGGAATTGGTCGTCCAACCACCAGCGACAGCAAGGTAGAGGCGCCCGTTGCTGCCCACACCGAAACGGGCGGTGTTCATAGGGCCCCGATGGAAGACACTCACACAGTCTGCCCTGCCGGTGGAGGGATCGATCCTCCATTCGGCTCCCTGGCCGACCATCACGAGCGGATCCCGCGGATTGATGGCCCCGCCGGTCGCACCGTAGTCCGTGGGGCCGAAGAACTCCCGCAGATACCGCCCACTGCGTGCGTCCCACACTGAGATGCGCCGCGGTCTATCGTCATCCTCCATGACCCACAGTTGTTGCCGCGCATCGACGCGCAAACCCCGAATGAAACGAAGTCCTCGTGGCTCCCAGGGTCCCAGGAGCGCCCTGCCGCCGGCCTGACCAATCGTTCGCGTCAGCCGACCGTCCGGGCCGAACACTCTCACCTGGTTCGCCGGCTCGCCCAGCCCGACATAGACCGCGCCCGCCGCGTCCAGCGCAAGCGCGGTCACGTTCTGCTGACCATCCACGACGGTCGCGGTACGCCCGTTCTTCACGTCGACCCGGAGCACTCTGCTTCCAGCCGATACGACATAGAGCATCCCGTCGACGCCGTGTTCCAGATCCCCGGCGGCCTTGACAGCCCACGTGCTGATCAGCCTGCCCGTCGCGGCGTCGACAGCGACAACCACGTTGCCGTCACGGTAGCTGAGGAACAACATGCCGTCGGCCGCAGCCATTCCCGTCAACATGGGTGCGCCAGCGGCTTCCGGCACCGCTCGCCCCAGGAGCGTGGTGACGTCGAGCGTCGCCTCCGCGCGGCCTTCCCACGGGAGGTAGTGACCCGCTGCGGCGTCCAGGCGATAGATGACGTTGTCGCCCGGTTGCCTGTCGTAGACAAAGACCACTCCGGCGTCCACGCACAGCAATCGTGCCGAGCCAAACCCGCCCCGTTTGTGCCGCCACTTCACGCGGCCGTCCAGATCTGTGGCGACCACTGCCCGGCCGGCTTCGGATGCGGTCCAGCCGAGGAACGCTGTGTCACGGTTGGAGTCGACCGCCGAGGGGTTTCCATGGTCCCCGCCCCAGTTCCCTCCAGGGGAATCGAAGGGCGTGCGTCCTGCGTTGTGGGCCCAGCCAACCAGCCGCAAGCCGATGCCCGTATGCCAGATAGCCTTCCAGGTGTAGCGCCCCGCCGGGGCAGGATCCCCGAAGTCGTTCTGACTCGGGTTCGTCAGTCCATCCCAGGGGATCTGGTGCGGACCTTTGCTGAGGAACGCCGCCGTAAGAAGCTGCCGCACGACCTGACCGTCGGCGTTCAGAATGTTCAGTGAGACGAACCCGTCGTCAGGCATCGTCAACGGGACGCTCACGATTCCGGCGGGCGTGTCTCTGTCCGTGAGCCCCGTCCAATCGACGACCGGCGCACCGCTCACCATCCGCACGGCGAATTCGCGACCATCTGCGAGGCGCACGGGCTGTGGCGCGACATGTCCGCTGGCAGACAAGACGCCGAATCCCCAGCAGTCAGGAGCGTCGTATGTGAACACCCGATTGGGCTTCACGCCTGGGCGAAAGATGTCCTTGAAAGAAAGGCGCAATCCCGTCTCAGTGCCGAAGTTGAGTTCGACCGACATGACGATGCGTCCGCCGGGCCCGGGCATGCCTCCCCCGGCCTTCAACACGCTCCATGGCAAGGCCAGTTCCTGCACGTACCCTTTGCCGTCGGCGTTCTTGAGGAAGGCCTGGCGGGCACCCTTCGACTTGGCGTCTTTCAGGTTCGCGCCGCCGCCTTTCGGAAAGGTCAGATCGATGACATCCAATCCCTGGCGATCCCGCCATGCCGTCAACCAGCAGATCGCCGGACTGCCCGGGCCGTCCGGGTTCGTGATGAGGCGCAGTTGAAGGCTGTCCCCGGCAAAGCCCGCGTCGCCCGTGATGCTGCCGGGATTGTTCAGCGGAGTGTCGTCATGCCAGCGGACGAGCATGTAGAGTGCGTCGCGGTCATACATGGCGTGGAGCCAACTGGCGACCGTGCCGCGCTGGGTCTCCACGTTCCCGGTCACGAACACGCCTCCCGACAGGTCCCAATCGTCGAGCTTCCCGTCGACTCTGACCACGCCAGGGGCCGGTAGAATCCGGATTCCCAGGTTCTCGGTTTCCGTGGCGGAACCCGCGAGCGACGCCACGGCCAGCAGCGCGATGACCGCGCTCATTCGAATCATGCGTTCCCAGGTTTGTCGCGGACGGTGGACGCCGACGTCGCAATCACACGAGAGGGAGTCTCGATGTTTCGCACGTCCCGGAGCCCCTCGCTCGGTCATCTGATGCAGCCCCAGGCCCTCGGGCGCTTCACCTGCTCAGGCGACATGTCCGGGCCAGCACGTGTTTTCGCGGGGTCGGACGGAGTCGGACTCGTCCAGCGGGTGACGCAGGAGGACTCGCTTCGTAATCAACACGACGCACACGCCGAGGAGCAGGAGCAGGCCTGCGTTGCGGAAGACCGAATCAACAAGACCATGACCGACGACGAGCACCGCGGCAAGCGCGGGCAGGAACACGCCGGGGTCCCTCCAGATCCTTCGGCGCCACCACAGTGCGAGATGGGGAAGCCACACGCCCGCGAATAGCAGCGTCCCGACCACTCCGCACTCGGCAAGCAACTCGTACCAGTCACCGTCCGCATGCGGACTCAACAGGTAGTAGCTGTAGACCGGGCGATTGGAGGCCATCTCAGGGACGCGGGCGTCGTACCCGGCATAGTTGTAGAGGAAGCTCCCGGCTCCCCAGCCGAACCACGGGCGATCTTTGAACATCTCGAGCGCAAACTGATGCTGCAGGAAACGGAATTTTCCCCCGTGGAGGCCGGTCCGAATCAGGTCGCCTTCCTGTCCGAATCGACGAACCGTTCCGGCGCCCCCCGTCTGCCACATCGCGGTCCCGACCGCCATGGCAAGAACGATCAGGACAAGTGACACGACAACGCGATGGCTCCGCCAACGCTGCGTCAGGACGCGCTTCTGTGAGAACAGCCACGCTGCACCCAGCACCGCGGCGCACAGCAGGCCGGCTCTCGAGCGGATACTGGCTAGTCCCACTTCGGCCAGGACGAACAGCGCGAAGCCTAGCGTGGGTGAGCGGACCGGCTTCCGGACGGATGTCCACGCAAGCCATCCCAGGACCCATCCGGTCAGCAGCGTCTGATAGGCGGCGTTGTGGTTCTTGTAGAAGAAGAACGGGGCTCCCAGGAAAAGCACCGGGTCTCCCTTGAGCCAGAGCACCTTGGTGCTTCCTGACGCCTGGTGGGCGATGCAGATCACGGCGCTCAGCAGGCCGTGAACCACCAGCACGGTGCCCAGGGTTCTCAGGCCGAAGCGGGACTGCGTCCCGAGAGCCACGCCAAGACATCCCAGGGCGGCGGCGCTGTAGATCAGCAGATACCGCGCGGCATTCTCGGTCTCGATGAATCCGTTGAGCCATCCGTCGAACGGCCCACCCACGGACGACGGGAGCCACGCCACGTGCGGCACCGGGATGAGGACGCAGTTGTTGACGTCACACTGCGGGATGAAGGCGACGTTGGCGCTCTGGACGCCGACGAACGTCACGAACGCAATTGCCGCCACGCCGCTTACCTTCCACCCGGCCCACGGCTCGGCACACCTCGGATGGTGCCGATGAGAGATCTGGAAAACCCTGAGCCCGAGCAGGCCCGTGGCCAGGCACAGTCCAAAGAGGATCCACTGCGCCCACAGGAACCGCACGCCCAGCAGCCATGACGAGGCGAAGATCGACACGCCCGCGATGAAGAGAAAGGCCTCTTCCGTGGAGGTGCGTCGGGTCTCGCGGGGCAAGCCGGGGTCCACGCTACGCGAATGGTTCAGCGCCAGGGTGATGCCTTTCCGCGGGCACGCGTGAACACCGCAACGGACGCCACCGAAGCGGACATCTCATCATGGTCGGCCCGGCGGCCTGGTGCCGGCATGCGAGGCGCAGACACCACGAGCGTGCGAACGGTCATCGGTGGTCTGGGGCACTCGACACGTCGTGGAAGGGGTGGCCGACCGCAATCGCTTCGAGCGTCCGGGCTTGACGGGCGAGGGTCGTTTCACGGTCCCAGAGGCGGCGGGCGTATGCGCGCCCGTCGGCAGCCATGGTTGCGCGCCTCGCCCGGTCCGCCCGCAGCCGCTCGATTGCGGCGATCAGCGCGCCGGGATTCTCTGGAACGACGACCTCACCGGCACCTGCAGCCTGGATCGCGTGAGCGACCTGACTGTTGGCATTCACGGATGCGACGGTCGCCTTGCCGGCGGCAAGCAGCGTCAGGACCTTTGAAGGAAAGACGATGTCCGCCACCGAGCGCTGCTGGGTGACCAGACAGACTCCGGCCGTGGCGAGGAGACGGAGGAACTGGTCGTGAGACAGAAGCGGGACGATTCGGACGTTGGACAAACCCAGCCTGTGCACACGCGCTTCCAGCGCCGGCCTCACTGCACCGTCGCCCACGAGCACGAAGAGCAGGTCGGGAACGGCCTGCATCCGGCTGGCCGCATCAATGACCACGTCGAGTCCCTGCTTGACCCCCATGTTCCCCGCATGCAACACGACAAAGGCGTCGCTCAGCCCCAATTGAGCTCGCAGAGGAGCGTCGTCAGTTTCAGCATTGAGGTCGAACAGAGCCGGGTCCGCCCAGCCGGAAAACAACACGACCTTGCCGGCGGGAATCCCCTTCGCTATCACCCGGTCGCGCATCGCGTCGTTCAGAGTGGACACGGCAGCCGCGCGCCGGTAGGCCAGCCGCTCAACGGCGTAGAGCATGCGCACGATGCTACTGCCCCGGATCATGCCGAGGTCCACGGCTGCGTCCGGCTGAAGGTCCTCGACGTGGAAGACGTACGGTACCCGCCAGATCCAGCTCAGCATCGCGGCGGCCACGGCCAGGCCGACGGGCGGCGAGACAACCAGCAACAGGTCGGGCCGTCGGCAACAGAGGCTCCGCAGGAAGGCCGACGCCACGAACGACGCCTCATGCAGCACTCGGCGGGGCGCGTTGACCGTTGATGGCACGTAGATCGGGCAACGCCGGAGATCGACCCCGGCTCGCTGCTCCCGGGCAAACGGTCGGCGACGGTATGCGGCGGCCACGCGCCATTCCGGATAGTACGGCACCGCCGAGCACACGGTGACCTGGTGGCCTCGAGCGGCGAGATACTCGGCGCGGCCGGTGCTGAAAACCGCGATACCCGTCTGTTCGGGCCAGTAGTTGATGCCAATGACGTGAATCCGCACGCAGGACCACCTACAGACCGGACGAGTCCGCGATTGGGCCGGTGTCCCCAGGTCGATCAAGCTGGCGCCGGAAGCGCCGTTGCCAGATCAGGAGGTAGGGCAGAATCACGGGAAGCGTCAGCCACTGCCAGAACACTGTGAACGTCTGTCTCCTCCACCAGGCCCACTTCCAGTCTTTCGCAGTCCGGACGGTGATGCGCAGGCTGTCCAGGAAGATGCTCCGGCAGAGCCCCGTCGACGCGCCCGTCTTGAGCCGGAAACGCACCATCCAGCGGAGCCGCAGCGTGCGCCGCCAGAGATCCCGAAACGTCCCCGCCCGTGCCGGGTGGCGAACCAGGGCATCCGGGCAGAACCTCACCAGCCAGCCTGCCCGTCGAAGCCGCCAGTGCAAGTCGATGTCCTCGAAACACGCTTCGGTGAACCCTTCGTCGAACCCGTTCACGTGCTGGAAGACGCTGCGCTTGATCGCGAAGTTACAGCTCCAAAGGGCTCCACCGTCCGGGTTCTCGACGTGCTCCTCCAGGGGGTTGTCACGTTTGTCCGGGCAGTCCGTCCTCCCTTCGACCACTTCAGTCTCACCGTCGCGGGACTGACGATCGAGGGCCGCCAGCCAGCCAGGTTCGGGCAGGCAATCGTCATCGACGAACGCGAGCCACTCGCCCGTCGCGACGCGCGCACCGGCATTGCGGTTCGCTGCCGGACCACGGCGCGGCCCGGCCACCCATCGTGCCCAGGCGAACCGCGCCTGGACGAGTGCCTGAGCCGTGTCGTGCACGCCGTCATCAGTGACGATCACCTCGTAACGGCTCGGCTCCAACGTCTGACGCCCTTGAGCCAGGCGCTCGAGACACCGGGACACCTGCTCGTTCCGGTGGCATGTCGGCACGATGACGGACCACTTGGCGGGCACGGTAGACGGTGGGGGGTGTCTCGTCACCGCTGACTGAAGCCCGCCGTGCGGCGGCCCCAGGACCTCCAGACCTGATAGTGCGGGCACAGGAGACTGACCGCCGCGGCGGGGACGTCGCCGGCCCGCAGGTCCTCCCGAACCATCACCCGCACCGAGTACGACACCATGCGCGCGTAGCCACGCCAGCTCACCTGCTCTCCGACTCCAGCGTTCCAGCGCCAGTACCGCTCGAGCACCTCACCCACCGTGTTGTCCGCAATCGACTCGACCCAGAGCGCGGGGTCCGCGACGACGTCGTAGCCTGCCGCGAGGAGTCGTCGTCCCAGGTCGGCGTCCTCTGAATGACGGAGTGCCGGGTCGAAGTTGCCGACAGCGAGGACGGCCGACCGACGCAACAGGCAGCCCCAGGTTGCGAGCAGCGCCTGCCGCCTCACTGAAGACTGAGAGCCGGCCTTGAAGAGGTGCCTGGCTCGCCATCGCGCCGGAAGCGTCCGATGGGGACCCGGGCGAATGACGCCGAATACCCCCGCGACCTCCGGGTCGTCGAACCAGGGTCGGGCCTTCGCCGCGAAGTCCGGCGCCAGGGCGTTGGTCGCGTCGCAGCACAACACGAGATCGTGCCGAGCCTCCTCCATCGCCCGCGCGCGAGCCGCTCCACGGCCCCGGTTCGTCCCCAGGCGGATGACGGGGACGCCTTCGACGCTCTCCGGAAGTCCGTCTGTCGACCCGTCGTCGATGACAAACACCTCGCCGATCGGGAGCGTCTGGTCCCTGACCGAACGAACGGCCTGGGCGACCGTCGACCTCTGGTTGTAACAGGGAACGCAGGCGCTAACGCCGATGGGTGACACTGGAAACACGCAAGCGGCCACGTCTAGACAGCTTCCAAAGCCAAGAACGTGACGAAACAGGCTAGTTTCTGCGGTGCGCTTTGGAATCTGTCTTGCGCCAGTGGCGAAGATCCGCCGGGCGCCATGGACCAATTCTCGGAGGTTTGAGGCGGAGCTTCGCTACCTGTCCTGCCGGATGTCCGCACGTCAGGGTCGTCCGGCCGCGGGCTGCTGGTGTCCCAGACGCAGCGTGTCATGGTGCTCCAGGAACCAGCGGCAGGTCTGCTCAATCCCTTCACGCAAACCGATCTTGTGATGCCAGCCGAGCGCGTGCAGGCGGCTCACGTCGAGCAGTTTGCGGGGGGGCTCCGTCGGGTTTGGACGCATCGAACGTCACACGCGCTTCCGGGTACACCGCAGTTCGCGTGAGGTCAGCCAATTCGCGGATCGTCAGGTCTTCTCCGGTCCCGACGTTGATGTGCTCCAGTGCGTCGTAGTTCCGCATCAGGAACACACAGGCGTCGGCGAGGTCGTCCACGTGCAGGAACTCTCGACGCGGAGAGCCGCTCCCCCGGACCGAGACCTCGCGGCGGCCGTCGACCCGGGCCTCGTGGAACTTCCGGATCAGGGCCGGCAGCACGTGGGATCCCGACAGCTCGAAGTTGTCGTTCGGCCCGTACAGATTCGTGGGCATCGCCGAGATGACATCACTGCCGCGTGGATGAGCATGTTGTCGTAGATGAACTCCGCGGGTCGCGTGGAGTTGGCGAGGATGCCACCGACCGTGCCCGCGACGAGGTAGACGTATTCCGGGCGGTTGGCGCTGAACCACGCGTTCACGGCGGCCTGGTCCCGGAGATCGAGCTCTTGCCGGGTGGCAGTCAGCAGGCTCCGCTGGCCCTCGGCCTCGAGCCGTCGCAGAATCGCTCTTCCAACAAGTCCGCGATATCCGGCCACGAACACGCGATGGGTGTTGTGCATCATGTCTGCCGCGTCGGGACCCCGCCGACGGCCCCCGGGGTGATGGTCATTGTACGCGGTCTGGCGTCCGCTTCCGGCGCAGTTCGTAGGTCTTCGCGACGCCCAGGAACTCGTAGAAGCTGTGGAGCCTGGCGAAGTAGTAGCCCTCGCGGCCATCGAGGAACCCGCATTGCCACACGTACACGTACAGGAACCGCAGCAGCGCGCGGCACGGGACGTGCCGCGCCCAGTGCCTGATGCGCGACGTCGCTCCGCTCGGCCCACGCGACACGGACGCGGCGGCGTCCAGCGCGACATGCGCTTCCCAATTCGAGTACCGATTGTGCTTCTCGACGAACACCGACACCGTTGGAAACGCGTAGTGGTCCATCTCGCACGACAGGCGCCTCGTGGCGCCGTCGACGACGACGTGCTCGTGGATTTCGACGTCCCCGCTGTCCGTCTCGGCACTGGTGATCCGTTCGAACCGGCCGACACGATGCTGGAACAGCCTGAGGTTCCAGTTGGGATAGTAGGCGTGCCTGAGCCAGCGCCCCATGAAGAGGAACCGCCGGTTGATCCAGTAGCCGCGAACGCCCTCGGGCCCGGCCGTGATCACCCGGCGGAACTCGTCCTCGGCCCCCCTTGGCAGCACCTCATCGGCGTCGAGCAGCATCACCCACGCGTTTCTGAATGGGAGGTTGGCCAGGGCCCAGTTTTTCTTCTTCGGCCAGCCCCCGTCGTAATGGAACTGCACCACTGTCGCGCCACATTGTCCGGCAACCTGCACCGTAGCGTCTGTGCTCTGAGAATCGATCACGAACACTTCGTCCGCCCAGGCCACAGACCGCAGGCACCGTTCCAGGTTGTGCGCTTCGTTGCGAACCGGGACAACCACAGAGACGGGAACGCTGTGCGTTCCGGTCGCGCGCCCTTCGGCAGCGGCACGCCATGTGTTCATCGGACGAACCCGGTGGGGCGGCGGAAGTAGGCAAGGCCTGCTGGCAGGGCCTTGATCGGCGTCGCCGGCACGCCGCCGTAGAGATGGTGCGTGTCGGTGTGCGCCTTGTTCAACAGCGACTTGGCACCCAGGACGGAGTAGTCAGGGAGCACGCATCCACCGAGCAACACGCAGTTGGTGCCGACAAAGCAGTACGCCCCGATCGAGATGGGTTCCGCGTGTTGCCGCGATTCCTGAAGATCGATGCTGTGCGTCAGCACTTGCGTGCCGTACCCGGCGACCGTCGTGAACCGGCCGACCGTCACGGAAGCCGTGCAGTCGATCAGGTGGCGATGGGTCATGGCCGCGTGCTCGCCTAGGACAAGCTGGGGATGGCGATCCTTCTGATGAGCGAAGAAGGCCGCATTGCCAATCGGGAAGCCCGTAATCCAGTTCCCCCGGCCGATCAGGCTGTGAGCCTTCAGATGGAGCAGCTCGAGCCCTTTGCAGACGGTCAAGTGCCCGATGGACGCGTGCTCCTCCATGACCAGCCTGTCGGGCGCAATCCACGCGAGGCCGATGCGGGCGGTCGGATGAATCCGGAACCCGGCGAAGGTCTGCAGGCACCAGCGGCGCAGTGGCCACGGCAACGCATTACTGGCGAGAAGAAGCAGGCGTCGAATCATGGTGTGGCAAGGCTGCGATAGGCTGCTACGTAGTCCGCGATCATGCGCTCAGGCTGAAACCGCTTCACGTTCTCGTATCCCGAACGAACCAACGCCTCGCGCCTCGCCCGATCGTGCAGACTCAGGATGTCGGCGACAAAACCCTCTTCGTCATCCACGTCCCGAATCAGGGCCCCGTTCCCGGCGACTTCCGGCAGAGAGGTGGTGTTGCTGCACACAACGGGGCAGCCGCAGGCTTGCGCCTCGATGATCGGCCAGCCGAAACCCTCGAACCTGGACGGATAGAGCAGGGCGTGCGCCTGGTTGTAAAGGGCCTCGAGAACTTCATGGCTCGGGCGTTG
>Ga0315278_10004038_pt1 | contig 13206 bp, 20 predicted proteins | sample YL17G06_0_MG_FD_203880 | JGI IMG/M metagenome (GOLD analysis project Ga0315278, IMG submission 203880) | Sediment microbial communities from Yellowstone Lake, YNP, Wyoming, USA - YL17G06_0 | ecosystem: Environmental > Aquatic > Freshwater > Lake > Sediment | place: USA: Wyoming | collected...
ACACAGATTATTTTTAAACGTGTTAGACAGACAAAAAGCAATGTGCTACAGAACCAAGACAACACCGACTGATCGAAGTAGGTTGTGAATAAAAACTTTTAAATGGTTTTATATAAATTTATATCCTTTAATATTTTTTTAAACGGTTTAAAAAATATTAAGCTGGTGAAAAAACCATATTAAACCCACATCATTTGGAACAACACATAAAATTTCGTTTAATAGAGTTAGAGAGTTAAAGAATGACGGTTAAGAAGATAAGCAGAGAGAAGAAAAGGATGATTAAAAATTGGTTACAACTTAGGTATCCGGAGATAGCATGCCCGTTTTTAGAAAAAAAGACAGACATTTATTATGTGAAAGTTTCAAAACCTTTTCATGATACCTATTGTAGTGGAACTTGCGGAGTTATGTTTCCTGAGGTTATTAAACTGGTAAAAGCAAGGGCGAATAAGGATGGATATCCAAAGAAAAGTTGTCCTTGTTTCCATTTACCGGTAAGAACTGTTATAAAGAGGGCCAAAGCATTAATTAGTAAGGACTAATGTCGAATACATATAAGTATATTCCTGAAAGGCTATGGAGGAGAAATATGAAAGCTGAATTACAAAAGAAATTGTTCGATAAATATCCCAAGATATTTGTCCAGAAAGATTTGCCAATGATCCAGACCTGTATGTGCTGGGGGATTGATTGTGGAGATGGTTGGTATTGGTTAATTGATAACCTTTGCGATGCTATCCAACGGTACTGTGACAGCAGAAATGAAGGGGTTAGGGGAGGTTTTCTGAAGGGTATAAAAGGGTACCTGAAAGGAACCACACCTGAAGAGGAATGGCAGGTCGAAGCCGTGCAGGTTAAAGAGAAATTTGGTGGATTACGGTTTTATATTAACTCCGGTGACGATGAAATATACGTACTGATATCTTTTGCAGAGCATTTGAGTTATAAAATTTGTGAATATTGCGGAACTACAAAAAATGTTAAGGTAAGAAGTCGTGGGTGGGTGAGAGCACTTTGCAATAAATGTGAAAAAAAACGTGCGAAAGCACATACTGGCGTAGAGCCAGGGTAGACGGCCAGCCTGACTGAAACACTATCTTGGCTCTATACTTTTGGAAAAGGACAAGACGGTGGTTTACAAGAGTTTGGAATAATTTTTTTAAAGAAGGGACAGAGGTAAGGAGGGGAAATGAAAAGAGGATATAATCCGACACCGGTGGGAAAGAAACCGTTACCACCAATACCATTTCCACAAAAGGATTTTGTTGAAGTAGCTGCACGGTTGGCTTTGGAAGCACGTGTTGCCGAATTAGAGATAAAGTTTAGAGACTTGGAAGAGTGGAAGGAAAAAACAGCAGTGAGTATAAAAACCATTTTTTCAAGATCATGGAGATCTGTTGGTGACGAATGAAAATAACTAATAAGGTGGTGATTTAAAATTATGCAAGGTCGAGTAAAATGGTTCAATGAAAAGAGGGGCTTCGGTTTTATTACGATCGAAGGTAAGGAAGAGGATGTGTTCGTTCATTACACAGGTGTTTTAGGCGATGGTTTTAAAACACTTAAAGAAGGAGATGATGTAGAGTTTACTATCTCCAAAGGTAATAAGGGCGACCAAGCCACAGAGGTTAAAGTAGTAGTTTAATCCAAGTAAGATTTTATTGAAAGATTTGTGGGAGAATTGTAATGAGAATTAGAAATGGTGTAGAAGACGAATGGAGTTTACCAGTGCTGAATAGTTATAAATCGGTAGATTCCCTACTTTGTTGCCCTAAATGCGGTGCCAACTGGAAAAGCAAACCAATACCCAAGAAAGATAGGCATTACGCAAAAGGTTCCACACATTTTTCAAGATTGGTTGGAATTGAGATTCCTGAGAAATTTGACGGCGTGTCTTATTGGCAATGTCCTGATTGTCATGCAAGATGGGACAGATGGACAGGCAAAGAGGTTCAAAGGTGCAGAAATGGGGGATAGATATCTTTTATCAGTAACCTGTCCCAAATGTAAATTCACAGTAGAAGATGTTTACTATGCTCCTACTTGTGGATTTACTGAATGGGTTTGTCCTAAATGCGGCGAAAAGGTTGATTTGGAAGAGTATACCGGTATTTCATATGAAGACTGTTCCAATGCGGGTCTTATAAATGCTATGGTGGAGAGCTTAAAACCATGACCAAAATACTTATGATAGGTTTTTTAAGGAGGGTAAAATGAAGAAAGCAAAATTTAAAGTTGGTGACAGAGTGGAATTACCCAGTTCATCATTATCTGCATTTTTTCCTGAAGGAACTAAGTTTAGGAAAGGAGTAGTAGAAAAAGTTGATGGTGAAGAGATTAAAGTTCAGCGTGATAGTGATGGTATTTTATATCGTGGGCATGAAGATAAGTGGTGGTGTGCTAATTTCTGGAAAAAAGTAGTAAGTGGACTTACTCCTGACGAAAGGTACGATGGGTAGTTGAGATGAAGATAAAAGGAAGGTGAATATTATAAGCGAAATAATTTTTATAACAATGACTTTGGTAGCCGTTAAATCAGTCATAGGTTACCACTTCCCTTGGGAAAAGTGTGAGTGCTGTGGTAAAAAATGGAGAGAGCATAATCAAACACAGAAAGCAAGGCGGGGATGATAAGGAGGTGTTACAATGGAAAAATTGACAATAAATGAACTGATGGCTTTGATGAAGTCCGTTCGAGAAAGGGTTAGTTCACTAAAGGCGTTGCGGCAGCAGGTATCTGTGAAAGAGACGATCTGGAGATCGGCAGAGTTTAAAACAATTACTGAACCTCAATACGACGTGAAGGCTCTCGATAAGAAGGTTATGGAGTTGGAGAACTTTCTGTTTCGTGCCGACAGTAAGATTAAGACTGCTAACGCCAGAACTACTGTGGACTTAGACGTTGACGTGGATCGGCTTCTACAACCTTTAGAATAAAGTAGGGGCTGAGGTAACAGGGGTGGACGTATAAATTACATTGGCGGCTGGATTGTGGGGATATAAATATAAAACAAACTGTTGTTGATTGTTACCCCAATAAAACCCAGTCCAATATGTTGTTGCCTGTTGTTACTTTTTTACGTCTAAACCCTTCCACGTCGATTGTCTTACACCTTTAAGAGAAACAAAATACCTACGGAACGTAGGAAATCAACGCTTGGTGAGAATAGAGGAACTAATCTCGTTCGTTTGACCCAAGAAGCCCCTGCCTTTAGGCAGGGGTAGTTCACGAAATGGCTGTAAAAGAATTTATAATTTTTGTAGCCAACAAATTTTATATAGCTGAAAAATCTGAGATAAGGAAGTATGATGCGACTCAAATGTCCAAGGTGTGGAGGTAATAATACTGCACATGTGTCTGTTCCCAACCAAACAAACTGGATTTGGTATTGTTTTAGCTGTGAAAAGTCGTTTCCTGAAGAATCGGAAGTTGGAGCAAATGCGATGGGTGAAATAGATTATTTAGAAACATTGGAAAGAATGTTTGTGTTTTTGCAGGAGGTATTGGGATTTGGGTTGACTTCTGTACACCTTAATGGCAAGACATATGATAAACTTTGTGAAACAGTGTACCACTCTACAGCAACCGCTACCTTCACCTATATGGTAGATCGGGGATTGATATCTGCATTTAATGGTATGCCTGTCTTTATAAACGATACAGTACCATCCGATGAGGCATGGTTTAGTCGTGAAAAATCAAGCAACTATCCTATCGGAATTGTTAAAATATTCAAGTTTAAAGATTTTCGAATACCTCCTTGTTATTTGACTTATGATCATGAATTAAAGAAACCCGAGATTGAGTCAACACCAAGACGTTACAGATTGATTGAGTTGGAGTAGTAAAATGGATATAAAAGATGTAGTTGAAGGATGGAAAAAGGAGAGTTATCAGGTGATGCTGCTATGTATGAGATATATAACACACAAGAAGACATTGAGTGGTTTAAGGAAAGGTTTAAGGAAAGAAATGAAACTAAAATGTAATTGTGAGATTGTTGCTGGTAAACATGATGAGATTGTTAATTTAGAAGATGATACACAAACGAAATCGGTGATATTTTGTGAGGTGCACCACAAGGAAATACAAGAAATTATAAAAAGGAATGGAGGTCATGCTATAGGTCTTGCAGAAGATGGAGTAATCACAGCAGGAGAATTACCTATAAAAGCATTAAACGCCGTCGAAGAGTTCATACAAAACCTTGTTATGGTTGGTTTGGATGAGTTATATGGTAGAAAATTAAAACCGGAGGAAAATAACTAATGGAAAAAACAACCCTATGTTTAACATGTGCGAAGGGATTAGTGAGGGAAACTGATCAAAAAAATATTACTGTGAAATGTTTTGCAGGAGATGACTATCCTGGCCAACCTATAACTTCATGTAATGAATTTATACGAAATCGTATAAAGAAAACTACCTATCACGATTCTGATTTTGCAGAATATGAAAAGAAGATGTTGAGTGATGAAAGTTCATCGCATTGCCGGATAGTATATTAAATTTAAAGGAGTGGAAGCTTATTTCTTAACGGAAGAGGAAGTACGATAAAGCTATTAACAAAAGCACTCTTTAATATGAAAAGAAACCTATGTGAAAAACAGCAACGAATTGGGGTTGGTTGGATACATGATTGATTGTAACACCAAAAATATATGACAGTCCCTTTGTTAACAGGGTATTTTCAGATCCGAAATATTTTTTAGAAAGTCTGGTAGAAATTGTTGACAAAGATAGAAAGACTGTTCCTTTCATACTAAATCCCATACAGTCAAGGTATTTCCGCAAGCGTTCCCACCGGGATATTATTCTAAAACCTCGGCAATTAGGATTTTGCTGCCATCCAAACACTCGTATTTTGACTGCTGATTTAAAATGGATACCTATTAAGGATATTCAAATTGGGCAGAAAGTTGTTGCTTCAGATGAGTTTCCTTCTGGAGAATTTAAAACAGCTAAGGGTAAAAGAAAGCATCATAGAAAATTAAGAACTGCTGTTGTCGAAAATAAAAGAATTATTTTTGAAGTTGCATATAGATTGAAGACAGATGATGGAAGAGAATTGGTACTTACTGGTGAACATCGAATGCTTTCCAGATTAAGAAAAGGGGATAAATATGGAGAAGGTGATGGATGTGGAAAATACACTTTATGGAGAAAAGCTAAGGACTTTAAAGTTGGCGATGATATCAGATGGGTTACAAAACCATGGGAAGAAAGTGATGGTGAAGATAGATGGTTTGGTGGTTTAATAGATGGTGAAGGATATTTTAGATTTATAAATCGTAGTGTAGATTTGTCTGGCGCTCAAAATGTTGGTCCTTTATTTGATGAAATGAAATCTTATGTTGAAAATAAAAAATATGGATACATAGTAGGATATGATAAAAGAGTGAGTGGGAAAAGCGAGCGCGCCCGAAAAAATATTTTAGGAGGAATATGGTTTGATAAAATAGATGAAGTTTTTAAAGTGATAGGTAAAACCCGTCCTAAACGATTTATTAATAAACATTGGTGGGAAGGAAAGGAATTTCCTGGTAAACGTTCAGGTATTGGTTGGGCAAAGACTATTTCAATTGAAAAACTGCCCGAACAGGAAATGATAGATCTTCAAACATCCACACATACATATATTGCAGAGGGATTTGTATCGCACAATTCTACACTAATAACCGGCCTATTTCTGCACGATACAATGTTTACACCAAATACATCATCGGTTATTGTTGCCCACACCGTCGATGCTTCAATGTCTTTGTTTGAAAAGGTTTTGTTTATGTTCAATAGTGTGCCAGAAGTTTTGAGGCCACATTTGAAATACCGTAACCGTAAAGAACTTTTCTTTGATAGAATAAACTCCTCTTTTTATGTTGGGTCTGCTGAGACGAAAGACTTTGGACGTGGTCGTACGATTATAAACCTGCACTGTCTTCATCCGGATGTTTTGATTTTAGGAGAAAATGGATTTATTAAAAAGATATCCGAAATCGGAGTTCCAACAAAGGAGTGGAATGGAGATTTGATTTCTATAGAAATTTTTAATAATTCTAAAAATCCTATCATAGTTACTCCAGATCATAATATATTAACGCAAAACGGTTGGAAAAGGGCCGATATGATAACACTATACGATAAAATAGCCCAACCTAAAAGAAAAATTAATAATATTTTAAAATTTTTGGATTTTAAAATTCCCGTTTTAAAACGACATTGGTATACTAAAAATGTAAATTTACAAGATATTTCTAAAGATTATTCAGTTGGAATGACGTTGGAAGAAATTTCTAAAAAATATAATATACATTGTCAAACTGTTAAAAGGTATTTAAAAATTGTTTTAGAAGAAATTGGGACAAAAATTGTGGGTTATAAGCATATTGATTTGCCACTAACAGAAGAATTTGGGTGGATTGTTGGAATTGCTCTTGCTGAAGCTTGGATTGGAAATAATAATGGTCAAATTGCATTTACCTTAAATATTAATGAAAAAAATTATGCTAATAAAATAGTTTCTTTTTTTAAAAAGAATTTTATAAAAACAAATCATCGTAGTAATGAAACAACATTTATTCACCATTACCTCAAATTTAAAGATAAAGCCAAAAGACAAGTTATATTAATATGTAGCAAAGTTTGGGCTGATTTTTTTAGAGAATATTTTTATTTGGAACCAAAAAAAGGTAAAGAAAAATATATTCCAGATTGGGTTTTTGATACTAATAAAGAATTTTGCGAAGGGCTGATAAGGGGATATTTAGATGGAGATGGTAGTAATTACAAAAATAAAAATAGAAATGATGTTGAAGCTTATAGTGTAAGACCACAAATTACTTATCAAATTAGAGATTTACTTTGTGCTTTGGGATATGGTTGGAGTTCTGTGCAAAAATATGAAAATGGAATTAATTTATGTTTAAGAGGAAAAACATTTAATAAGTATGCAAATCAAAAACATCGAGAAGATTTAAAGAAATATAAATATGACGATTCAAATTCAGAATACATATTTCAAAATGTTAAAGAAATAGAAAAGGTTTATTATAAGGGTCCGGTGTATGATTTGATAAATCAACCAGATCATAGGTTTAGAACAGTTGCTGGAATAGTTCATAATTGTTCCGAATGTTCCAGTCCATCATGGTCAAGAGACTTTTTAGACGGATTATTGGAATCGGTGCCTTCATCGGGTGTTGTGATTATGGAATCTACGGCACGTGGTGAGGGTGGACTGTATTTTGATTATTACTTTGATGCAAAGAATGGGAAAAATGAATATAGAAATCATTATTACAGATGGTTTGATCATTTAGAGTATCATGAACCTTTACCAGAAGGTACAATTGTAGAAGAATTTGTGGAAAGTTATGATTGGGATGAGCAAGAACTTGTAAGGAAATACAAAGTATCACCATATCAAATACAGTGGCGGAGATCGAAAAAACGACGGCTCCGCATGAAATTTATACAAGAATATCCAGAGCTTGATGATGTTGATGCTTTTATTAAAACAGGTTCGTCTGTGTTTGATACCCTATGGCTTGATGAAAGGGATAAAGAATTACCTGAACAGGCACCGGCACAGATTTGGCTTGGTGGAGAATTGTTTATCTACAGAATTGCAGATCCTGGTGCAAAATATATCATAGGGGTTGACACATCGGAGGGAGATATATCCTCTGATTTTACAGCAGCAATGGTAATTAGAATTTGGCCACCTCCTGTGGAACAGGTAGCACTTTTGCACGGCAGATGGACGCCTGATATAGCCAGCGAAAAAGTTTATAAATTAGCAAGAGCATATAATTATGGTTTGATAGTTGTTGAACGTAATAACCACGGCCATGCGGTTTTATTAAATTTGGGAAATGGTATTTCACGTAAAGGTGTGAACGTATATCCACCGTATGCAAATCTTTACATTGGTCCAGATAAAAAATTAGGATGGTTATCCACACAATTGTCCAAACCTCAAGTTATTGATGAGCTTGACCGTTGTATGCGTGCTGAGGAACTTGTTGTAAATAGTAAGCAATATATATTTGAAGCCAGAAGATTTGTTACAATAAAGAGTGGCTATAGTAACAAATATGGATACGGGGTTCCAGAATCGGTGGGGCATGATGATATTTGTATGGCCCAAGCGGTGGCATTAGCCGGGGTAGGAGTCGGAAAATTTGATTTTTCGTTCATTTGATTTTATTAAATTAAATCAAGGAGTTACACATGAAAAGACAAAGGGCCTGATAAACAACCAAGAAAAAGACGAGGGGCGAATTCATTTGAAAATATTGCTACTGAAAGACAAAGAGAAGCATGGGAGGCGGGCAAGCAAAGATTGATAAAACACAACAAATCCGAAAAAGGTCGTGAAATGTCCAGACAGCTTCTTATAGGTTACAACAAATCTGAAAAAGGCCGTGAAACATCTGGAAGAAATTTTAAATACGTTCGGACGGACGAACATAAAGATATATCTCGAAGGAATATTATTGCATACACCAAATCTGAGAATGGAAGAGAAATGGCCAGACAAAAAATGGTTAGACGGAACAAATCTGAGAATGGAAGGAAAATATCTGCTTTTGTTGGAAAGACTTATGGAATACCAAAAATGATTGAAGTTAAAAGATCCAAAGAAGAAAGAAAAGCACAACGAAAACGAATGATTTTACATAATAGCGATTCAACCTTTCAAAAGAAAAGAATTGAAGGAATAAGAAAATCTGAAAAATTTAAAAAGGTTGCTGTAGAAAAAGGTCGAACTATTGGTGTTCAAAATTTTGTTAAGTGGGCAAGATCTGAAGAAGGTAGAGAAAATATGAGAAAAATAGGAAAGAAATATGGTGGACAAAATTTAGCCAAGGCAAATTCATACATTCCTACGAAAAGCCAATTTGTTTTAAGTAAAGCATTATCAGATAATGGAATTTATAACGAATTGGAATGGTGGGTTCCTGAATGTAAAAGAATTATAGACATAGCAATTTTATCCGCAAAGTTAGCAATTGAGGTTGATGGAGAAAGCCACACTGATCCTAAATTTAGTCAATTGCTTGGTAAATCTTTAGAACAGAAACAAGCAGACGACAAACTAAAAGACCAACAACTCCAGTCTTTGGGTTGGAAGGTTTTAAGATTTTCTAACGAAGATGTTAAGAACAGATTACAAGAAATCATCAAGAAAGTAAGTATTTTCGTTTAATACTATGAATACATGTCCCATCATACTTCCCTGTCCTAAAGGTTTTAAAGAAGGTGGTATAGAAATAGATTGCCCTTATTCAAAGGGATTATTTTCTGTTGCTGGGGATACTAACAACACTTTTATTTGCATGGGTAATCCAGAACAATGCTACTGGTGGAGAGCTAAACATGAAGTTGGAAAGGTAATTTTTACTCTTCCCATTTCTACAGATTCAAAAGAAGAACCAAAATGCAAAGAAGAATCACCAAGGGGCAGAAATATTGATTTGGAGGAAGAATGTTTAGGGTAAAAGAATGGAAGAAACCATTTCTGCCAAAAATTGTTGCTATTGATCCAGATATTTGGTTAACAAAACCGACAGAGAATGATAATGAAGACCTGAAGTGGTTTTTCAATCAGACTTGTGATGCATTGGCATTTTACCATCATAACACCATTTATGTTAGGGATGATGCATTTACAATAAGAATTATTTTACATGAAATGGGGCATTGGATTATTCACAAATGGTTACATAATGCTTGGAAATTACAAGACTGGTGGGATGACCATTCTCCGTTTGTATATCACATGGTAAGTATCGCTATTAAAGTTGGGATGATGAGTAGAAAGGAGATAAATGAAATATATGAAGAAAAAAAAGAAAAGTAATAATAAAAAATATGTTTTGAGATGGTTCCTTCTCGGGGTTCTCACAGGTGTTCTGATAACCTCGATTGTGGCATTTTTATTGTTCTCATCAATTTGGTTACACATTTATTGATAGGTCGGTGGCGAAAGCACACAGAGTATGGGTTGATCACTTAGAAATGTCCGACGGTAGGTTAAAAACCAAAATAAGTTACAACCGCAACGTCCCGACCCGGCTAATATGAGAGAGATGGGGATAAACATAATTGGAAGAGAGAAAACATAGAGATTTTATGTTTGAATTGCCATTGGAAAACCCCTCATTGGAAATTTAGAAATAAAAAACATAAACTCGAGAGTATTAGAAAAGGGCTAAAAACTAAAGAACTAAATAAAGAACTAATAAGGGCCGGTTAATTTAATTGGAAAAATATGCGACTTATAATCGTAATACAGAGGTTCAAATCCTTTACCGGCTACCAAAAATTCAGGAAGAAGTTACAAGATGAAGAGTTTTTTTGATTCAATTTTAGCTATAATCCTTCTGGGAGGGATAAGTGTGGTTTGTTTTATTCCGACAGGTATATTTCTGTTGGCTTATTTCCTTCTCAATCCACAGGGCTTCTGGCAGAAGTTTGTTATATTTGGGGCCGGAGCTTGTTTTTTGGGTATTTATCAGTTTCAGGGGTTATTGTTTTTAATCATATTTTGGGTTGCACTATTGGGCAGGAAATGAATAATCGAAACATAGGAAAGTTCAGTATGCACGTACAAAATAAATGCTTCTAAGGAGGAAAAACATGGCTAAAATTATAACAGCACCGGAAGAGTATTATGGACTTTACAGCAGTCGTTGGCCGTCGTTGTTCCTTGCAGGGGGCATAACAGGATGTGAAGATTGGCAAGCTAAAATGTTGGAAAAACTGAAACATGAGACGCTGATTATTTACAATCCACGTCGGGAAAATTTTCCTATTGACGATCAAAGCGCCGCAGAAGTTCAGATATGTTGGGAATTTGATAAGTTGGTACGTGCAGACATTGTGAGCTTTTGGTTTGCTGCGGGAAGTCTCAATCCCATCGTACTATATGAGCTTGGACTTCATGGAAACTCTATGCCTGGCAGACCAATAGCTGTTGGTGTAGATGAAAAATATTCACTGAAGATGGACGTTTACTATCAAACAGCATTAGCAAGACCAGAGGTGAAAATAGTTACTTCACTTGAAGATTTGGTTGTAGAGATACATGTTATCCTCGGGGTAATGACTGGAAAATGAGGTGATGTAATGGGATGGTTGATTTTGATTTTTAGTTTAACATCCGTGTTGGCAGCTTTTCTAAATATTAAGAAATTGAAGATTTGCTTTATTATCTGGACAATAGCAAACCTTGGGCAGATATTTGTAATTTTATTTTACAAAATTGCTGGGTTTTACGGACAACTTCCATTGTGGATTGTGTTTAGTCTTTTAAATATTTATGGATACTATGAATGGCGAAAAGAAGAGGGAAAATTTAGTAAAATCAGATTGTGTAAGTTTGGTTTTCATTCTTGGATAAAAACCACGGTAAAAAAGAACAACAGCACCTCTATTATAAAATCTTGCCGATTCTGTCTTAAAGAAGTAAAAAAAGATTATAACGTTATATAAATCTTTATAGTAGATATGGTATTTTTATGTATCGTCTAACTCCTATAGCTTTTGACGAACGTGGGAACTTAGAGTCATTGGGAATCAATGCTGTTGTTCGTATGCACGAAATACGGGATATTTTGGTAATTCATATCAAAGCTGATATGCAACAAAACGATAATGTTGCTGTAAATAAGAAAATGCAAGAAATTTTTGGGCCTCGCACAGTAGTGTTTATAACTGATCAGGATATAAATTTTTTAAGGGTAGATGGAGTAGAAGAAAGTCTTGTAGAACCTTTGATTGTTCCAGATAACGAATTAATCGAAGAAAAATTACCGGAGGAGGTAAAATAAATGAAAATCGAAGTAAGGACAATAGAAGAAGCATATTTAGAGAAAGGCCGTGGTCCAGACAAAGGACCAAGGAAGAAACATGTAGGTACGATAGCGGGATATTTGGAAGAAAACCCTGCGGATCGAAGAAAGCGAGACGCTGATCGAAGAAAAAATTTAGAAGATTTAGGAGAAAAACGAATGGAAGCCGAAATTGCTTCAAAGAATAAATCCATTGAAGATAGTGATTTGGAGAAAGGCCGTGGTCCAGATAAAGGACCAAGGAAGAGAAAGGGATTTCATGTTAACCCTGGCGATACTGTGCAGTTTAAGACTCAGGTCGGCTTTATGAAGTTTGCAACCAAAAGTGGTAAGGTTGTAAAGGTTGTTGGTGATGAAGATACCGGAAAGATTTATAAGATTCATATTGAATCAGGTGGAAAAACCTATATAAAGCCTTGGAATTAAAAAATTAAAATGAGACTATTTCTTGTACGATCACAAGTTATAAAAGACCCTAAAACACAGCAGGAAATCTGTGCTATTAAGTGGATGCTGAGGGGTGAATCATATCCGGTATTGGATGTGTATAAATATATGCATACAGACAAGGAGACAGATACAAAGAAAATAGTTACACGTTTCCTTGCAGCCAATCCAAAAACAGGTGAATTGGCTTGGATAGATTCACGGGTTGTGGACTTTGCAGGAGAATAACCGAGATGACAACAGTTACTTTTCTACCTACTTCTGATAGAACAGTCGTTTTCAACAGATCGCAGGGTTCTCTTAATTGGGAAAATGTTGTAACACCTGATGATGGACGGTGTAACTATAAAGAGGGAGATTGCAATTCCTCTGTTGGTATTGCAATTCCTGATGAAGATAGTGGTGTTTATAGAGACGAGTTTGGTTTTACCGCTCCTACAATTCCATCAAATGCTACAAATATTAAAGTAGCACTTTTTATGAAAACAAAAAGAGCGATTCCAAACAGGTTTTTGTCTTACGTTATGATATGTGTAGGAAATTGGCATCACGGTTTTAAGTTTTTAATAGAAACTTACGCACTTTACTCCCACGTGTGGGCAGTTAATCCAGAAACTCTTCAGGCATGGACCGTGGATCAAATTAATGGAATAGGAAATTTTGCTTTAAAACCATGGATGATTTATGGTCTTGAGACTGGCGAGCAAAATATTGGGATGTATGTTGACCATTTTTACATGGAAATCTCTTATGAAGAACCTACGTTCAAGTTCCAAGTTGTTTACGCCGCTCCTGGAACCTTCACCCTACCAATCGCTGGAGGTGGAGCAGTATATAGTCATAATTTCACCGTAAACTGGGGAGATGGTTCAGCAGACAGTACGGTCACTTCATTTGATG
>Ga0315278_10004039_pt1 | contig 13202 bp, 10 predicted proteins | sample YL17G06_0_MG_FD_203880 | JGI IMG/M metagenome (GOLD analysis project Ga0315278, IMG submission 203880) | Sediment microbial communities from Yellowstone Lake, YNP, Wyoming, USA - YL17G06_0 | ecosystem: Environmental > Aquatic > Freshwater > Lake > Sediment | place: USA: Wyoming | collected...
GAGCAGGATCAGCGAATAGATCGTTGCCCACGAGACGCGCCGCTGGCGGAGGAGTGAATCGAAGCCCATTGCCGCCAGCAGCGAAATCATCAGCACGCTGAGGTAGGCAAACTTCACCGTTCCCCGGAAGCTGCCGTAGAAGGGAAGGTAGTCGTAGAGGAGCCTGTAAACCGGGGTGCTGCGGCCCAGGGCCATGACGAACGTGAACAGTAGCATCGCCAGGACGATGATCACGACGCCACGCTGCTGTCGGCTCTCCACCAGCCCGCGGGTTGCGCCGAGGATCGCGATGACCAGCCCGGTGATGCTGACGAAGAACGACATTTCCTGCAGGTATCCGCTCGCCCAGTACGCCGTTTCCGGCGGCTCGGGGCCTACCCGTACGCTGCCCAGGAAACTGGGCACAAGCAGCGTGACGAGGTTCCACGGGTTCAGCGAGAACGTGGATGCGAACTGGAATTCCGTTCCTCCGCTGCGGACCTGCTCGCCTGCCGCCTGGATGCCGGGGAGCAGCTGCGCCGCCGTCAGCAGCGCGGCCCCGACGTACATCGCCACAAATCCCGCCATCAATTCCTTTCGATGGGCGGATTGGGTCAGCCGCAGCGCCGCGTAGACGCTGAGCGTCATGCCGGTGTAGAGGACGTACTGCGGATGGCCGGCCAGGATGTGCATGGACGTGGCGCCGATCCCAGCCAGGGTCCACTTCAGCCATTCGCCCGTGTCGGCCAGCTTGTCGATCGCCAGGAGCATCAGCGGCGCCCAGACCATCACCGCCAGGTGCGGCAGGTGTCCGGCGTAGATGTGGAGAAAGTAGGGCCCGGAGAACATGAACATGATCCCCGCCAAAATCGATCCGCCGATCCCGATCTGCCTGCTTCGGCACCACAGATAGGTGAAGTATCCGGCGAAGAAGGTGTGCGTGGCGATCACCCAGTTGATCGCGGTGCTAACCGGCAGGAACAGATGGACCCAGTTGGGCGGATAGAGCAAGGCGGACTGGAAGCCGGCGAAGTACGGCGTGCCCCCATAAATATGCGGGTTCCAGAGCGCCAAATTCCCCTTGCGAAGCTGGGAGAATCCGAAGTCGCGCCACGGAATGAACTGGCTGGCCATGTCCGCCGAGGGAGATCCCAGGACCCGCGACGACGTGAAGAGCACGTCGACGAACATGACGAACGTAAGAAGCGCGAAGACGGCTGGACCGATGACCCAGTGGTAGCTTCTGGGAATCAACTCCGGCTCGTTCTGGCCTGAGACGAGGGAGCCGGAGAGGGGGGAGGCCGTAGTCGTCGGTACGGTCGGGGCCGTTTGGCTCATTGCTTCCTTCGTCAGACGCGTCGTCCCGCCATGACATCCGCGGCGAGCTTGCCGACGTCCGTATGGACCTTATCCGGCAGCCCTCGAGGGCGTCCAGCAGCGGACTCCAGTAGTCGTCCGCTCGTTCGGCGACTCTCTCCAACCTCGACCGCGGGTCTCAGGAAGCCTCGCTCCGGGGCATTTTTCTGCCGCACGTGGTTTGATGCAGTATGTCCCGCGACGCCTTCCGGCTCTTTCTCGTCGGCTTCCTGGTCCTGTTTCTCGAACTGGCGTGCATCCGGTGGTTCGCGGCGTCGGTCATCTTCCTGCAGTTCTTCAGCAACGTGACGCTGATCGCGTGCTTCCTCGGCATGTCATGCGGCTGCATGGCGGCGAGGGCGCGACGCGATTGGCTCGCGGTCTTCCCGTCGCTCGCGCTGGCGACGGTGGTAGCGGCGCTGGCGATGCGCGCCGTCTACGACGACTGGAGCGGGTTCGTCATCGACGTCGGGCATCAGGCGTCGCCGCAGGAGGTCTTCTTCGGTACCGAGTACCGCCACCCGGACGTCGCGACCTTCGTCGTTCCGATCGAGCTGATCGTCTCGGTCTTCTTCGTCCTGGTCGCGCTGCTCTTCGTCGGGCTCGGACAGGCCCTGGGCAGAAGCTTCGACGCCTATCCCGATCGCGTCGCGGGATACAGCCTGAACATCGGCGGGAGTCTCGCGGGCATCATCGGCTTCTCCGCGCTCTCGATGGCGCAGGCGCCGCCGGCGGTATGGTTCCTGGTGGTGGTCGTGGGGATCGGCTGCCTCCTCCGCGAGGCGGGAACGCTCACGGCGCCCCGCATCGTCGCGCTCGCCCTGCTTCCGGCGATCGTGACCCTGCCGGCGCTGCAGGCCGCGAGGAGCCGCATCGATCTGCGCTGGTCGCCCTATTACGCCGTGTATCACGATCGGGCGAACGGAACGATCACGGTCAACAGCATTGGCCACCAGCAGATGATCTCCTTCGCGCGCGTCGGATCTTCCTACTCCCTCGTGCACCTGCTCCAGGAGCGGAGCGGCGGGGCGGCGTTCCGCGACGTGCTAGTGATCGGGGCGGGATCGGGGAACGATCTGGCGCACGCGCTGCGATTCGGCGTCGACCGGATCGACGCGGTCGAGATCGATCCGGTCATCCAGAGCATCGGGTTCCAGAGCCATCCCGATCACCCGTATCAGGATCGACGTGTCGTTCCGCACCTCGATGACGGCCGGCATTTTCTACGCACCACCGACCGGAAATACGACCTGGTGGTCTACGCGCTGGTCGATTCGCTCATGCTTCACAGCGGCTACGCCAACATCCGCCTGGAGAGCTATCTCTTCACCCAGGAAGCGTTCGCCGACATCAAGCGCGTGCTGAAGCCGGGCGGTGTCTTCGTCACCTACAATTTCTTCCGGCAGGGATGGATCGTCGATCGCGTGGCAGCGATGTCCGAGGCTGCATTCAGCTGCAAGCCGATCGTGCTCACGCTCCCCTTCCAGGAGACGCTGCGGAGCAGCGACCCCGCTGGGTTCGCGATGGTGATCAGCGGCTGCAACGAGCGGATCGCCAGGGCCTTCGCCGACCATTCGCGCTTCGAGCTCAACGACGTCCCCGCCAAGAATCTCGAGGTGGACGGATTCACGCTCGATTCCGTGGAACGCGCCGCCGGCGGCTTCCGACCGATCGCGCCCGCGATGCTGGTGCGCGACGAGGGAGCTGCCTCGTTCGCCACGGACGACTGGCCGTTCCTCTATCTCCGCGGCCGGTTCATTCCCGACCTCACCGTGCGCTCGACCCTGCTGCTCGGAGGGCTCGGGCTCTTGCTGGTATGGCTCTTCCTGCGCAAGGACCCCGCCGGGGTCCGCCTCGATGGACGGATGTTCTTCCTCGGCGCCGCCTTCATGCTACTGGAAACGCGCGCGGTCGTTCAGCTGGCGCTGCTGTTCGGAAGCACCTGGTCGGTGAACTCGCTGGTCTTCGCGGCCGTTCTGGTCCTGCTCCTCCTCGCCAATCTCTACGTGTTCTTTGCGCCGCCCACCGCGCTCTGCTGGCACTACGCGGGGCTCCTGCTCCTCCTCGCCGTTGGCATCCGAGTCCCGACGCACGTCTTCCTCGGAGGCGGGATTTTCTGGCGATACGCCGTCCCCTGCGCGCTCGCGCTCGGACCGATGTTTTTCGCCGGCGTCATCTTCGCGCGATCGTTCCGAGACGCCGCCGATCCGGATCAGGCGTTCGGCGCCAACATCGCCGGGTCGGTGGTGGGCGGATTCAGCGAGGCCTTCTCCATGCTCCTCGGCTTCCGCTACCTGCTCCTCGTCGCCGTCGCCTTCTACCTGCTCTCGGCGTGGGGGCCCTCGCTGCGGCTGCGGGGACCGCGGAGCTAGCTCGGGCGATTTCAGCGCACCCCCGGGGCGATCAGCCGTTGCGCGCGGCCCCGACGAGCTTCGTCGCCGTCTCGGGATCCGAAGCCCCAGGCTTTCGGGCGATGCAGACGAGGGAAACACCGAATGGAAGCGGGCCGCGACGGAGCAACGCCAGCTCGCTGCCGAACACCGTTGCGAACAGCCAATTGATCGATCGGGGAAGGTAGGTGTTATCGCTGGTGATGCTTCCCACGACCTGGGGGAAGAGGACGGTCCACAGCCGCTTCACGAGCCGCAGGCCGACCGCCAGGGGGGAGAGCCAGAAGTTGTAGAACGATAAGAGCTCGATCACGAACCCGGAGTTCGTTACCAGCGCGTTCAGCTCCGACCTTCGGTATCGCCGGCGGTGATGGTTGATGATGTCGTGCTCGCTCCAGAGGACCGGAAACGCTGGCACCGTAAGGGCAAGAACGCCGTTCGGCTTGCAGACGCGATACAGCTCGCGCAGTGCGGCGTCGTCATCGAAGACGTGCTCGATGACGTCGAGGCACGCGACGACGTCGGCGCGGGCAGCGCCGAGCCCCAGATCGGCGAGATCCGCGCGGACGAGATCGCGATGCCCGCGCAGCCAACAGAAGCGGATGGCCTCGGGCGAGCTGTCCACCCCGATCGCCGAGCCGAGCTTGCCCAGGTGGCTGAGGGTGATCCCCGTTCCCGCGCCCGCATCGACGATCCGCAGGGGTTTTCCGTCGGATGCGGTCGGCCCCTTGCTCAGTGCATCGGACAGCAAGCCGAGCACGATCCGGCGCCTGCCCTTGAACCACCAGTCTTCGCTTTCGAACGCGAAGTACTTTGCATAGTAGTCGATGTCCATGGAGTCCGTCGCAAGCGCAGAGCGCGGGTATGGTAGCACGGGCTGAGCGGGGGATGAGAAACGATCGACTCCGCGGCCCGTGTCCCCTGACCGACCCTCCAGGTCGATCAACCGTCGATCGACCTGTCGGTCCAGGCACGCCTCGTAGCGCTCGGCGAGCGGGTGATTGCCCGCCCGATAGGGAGCGACCAGTACCTCCGTCAGTGTGATGCCCGAGGTGACGGCCTCGATCGCGCCCCGATCGATCGCCTCGAAGAGCGCCTTCAACGTCGCGGGGAAGCGAGCATCCTCTTCGATGAAGTACGGTTGACGGCCTGCGGTGATGGCTCACTCAGCACACGCGCGATCGCCTCCGCGAATCCGTCCGGTCCAGAGGCAATCGAGATGATGTCGCCCGTAAAGTGAGTGGCCGTAAAGCGGGTGGCGGGAAAGAGAAAGGGAGAGTCAGCGGCGTCGGATATCGTCGATAGGTGTGTAGATGGGGGCTGGCCTCGTCGGCGCGGCCCCGCTAAAGGAGCGGGATGCTCGACGCCAGCTCGCAAGGCCTGCGTGACGGCTTTCGCGGCGCCCTGCTCGGCACGGCGGTCGGCGATGCCCTCGGGCGGCCGGTGAAGGGGTGGAGCGCGGCACGCATCGCCCGCGAGCACGGCGAGGTTCGCGACATGCTCGGTCCTCCTCGCGGCCGCTATACCGAGGATACGCAGATGATGATCGCCGTCGCGGAGTGGGTGCTCGACGACGGCGCGCTAGATGGCGAAAGCTTCGCCAAGCGCATTCTGCGAGAGCACGATCCCGACCGGGACTATGGACGGACGACGACGGATTTTCTGCGACGCTTGCGCGGCGGCGAGGGCTGGGAGACCGCCGCCGAGCACGTCTTCGCCCGCGGCTCGTTCGGAAACGGGGCCGCCGCGAGGATCGCGCCGTGCGCGCTCGCCCAACATCGCGATCGTGAGGCGCTCGAGCGCGTCGTGGAGACGTGCGCGGCCGTCACCCACGGTCATCCGCTCGGCATCGCCGGAGCGGTCCTGCAAGCACGACAAGTCGCGCTCGCGCTCGGTCAGCGCGACGAGCCGCTCGACCCGCTTTCCTTCGTCGTGGAGCTTCGCTCGACCGCGCGCTCGATCGAATTTCGCCAGAAGCTTCGCACGGTCGAGGAATGTCTGGAGCGACAAGTCCCGCCGAGCGTGGTCCGGGACCGGCTCGGCGCCAACGCCACGGCGCTCGGCTCGGTGCCGACGGCGCTCTACTGCTTCCTGTCGCAGGCCGAAAGCTTCGAGGCGGCGGTCGTGTTCGCGGTCGCCCTCGGCGGCGAGACCGACTCGATCGGCGCCATGACCGGGGCGATCGCCGGCGCGTATCACGGGCTCTCGGCGATTCCGGCTCGCTGGCGCGCCGGAATCGAAGATGGGCCGAAGGGCGCATCCTTCATCGAACGCCTCGCCGATCGCTTGTTCGAGAAGGCGACCCTACGGGCGGCCGCTCAGCCGAAGAGCCTCTTCCGCCAGCCCGAGCGGTAGAGGAGGTTCATCACCCGCTTGAGCCCCTTCAGCTTTCCCGGCGTGTTCGGGAACCAGTTGAACTCGCTCTTCAGGCCGAAGCGGTCCACGACCACGCTTTTTTGATAGCAAAACTTGCGGATGCCCTCTGCGGCGTGGCGCCGGCCGATGCCGCTTTCCTTGACGCCGCCCATCGGTAGGTCGGTAACCGCGAAGTGGACGATCGCGTCGTTGACGCAGATGCCGCCGGCCTCGATGCGCCGGGCAATCGCGCGCCCTTTCTCGGCGTCGCGCGTGAAGACGCTCGCGCCGAGGCCGTACGGCGAGTCGTTCGCCAGCCGGATCGCCTCTTCTTCGTCGGCGACCTTCATGATCGGGATCACCGGACCGAAGGTCTCGTCGCGCATGACCTCCATCTCGTGGGTCACGTCGGTCAGCAGCGTCGGCTCGTAGTAGAGACCGGAGTGCGCCGGACTCCGCCGTCCGCCGGCGAGCACCTTCGCTCCCTTGGCGACGGCGTCTGCGACGTGCCGCTCGACCTTCTCGAGCTGCGGCAGAAAGGTCATCGAGCCGATGTCGACGGCTTCGGCCGAAGGCCCCTGCTTCACCTTCTTGATCTTCTCTTCGACGAGCCTGACGAACGGCTCGTAGACCGGCGCTTCCACGTAGACGCGCTCGACCGAGAGGCAGACCTGACCGGAGTTCACCAGGCCGCCCCACACGCAGGCGTTCGCCGCTCGCTCGAGGTCCGCGTCCTTGAGAACGATCATCGGATCCTTGCCGCCGAGCTCGAGCGAGCAGGGGATCAGCCGCTCCGCCGCGCGCACCGCGACCTTGCGGCCGGTGGCCACGCTGCCGGTGAAGAGGATCATGTCGACGCGATCGACGAGCTTCGCGCCGACGTCGCCGTAGCCCGGGAGCACTTGCAGGACGTCCGCGGGCAGGCCGGCCCGCCGCCAGACCTCGGCGCCGAACATCGCCGTGCCCGGCGTCACCTCGGAAGGCTTGATGATCACCGCGTTTCCCGCCATGAGCGCGGGCAGCGCGTCGCCGATCGTCAGCACGAACGGGAAGTTCCACGGGCCGATGATGCCGACCAGGCCGACCGGCGCGTACGTCGAGTACGCGGCCTTGTTCTTGAGGAGATGAGGCCACACCCGCTCGTCGCGGAGAAACGTCTCGGCGTTCTTCCCCCAGTACGAGATCGCGTCGCACACGTAGATCAATTCCACACCGTAGGCGTCGGCGCGGGGCTTGCCGGTCTCCGACGTCAGCACGTCGGCGAAGCGCTCGGCGTCGTCGAGCAGCGCGTCGCGAAACCGGTAGAGCGCGCGGGCCCGCTCGGAGAAGGAACGCTTCGCCCAGTCCCGCTGCGCAGCGCGCCCCCGCTGCTCGGCGGCCGCCAGCTCGTCGGCGGTCGTCACGGGGATCTCTGCCACCTTTTGCAGGGTGGCGGGGCTCGTGACGACGATCATCGAGCGGGCGGGCGTGGATTCGAGAGTCTCAGCCGCGAACGCCATGAGTCACCTCCGCGTCTCCGCCAGGGACGTTTCACAGTTAGTGAAGTTTCGCCCACGACCTCAAGCTATCCTCCGCGAAACTTCACTAACTGTGAAACGTCCCCTTATTCAGTCGACCGGCTCGGCGTACTCGATCAGCACTCCTGCCGTGCCCTTCGGGTGCAGAAAGCAGATTTTGCCGGCGAGCCCCAGGCGGGGCGCCTCGTCGATCAGCGGAATGCCCGCCTGTTTCGCCGCCGCGAGCTCGCGCGCGACGTCGTCGGTCTCGAAGCAGACGTGGTGCATACCTTCGCCGCGCTTGTCGAGAAACCGCGCCACCGAGCCCTTGGGATCGATCGGCTCGAGGAGCTCGATCTCCGAATGGCCGACGGTGAGCAGCGCGGCCCGCACGCCCTGGTCGAGTACCTCGGCCGTCTTGTGGACGTGAAGCCCGAGAGCGTCGCGGTAGAATCGGTACGCCTCCTCGAGATTACAAACCACGATCCCGACGTGGTGGATCCGCTTTAGCATCGTTTCAGTGCCGTAGGCGCTTGGCCCGCGTCTTGACGAGAACCGAGACGTCACGCGGCTCGCAGTAGACCCACTTCTTATAGATTCTGTGCCAGTTGGCAACGGTTCCGGCGAGCTTCAGGTAGCCGTCGATGCCGAGCAATACGCGATCGAGAAACACTCGGTGCGGCGGCGCCTTCCAGTAGCCCGCCGCGAGGCCGCGCTGCACGGCCGCGGACAGCTCTTCCATCGACTTGTATTCGCGCGGATCGACCTTGCGGTCGACGAGCAGGGGGGCGAACAGCCGCCGCAGGATGGCGCGCATGGGCCGGTGATCGTCCTCCGGGTTCAAGAACTCGAGCCGGAGAAGCGCATCGCGGAAGAGCGGGTCGTCGTCCTCTAGGAGCGCGCGATTGAGGTCGCGGTAAGCATCGCGGAGACCGGGCGGCAGGATACGGATGCAGCCGAAGTCGAGAATGCCGAGCTTCGGATGGTGGGTGACGAGGTAGTTTCCCGGATGCGGGTCGACGTGCAAGACCCCGAAGCAGAGGAGCTGCTGCCAGGTGATGTTGTAGAGCTTGAGCATCACCCAGTCCTTCAGCGACTGATCGACGCCGGGCGCGAGGATGTCGCGGATCTTGTAGCCGTCGATGTAGCCGAGCGTGATGACCCGCCGCGTGGTCCGCTCGTGAATCACCCGCGGGATCACGATCTCGGGATCGTCTGCGTAGAGCTTCTGGAAGAGCTCGATGTTCGCGGCCTCGAGCTCGTAGTCGAGCTCCTCCTCCATGCGGCTCTTCATCTCCTCGTAGACGCCGCGATAGTCCATGTCGCGATTGCGCATGACGTCGCGCGCGACGAGCTTCAGGGTTTGGATGAGCGCCTTGGCATTCTGCAGGTCGCTCTTCACGGTCTTCTCGACGCCCGGATACTGGATCTTGACGACGACCTCCTCGCCGGAATGAAGTCGAGCGCGATGCACCTGGCCAAGCGAGGCGGCGGCGAAGGCCTCCGGATCGAACGATGCGAAGATCTTCTCCGGCTCCGCGCCGAGCTCGTCGACGATCCGCTTTCGGATCAGCCGGTAGTCCATCGCCGGAACGCTCGACTGGACGACGGACAGCACGTCGATCGCCTCGGTCGGGAAGAGGTCGTCGCGCATCGACAGGAGCTGCGTCATCTTCATGAACGCGCCGCGGAGCTGCTTCGAGCTCTCGACGATGCGCAGGGCGTTCTTGAGGTGCGTGTCGAGCCGCGCGGTCTCGCGCTTCTTCTCGCTTTGAAACGGGCGCTTGAGCGCAGACCAGAGATAGGAAGCGCCGACGCGTCCGGTCACCGAGCCGACGCTCGCCAGACGCTCGATACGGCCGGTCTTCAGGCTTCGCGCGTTCGGTTTCTTCGCCACGTGGCGAAGAACCTATCGCCCGCCTTGCGGCGATTCAACGTCGCGGAAACGAGCGGCCTCAGTGGCGCCAGGGGAGGTCCATCACCTCGCCCGAGGCCGTGCGGATCGTCGAGCGCCGCGGCATCACCGCGATCGACTCGCTCGCCGTCTCGGAGAAGATCTGATGAACCTTGCCGGCGGGGAGAATCAGCGTATCGCCCGCCGCGAAGGTCACTTCCTCGTCGCCGATCCGCGCCCGGCCTCGGCCGCTCAGCACGACCACGACCTCCTCGCAATCATGCTGGTGCGGCGGCGTGGCGGAGCCGGCATCCATGCGGGCTCTCCAGACTTCGACTTGCTCGGCGTGGCGGGTGGGCGTCGCAAGTCCTGCCATGTGATTGCCATCGAGGAAGAACTCCTGCTCCTCGATGCGATGAAAGATGGCCATGAAATCTTCCTTCGTGTTGGCGCCGTCGCGTCCGCTCTGCCGCGAATGCGGCCTTGACCCGGTAATTACGTTACACTAGCGTAACGTAATGTCAAGCCGATCGCCTGGCCGTCCCCGCGCCGCCGATGTCGACGAGGCGATCTTGGAAGGCGCTCTTCGGCTGCTCGCCGAGCAGGGGTACGCCCGCATGTCGCTCGACGGGATCGCCGCCGCGGCGGGAGTCAGCCGGCCGACTCTCTATCGTCGATGGTCCTCCAAGGCGGATCTCGCCATGGCGGCGCTCGCGCGCCGCATCGATGCGGAGAGCCGCCCGCCGGCCACGAGCTCGACCGAGAAGGCGCTCGTTTCGGTGATGCGCAACCTCTGCCGCCGGCTGTTTCGACCGAACAGCATGGCGCTCGTCGGCACGCTGCTGGCCGAGGAGAGGCAGACGCCCGAGTTGATCGAGCTCTTTCGCGCGCGAGTGTTCCGGCGCCGCGCGGCGATGCTTCGTCAGGTGCTCGAGCGCGGCCGCGCGCGCGGCGACGTCCGCGCCGACGCGGACCTGGGTGCGGTGATCCACATGATGATCGGCTCGATTTACGCGCAATATCTCAGCGGCGAGCCGCGACCGAAGCGGTGGGTCGAGCGCGTCGTGGCCGCGACGCTCGGCGGAATTGCTACGCGAGGCCGTTGACCTCGCGCAGCACGTCGACGATGTCGGAAAGGATCGCGCCGAGCTCGAAGTCTTTCGGCGTGTAGACGCGCTTGACCCCGGAGGCGAGCAAGCGCTCGCGGTCTTCGGCCGGGATGATGCCGCCGACCACGACCGGCACCTCGCCGCCGCGGCGCTCGCGGAGAAGCCGCATCGTCTCCGCGACGAGCTCGAGGTGGGAGCCGGAGAGGATCGACAAGCCGACGATGCTCACGTCCTCGTCGGCCGCTACCCGTGCGATCTGCTCGGGAGTGGAGCGGATACCCTCGTAGATGACCTCGAAGCCGACGTCGCGGCCCATGAGCGCGATCTGTTCGGCGCCGTTCGAGTGCCCGTCGAGGCCCGGCTTGCCGACCAGCATGCGGAGCTTGCGGCCGAGCTCGCGCTCGGTTTCCGCGAGCTTCTCGCGAATCGCGGCGATGCGATCGGCGCCGCCGGCCATCGCCACCACCGCGCCGATTCCGGTCGGGGCGCGAAACTCTCCGAAGACCGTCCGCAGCTCGCCGGCCCACTCGCCGGTGGTCGCGCCGGCCTCGGCGCAGGCGATCGATGCGGGCATGATGTTCTGCCCGTTCTCGGCCGCGCCCCGCAGCTGGCGAAGCCGAGACTTGACTTCCCCCTCGCTGCGCCGAGCGCGGAAGGCGCGAAGCCGTTCGACCTGTTCGCGCTCGGCGGCGGGATCGACTCTCAGGATCTGCTCGACGCCCGCGGCGAGCAGCGGGTTCGGCTCGGTCTCCGTGAACCGGTTCACGCCGACCACGACCTGCTCGCCGGATCCGATGCGGCGCAGGCGCCGCGCGTTCGACGCGACGAGCTGCTGCTTCAGATACGCGTTCTCGACGGCGGCGAGCGCTCCTCCCATGGCGTCGATCTTCTCGAGCTCCGCGCGCGCGCCCGCCTTCAGCTCTTCGACCTTGCGGGTCACGACCGGGGACCCGTCGAAGAGATCCTCGTGCTCGAGGAGATCGCTCTCGTAGGCGATGACCTGCTGGATGCGCAACGACCACTGCTGGTCCCACGGCCGCGGCAGGCCGAGCGCTTCGTTCCAGGCCGGAAGCTGCACGGAGCGCGCGCGTGCGTTCTTCGAAAGCACGACCGCGAGCATCTCGATCACGATCCGCTGCACGTTGTTCTCGGGCTGCGCCTCCGTCAGGCCGAGCGAGTTCACCTGGACGCCGTAGCGGAAGCGGCGGAGCTTCTCGTCGGCGACGCCGTAGCGCTCGCGCCCGATCTCGTCCCAGAGCTCGGTGAACGCCCGCATCTTGCACATCTCTTCGACGAAGCGGACGCCGGCATTGACGAAGAAGCTGATGCGGCCGAACACCCGTGGAAACTCGTCGGCCGACACCGCCCCGGCGGCACGCACGGTGTCGAGTACGCAGATCGCGTCGGCGAGCGCGAACGCCAACTCCTGGACGGGCGTCGCCCCGGCTTCCTGCAGGTGATAGCTGCAGATGTTGATCGGGTTCCATTTGGGGATGTGCTGGACGGTGTAGCTCACCATGTCGCCGATCAAGCGCAGCGAAGGCTTCGGCGGGAAGATGTGCGTGCCGCGCGAGAGGTACTCCTTGATGATGTCGTTCTGGGTCGTGCCCTCGAGGAGCTTCGCATCGACGCCCCGGCGCTTGGCGAGCGCGACGTAGAGCGAGAGGAGCCACGCCGCCGTCGCGTTGATCGTCATCGAGGTGTTCATCTCTTCGAGGGGAATGCCCTCGAGCAACGCCGCCATGTCCTCGATCGACGAGATCGGCACGCCGACCTTGCCGACCTCCCCGCGCGCCAACGGGTGGTCCGAGTCGTAGCCGGTTTGGGTCGGCAGATCGAAGGCGATCGACAAGCCGGTCTGGCCCTTGGCGAGATTCTTCCGATAGAGCTCGTTGGAGGCACGGGCCGAGGTGTGGCCCGAGTAGGTGCGCATGAGCCATGGGCGCTCGCGCTTCTTCGGCGTCGAGTCTTGCGCCATGGCGTTATACTGGCTTGGCGGGCCGCCTTACGCAACGCGTGGCGTGCGGGGACGAGACCGCCTCGCCGCGCTGCAGACGCGTGAGGCCGCTGCGCCTCGCACGCCTGCCAGAACGGCGGCGCGGACCCCGCGGAGCGCGTCGAATGCGTCGCGAGCCGTCCTCGGCCCCAGACGATTACGACTCGTAAAGCTTGACGACCTTCACGCCGTCCGGGGAGGCCTGCATGCAGAGGTCGCAGAGGGTGCATTCGTCGAGGTTGTTCTCGACGATCGTCACTGCGTTCTCCTCGCGGCCGAGGGCGAAGATCTTCACCGGGCACGCCTCGACGAGCTTCTTCGCGAGGCCAGGCGTCTTTGCGACGAGACTTTGATCGATATCGACGCGAATGAACATCGCCATGGTCAAGCTCCTGCCGGGCGGGCGCCGTTCAGACGCTCCTTCACGAGTCGGGGAATGTCGCCGATCTCTTCGGCAACGGAGATTCCGGCTTCCCTCATGCGCCGGATCTTGTCGGCCGGCGAATCGACTTTCTTCTCGACCACGGTGCCGGCGTGACCGAAGCTCATCCCCGGCATCTCGTCCATGAAGCGGCCCGCGACGAACGCGACGATCGGCAGGCGACTCTCGTTCTCCTTCGTCCAGCG
>Ga0315278_10004041_pt1 | contig 13199 bp, 17 predicted proteins | sample YL17G06_0_MG_FD_203880 | JGI IMG/M metagenome (GOLD analysis project Ga0315278, IMG submission 203880) | Sediment microbial communities from Yellowstone Lake, YNP, Wyoming, USA - YL17G06_0 | ecosystem: Environmental > Aquatic > Freshwater > Lake > Sediment | place: USA: Wyoming | collected...
TGATGATTCCATACGCAGGGACCTGACAAAAGATTCCAAGATTGCGACCATCGATAGGCTCGCTGGCCGGTGACGGGTGATACGTTTCGCCGCAAAAGAGGGATCCGCATGCCGCACATCAGTTACTTGCCCTTCGACACCGTCGATTCCGAGCTTCAGGCGGTCATGCGCGAGTATGACGACGAGCTCGGCGGGTCGGAGTTCGTGCGCGTATTTGCCCATGCGCCCGAGGTGTTCAAGTCCTTCATCCGCTTCTACTTCCCGCTCATCACGGAGACGCGCGGCACGGTCGACATGAAGCTCACCGAGCTCGTGCGTCTGAAAGTCGCGGAGATCAACGGCTGCCACCTTTGAAAGGGTGCCCGGTTCGCGCTGGCAGCGCGACAAGGCCTCACCGAGGAGATGATCGCCGAGCTCCCGGGGTACCGCGCGAGCAAGCTCCTCACCGCGCGCGAGAAGGCGGCGGTACGCTACGCCGAGGTGCTCGCCGGAGACCATCGGCAAGCTGGCCCCGAGCTCTTCGACGAGCTGCGCGAGCACTTCACGGAACCGGAGATCGTCGACCTCGGCTGGCGAATCGTGACGTTCGTCGGCTACGGACGTCTCATCTACGCGCTCGGTCTCGAGATCGGCAAGACATGCCCGCTGCCCACGCCGGCCGATCGAGCGAAATAGCTTCCGTCACCAGGGAGGTCGCAATGCCGAGAGTCGCACCAGTCCCCTACGAGAAGATGGAGCCCGAGATCCAGGCGATCGTTCAGGCGAGCGACGAGGCGCTCGGTGGCTCGGAGTGGATCCAGTACTTCTGTCACCCGGCCGCGCTCTACACGGACTTCGTGAAGTTCTACTATTCGCGCATCATGACCGACGGGAACGGCCTCAGCGTGAAGCTGACCGAGCTCGTCCGCCACACCGTGGCGGTACACAACGCGTGCACCCTTTGAAGGGGTGCCGTGTATGCCTCGGCGAGGCATCAAGGTTTGACCGACGAGATGGTGGACGCCGTGCCGAACTTTCGCGAAAGTCCGCTCTTCACCCCGGCTGAGAAGGCGGCGATGCAGCTCGCCGACGCGATGGCAGGCGAGCACAAGCGAGCGCCGTTCGACGAGATCTTCGCCGAGCTGCGTGTGCACTACACCGAGGAGCAGATCGTCGAGCTCGGCTGGCGTACGAGCGTCTTCATCGGCTACGGTCGGCTCGTCTACGCGCTGGGAGTCGACGCGATCGGGCCGTCGTGCAGGATTCCACAGAAGGCCGCTTCGAGCTGACCCCGGCGGAACGCCGGGGTACTTGAGTCGATTGGTCCTCCGCTACGCGACCACCGGCGGCGGGGACCGGCGAGAGCGAACGCCGTAGCCTGCGGCGGTCTTACGGGCGATCGTCGAGCCCGGATCGATCGACTCCATGCGTGCCGCGATCGACCGCGAGAGCGATGGCTCCGACAACGTCGTCTTCGCGCGACACGAGAGTCGCCGAGCTGCCCAAGCGACTTGCCGAGTGTTGAGGTTCATCGGCCCAAGCCCGAGGAAAAGCTCGCCCCGCTCGTTCTCCACAACGTTCAAGAGATCCACCCGGCGTAGGCGCCGTATGCGTGGAACATCAGGTCGCCGATCAGCGCCTCGAGGCCGAGCCCCGCTCCCACGATCCACCAGCCGTAGAAAATCAGGCCCCGGCTCACCGCGGGCGGGGCCTATTCGGATTCGAGCTTGAACTCCTGGACGTCGAACCAGTAGCCGAGTCCCTGAACCGCGTCGAGCTCGGCCTGGACGATCGCACCATGGCCGTCCTCGATTTCCAGGAAACGCTGGAACAGGGCGCGCTCTTCGCCGGCATGAAGCTCCGCGACGATCCGGCGGTAGAACGCGCTCGTCTCGTTCTCGACCTCGAGCGCACGCGTCAGGGTCTCGATCGACTCGCGGCGCTCGTGCTCGGGCAGGCGCATGCGCTGCGTCAGCTTCTTGACGCCCTCCTGGATGACCTTGGCAGACGGGAGATCCGTGGTCAGCGCCGCGGCGCGCACCTTCCCCGTCGTCTTCCACTCCGCGAGCCGCGCCTCGAGGTACCCCACGTGCCGCTGCTCCTCGCCGACGAGGACGAGCAACATCTTCTTGGCCACGGGATCGCCGGCGCGGGCCGCGGCCTCCGCGTACACATCGCGGACCCGGTTCTCGAACTGGAGTGAGATCAGGATGGCCTCTTCCACGGTCATGAGATGGTTGCCTCCTACCTGGTGTCCTTCATCAGCCCCACGAGCTGCGAGAGGTGCCGTCGCTCCTCGTCGATGATGCCCTCGACCGTGGGGCGGTCACGCGGTGGGACAAACCGGATCATCTCAGAGTAGTAGAGGATGGCGTCCTTCTCCGAGTCGATCCCGAACTGCAGGGCGTCGCGCTCCGCCATGGCCTTCTGCGCGAGCAGCTCGGTCATCCGCGCCTGGGTGAACACCTGCGAGTCCACGTGCGCCTTGAGATAGACGCCGTACTCCCCGGGATACGACTCGCGGATGTCCGCCAGGCCGACGCTGGTCAGCAGCCGTTCGAAGAGCTTGAGATGCTCCACCTCGTCGTCCGCGAGCCGGTGCAGCAAGTCCTTCGCGCGCTGGCTGGACACGCCGTCGGCGGCCGTCGTGTAGAACCGGTGGCCGTTCCGCTCCAGCTGGACGGCGGCCTCGACCAGGTCGCTGGCTGAAAACCCGAGACTCATCGGCTCACCTCGACTTCGCGCTCGGCGTGTTCGACGTCACGTCGGTGCCTGGGACAGGTGACGGGGACAGCGCCTCTTGGAGCAGCTCCACCACGTGGCGCGGGCGCCGGCCCGTGAAATGCTCGACCTGCTGGCGGCACGACGTGCCCATCACCGCCACCTGGGCGCCGGCGCGCGCGCGGATCGCCGGGAAGAGCGCCCGCTCTCCCGCTTCTCGCGAGGCCTGATAGTGCTCCTTCTCGTACCCGTAGGCGCCGGCCATGCCGCAGCAGGCGGCATCCACCATCTCGGCCTGATAGCCGGCGAGGCGCAGGAGATCGACGCTCCGGGTCGCGTCGGCAGCGGCCTTCTGGTGACAGTGGCCGTGGAACAAGACTTCGGGCTTGCCGGCGCCGTTCCCGAAGGTGAGCCCCAGCTCGCCCTTGTCGCTGAGCGCCGCGAGGAACTCGTCGATCAGGAGCGCCTGTCGGGCGACCACGCGGGCCTTCTCCTTCATCTCCGATGGCACGAGATCCAGGTACTCTTCGCGGAGCGTGAGCAGGCACGAGGGCTCGCATCCCACGATGTAGGCGCCGTGCCGGGCCTGCTCGTAGAGACGGGTCACGTTCGTCCGGGCCTGGGTCGCCGCCTCGGCCATGAGCCCCTTGGAGATCATGGGCCGGCCGCAGCAGACCTTGTCCGCCAGTTCGATCCTGAACCCGGCCCGCTCCAGCAGCTCGGTGGCGGCGATGCCCGTGGACGGATAGTTGTAGTCCATGAACGTGTCGTCGAAGAGCACGACCGTTCCGCGGTGACCGTCCCCGAGCGGGGTGCGGGCGCCGAACCACTGGCGAAAGGTCCGGCGGACGAAGGGCGGGAGCGACCGGTTCTTGTGAATGCCAAGCACATGGTGGGCGATCAGCTTGGCGCCCGGGACCTTGAGCGCCCAGTTGCTGAACGGCGCGAGCGCGCTGCCGAGCCGCGAGAGCCGCTCGATGCCGGCGAAAAGGCGCGTGCGCAGCGGGTGGGCGTGGGCGCGATAGTGCGTATCGAGCGGCCGGTGGCCGGCGGCGGGCGGGCCGCCGTTCCGGCTGGGGGGCTCCGCCGCGAGGTGCAGGGTCCGCAGGCTTCGCTGCAGATACGCCGGACTGACGCCCTTGGGACACACCTTCGCGCACGCCATGCAACTCGCGCAGTCCCAGGTGGTGGGATGGGCAAGAGCCTCCTCGACCTGCCCCAGCTGGAGCAGGCGAACGACCCGCTGGGGCGACAGGGAGAACGGGCAGGCGGCCGTACACTTGCCACACTGGTAACACGCGTAGACGTTCTGGCTGCCGCCCGCCTCGACCGTCCGGAGGAGGGTCGCCTCGGGCTCCGCGTCACCCTGCAGGAGGCTCATGCCGCGCCACCCTGGCCGCCCGTCTGCCCGTGCGCGTGCTCGTACCCGGCGTCGAACGCCTTCAGGTTCAGGCCCTCGGTGCCCTTCGGCACGGACGCGGCGATGGCGCTCTTCAGGGCGTCGGGGGAGACCAGGCCCGTGGCGCTGCACAGATAGCCGAGCATGACCATGTTGAGCACGATGCGCCGGCCGAGCTGCTCGGCCAGCCGCGTCGCGGGGACGCGCAGGACGTTCCTGCCCGTCTCCGCGTCCTGGTCGAGCGTGACCAGGTCCTCTTCCGCGATCAGCAGGCAGTCGTGAGGCCGGCGGCGACCGACTTGCCGGTAGGCCTCCTGCGACAGCACGACCACGACATCCGGAGACACGACGCGCGGGTATGCGATGTCGCCGTCGGCCAGGATGACCTCGGTCTTGCAGGCGCCTCCGCGCGACTCCGGACCATAGCTCTGCGCCATGACCGCGTTGCGCCCCTCCTCGACGGCCACGGCCCGGCCGAGGATTTCCCCGGCCATGATGACGCCCTGGCCCCCGAAGCCGCTCAGCACCACCTGCACGAATCCTTTGTCCCGGAGGGAAACCGTGGTTTGCATGATGAGCCTCAGGCCTCCATCCTCTGCCGCTCCATGAAGACGGGTTTCTGCTCCTCGACGAACTTTCCCACCACGATCTTCCCGCCGAGCGTCGACAGGTCGCACTCCGGGAGCGGGGCGAAGTTCTTCACGATCGTGTTGTCCTTGTAGTAGCGCAGCTCGCCGAGCGCGTCGCCGATGCGGTTGAAGCGGCCGTAGTAGATCGGGCACGGCGAGATGACCTCGACGAACGCGAAGCCCTTGTGGGCGAGGGCCTCCGTCATGGAGCGGCGGAGCCTACCGAGATCGAGCACGGTCCACCGAGCCACGTACGTGGCGCCGGCGGCGCCGACCAAGTAGGGGAGATTGAAGGAGGGCTCCAGATTACCGCGCGGCGTGGTCGCGGTGCGGGCGCCGGCCTGGGAGGTGGGCGCGCTCTGCCCGCCCGTCATCCCGTAGTTGAAGTTGTTGATGCAGATCACGGTGAGATCCACGTTCCGGCGGGCCGCGTGGATCAGGTGGTTGCCGCCGATCGCGGTGAGGTCGCCGTCCCCGCTGAAGACCACCACCTCGAGCTCGGGGTTCGCGAGCTTGAGGCCCATCGCGTACGGAATGGCGCGCCCGTGGGTGGTGTGGAAGCTGTCGCACTTGACGTACCCGGCCACCCGCCCCGTGCACCCGATGCCGGACACGACGCACAGCCGCTCCAGACCGATCGACGCCTCCTTCAGGGCCTGGATGAAGGTGCCGAGCCCGACGCCGATGCCGCAGCCCGGACACCAGATGTGCGGCAGCCGGTCCACGCGGAGCGCCCACTCCGCGGGGTGCTCGATCGCCTGGTCCATGGACTCGTCGGTCCAGTGCTCGTCACCGTCGAAGAACCCTTCCCACTCGCGGGTCATCTCCATGCTCTTGGCTCCATCAGAAGTCCTTCGGCAACGCGCGCACCTGGGCCCACGTGAAGACGGGGCCGTCCCGGCAGACGAAGACGCGGCCGATGTTGCACCGGCCGCACAGCCCGACGCCGCACTTCATCTTGTTCTCCATCGTGGTGACCACCTGGTCCGGGGTGTAGCCCATCTTCTCCAGCGTCATGAACATGAAGTGGAGCATGACCGGCGGGCCGCAGACGATCACGACGCGGTTGTCCGGCGGGAGGGCGAGGCGCTCGAAGACGTTCGGCAACAGCCCGACCTCGCCGTCCCACTCCGGCGTCTCGCCGCCCGGGTCCACCGTGCGGACGACGCGCACACGATCCACCGCCTCCCACTCCTTCTTCATCTCGTCCTTGTAGACGAGGTCGGCCATGCTCCGGGCTCCATTGAGGACGACGATCTCGCCGTAGTCCGCACGCCGGTCGAGCGCGTACTGCAGCGGCGACCGCAGCGCGGCCGTCCCGATCCCGCCGCCGACGAACACCAGGTCACGGCCGCGCCACTCCTCCACCGGGAAGTGGTTGCCGAACGGGCCCCGGAGGCCGAGGACCTGCCCCGCGGAGAGCTTGCGGATGGCGCCAGTCAGCTTGCCGATGGCGCGCGTCGTGATCTCGATGTAACCAGGCCGAGTGGGCGCGTTCGCCAGCGTGAAGACGGCCTCGCCGAAGCCGAAGACGGAGAACTCGCCGAACTGGCCGGCCTCCCAGCGGAACTGCCGGCCCACCTGCGGGTCCGTAAATTCCAGCCGCAGCGTCCGTACATCCTGCGTCTCGTCGTGCGCCGCAGCGATGCGCACCAGGTGGGGCAGAAACGTGGTCATGACTGCTCCCGGGCCGCGGACACGATCTGGTTCACCGATTCGTAGATGCTGAGGCCGACGGGACAGTGCCGCACGCAGCGGCCGCAGCCGACGCACATGAACTCCCCGGCATTCGACTGGGGGTAGTAGGCGAACTTGTGCAGCACGCGCTGGCGGTACCGCGAGGGCTGGGTGGGCCGCGGGTTGTGGCCCGAGCCGTGTCGCGTGAAGGTGGCGAAGGTACAGGAGTCCCAGGAGCGGCAGCGCTCTCCGCAGAAGGCATTGCCGCCGTCGTGCACGTCGAAGCAGGAGCACGACGGGCAGACGAAGTTGCAGATGCTGCAGCCCACGCAGCGCTGGCCCACGGCTTCCCAGAGCGGTAGGTCGAAGTTTGCCTCGAGCACGGCCGCCCACTCGCGGGCCACGGGGTTCTGCCGCAGGCTCGCCTCCGCGCGCTCGATACCCGCCCGCGCCTGCGCCCACTCCTCCTGGGACGGCGCCGTCCGGCCCCGGAGCGCCGCGGTCAGGGCCTCGCCCTTCGCCGTCAGCGGCCGGACGAGCCAGAGCTCGCCCGCGGCCAGCACCTGGACGTCGCTGCCCTCCTCCGCCGCCGGCCCGCCGCCCACGGCCGTGCAGAAGCACTCGGGCTCGGCGCTCTCGCAGGCCAGCGAGACGATGGCGGTGCGGCTCCGGCGCGCGGCGTACTGCTCGTCCGGCGCCCCCTTGAGGAACACCGTGTCGAGCCGGAGCAGGCCGGCCACATCACACGGCCGCGTGCCGAACAGCACCTGCTCACGGTCTTCGGCGGGCGGCGTCTCGAGCGTCACCTCGTCGCCCCGAACCGCGTAAGAGAAGAGCTTCTCGTTCTTCGGGAAGAGACTGTCTTTCGGCGAGAGCCGCGTCTTGCCGGGGGCGAGGCAGATCTGTTCCGGTGAGGTGACGGGCCGGAAGAGGCGCAGGCCGGCCTCCTCGACCGGGGCGATGACGCGCTTACCCTCGCGCAGGAGGCCCGCGAGCCACTCCGTCAGCTCGCCGCCCGTCAGGCGGAACGCCGTCGAATCCGCGCCGGCGTGGCTCATCGGATGAACTCCTGCGGGTCGTCCGGGCGAAACGTGGCGAGCGGCGGCGATGCGCTCGGGTCCTCGCCGCTTCGGTAGCCGAACCGCGTCTCGACTTCTCGGGCCATCCGGTGGTTGATCAGCTCGAGGTTGATGTCCACCGGGCAGACCCGCGCGCACTCGTCGCAGCTGCTACAGCGCCCGACCAGGTGGAACGCCCGCGTGATGTTCCAGGTGAGGTTGCCCTTGGCGTCGATGGTGTTGGGTACCCACTGGGGCTGGTTCTTGTCGGCCACGCACACACCGCAGTAGCACAGCGGGCAGACCGCGCGGCAGGCGTAGCAGCGGATGCAGCGGTCGAACTGGCCCTGCCAGAACGCCCACCGGTCGGCCGCCGGCAGGGCCTCCAGGTGCGCGATGCGCGCGTCGCGCGGATCGGCGGCCACCGTACGCTTCGTCGCCGCGGCGACCGCGCCCTCGTGGACGCCGTCAGCGGCGACCGTGAAGTCCGAGGCCGATCCCACCTCGCCGTCGCACGCATAGCACTTGGCCGCGAGCTGGCCGTTCTGCCAGACGCCGTGGCAGGAGACGCCGATCTGCACGAGCTTGTCCCGCTCGAGCTGGTGCTCCTGGAGCAGGCCAATCGCGGCCCGGCCATCGCAGCGCTTGAGCGCCACGGCGACCTTCGGCCACTTCCGCTTGGCCTCGGGCAGGAAGGTCGCGAGGTCGTTGTAGCACCGCTCGTTCCAGCCGAGCTTCGTGGCGTCCTCGGGCCGTGTGATGAAGGCCGGGACCATCTGGTCGGGCAGCGGTCCCGCGGTGTAGCCGATCACCACGGAGGCCTGTCCGTCGCCCAGGAGCTTGGCGGCGAGGCTCTGGAGCTGCCGGGCGGTGGCCTCCTGGGCCTCCGCCGATGGCACCTCGCGCGGCGCAGCGGGCATGGGCGGCAGGCTGAGGGCCGCGCGCCGGGCGTCGCTCAGCTTGCCCCAGTCCTCGAGCGGGCCCACCTGCCGGACGGCGGTGGTCACGTCCTGGACGAGGGTGGCCCACTTCATGCTCTCGGAGGCGGACACCCAGGCGAAGTGGAGCCGCTTCGCGTCGAGCCCGAGAAACTCCATCAGGGCCCGGAAGGCGGTGAAGCGGCGGCGGGCAACCAGGTTGCCCTGGACGTAGTGGCAGTCGCCCGGGTGACAGCCCGAGATCAAGACGCCGTCGGCGCCCTGCTCGAAGGCCTTGACGATCAGCAGGGGATCGATCCGGCCGGTGCAGGGCACGCGGATGGCGCGCACGGACGCCGGGTAGGCGCGCCGCGTGGTCCCGGCCATGTCTGCCCCGGCGTAGGTGCACCAGTTACAGATGAGAGCAACGATGCGGGGCTCCCAGTCTTTGTGCCCCAGCGTGGGTGGCGTCGACGATCCTGCCTGCGCGGTCTGGAACATACCTGTCACCTCGCCCCCGCGCCGACCGGCTCAGGGATCAGCGCTTCGATCTGGGCGAACACCTGCTCGTTGTTGAAGCCCGCCAGGTCCATCGCCTGGGGCCGGCAGGCCACGACGCAGGCGCCGCAGCCCTCGCACATCGCCGGATTGACCTGCGCCACCATTCTCAGCAGGTTGCCCTGGCGGTCCCGGATCTCCTTGCGCTCGACGGCGAGGTAGGGGCACACCCGCTCGCACTCGTAGCACGCGATGCAATAGGTCTCGTTGACCTGGGCCACCGTGGGGTCGCGCTGGAGCTTTTCTTGCGAGAGGAGCTGGAGCACCTTGCTGGCCGCCGCCGAGGCCTGGGCGACCGTGTCCGGGATGTCCTTCGGGGATTGGGCCGAGCCGGCCACGAACACGCCCGCCGTCAGGGTCTCGACGGGGCGGAGCTTGGGGTGCGCCTCCTGCAAGAAGCCATAGGGATCGACGGCGATCCGGAGCTTCTTCGCCAGATCGCTCTCGGACGGGATCATCGCAGTCGCGAGCACGACCAGATCCGCCTTGATCTGCACAGCCTGGCCGGACAGGGTGTCGGCGCCGTAGACGACGAGCTCGCCGTTACGCGGAATCACGTCGCTCACCCGGCCCCGGATGTAGACGACGCGCTCCTCCTCCATCACACGGCTGACGAACTCCTCGTAGTTCTTGCCGGCCGCGCGGATGTCCATGTAGAAGACGTAGGCCTGCCCGTCATGGGTTTTGTGCTTGTAGAGGAGCGCGTGCTTGGCCGTGTACATGCAGCAGACGCGCGAGCAGTAGGGCACGCCGTTCTTGGGATCCCGGGAGCCGATGCACTGCACGAAGACCACGGTCTTGACCGGCTTGCCGTCGGAGGGCCGGCGCACCTCGCCGCCGGTCGGGCCCGAGGCGGACAGGATCCGCTCGAACTCGAGGCCGTCGAGAATGTCCGGGTGCTTGCCGTAGCTGCCTTCGGGCGCCCGCTCCGCCGGCCAGAGCTGGAAGCCGGTGGCGGCGATGATGGCGCCCACCTCGCGCTCGAGGATCTCGGGCTTCTGGTCGTAGTCGATCGCCCGCGGCTTGCAGGCGTCGGCGCACCGCTCGCACGCCAGCACTCGATAGCCTTTGGCGCCCTGGTTCTTGGCGTTCAGACAGTGCTCGGCATCGAGCGTGAAGGTCGTGGGGACGGCCTGCGGGGAGGGGATGTAGATCGCCTTGCGCCACGCGAGCTTCTGGTCGAACTCGTTGGGAACGTCGACGGGACACGCCGGGATGCAGTCGCTGCAGGCAGTGCAGAGCTCGGGGTCCACGTACCGGGGCTTTTTCTTGATGCGGACCTTGAAGTTTCCCACGTACCCGCTGACTTCCTCCACCTCGGCGTAGGTCAGGAGCTCGATGTTGGGATGGCGCGAGACCTCCACGGTCAGCGGCGTGAGGATGCACTGCGAGCAGTCGAGGGTGGGGAAGGTCTCGGAGAGGCGCGCCATGTTGCCCCCGAGGGAGGGCTGCCGCTCGACGAGGACCACGGGCCGGCCGCCGTTGGCGATGTCGAGCGCGGCGCGGATGCCGGCCACGCCGCCGCCGACGACGAGCGCCCGTCTGGTGACCGGCACCTCGAAGGAGTTCAGCGATCGGGCCTGCTTGACCTTCTGCACCATGGACGCCACGATCTGGCACGCCTTGGGCGTGGCGTCGGCCGGGTCCGGGTGGACCCAGGAGCACTGCTCCCGGATGTTGGCCATCTCGCACTGATAGGGGTTGAGCCCCGCCTGCTCCGCCGCGCGGCGGAAGGTCGGCTCGTGGAGCTGGGGCGAGCAGGCGGACACCACGACGCCGGTGAGGCCGTGCTGCTTGATCGCGTCCATGACGATCTTCTGCCCGGGCGCCGAGCACATGTAGGGATAGTCGGTGCTGAAGGCCACGCCCGGGATCTGGCGCGCCGCCTCCACGACCTCCTTGACCCTCACCGTCCGCGCGATGTTCTCGCCGCAGTGGCAGACGAAGACGCCTATCTTCGCCATCGCGTCAGCTCCCGCTCGCCACGAGGTCGGCCCGGCACGGGGCCTTCCCCTCGTTCACGCGGTGAATGGCCTCCATGATCTCCTCCGGATCGTGGACCTCGCCCCCCGCGTGAGGCACCAGCAGCACCTGGCAGCGGTCGACCGCGCAGCGCTCGACCTCGCGGACCATCTGCCCCAGGTTCAGCTCCGGGACGACGAACCCCTTGACCGCCTTCGAGATGGCCCTGATGCGCTCCTCCGGGAAGGGCCACGCCGTCTTGAGACGGAAGAAGCCGACCTTGAACCCCTTCTCCCGGGCCATGACGATGGCCCGGCTGGCGATCCGGGCCGAGATGCCGTAGGAGAGCACCACCACGTCAGCGCCCTCCACGCCGATCTCGTCGTAGTCGTAGATCTCGAATCGGTTCTTCGAGATCTTGTCCACCAGGCGCTTGACCAGCTTCTGGTGGGCTGCGGCCGTCATCACGGGATATCCCCGCTCATCGTGGGTGAGGCTCTCGACGAAGAGGTGATAGCCGTCTCCCGCTCGCGGCATGGGAGGGACGAGGCCGTTCTCCGCCTCGGGCTTGAATTCGCCGGGAGGCAAAGCGGGCCGCTTCCGGTTCCAGATCTCCACGCGGTCCGCCGGCGGGATCACAACCTTCTCCGTGAGATGGCCGATTTCGGCGTCGGCAAGCAGGATCACCGGCAGGCGGTACCGCTCGGCGAAATTGACGGCCCGCACGGTGAGGTCGAAGCATTCCTGGGCGGTCCACGGGGTGAGCGCGATGATCTCGTAGTGGCCGTGAGACCCCCAGCGGGCCTGCATCATGTCCCCCTGGGCGACAAGGGTGGGCAGCCCGGTGGAAGGCGCACCCCGCTGGACATTGCAGATCAGCGCGGGGGTCTCCGTGATGATCCCCAGGCCCAGGTTCTCCAGCATGAGGGAGAAGCCGGGGCCGGAGGTGGCGGTCATGACCTTGGCGCCCGTCCAGGCGGCTCCGAGGATGGCCGCGATGGAGGCCAGCTCGTCCTCCATCTGGACGTACAGTCCCCCGATCTCGGGGAGGCGCTCCGCCATCCGCTCGGCGACTTCGGTGGACGGCGTGATGGGGTAGCCCCCGAAGAACCGGCACCCGGCCGCCAGCGCGCCCTCGGCCACGGCGTGGTCTCCCAGCATGAAATGCTCACCGGTGAGAACAGCGGCTCCGTGCGTCACCCTTGACCTCCCGCAATCATGGTTGCCGCCACGCCCTTCACCCGATCCGCCGGCGCGGCCATCGAGAAGATGGAGTACTCTGGGCAAACGGTCACGCACAAGCGGCAGTTGATGCACTGGGCGTTCGTCACGACGGGGTAGTGATACCCCTTCGCGTTGAAGCCCTTCGAGCGCACGAGCACGCTCTTCGGGCAGAACTCGATGCAGAGCTCACATCCCTTGCATTGATTCTTGTTGATGAATACCACCCCTCGGACGGCGGCGGGATGACGCAAGACAGGCGCCCGTTCAATTCTGGCCGACCTCGGTTCGCTCACGTCAGTCCCCCTGGCCAAGGTCCGTGTACATGGTGTCGATGAGCACGGTTTCCTCCGCGGTCTCGTGGGCTCGAAGCCGGCGAGTCAGCGCTCGGGCTTCCGTCAGAATCGCCGCGACGGCTCCGGCAAGGCAGGCGCGGGCGCGCTCGCTCACCCCGTCGACTTCGGCGAGGAGCGCTCCGTGCTCCTTCTCGAGCCGATCCAGCGTGGCGAGCTGCCGCGACGACATTTCGCGGATGGAGTCAAAGAAGCCGTCTGGCGCCTCCTCGCTCATGAAGTGCAGCTCGAGGACCGCGCGCAAATCCTTCAGCAGACCCAGAAGCTCCACGAGGCCGCTGCTGTTCTCGATCTGCTGCAGGAACTCGCGAATCGTCCGGTGCTCCGCTAGGATCCGCTCCTCGGCGCCGACTGCTCGGGGCTTAGCAACTGCTTTAGTCATGGGTCACCTCCCGCAGCTACACGGTCCCAGGTTTCGCCGATCCGCCGCCGCTGAGCTGAGAGGCGGCGAGACCACCGCATCGGTGTGACGTCATCATGATTGTCCAGACTGTTGGTGAAAACGTACGAGCGGATCGTTCCAGTTTGCTAGTGCGCATATCGCTGGCGGCGGCTGCGAGGTACATCCCACACACCAGATAGAGCAACGAGCGTGCCCGGCCGGTCAGGGAAAAACCCGCGTTCCTAGCGCCCCCGGGGCTTCTCTGCTGGAGCCAAAGGATACATTTCTCAGTGTGCAGACTGGCTCCGGAGGCTACACCGACAAGGTATTGCCCCCAAAGTTG
>Ga0315278_10004045_pt1 | contig 13194 bp, 12 predicted proteins | sample YL17G06_0_MG_FD_203880 | JGI IMG/M metagenome (GOLD analysis project Ga0315278, IMG submission 203880) | Sediment microbial communities from Yellowstone Lake, YNP, Wyoming, USA - YL17G06_0 | ecosystem: Environmental > Aquatic > Freshwater > Lake > Sediment | place: USA: Wyoming | collected...
TTCTTCCCTGCTATGTCAGGGTAACCCAGAACAATTATAATTACAGGAATATTTCTCTGGAAATCAAAATCTGGGGGATAATAGACATCCATTTTCAAAGGTGAACCTGCAATATCTTGATATGGGATATCTTTTTTAATAATTACATCATCCATTCTTGGCAAATCATAAACCACAGCACCACGTTCCCTTTGTTTGGTATTGGTATTTTGTTGTGCTATTGTTTTAAGATTGCAGGGCATAAGAAATACTACTGTGCAAGTCAGAAGTACTAATCTAAATGATTCCATTGGAAATGGGAATTTGTTTATAAATTGAATTATAATTACTGTAAGTTAATTATATTAGGAAAGTTACGCCAATAATGAACCCAAGTCAAGTAAATCTGACAAATTTTAGTGTTTGCAGTTGAAAGTAAAATGGATGTAGATTATTGGCATGTTTTTCTTGGCATTTTAAAAGGTATTACTCTGACCAGCAATATGCTGCTGCCGAAGAATATGCCAGAAAAATAAGTTGGGATTATGGAATTTTAAAAATTCGATTCCCCCTTGGGAGTGGAGAAAGAGATAATAAACCTTCTTTATACGTTACTTATTTCAGTTTTACTAATCACATAACCATTCTTTATGTTGATTATAAGTCTCTTCCCATTTACTGATTCATATTCCCTATCAATCCAAGTATCCAGTTGCCCTAAGGGTATTCTTATTTCGCCTGAGAACCAATCAGCAAATACTTTCTTCTTGTTTGGGAATAGATAGTCTAAATCTATTTCTTTCTGGTTTTCTTCTGGGGTTTTAATCCACCCGTTTAGACCAGTTAAATACAATTTATTGTCCTTTATTTTCCAGTTACCAAAATAACCTCTCCAACATGAAGTCCATGAGGAAATAAATGAAGGTGCATTTTCTAACTTTCCCAAATATTGTTCCATTGGTTCAGATGCCATGTAATGTCTCTTCCCATCAATATAAATGACTTCCATCATTTGTGCAGTCATAACTTTCTAATGATTAAAGAGTAAATCAATCCCACATCATAATCTCACCATCAGCATCCTTTTCCATTTTTCCATCACATTTGGGACATGGTCGTTTTGATTTATTCCATTTGATGAGGTTCTGTCCGTTGTGTCTCTGCCCAATCTGTCAATTCGAAGCACAACAACCTCAGATATTCTACCTTTTTGTATGTCTTCCAATAATCTCTTCCCACTTGGTCTCCCATTAAATGAAATCCTGCCACTGATACCTTCATCCCTGTACACCTTCCAATTTTCTTCAATTTTATCGACTTGTGTGCCTATGTTCTGAAGATAATGACTTGTTCTCATATAGTATGCCGTAATTCCCATAAGTGTATCTATTTAAGGTTCATAAAATAATAACGTGTAATTTCAGAAATTAAAATTTTAATCTATTTAATACGTGATTATTATATATTTCATTTTGCTCTCAATTAGAGTAGACTCTAGTTATGATACATTGCCGAATCTTTACCTTCCTTGACCTGTGATGTTAAATGAAAGAGCTAAATGCAAATAATCATGGTACATCTCTATCAAAATTACTTGGGGGTTCATGGTATTACATTATTATTTCATAATTTTTCTAATTTCTTATGATGCAGATCCTGGCATGGGTACAACGTTTGGATTTATTAATTGATATATTTTTGTACTACTTTTTGTACTACTAATGAAAATGGCCTCCGGGGTGAGAAGATTATAAATTCCTGATATTAAAGGAAGAATCTTTCTTCATATGTTCTTTGGTAAGATTGGCAATAAAAGCAGCAAAAATACTAACATCTTGATCTACACTTGCCTTTTCAAGGGCAGCCATGTAATTCTCTCTTTCATCTACAGGAATTACTGTCCATGGATAACCTCCGGATGCAAGCATTGTATTCATTAAAAACCTTGCAATCCTGCCATTTCCGTCCGAGTATGGATGAATATATACAAAAAAGAAATGTCCGAGCACAGCCCTTACAGAAGATTCCGTTTCTGCCTCAAGTAATTCAAACAGCATAGGCATTGCATCACGGACTGAATCTGGATCAGGAGGAACATGCCGTGACTGACTTATAAAAACATCATTATTTCTATACCCTGCAAGATCAGAAGGTTTTAGAATCCCTGCCGTAACGCTTGGTGCAAACAATTCCCGAAACCAGGAACCATGGTCACTATAGATTATTGCTCCTGGGTTTTGGCCGGTAAGAATCTTCCGGATACTTTCTTTTACTTTCTGAAAAGCTTGCCAGTATCCTCTTGCTGCGAGGGCATTTTTATGTTCAATATCTTCTTTTGAACCTAATGGATCCCAATTCCCACTTCTTACTTTTTCTATCAGTTCAGCTGAAACTTTGTATCCTTCGATTGATAATGAATGATATGCATCAATCTTATAGATATCCTCAACTTTTTTTAAATATTCTGAAATATCCTTTGCTGAACCTGGAGCTTCAGGGAAGTTCTCAATTACAATTTTCCTCATCTGTTGCCACATAAGTTTCATTCGGAGTGCAACCGGAGATTTATCTCTTTCGGACAATACTATCGGAATTTCATCATCAAATGGATCCTTTTCACGTACATCATATCCAGCTGACTTCATAGTATTGATTATATCGTCTGCAATTTTTGATCTTTTAATATTTCTGAAAGCTCCGGCCAGTCTTCCGGCAATTAAAGAATGTCCACCATCAAGAAGCGGATTTAGGATTTCTGATGAATCTTTAATCAATAATAAAGCAGCCCGGATATCACTTGGAGATTGTTCATAGAAGCTCTCTGAGCATGAGATTAATGCCATTGTCAATGAATAAATATTGACACCATTTTTTACATATATATCATTCTTCTTAGGTATGTTTAATGTTATTTCCAAAATTGAAGTTCCATGAAGCAGATTTGTCAGATTATTATGTGCTTTTGGAGACCTTACCAGGAGCTGTTTTGGGACTGTCCAATTTCCTGAATGTATTGATATAGATTGTTCTGGGGACAGACACCATCTGCCAGAAAATCTTTTATTCAGATAATCCGAACAGAACTTCCAGAAATTAGTATACCAGGAAGTTGTATCCCCAGGTTTAGTGCCTGGACGACAGGGAATATACCAACCTTTAATAACTTCCTGAATGAATCCATTCTCAAGCAGTCTTTCACGATGTGTCCTGGAAAGACTGCTGGCCTGAATTGCAGTAATCCCATCTTCACTCTGAATCTTTCTTAATTCTTCAAGTGATTCTGCTAGTTTTTCTGCTGGTGTTGGCATTTTTAATTCTCCTTTTATTAGTAGTATTCCTTGAGATCCTAATCTATATCTAGTTTATTGTGTTGCGCAATATCTAGTTTATTGTGCCGTATGATATGTAGTTTATTGTGTTGTGTCGTATCTAGTTTATTTTGCTGCAAATTTAAGAAAATATTATATTCCAACCAGATAAAAGAAACATATAAATCGTTGTTCCCCCGGGAAAGAATCAGGTAAGAATTTACGAAACAGGTAATTAGTTGATAGATTTTTATACTACTAATGAAAATGGTCTCGTGAAAATTTGATTTAATCGGTCTGGATGAGTATCAATTTTTCTTTCTGACTCTGATTTTTTTTAATTTCCGAAGTTTCTGATCCAGATTCTTATTCAACAATTCATCATTAGCAAAATTCGAATACTTCTGCAAGGTTTTGAGGTTTCGGTGGCCGCTCATCTGCATTATCTGGGCATCGGTGTATCCATCGAGGAATGCATTGGTTATCATGCTTCTTCGGCAACTATGACGTGTTATCACATCATTCTTCAGTCTATCTTCCTTCACATCATTAATAATATACCTTCTTCTTACTGTGAGAGGTTCGGTAAATAAGCCATGTTGCTTGAATAGGTTGCGTATAGTCCGGTTGTAAAGTGAGTTTGCTTTAAGGGCAAAATGAAAATCATAATGTTCTATTATCTGAATCAGCAATGGATTGACAATAGGGATCAGACTTTCAGTAGCAAATCTTTCTGTGTGTTTGTGTAATTCTACTTTTAAGATGTAGCCAACAACTCAATTTCATATTCATCAAGAATTTTTAAAAAATCCTGCTGTTCTTCTGTAATATTTATAGATTTATAAGTTCTTGGCATTACTCTTTATATTATGATTTGGGGTATTAATTACCCCATACTGTCAATTAAAAAGTAAACACAAGATACATCTTATCTTAAACAAATACTTAGAAATCCAACTTATTATTTCGCCAACAGTAAAGACAATCTGTGAAAACTCAATTGTTGAGTAAAAATTCCAGATAAATATCACTAAATGATAATATCCTGAAATATATACCGTTTTTCGGTCCTTTTCGCAAGAAATCTATTCTAAAATTTCTATTTCTCTTACCAGTTTGTGACCTGCCCACTTTGCTTGTTTAATCAAGTACTAATGCCGTATTTCCAATAATAGTAATACAACATGTCCAATTTAGTGCCGGATTTGCTTTTTGCTCAAAAAAGTTATTTAAATACAAAAAGAGTCTTGTTGATTATATCGATGACTACTATAACAGGCGTAAAAAATTGAAGCACCCTTACGGTACAATTAAAAGTCCGGAGAAAATTAATGCAGAATTTATTGCCGCACTCTTCACTCCAATTATACAGCGACTTGGATATATTCTTGACAGACTGGTTGACCATATCGATCTTGCTCAGAAACTATATGAGGTGTCGAACCAGAATAACCGGAAATTCTTCTTACAACCATTTAAAACAGGTGGAAATAGAAAAAGATTTGATACTGATGAAAGATGGGAAATCATCATCAACACTACAATAGAGTTTGAGGAATGATTCCAATTAAGAATTTGATTAGGGGAGTAAAAAGAATAAATAGTTTATTTTATAAAAATCTTTCGAATACCTTTGCCATAAGTTCCTGCTCTGATTTAGGAAGTTGATACCTATTGGCAACACTCCGCCAATTTTTTACAGATTTTTTAATGTTCTCAATTATTTTCAATCCTCTCTCATTAGTTAAACGAAAATAGTCAGCAACTTCCAAAGGGATGTCTAAATCCAAAGAGTTATCATCAAGGGAGATATTGAGTGATAATCCAGATCCATCTTCATTTGGATTAATATCAAACGCTGAGGAAAGTATCCATCCTTTTTCTGTTAGTATAAAACCATGGTTCCGTAGATGATCATCTGTGTTGGAAACAAACATATTGAAAACTATCCTTTGCCATAATTCTGTCAAATCGCTTTCGATATTTGCACCATTTTTTGTTAAAAAATCGACTATTTCAAGATAGCTGACACCATCTTGGAAATTGTTTCCATCAATATAACCTAACATGGTCATAGCTGAAGCATAATGGATTCGTTCACCTGTGTTCGTCCTGTCAAATCTTTTTGTCAGGAATGTATAATATTTGCTTGAAAAATTTTGGATTTTTGAGACAGCAACATTTAAACCTGCATCCCTTGCAAGTTCATTTGTAACCATTTCCCACCCACCAATATCTTTAATGTCAGACTTACTTGGAAATTTCGCTATCCATAGATTTTTTTTATCGTCAATTACACTTGCTTTTGGTCTTGCTCCTCCAAGAGATGAACCCGGATTGACTAACATTGTCAACCATTTCAAGTACTCAGGATCCTCAATTGCTTCATCATCCTCGAGTCTGAGACTGATTCGTTCCAGTTCTTTTATTGAAGTCCAGGGAAGAGAGGCAAGTGTTTCATTGTCATTAAGAAATGGGCCATCTGGATTTTCCTTAAACCGTATTGCGCCCATACGGTGACCATCAAAAACACCAAGCAAATAATCAGATTCTCTCAATGTATTTTCAGGTCGCCTCTCTGATCTTGCCAATGCTGCTTCACGCCTCTTCATCAGGATGCGTCCCCAACGATCAGGAGAAGAATCCAGAAAAACTCCAAAGTTTTGCTTCTCTTCCTTTGCGTATTGTGATCCGGAATAAAACTGCAATTCCGGATCGAGTATCTGAGAATAGCGTGATTTAAGCCAACTATCTGAGTAACTAAAAGAAAATATTTCTTTTCCTCTGGTATATTCCGCTTTTAGCACACCCATCAATACTGGTTCTTTCATACCGCTCCAGTGAGCATAGACATAAATATCTTTATTATTACTTCTTGTTTCCATCTCTATTCTCTAATAATCTCACTTTTGGAGCTTGTCCCTTGATAATTATTTTTGAAACCTGCAGGTTACTCCGTAATTTATCATTTTTAGAAATCTTTGGTGCTCGTTCCCTGACTATTAATTTAGCATCCTGTAATCTTCTGCCTAATGTATCATCTTTAGCAACCTCCAGGATATCATTCTCAAGTCCAAGGACTGAAAGCACCTTAACATATGCCCCAATTGTTACATTAGGATTTCCTTTTTCTATGGAAACTAATGTTGGTCTACTGATATTTGCCCTCTCAGCTACCTGTTGGGTGCTATATTTCCTTCTCAATCTTGCAAGCTTGATATTTTCCCCAAGAATTGAAATAGTTTTTTGTGCTTTGGGTAATAATATAGTATTTCTCGCTTTCATAATGTAAGATATATTTTACAAATATACATCTTTTTGTAAAATGTATTTAACATTATAGAATTTTATTTAATATTACACAAAATTCCTAAGAATGACCAAAATTTTTCAAAACCCCTTCATTTGCTTAATTTTCCGGACAGTATTTATTGAATGTCCAGTGATTCCCGCAATCCGTCTAACAGAAAGTTCACTTTTGTCAATTAGATCAGCAATGTTCATGTATTAACTTAATAATTTTTCAGGAGATGCCCTTGCCCCTTTCCTGCGTCCAGAATAAACGTGTTTCATCTGTGCAAGTTTTATTCCCGCACCCTGCCTAACTTTCCGCTGATTGTTCTCCATTTCGGCACCAATTGAGAGCATCTGGAGTAACATTTTTCCAATTGGATTCTCTTTCCCATTCTCTAAAGTGAGCATATTAAATTGTTGAATATATAGTGTAATTCCCTTTTCATGAAGTAATTCAACAAAATTCAGAACATTAACCACCCGCCTGGATACTCGTGAGATTTCTGACACCATAACAACATTTACTGGCGTTTTTTCAATATAATCCATCATGGATTTTTGGTGAGCAACGCTAGCAAGACAGGCCGACAGGCCTTGAAGATAGAAGGCCAAAGGGTCGCAAGACTCTTACTACTTCAACCAACATAAAAACTCATATTCCCCGCTTTCGATCTCAGCGAATGAGTCTTTGCTTTTAATGCTTTTTCCATTCAGTTTGTAACCGGTCATATCTTCCGGGAGAGTAACTCTGGCTGTGCAGCCAACCGGGATTTTTATTTTCATCCTGAATAAACCATGTTCCATTTTCCAGTTAACAAACACAGTTCCATAAGGAGTTTCTTTGGTAGTGGTGGCCCAGGTGATCCCTTCCGGGATCTGGGGATCTATCAACAGGTGCTGATACCCTGGGAAACTCTCATCTGCCACTATTCCTCCTACAGCCTGGTAAAACCAGGAACCAATACCATTATAGCAATTATGTATTCTGCTTCTGGCCCCGTTCCAGTGTTCCCACGTTGTAGTGGCTCCATTATCGATCATATAAAGGTAGCCGGGATAGTCCCTCTTTTTAAGCATTGAATACATAAGTTCAGCTTTATGATTCTTAATGACCCACTCGGTAAAAACAGGAATACCAACAAGCCCGCAGGCAAAATGTCCGGAATGGGTGTTCCTTATTTCATTGTAAAGGTTCGCCTTTACCGCGCTGGAAAGAGAATCGGGAACAACACCTGCCAGCAGAGGATAAGCCAGGTCAATCTGCGATCCGCTGCCATATGTTTTTGAGGAAGTATTAAATAATGCATTATGAACAAGCTCCCTGACCTGTTTATTCTTTTCTGCATATTTTTCAATATCATCAGTTTTTCCAAGCACACCTGCTATCTTCTGCATTGTTTCATAGCAAACGGCAATAAAACAATTATTGACAAGAGTGACAGAGGCTTCATTTTTCTGATCTGTACCTTCCGGAACTGCCCAGTCACCCAGAAACCATCCTCTGTAATCTGTATCAGGCCATGGCTTAAGCAATCCGGAAGGAGAATATTTTTCAACATAACCGAGCCATTTCTGCATTGCAGGATAAAATTTCTCAAGCACCCTGGTATCTCCATAGTTCTGATAAGTTTTCCACGATGCAGTGATTATAAATCCGCACCAGTAAGGCCCGCCTCCTGCGGGATAAGGATTCGGAGCTGTGTGAGGCATCCCTCCGTCATCGCGGATACAATCTGCCCACGCCTGGAGCCAGTTGGAATAAAGCGGATCCAGATCAAACATTAATTGTGCAGTTGCAGTGGAAGCATTTCCGTCACCTCCGTAACCGAGCCGTTCAATCTGAGGACAATCGACAAGATAGCCTCCGAGACTGAGACACCTGAGGGTATATAAGATCATATCATGAATTTTATTAAGATCTGTATCGGAACATTCGAACGATGAAGCCGGCCGGTAATCGGTGTGTATCAGCGAGGCTGTAACATTATCTTTTAGCGGAGGAACAGTGAGGTTTGTGATCTTAATGTACCTGAATCCATGATAATTGAATCTGTTCCGGAATATCTCATTTTTCCCTCCTGATGAAATATATGTGTCTTCCTGCCCCTGGTTCACTATATTTCCATCTTTATCCAGATGATCGCTGAATTCCATAATTACCTCCTGTCCCTTTTGTAATGCAGGGAAACCAATTTCAATCCATCCGGTAAGTGTGTTGCCCATATCAATTAGCCAGGTGTTTTCTCCAAGTGAATACAGTGTATCAGCTTTTATTATATCCATTATCTTATTCGATTCCGTTGTCTGGGGGGTAACTTCATAACCCGGATCCTCTGCTTTAGAGACAGGAGTCCATGAGGTTTTGTCAAGAGTCGGTCCCGACATATCTGGCAGGAGCAGGGAACCATCAACACGTTCGCCGCCAAATTGGTGGGATCTCCAGGTGCCGGTATCTGAATAACCGCTGTTTCTCCCTATCCATAAAGAGTCGGTGGCGATGATTGTGTTCCAGTTACCCTCTTTAAACTGTTCAATTTGTGCTTTAACCATCGGTCCGTCATTTTTAACCCCTGGTAAACCGGTACTATACCAGCCCTTTCCAATCCATATAACAATGTCGTTCCTTCCCTCTCTGATCAGAGATGAGAGGTCATAGGTTATTGAGTGAGACCGTTTGTCAAATTGCGAAACAGCCGGAGTAAGTACTTTGTCACCAACCTTTTCGCCGTTCAGAAAGATCTCATGGTAACCCAGCGAATTAACGTACATAAAGACTTTTTCCTCTTTATCTGTTATGTTAAATGTTTTTCTCAGTTGCGGACTGATCTTCCCGGATGACGCTGAAGGAAAACCAATATAATCAGCTCTCCAGTCAGACTTACCCAGTAACCCAACTGAGAAGAGCGCAGATTCACTCCATCCGGTAACTCCATCAGTCTCATCCCAGATTCTTACCTTCCAGTAACAGACTGACCGTGAGTTCAATTCTTTCCCGGCATAAGGAACCAGGATACCGGATGAAGAAAGGATCTTGTCTGAATTCCAGAGGTCCGCATTCATCTCATCCAATAAGCTGCTGTCACTGGCGACAATTATCTGACAGGCTTTTTGTGATGTTCCGTTTTTTCCTGTTCTGATCTTCCAGCTTAACCGTGGAGTTATGGTGCCAATTCCCAGCGGATCAGTCAGATTCTCGCAACGGAGGTCGTAAACAGAGACACCCTGCTTATGGTCTGAACAACCTGTAATAAACAGGATAATAATTACCTGGGTGATGATAAATGATTTTTGCATGTCAGTATGATTTGTATGGTTATTCAAAGGTTGTTAATTTATTTCAATTTAGTGAAGGCTATTAAGGAAAAGAGAGGTCTTGCTCTCCGCCAACTGGCGAATCGCTTGTCTTTCTGTTCATTTTTTTCTGGCCCGGAAGTATTTCTTCATTTGGCTTTGCCAAACTCTCCGGATTTTCATCGTTATTCTGAGAATTTATTAACTTACACTAAAATCGGATAATGTGAAACAGGTAAATCTGAAAAAATGAAAGCAATAGTTTATACAAAGTTTGGACCACCTGATGTTCTTCAACTTAAAGAGGTGGAAAAACCCGTTCCCGGGGACAATGAAATATTAATAAAAGTTCATGCTGCATCAGCAAATGCTTATGACTGGCGACACCTGCGAGCTGACCCGTTCCTTATCAGACTGATGGGTGCGGGGCTTATAAAACCAAAACACAACATACTTGGAGCTGACATAGCTGGGAAGGTTGAATCGGTTGGCAAAAATGTAACGCAGTTTCACCCTGGTGATGAAGTTTTCGGAGAAGGCAGCTACGGAGGATTCGCCGAGTTTGTATGTGTTGATGAAAACAGGTTTGTGCTGAAACCGGCTGATCTGACTTTTGAAGCAGCAGCGGCTATACCAATGGCAGCGCTCACGGCTTTGCAGGCTCTTCGCGATAAAGGAAAGATTCAGACAGGGCAGAAAGTTTTAATCAACGGAGCCTCCGGCGGTGTAGGTTCTTTTGCAGTACAGATTGCCAAATCATTCGAAGCCGAGGTAACTGGCGTTTGCAGCACATCAAAAATGGACTTTGTGAGCTCAATTGGTGCAGACCATGTCATTGACTACTCTAAGGAAGATATTACCAGAAACTGGCAGCAATATGACCTGATCTTCGATATTGCAGCATACCGCTCGATTTCAGAGTATAAACGTATTTTGAGCTTCGGTGGAATATATGTCCTTGCCGGAGGTTCTATGACCCGGATATTACAACTCATGTTCATATCAATGACCGGAGTTAAGAATATGGGAATCATGGTTGCAAATATGAACCAGAATGATCTGCTGTTCATTTTGGAGCTGATTAAGGCAGGAAAAGTAAAGTCAATAATAGATAAATGTTACCCGTTAAGCGAAACTGCTGAAGCCCTGCGGTATCTTGAAGAAGGACACGCGCGGGGAAAAGTTGTAATAACGGTCCCGTAACGATCAATACTAAACACTCAACACGACCTGCAAGACTTCAAGATAACCTTACCCAGCCATAGGGCGAGCAAGAGTTTGCATCAACTGTCGTTCGTCGTGCGTCGACTACCCAGTACCCAGCAACATGCTGTTAAATGATTAACAATCCCCTTTGTTTACCCAAATTTCTTAAGTAAATTTGGTCTGCGACGCTTGCTGCGTATAACATAAACAGATTTTAGGAACTTCTTAATTGTATATCACAAATTGTGATTACCATTAATCGAATGTAAGTGCTATGAAACATGAGATTATTGAAGCAGATTACAATTCCCTGATTTATGAAATAAGAAGTAATAAAGTGATGCTGGACTCAGATCTTGCAAATCTTTACGGAGTTGAAACAAAAAGATTAAAAGAAAGTGTCCGTAGATATATCGACAGGTTTCCTGATGACTTCATGTTTGTGCTTACAAATGAAGAGGTTAGTATCTTGAGGTCGCAAATTGCGTCCTCAAGTTGGGGCGGATCGCGTTATGGCAATATGGTTTTTACAGAGCAGGGTGTCGCAATGTTATCAAGTGTACTGAACAGTAAAAGGGCAATCCCTGAACGACCGTATTGTGGATGATTTGGTATTATGAACTTATTTTTGGGCTCCACCAAGAGGCTATGCTATATATGTGCCAGTAGTGTAACAATCTATTTATATTGGTGAGTGGCACACTCATTCCGAAAAAATCATTGATCTTGAGGGTTTACGATTTAAAGAAGTGGTGCCACCAGCCTGGTTGCCGCCAGGAATTGAATTACTATTCTAAGACCTATCAATCGCGAACATATTAGATGCCATTGCGAAAACCTGCTCCTTTAAATAGCACGAAATTTCCTTCATATATAAAGCTAGTTTTCTTAGATTTGTATTCAGTTCTTAATCTTATCTAAACTTATCCGTTAATGGCTTCAATTAAAACAAGATCCAAACTTTCGCGGCGCGAATTTATGAGACTTTCAGCAGCAGTTGCAGCTGGTGTTTCAATGATACCTGCCCTTTCCTGCACTTCAACCACCATTCCTTCTCCTATGAAACGGCGTTTCGGACGTATCAATTTCGATGTTACTTCAATAGGGCTTGGCGGACAAAGTTCACTGATGTGGACCCCGGATGGTATCGAACCTGTTGACATCATATTAAAAGCTTTTGACCTGGGAATTAATTACTATGATACCTCGAATGCATATGGCCCAAGTCAGAAAAATTATGGAAAAGCCTTCCGGAAACTTAATCTGGTTCCGGGACAGAAAGGTTATAACCAGAAACTCAGGGATTCCATTTTCCTGACAACCAAGACAATGGTTCGCTGGGCAAAAGGCGATTATCCGAAACTTGATAACGTTCGGAACAGCACAGACGGTGATCATGGGGGGGGAGCAGTGGCTGACCTGAAACGCTCCCTTTCACAAATGTTTGGAAACGATGACGGAAGCTATCCGGAAGGAGCTTATGTAAACATGATACTCATACATAATATTACTAATTTCGAAGAGGTTGATGTGGCATATAAAGGTCTTGAAACACCCCTTGATATAAATGAAAATTTTGGCGCCCTTGTGGCTCTTCTCGACTACAGGGATGGCACCAACATTACCGGACTGAATCCTAAAAATGAAAAGCTGGTAAGGCATCTGGGATTTTCAGGACATAACAATGCTCCTGCAATGATGGACATGATTCAGCGCGACAAATGGGATCTTCTGGATGGGATGCTGGTTTCGATCAACGTGAATGACCGGCGCTACCTTAATATGCAATACAATGTAATCCCTGTTGCACAAACCAGGAACATGGGTGTGATAGCCATGAAGGTGTTTGCCGATGGAGCAATGTATACCAAAGAACCCGGATGGTCAAACAAACCTGAACATGTGGTTAGAATAGTAGGAACTGAATCGGTTCCAAGTAAACCCCTGATCGAATATGTACTTACTACTCCGGGCATACATACACTTATAATAGGTATAGGCCAGGTAAATGATAATCAACTCAAATGTCAGCTTGTCCAGAACTATTATGCAGCACAGATTAAACCCGATGCACTTAGTGAAAATGAAAGACGCGAACTTGAAAAGATAGGTGAGC
>Ga0315278_10004046_pt1 | contig 13193 bp, 10 predicted proteins | sample YL17G06_0_MG_FD_203880 | JGI IMG/M metagenome (GOLD analysis project Ga0315278, IMG submission 203880) | Sediment microbial communities from Yellowstone Lake, YNP, Wyoming, USA - YL17G06_0 | ecosystem: Environmental > Aquatic > Freshwater > Lake > Sediment | place: USA: Wyoming | collected...
GTTTCGGGGTCGTTTCGGGGTCGTTTTGGGGTCGGTTTAGGGTCGGTTTTTACAGACCCCAAAAACGCAACTCGAGGATACACAACCACTTGCCTCGCCACCCCCACGAAAAATCAGTTTTTCACCGCCAGCATATCGTACTCTTGCCCTCACGCGACCACCTGCCACACCAATCCCCTTCGCTCCACTACCCCCCCGTCACTTCCGCTCGTCCGCGCGGGAGTCGCCCGGACGCGCCAGCACAGCGCCTTGGCCCCGCGTGGAGCCTAAGTCGACCAACTTTGCGCTGCCAACGGGTTGCCCGTAAATGCCTTCGGCCTGGTGCCCGTGCGGCTCGACTATGTCGGGCCATCGGTGGTTGGCGGGAGCGCGTTGGGTGGGATCACAAGCACGCTGGCTGTCGTCTCGGCATGGGTGGCTCTCGCTTCGAGCCCGTGTTTCGTGGTGGTATTTATCGTCCAATTCGTACCGCCCGACCTCGTTCTGGGAATAGCTCCGGGCCATCCGCGGCTGGTCTTGTCGCTTGGGTCCACAATCCCGTGCCTTGTCGCGTTGGCTCTGAGTTCGTTGGCCGCGATCAGGATACGGAGGTCGCGAGGGCGTCTGCGTGGGATGGGGTGGGATCTGGGGGGGATCTATGTGAGCTTGTTGTGGATGGTGGCCGGATTGTGCGGATTGGGGCTGTTCATGATCCCACCTTGACCTCTCTGGCGGCGAGGATGGCGGCGCCGAGAGCGCCGGTGAGTTGGGGGTGGGGGGGGAGGGTGACGGGGTGGGCGATGGCCTGTTCCATGGCTTGGCGCATGCCGGGGACGAGGGCGACGCCGCCGGTGAAGATGATGGGGTCGATCAGTTCGCGGCCGGCCATGGCGGCGACGCGTTGTGCGATGGCGAGCTGAACGCCGGCGACGATATCTTCGCAGGGTGTTCCGGAGGCAAGGAGGCCGATGATTTCGGACTCGGCGAAGACGACGCAGGTGCTGCTGATGGAGGCGGGGTGTGCGCTGCGTGCGGCGAGGTCGCCCAGCGCGCTGAGAGAGGTGTTCAAGCGAGTGGCGAGGACTTCGAGGAAGCGGCCTGTGCCGGCGGCGCAGCGGTCGTTCATGGCGAAATCGCGGACGAAGCCGTTGGTGTCGAGGCGGAGGAGTTTGCTGTCCTGGCCGCCGACTTCGATGATGGTCATGGCGTGGGGCATGAGGCGGCGGACGCCGACGGCGTGGCAGGTGATCTCGGTCACGGTGGTGTCGGCGAAGCGGATGCCGTTGCGGGTGTAGCCGGTGGCGACGATGTGTGCGACGGCCTGGCGGGGCAGATCGAGGCGTTGCAGGAGATCGTCGAAGAGCTGGGCGGCCAGCGCGTTGTGGTCGATTCCCTGGTCGCACGCGCCGGAGGCGAGGATCTGCTGGGTGTCGGCGTCGAGCAGGACAATCTTGATCGCCCGCGAGCCGCCATCGATTCCGGCACAGATCATCGAGCCCTCCGCTGAGAAACGGATTCCACGAGCGCCTGGATGCGGGTCCGGAGAGCGGGTTCGAGGGCGTCGCACAACGGCGGCACTTCGAGTTCGAGGACCGGCAATCCGAGCCGCTTCTGGATCATCTCACGGAAGAGGCCGCCTTCCAAGGCGCAGTGGCTGGCACCGGGGATGCGGGAGATGAGGACGGCCTCAGCGCCGAGTTGGCTGGCGTCGTGGCAGATGCGTTCGGCGCGATCGGAGGCGCTGCCCACCATGGGGTCGGCCAGGGCCATCATGGCCAGGGCATCCATGGGGGGCACATTTTCGGGGATCTCGTCGATGGCGTGGCAGAAGAGGAACTCGGTGCCGCAGAGGCGGCCGCCGCAATCTTCGAGCAGGTTCATGGCACGGAGGTCGGCGACGGGGTTCACCCAGAAAATCCGGGCGGCGTCGGGGGAGAAGAGGCCCTGGTTGCTGCTGATGCGGCGTGAGACTTCGTGGAGGAGGTCCTGATAGACGGCGAGGGTTTCTTCGCGGTCGGAACAGTAGTGAATGGCGAGCATTTCGGCGATGAGCAGTTCGAGCGCCGGCAGGGGACAGCGTGGAGCGGTGAAGACCAGGCGACGAAGCTGTCTGAGCATTCGTCGGGCGCGATTGGCGGCTTTGATGCCTTCGGAGAGCATGGCATCGTCCAGCGGATGCCCGCACACAGAGGCGAGGGCGTCGCGGATACGCATAAGCTCGGCTTTGACGAACGCGACCTGCGAGAGGGGCGCATGGAAGAGGCCGGGGAGGTGGATGGCGGGCTCATCGGGATCGGGGCGGCGGCGGGCGGGGATTTCCCACCAGAGGATGGGCCAGCCGAGACTGCTGAGGCGTTGTGCGATGGCGGAGAAGTCATCGCAGGTGGCGCCGACGCTGCAGATGAGGAGATCGGGGGGCGGGAAGTGCTGGCCGGTGATGAAGGCGCCGAGCATGGCGCGTACGGGGCAAAAGGATTCGTCGATGCCGTGCGTATCGGCGATGCTCAGGTCGCGGGTGCTTTTCACCATGATGCAGGGCACCCACCACGCGCCGTCGGGATAGAAGGCGATGGTGTTGGGCAGCGAATAGGCCATGACGGGCACGGTGCCGAGGTCCTTCATGGTGCCGATGATGTTCTTGCCCTGGTCGCGGGCGGCGAAGAGGCGGGATTCCTCGGTGAGCAGGAGATTCCAGAGGCGGAGTGCGGCTGGGGAGTTGTCGAAGCGCAGCTTGAGGAGGCGGTAGTCGCCGTCGGCGACGTGGCGCTGGAGAGGGCCGCCGTAGGGTGGCTGGCGAAGGCCGGCCGCGCACAGGTCATGGTAGCGCTGGCGCCACTGGTGGAGGGTGATCTGTGCGGGGGGTTGGTTCATTGGAGGATGCCCACGAGGGATTCGATGCGGTTGCGTGTGCGAGCGAGGTCGTGGTCCTGGCCGCCGAGGTCGATCTCTACGACGGGGACTTTGAGGTTTTCCTTGAGGCGGGGTAACTGGGCGTGCCACTGATCGCACCAGAGGTAGCGCACGAGGATGATGCCCTGGATACGGCAGGTGACGAGTTGTTGGCGAAGGTATTGGTGCAGCAGAGTATCGGGGCGGCGGAAGGCGTCGGGGATGGTGAGGAAATATGCGCGGGCGAGCTCGGCCAGAGGGTCAATGCTCAGCATGTGGTCGTTGAAGGGGGCTGGGAGAGAACGCTGGCCGGTATCGGTGGCGTCGAGGGCGACGCAGCCGCCGGCTTGCGTGATGCAATCGAAGAGCCAGAGGTCCTGTTGTCGCAGGTGGGGGCCGACGAGGGCGAGGCGTACGGCGTTATGGGGGGATGCGCTGCTGCGGACGATTCGACGGTCGGCATCGTGGTGGCGCATGACGGCGGCCAGATGCTGCGGCGTCGGTGAGACACCGCCGAGGCGCACCAGGAAGCGGGCGAGGCGGCGGAGTTCGTCGGTATAGAGTTGGAGGGGCGCGGGGATCTGCCAGGTGGCGGGGACGTTCATCAGGAAAAGGCGGGAGGGGTCGGTGGTGATCTGCTCGGCGATGCGGCGCATCTGGTCGCAGGTGGTGGTGATGACGACGGCATCGGCGACGGATGCGGAGCGGGCGAAGGCGGCGGCGAAGGGGCAGAGGCCGGCGGGGGGGGCGAGCTCGGGGGGGCTGTCAGGGACAAGGCGCGTCGGGCGCAAGCCGTGGGCGGCGATCCACTCTGGGGGGACGAATGGTGATATGTAGGCGACGGCCAGGGTCATCAGCGTCTCGCGTATCCGATCAGTCTTTCCTGGCTACGAAGAGGCCCTGGACGATCTTGTTCTCATGGGCCAGTTGCTGGGCGAAGATCATCTCGGTGCTGAGGGCCTGCATCATGTTGTCGTCGAAGCCGATGATGCGGAGCGCGTCGTAGGTGAACTGCATATTCAGCATTTGGAGGTAGAGGTCGATGCAGGGGGCGAAGCGGCCGGTGTCTTGGGTGACGAGGACCTTGCAGCCGAACTGTTTGAGCAGGGCGGAGTAGCCGGAGATGTCCTGGATGTTGGGGAACTTCATGAACTTGAGAAATCGGTGGGCCTCGGCGTCGGAGAGCGGTGTTGGGCCTTCGATCCAGTCGGTGAAGGCAATGGTGCCGCCGCTGGTGGTGATGCGGGCGGCTTCGGCGATGAGCCTGGTTTTGTCGGCGACGTAGCACCAGGCGTCCTCGCCCCAGACGAAGTCGGCGCTGGCGCCGGGCAGGCCGTTGGCGCAGACATCGGCCTTGACGAAGCGGATGCGGTCGGCCATGCCCTGGTCGTGGGAGCGTTGTTTGCCACGTTGGATGACGCGGTCGGTGGCATCGACGCCGGTCATGCGTGCGACATTGCGGAAGCGGACGAGGAATCGCATTCCAGCGCCGTTGCAGCAGCAGAGATCGACGCCGGAGCTGCCGGCGGCGATGTTAGCGCGCTGGGCCAAGTCGTTGGACGATTGGAAGCCGCCGATGTGGATCTGTTCGCCCATGATCAGTTCCCAGAGATCGCCTTCGGGGCCGCCGTAGACGTTCTGGACGTCGCTCAGGCCGATGCCTTGGATGCTCTTCATGGTGTTTCCTCCTGGCTGAGGGGATACTTCACGAAAGCGAACTTCGCTGTCTGGCCGTTTCAAAGAGCGCCTCGACGCGTGTGGCGATGCGGGCGGAATCGGAAGGCGAGTAATCTGTTTCGATGCGCAGGTAGGGGAGACGCAGCTCCTGTTCGACGAGCTGGCGCGTGAGGGAGGACTCGACATCGTAGGTGAGGCAGGCCTGCCAGATGAGCTCGATGACGGCGTGAGGCTTGAACCGCAAGGCCAGATCGCGCAGGGTGCGTAATCGCCGGTCGTTGGCGGTCATGACCGAGCAGGGCAGGTGGTAGTACTTTTCGGCCAGCGCCTGGAGGGGGTCGGGGGACTGCTCAGGGACATCCTCGAGGATGGGTTTGAGGCCGGTGCAGTTTTCCATGCACACGACGACGCCGCCGGCGTTCTCGATGATGTCGAGGACGCGTTCGGCGCCGTGGACGATGGGGACGCCGGTCATGAGGACGCGTGTGTGTGTGGCGAGGCGGGGTTCGCCGCCGGCGGCGCGGTAGATCGCGAGCGTTTTCTCGTACATCGCCAGATCGGCGGGGATGCCGGAGATGCTGCTCTTGTAGTCGAGGAGCTGGCGGCCGGTCATGGGGGGCGGGTCGAGCGCCATGAGGTCGGCAAGCTGGCGGCGCAGGCGGCGTTCGCGGTTCATGACGCCGATGGCAGCGCGGAGCTTGTCGGCGGTGATCCGGGTGTCAAAGCGGCTTTCGAGGGTATCTTTGAACTTGAGGAGCTCTTCGTGCCAATGCTGGAGGCCGGCGGCGCGGTCGCTTTTCTGGGGCAGTTCGAGCACATACATGGGGCGTGTCTGGCCCATAAGCTCGTACATCTTTTTCTTGCCATCGCAGGTGGTCTCGGCGACGATGAGGTCGGCCATTTCGAGGAACGGATTGCCCCTGGTCAGGTGATAGCCGAAGGTGGATTTAATGAGCGGGCAGAGATTGGCGGGGAGGTGCTGTTCGGCTGGGGCGACCATTTTGGCGGAGCCGCCACAGAGGCAGACGGGCACGGCTCCGGCGGCCATAATCAGCTCGCGGGGGGTGAATTCACACATGATGCCGACGATGGGGCGGCGTTGGGCCTTGGCCTGGTTGGCATAGGCGAGGCAATTGGGGATCATGGCGGCGAAATGAGCTTCGGGGGTTGCGGCGGGCGGCGTTGAGGGTCCGGCCGGGCAGCGGCCGGAAGTGGCCTCTGGATTGGATGCGGAGCCGGAACAATCAGCCATGGTTTCCTCGCAACGGGGGACCGCAGTTATAGATAGTACTCACTGGTACCAGAGGCGGCTTGATTTGCAAGCATACTACAAATAAAGTCGGGCCCCTGGCGAGGAGGGTTTGACGTTTGGAGGCGATGATGGAGAACAAGCCAATGGCGGAAGAAATGTCTGACGGCACGTGCGGGTCGGATGGACGACGGACAAGTCTGCGAGACCGGCGGGAGTTCCTGAAGCAGTTGGCGGGGGGGGCGCTGGCCGCCGCGGCGTTGCCGCTCGTCGGCGGGCATTCCGTGGCCGCGGCCGCGGAGCCTGCGGTCAGCGGGCCGCTCCCTGAGGTCACGATTGCGGGCCATCGGATGCCGCGGATGCTGATCGGTTCCAACCCAATCGGCGGGTGGAGCCACCAGGTCCGCAACATGACGACCGCGATGACCGACTACTTCAACCAGGAGACGACGACCGAGTTTTTGAGGAAGTGCGAGAAGGCCGGGCTGAAGGTTTTCATCAGCCCGTGGCAGGACAAGTGCCTTAACGCGATGAAGACGGTGTGGGCCGAGGGGTCGAAGATCCGCACGTACTTTCTAGGCGAACTGACGCGCGAGGGGAAGATCGCCAAGGAGATCATGGAGTACAAGCCGCTTTTCTACCTTCACCACGGGAACACGACGGACGCGTTGTTCCGGGCGGGCAAGCAGGAGGATGTGCATACGTTCGTGAAGAAGGTACACGACGAGCTGCAGATACCGGCGGGGGTCTCGGCGCACAATCCGGACTACATCAAGTACATCGAGGACAAAGGGTGGGAGGTTGATCTCTACCAGACGTGCTTCTACTACGTGACGCGTCCGAAGTCGGAGATCCGCGCCAAGCTGGGCGGCGCCATGCTCGGCGAGCCGTTCCTTGACTCGGACCGCGAGAACATGGTGAAGGTGATCCAGCAGGTGAAGAAGCCATGCATCGCGTTCAAGATCCTTGGTGCGGGCTGGCTTTGCGAGAGCGATGCGACGGTCGAGGACGCCTTTGACTATGCCCTGAGCAACATCAAGAAGACGGACGCGATCCTCGTGGGCATGTGGCCGAAGTACAAGGACGAGATCACGCAGAACGTGCAGTTGCTGCGGCGGTACGGGGCGGTCGCGTAGCGAGGGCATCTTTGCGGCGCGGCAGTCCGCGGAGCTCACGGGCATATGGGCAATCTCAAGCTCTTTTTCCTGCTGCTGGTCGGCGCGGCTGCCTTTGCGGCGGCGGAGCAGGCAACTGCCCCCCCCCCGCAGGGCGCGCAAGGGGGGCCCGGCAATGCGACGCCGGGGGCTGTGGTGCTGTATCCGCCGGACGGTTCGGTGGTGAATTCGGAGCTGGTGCTGGTGATGGCGGTATCCCCGGCATCGCGGGCGGAGGCGCGACTCACGCTGGACGGCAAAGCTCTGGAGACGGAGCGCATGGGCTTCGCCGCGACCTGGGCGAGCCGGAGCGGGAGGCTGTTTCCGACGAGCAGGCCGGCCGAATCCCCCTCGCCCGGCGCGGCTTTGCTGAAAGACAAGTCAACCAGCATTCTGCTTATCGGCGTGGCGAAGCTCAGTCCCGGGCGGCACGTCATCGACGCAGATGGCTCGGAGGTGAAGCTGCACTACTCGGCGAATGCGGACGCAGCGTCGGCACCGGCGGGATGGCCCGTCTACAAGGCGCATCCGTCGCCGAAAGAACCCGCCGACGCGACTGCGTGCCAGAAATGCCACGCGATGAGCGAAGTCGAGGGCAGGCGGGCACTGGGCTTGGCCAAGACCCCCACCTCGTGCGAGGGCTGCCATGATGAGATCGCCCTGCAACTGGCGCATCGGCATGTCATGGACAGCCTGTCGAAATGCCAGACCTGCCACGAGTCGCACGGGTCGGTGCGCGTGAGGCTGCTGACGGACACTGAACAGAAGCTGTGCACGCAGTGCCACGAAGCCGGCCACTCGAAGCGATAGGCGGGGGCAGGGCTTTTCCCTCATTCCAGTTTGGGCCGCTCGATGCGCTGGCCGAGTTGCTGGCGGCGCTGATCGTCCGGATCGAACGTGCCGTAGAAGAGGGCGTTGGTGTCCATCCAGGTGGCCAGCCGTTCGATCTGGGCCGCGTTGAGCTTCACATCATAGTGGCCGTCTTTGAGGAGGAGTTTCATGACACTGCTGGCGCGGGCTCCGTAGCGTCCGGGGGGGCTGAGCGAATCGTTGTTGGTGTCGTTGGAGAACGGCACGCGCGGGGCCAGCGCGTTGTATGAGCGGGTGTAGTGTCCATCCGGCTCGCCGGTGAGGATGATCGACCCGCCGGGGGTTTTGGCGCTGTGACAGGAGACACAACTCCTGTCGAGCACGTCCTGGACAAGAATGGGATAGCTGAAGGGCTTACTGCCGTCGGGGCCTGGCTCGATCATGGAGGGGGCGCGCGTCATCGCCTTGGGCGGCCGGGTCGTGGCGGGAACACTGGTCCGCGGCTCGTGGCAGCCCACACAGGAGACGGTTTCGCCGGCCTGGGCATAGGTGGCGCTGCGCATGACCTGGACGGCCTGGCCGGTGTCGTCCAGCGCCTGGAAAAGCAAGGGGACGCGTGCCGGGGCCGTGAAGTGCGCCGACCCGTCGGCCTCGACCGGGACGGTGCCGAGGACGGCCTTTCCGGGCGATCCCCCGGCCAGACCGACCGGGGGATTATCGCGGCCCTGAGTGCTCTTTGGCAGAACCTGGGAAATTCGGAGGCGTTTGACCGACCCGCGGTCCAGGGGGAACTGGCCGGCGTAGACGTCCTGAAGGACGAAGACACCTTCGTTGCTTTGCGGATCGCGCAGCGAGGGGAGGGCCGGCGGCTTGGGGCGAGCTTTCAGTGGGACAGGCCATAGACTGCTGATCTGGGCGTCGCGGTGGAGCAGTTCCTTGTTGCCGAAGCAATCGACGAGGTAAAGCCCGAACATCGCGGGCGGGTTTCCGTTGGGCTCGCCGACGAGGGCGTCGAAGCTGTAGGCCGCCAGGAAGTACTTTTCCGAGAGGGGCCAGGGGCTGCGGTAGCAGTGCCCCGGCCATCGAGCGAACTCCGCGCTGTTGGCGGGCTTCGCATCCGCAGCAGGAAAATACCATCGACCGGAGACGTTGAACTCGCTTTCGGGGAAGGGGGTATCGGGGGTCAGGCGGGTGAGGGGGGCGAGGCCGTCGAGCCCCTTGTTGGGGTCCACGAGGACGATCGAGCCCGCGGTCATCGCATGATGCGCGGCGGCGGTCGCCATGATTCGATGCGAATTCGGCACGGCCTGGGGCTCCCAGGTGCCGATGGGGTTGCGGGTGTAGTTGCCGTAGAAAGCAGCGGGGGCGGTTCCGTCGGGGCGGGTGGTCCAGAGGTGCTCGCCGAAGACGGCGTGGCGGTCGACGTAGTCCCAGCGGGTGTAGATGATGCGGCCGTCGTGCATGACGGCGGGGTCCCACTCCTGGGTTTCGTGATAGCTCAGCAGGCGGATATCGGAAGCGTCGGGGTTGGCCAGGGTGAGGGTGTAGACAGGACAGCCGGGGCTGCCGCAGCGGTGGAATCCGCCGCGGCGTGTGGAGACGAAGACGATCTTCCCGTTGGGGAGGAAGCGGGGCGAGAAATCGTCGAGCGCGCCCTCCGTGAGCTGCCGCAGGGCGCTGCCGTCGGCGTTCATCTGGTAGAGGTGGTAGTAGCGTGCGTTGGCTTGCTTGGGGTCGGTCGTGCAATAGGAGAAGAGGATTCTGGTGGCGTCGTACGAAAGCTCTGGCGTCTGGTAGCTGCCCTCTGGCAACTTTCCGGGCGCGAGTTGCCGGCAGGCCATGGACCGCCCTGGCTCGTCGAGGACGTAGACACCTCCGCCGGGGCGCGCGTAACGCCCGTAATACTGCGTGAGCTGATGGCTGAAGGTGCCGGGGACCTGTTTGATGAAGAGGATCGGCCCGGTCCGGGCAAGCGGATTGGCAAAGGCGATGCTCCGGCGCGTCTCATGCACGGCGGCCCAGAGTTCTTCCCATTGCCGCTGGTTGGCGTTGGCGGCCCGGAGCTGTATCCACGTAAGGCGCAGCTTCTCCCATTGCCGGTCAAGCTCCCCGAGATCGACGTTTGCGTCTTTCAAGTCGCGTCGGAGCAGATCGCCGCGTTCGAACAGGAGGTTAATGGCCTCGGCGTAGGTTGACGGGTTGCGCTCGGTCTGTATGCCATCCTGCTTGCGCCAGTCGGCCAGGATCGAATCTCGGTCGGCGGGCGTATCAGCGCCGCTGGCAACAGCACATGCCGAGGTCCACACCCCCACCGCGCACGCCAGGCACAAGATCGCGCCACATCTCACGGAGCGTGCTCCTTTCTCTCCCCCGTCATTCTACCCTGGGGGCAGGGTGCTGCGGACCCGGATTCACTTTCCCGGCGCCGTCCATGTGAATCGCTTGGGCGAGTCGGGGAACGCCAGCTCATTGAACTTGCGATCGACCACCTTGCCGAAGAAAACCTTATCGGCGAAGTCGATCAGGACGGTCCAGTCCTGGAGGTTATGCTCGTGCTTGCCCGGCCGGAAGTAGATGCCGATCTTGTCGGGGACGCCGAGGAAATCGTAGACCACTTTGGCGGCCACATGGGTTTGCTGGGTTCCCTCGGGATTAGCCCAGAGGTCGCCGAGGGCTTCGGTGCTCAGGAGCGCCCGGGGCGCCACGAGGGCCTTGATCGAGTGCTGATCGAACGGAAGGCGATCGGTTTTGCCGATGAAATCGCTGAAGCGGGGGCTGAACCAGAAGGGGAAGTTTTTCAGGATGGCGGCAATGTCTTCGCTCTTGGCAGCCTGGAAGCGGTAGCAGCCCGCGCCGCCGCAGCCGGAGTTGTTGGGGTTGGTCAGGGCGATTCTCTCGTCCAGCGCGCCGGCGAGGAGGGTGGCCTTGCCGCCGCGCGAGTGGCCGGTGATCGCGATGTGCGACTTGTCCACGTAGTCCTGAGTCACGAGGTAATCGACGACGCGGTGATATCCCCAGGCCCACGCGGCCAAGGCTCGCCAGTCGTAGTCGGGGTACAGCGGATACGCGCCGGTGGTGCGGTCGTTGTTATCCGGGGCGATCTGTGTGCGGTTGAACTCCGCGAGGATGTAGCCGCGTTTGATGACCATCGCCCGGATGTCCGGAGTGACTTTCCCCCAGCAGAGGTCGCCGCTGATGACGACGGGGAAGGGGCCTTTGCCGGCGGGGATGGTAAGGTCGAGCTGAGTCGATACTTTCCTGTCGGGGCCCAGGGTGAGCGTGATCTGCTTTTCTGTCGCGTCGAGGCCTTCGACGGGTTTGGACGCGACCTCGGAAGCGCGCACATTGCGCGGCGGCGGCGGCATCTGGCCGTATTCGTAATAGAGGATCGCGTCGGCGAGCTCCTGGCGGCGGGCCGCCCAGTCATTCCTGCTGGTCACCGGCGAGCCGTCGTTCATGCGGAAGGGATTGGGCAGCTCCTGCACTGCAGGCAGCTCGTCCACACCTGGCAGCTTAATGGCCCGCGGCTTGCCGCCGGAACTCGAGCAGGAAAGCGATGTGAGCATCAGGAAGAACAAAGCGGTTGATAAGACATGGCTTGATGTGTTTCCCATGCTCAACAGGGTAATCAGCGGTTGGGGAAATGAAAGGGGAGCGTCGCGGCATCCGCGGTCGGAACGCGACACGCTTGGCTGCCTCGGACCTCATCCGCTGAGGGGTTTGCGGGACACAGAAGAGGCGTCATGTTTCCGCACCGAGTCCCACGATCGTCGCGGGGCGAAGCGCCATCGCGATCTGCGCCAGTAGGGATGCCGCTATGCACTTGTCTGCCGTTGCGCGTCGGTCCCCTGTATTTTCCTGGCGAATATGAGAACAGCGCGCATTTGCGAGCGGTAGGGAAGCACATCGCGAGGGTTTCCCGGATACTCCGGGTCGTCCGCCGAAACCTTATTCCGCGAGCAATAGTCATCCAGCGATGCGAGCAGTGATCTATTCAAGGGATAGGACTTCATGCCTCGCTCCGTGACTCTGCCGTCTCCCCGCAATTGAGCGTAGGCTGCGTAGCGTGAGTCGTCCTTGTCTTCCACGTCGCCGCTATCCTTTTGGTCACGCTCCACTAGGCCCTTGGTGATGGCGGCGATTCCCCGGAGCATGGCATCATTATCGCTGTACTCATAGCCGACCAGTTTGCCCTTGGGTCTCCGCTCGGGGTTGACAATGTGAAAGGTGTCGAAGCCTTCGTCGAGCACCATCGCATCACGACACCCAAAGAAGTCATGCATGATCCGTATGATGCCCTCTAGCGTGTTACCCACACGGCCCGACATCCCGCCAGAAGCCAGGCAAACAAGACCTCCAGGGCTGCCTCCGATGACCCCAAAGGGATATACGTTATGTGGATAGAAGATCTCGACCTCGTTGTCGGAGTACTTGCGCACTTCTCCGCGTCGGGTCGGTGATCTCCATGGCTCCAACACGTGGAAGACCGATGGCTTATCCGGACTTTCCAGTTCTGTTTTCAGCACGTTCCACGGGACCTCAACGTTCTTATCTCCGCATTGACACTCGACTCGGATGGGGCAGTTCAGTGCCGCTCGCCGGGCATTGACATCTTTGTACAGCGTGTACTCACCGAAGTTGACTGCTCCAGCGGGACGACCTGACGCGACCATCTGCGCCTCTACCCTCGGGAGGTTGAAGATGTGTCTCACATCATCGAATCGGTCCACGATGCATGACAACTCCAACTCCTGGCCTTTGGCGATGATGGGCTTGCCGGCCAGGGCGAACTCGATGTGATCGCCAATATCATCGCTGTCGATCTTGGCCGCAGCCAGCCTGTTGCGGTTTTCCTCGCCGTCCAGGAAATCCATATCGCTGATACTCGCGGTATAGCGTCCAGCAACCTCGTTAAATTGGAGCTCAATGAACTCATACCGGCGCGGACGCTTGCCCTCCTTCCATTTCACCAGGCAGTGGTATCGCCGCTTTGCCACAGCCTCAAGGTCCTTAGTGCCGATGCCGACCCGACAAAGCACAAGGCCGGCGTCCAGATGAACCAGGGCCACATGCCAGAGGTTCATCGTGAGATCGCCACAACTCTGCATCCCGATCATCCGGTACTTCTCGCCATGCTTCTTGAGAAACTCCTGCGCATGGTGGAACAAGGTCCAGGTCCCGGCGCGCTGAACAAACGGGTTCGTGGTCTGTGGCAGCCCGACCAAGGGCTGTTTATGGATCGTCCTCATGCACGGTTGGACTGTGTGCGGGTCGTGCATTCTCGGGTCGCTAATTCCGTCGCGCTGGATACCGGGGCCAAGCTCGAACCCCGGCGTGACCGAGAGAAACACGTCCTCGTGCTCTGCCAATGAGATTCGTACGAAGCCAGTACGGAACGTTTTACCCTCAGACATAGTTGTCTCCTCTTGTGATGC
>Ga0315278_10004048_pt1 | contig 13191 bp, 16 predicted proteins | sample YL17G06_0_MG_FD_203880 | JGI IMG/M metagenome (GOLD analysis project Ga0315278, IMG submission 203880) | Sediment microbial communities from Yellowstone Lake, YNP, Wyoming, USA - YL17G06_0 | ecosystem: Environmental > Aquatic > Freshwater > Lake > Sediment | place: USA: Wyoming | collected...
ACGCAGCCTTCGGCAAGGCTTCGGCAAAAACCCACATTCCAGTGGACAAGCTCATGCACGCGGCCGTTGGCCTCGTTCTCTGGGCCCTCGCCCTCTTCGTCTTCCACAATCTCTGGATCGCCGCTGGTGTAGCCGTCGCCGCAGGCGCGGCGAAGGAGATCTACGACCGCTTCCATCCGCTGACCCACACCGCGGACTTCATGGACTTCGTCGCGACGGCGGCGCTGCCGGTGCTCAGCTCCGTTGTCTTGTGGGGAGTAGCAAGACTATGATGGACTTCGGCACTGCGCTGAAAGCGCTCAAGTTGGACCCGGGAGAGGATTGGGAGCTTGGGGGGTGAATCTCTCTCCTGCAGAGATCGCCGCACTCGAGGCGGCGCTGCCGAGCATGGGGGCGGAGGAGAAGCTCGCGCTGCTCCAGCAGTTGGAGGCTGCCGAGACAGCAGCAGACCTCGCGGGGGCGAGAGGTGATCTCCTCAAGTTTGCGCACAGGGTTTACCCGAACTTCTCAGTCGGTAGCCACCATCGGGTCATGGCTCGGCTGTTCAAGGACGTAGTCGAGGGGCGCAAGAACCGAATTATCATCAACATGCCCCCGCGGCACTCCAAGAGCGAGACGACTTCCTATCTCCTCCCTGCGTGGTTCTTCGGGCACAAGCCCGACGCCAAGGTCATCATGGCGACGCACACCCAAAGCCTCTCGGAAGACTTCGGGAGGAGAGTCCGCAACCTGATCGCGGATCCCGACTACCAAGAGATCTTCCCCGAGACGTCCCTGCAGACGGACTCCAAAAGCGCGGGTGTCTGGGGAACCAAGCAGGGCGGGCGCTACTACGCCGTGGGTGTGGGGGGCGCGCTGGCCGGCCGCGGCGCGGATCTGCTGATCATCGACGATGCGCATTCGGAACAGGACATCAAGACTGGGACGCGGCTCGCGTTCGACATGGCGTGGAATTGGTACCAGACAGGGCCGCGGCAGCGCTTGCAGTGGGGCGGCGCGGTCATCGTGTGCATGTGCATGACGGGAGACACTCCCGTGCTGATGGCCGGTGGCGCAGAGAAGCCCTTGCGTGACATTCGCCCGGGCGACACGGTCGCGACCTATGAGAACGGCGCCGTCACGACGGCCAAGGTGGTGAACTGGCGGTCAAGTGGTGTTGATGACATATTGACAGTGCAAACACGATCTGGCAGAATTCTCCGTGCCAACGAGAGGCATCCGTTTCTCGTGGACTTCGACGGAGAACGCAGATGGGTACGACTACGCAATCTGAAGCCGGGCATGTCGCTTGTAGCAACGAGGGATGCAGCCGCCCAGCACGATCGCAGACTCGACCCGGGCTTTGTGCGCCGTGCCAAGCAAAGAAGTCGTACCATAAGAAGCACCCTGACGCACTGTATCACCCAATGGGTTACCACGGCAAGTGGAAGGGCGTGGGATGTTTTAAATGCGGGCAGCCTATCGCAAGCAAAGGGCTATGCGCAGGTTGCTACCACAAACAGTACACATACCCAAAACAAACACCAGAACAACGGCGTACGTACCGCATTAAGTTACGGTATGGCATCACGGCAGAGCGCTACGATGCGATGGTTGCAGAACGCGGCAACCGATGCGATGTCTGCGGTGAACTGCCTTCTTCCCAGAACACCCGCGCTCATTGGAGCGGGAAACTGTGCATCGATCACTGCCACGACACGGGTCGGGTCAGGGGGCTGCTCTGCAACGACTGCAACCTCGCAGTGGGGTACGGCAAAAGCCCCGAAGTCCTCATTCTCGCCGCTGAGTACCTACGACGTCACGCTTGACGCGATAGTCAGCATCGCTCCCACGGGGAAAGAGGAAGTCTTCGACGTCGAGATCGAGCGTACTGAGAACTTCATCGCCAATGGATTCGTGTCCCACAACACAAGGTGGGCAACGTACGACCTGACGGCGCGGCTGCTCGACTACGCAGCGAAGAACCCCGACGCTGACCAGTGGGAGGTGGTGGAGTTTCCGGCAATCCTGCCTTCTGGGAAGTCTCTGTGGCCCGAGAAGTGGCCGCTCGAGGAGCTGCTCAAGACCAAGGCGTCGCTCGACAGCAAGTACTGGAGCGCCCAGTATATGCAGAACCCGTCCTCCGACGAGGCGGCGATCATCGGGCGCACGGAGTGGCGGGTGTGGGAGAAGGACAAGCCTCCCAAGTGCACCTACCTCATCCAGTGTCTCGACGCGGCCGCGGAGACGAACAATCGGTCGGACTACACGTCCATCACGACGTGGGGCGTGTTCCAGAACGACAGCGAGCGGGAGGAGCACCAGATCATCCTCCTCGACCGGATCAACGAGCGGATGCAGTTTCCCGAGCTTAAGGCAAAGTCGATCGAGCAGTTCAAGCGCTGGGAGCCGGACGCGTTCATCGTGGAGAAGAAATCCAGCGGCTCGGCTTTGTACCAAGAGCTGCGCTTCATGGGGCTGCCGGTGCAGGAGTACACCCCGCACAGGGGGTCCGGGGACAAGGTGGCGAGGCTCAACGCCGTGGCAGACATCGTGCGCACGGGCAAGGTATGGATACCGGACACGTGGTGGGCCCGGGAGCTGATCGACCAAGTGGCGCAGTTCCCGAACGGGGCCCATGACGACGACGTCGACACCACATCCATGGCGCTGATGCGGTTCAGGCAAGGAGGCTATTTGACGCTCGAGACGGACGACACCCTCACGGACAAGTCACAGTTCTATGGTCGCCGCGCCGCATACTACTGATCCTCATGACTTTTCCACAGTACTGATTATTTGTACTGTGATAATCGTGTTACTTGCGTTTTTGTCTTTACCGAGCATTCTGTGAACGACGCAACAGCCCAAGCATATCTGCAGGCAGCGGCAGCGCTGTTCAATGCGTTTGCCTTTGACAAGGTGATTCCGCTGGTTGCGCTTATCGTCATGCTGTCTATTTTTGCATGGCTATTTGCCAAGGCGCAAGAGAAAGACTCATTCAACTTGCAGGAGATGTTCCAAGATGAAGCTGGAAAAGTCTCAGCAGCGCGAGTCATTGCGTTTATGGCATTTGCAATATCGAGCTGGGATCTCATGGCTGCAAGACTTGGTAACGCAGCCGATCCTCAACAATACACCGCTTACTTGTTTGCATGGAGTGGCGCGCTTGTGTTCGTCAAACTTGCAGACAAATGGGACGGCAGTATGCCCTTTGGTAAGAGCGGGACTATCAAGCCCGAACCGACGAAGCCAAAACCATGAGCCCAAATCTGAAAGCATTCCTCGATACGATTGCATGGTCGGAAATTGGCCCGAAACTGCTGGAGATATCTGACGACGGCTATGATGTGCTTGTCGGGTCTACGGTGCAAGATCCACACTTGTTTGCACCATATGACTACCATCCAGCGAAGATGATCTATCTACCGAAGCTGAACGTGTGGAGCACAGCGGCTGGGCGTTATCAGATCTTGGCGAGATACTACAAACCGTACAAGATTTTGCTTGGTTTGAAAGGTTTCTGGCCTGAAGATCAGGATGCGATCGCCATACAGATGATCAAGGAACAGCACGGACTTGAACCGATCGAGGAAGGCGACTTCGCCACGGCGGTTGAGCGTGTGCACAACATCTGGGCTTCGCTGCCCGGCGCCGGCTACAACCAGCATGAGAATCGGCTTGCTGCTTTGCAGGAAGCGTACGAAGATGCGGGAGGGACCGTCGCATGACGTTTCTCTTCAATCCATGGGTATGGTTGGCCGCGCTGCTCACACTGGGCGGAGCATATGCTGGTGGCCGGTGGCACCAGTATCAGTACGACCAGAAAGCACAGATGGCTGTCGTGATTGAAGCGACAGTCAAGGCGCGCGCGCAAGAGGAGACGTGGCAGAAGCAAACGAAAGGGATTGAAGATGCACACCAGACTGAACTACAGCGTGTTGCTGCCGAGCGTGATGCTGCTCTTGCAGGCTTGCGCGACCGCGCCATCACCCGTTTGCCCCCGACTGCCAAATGCTCCGATAATGCGCGAAGCTCCACCCGAATCGACATACCAGCTGCAAATGCAGGACTTCCTCAAGGGAAACCTGCCGAAGCAACAGTTGTAGCAGGAGCGACGGGAGCGCAGTTGGCTGCTCCTGACGCAGAGTTTCTGACCAAGTACGCGGCGTCTGCAGATACAGTATCTAGCGATTTACGCTCTTGTCAGGCGTGGGTCAAAGCGGTGTTGAAAGAACAAGGGGACAAGTGATGGCCACGAACGTCGCAAGATCGCTGTACTCGGCCCCCGATGGGCTTGGCAATGATGAGGCTCTGCTGGAACAGCAGGATCCGGGGATTGACGTCGAGATCATCGATGACACGCCGGGCGAGGAGACGACGCTCGATGCGGACGCCATCACCAACGCGCTGATGACCAAGCTCAGCGACCACACGGCGAATCTTGCAGAGTCGATGGAGGATCAGGATCTTGGCTCCCTGCAAGTAGAGCTGAAGGATCTGTACGACGCCGACTTGCGGTCACGCAAGGAGTGGGCGCGAACGTACCAGAAGGGCATGGAGTTGCTCGGGCTGCACATCGAGGAGCGGACGGAGCCGTGGGAGGGCGCGTGCGGTGTCGTGCATCCCATGCTGTCGGAAGCCGTGGTCCGCTTCCAGTCGGAGACGATCACGGAGACGTTTCCTGCTTCTGGGCCAGTACGTACCAAGTTGATTGGCCGGCCGAACCCCGAGCGCGACAAGGCTGCGGTTCGCGTGCAGGCAGACATGAACTGGCGGCTGACAGAGCAGATGCCGGAGTACCGCACCGAGCATGAGCGGATGCTGTTCAACCTGCCGATCGCAGGCTCCGCGTTCAAGAAGGTCTACTACGACACCTCGTTGGGGCGTCAGGTCAGTAGGTTTGTGCCGGCCGAGGACTTCGTGATTTCCTACGGTGCTTCGGACTTGACGACGGCAGAGCGCTACTCATGCCGCATGCGCTACACCAAGCAGGAGATCGAGTCCGCGATTGCGGCAGGCTTCTACCGCGACATCGACATTGGCACTCCCGGCAAGCGCAAAGACGAGATTCAGGACGCCAAGAACAAGCAAGTCGGCTTGTCGAGCATGGACGACGGCCGCTACGAGTTCGTCGAGATGCACGTCGACATTTCCGAACACGGGCTTGGCTTCGAAGATGGTGAGCATCTGCTCGCGCAGCCGTACGTGGTGACGATCAACATCGAGACTGACGCAATCATGTCGGTCTACCGCAACTGGGACGAGGGCAACAAGAAGCGCATCAAGAAGCAGCACTTCGTGCACTACAGCTACGTGCCGGGCTTCGGGTTCTACGGTTTCGGGTTACTGCATCTCGTGGGTGGGCATGCTCGCTCCGCGACATCGCTGACGCGTCAACTGGTCGATGCTGGCACGCTGTCGAACCTGCCGGGTGGCTTGAAGGCCAAGGGGCTGCGGATCAAGGGCGACGACACGCCGATCGCCCCGGGCGAGTGGAGGGACGCAGAAGTCATCGGTGGAGCGCTCAAGGATGGGCTGTTCCCGATGCCGTACAAGGAGCCCTCGATGGTGCTCCTGCAGTTGCTTGACCGAGTCGTCGAGGATGGCCGGCGCGCGGCGTCCACGGCTGACACCAAGCTCGCAGACATGACGGGCAACACGCCTGTCGGCACGACGCTGGCGGTGCTCGAGCGCACGCTCAAGGTGATGTCCGCGGTACAGGCTCGCGTGCACTCGACGCTGAGTCAAGAGCTGAAGCTGCTCAAGGCGCTGGTGAAGGACACTGCGCCAGAGGACTACGCCTACGACGTCGACCCGTCTCGCAAGGTCAAGAAGGCCGACTATGACATCGTCGAGATCATCCCGGTGTCCGATCCCAATGCGTCTACGCTGGCGCAGCGGGTGGTGACACAGCAGGCAGTGCTGCAGTTGGCGGGCACGGCGCCGCAGATCTACGACTTGCAGGAGCTTCACGGCGACATGTTGCGAGTGGTTGGCATTCGCGATCCCGAGCGGCTGATCCCGGGCCTCAAGGATGGCAAGCCGAAGGATCCGGTCAGCGAGAACATGGCGGTGCTGATGGGCAAGCCGGTCAAGGTCTACGCGTACCAAGACCATGAGGCACACATCAAGGTGCACATGGCGGCGATGCAGGATCCGAGGATCATGCAGTTGCTCGGGCAGAACCCGCAGGCGCAGATGCTGATGGCCGCCGGGCAGGCGCATTTGGCCGAGCACGTGGCCTACGCATACCGCCAGCGCATGGTGCAGGCACTGGGCGCAGATCTGCCAGATCCAGAGGACGACACGATCCCGCAGGAGATGGAATTCCAGCTTGCTGGCGTGCTCGCAGAAGCCGCATCCAAGGTATTGCAGCAGAGTCAAGCAGAGGCGGCACAGGAGCAGGCACAGCAGGCCGCACAGGATCCGGTGTTGCAGTTGCAGCAGCAGGAGCTGGCGTTGAAGGCGCAGGAGCTGGAGCTGAAGAAGAAGGCTCAGCAGGACGACGTCGGACTCAAGCTCAAGGAACTGGGCGTCAAGGCGACGATCGCCGACGAGGCCAATAAGGTCAAGCAAGTCATCACGGGGGCGCAGATCTCGGCCACCGCACAGAACAACGAGAAGGAACGCTTCGCCAAGGGGCTGCTCACTGGAGCACAGCTCTCTGCGGATAGCCACCACAACACACAGGAGCGGCACACCAAGGGCGTGCTGACCGGTGCACAGCTCGCTGCTGACCGCTATCACGGTGATCAGGAGCGCACGTTGAAAGCGCAACAAGCTGAAGCGCAGGCGAAGGCCAAATCAGCACAACAACCCAAGAAAGGAAACGAATGATCGTTGTTCAATTCGCCGAAGAGATCCGTAAGGAACTCAGAGCGCTAATGAATGATTTGGCAGACTACCTTGCAAGAGGTGATGCTATATCTTTCGAAGAATACAAGTCTGTTTCTGGAAAGATCAATGGACTTGCAACTGCAGAGAGAATGCTTCTCGATGCTGCCGAACGACTCGAAAGGAGCGCACTAGATGATTGAGGAACTGATCCTCCCCGTCAATATGCGGGGAAATGCGATCGCCGCCGAAGCGATCAAGCAAGAAGGCGAGGCCGGCGCCGCAGCGCGTACGAGGCTCGCGGAGGAAGGCCAGAAGGCGAAGATGCTGCCGGTGCCTACCGGGTACCGCATGCTTGTTGCCATTCCGAAGGCAGAAGAGACGTTCGAGGGTGGGCTGCTCAAAGCCGACATCACTCGAGCGCAGGAAGAAGTGATGACCACGGTGGGACTCGTGGTTGCAATGGGCCCTGATTGCTACGGCGACAAGGTCAAGTTCCCCAACGGCCCCTACTGCAAGGTCGGAGATTTCGTGCTGATGCGAGCCTACAGTGGCACGCGCGTGCGGATCTACGGCAAGGAGTGGAGGCTCATCAACGACGACACGGTAGAAGCGGTGGTGGAAGACCCCCGCGGCATCGGTCGCATTTAAGGAAACACCATGGCTGACAAAGAAATCACAGTCGTCGATCCAGACGACGAAGCACTCGAACTCGAGATCGTTGACGACACTCCGGAGAAAGACAAGGGGCGAACGCCCCTGAGCAAGGAGAAACTCGAGGCGGCGGAGCCTAGCGATGATGAGCTAGCTGCATACAGCGAAAGCGTGCAGAAGCGAATCAAGCAGATGAAACATGCGCTGCATGACCAACGTCGTGCGGCTGAACAAGCGGAGCGCGAGCGTGAGGCAGCGATTCAGTACGCCACTGCGATGAAATCGCAAGCTGAACAGCTGCAACAGCGGTACTCGGCCGGCGAGAAAGTGTTCGTCACTGGCATGCAGGAGAAAGCCAAGTCGGGTATTCAGGCAGCTCGGGACAAACTCAAGGCGGCAACGGAAGCCTTCGATGCAGATGCGATCGCCGATGCCACGCAGGAAATGAGCCGCGCGATCATCGAGGAGCAAAAATATATCGGTTGGGCGCAGCAAAACACTAGACAAGCGCAGAATGCTGATGTACAACAGCGGCAACCCGAGCCGCAGCGCTCGCCAGCTGTTCCTAGACCCGATGCTCGGGCACAGGAATGGGCCTCCAAGAACCAGTGGTTCGAAGTGGACAAGGCGATGACCGGCTTCGCATACGGTGTCGATGCCGAGTTGAATGCCCAAGGCATTACTGCAGCGTCAGATCCCGACGAGTACTACGGCGAAATCGATCGCCGCCTTCGGGAAACCTTCCCGAACAAGTTCGAGGGTACTGCGCCGTCTGCGCGTCAGGAGACACCTCGTTCCACAGTTGCTCCAGTGAGACGCTCAGCTTCTGGGAAAAGGGTTGTGACCCTGACCAAGTCGCAGGAGTCCATGGCCAAACGCCTGGGGCTCACTCCGGCACAGTACGCAGCTTCCGTCGTCGAATTGGAGAACCGCAATGGCTGATACCCCAACGCAAGAACGCACACCGCGCGAACTCACGAAGCGAACCGTTGATGAACGGAACACTCCGTGGAAGCCCGCAAACACGCTGCCGGTACCCGAGAAATCGGACGGCTACGTGTATCGCTGGCTGCGCAAGTCTTATCTCGGCGTCGAGGATCCGTCCAACATGTCGAAGAAGATGCGGGAGGGCTGGGAGCCTGTCGATCCGAAGGAACACCCCGAGCTTGCGATGTACCAAGACCCGCGCCAGCGCAATCAGGCGCAGTTGGTCGAGGTGGGGGGACTCATTCTGGCAAGGCTGCCACGAGAGCGTGCTGAGGCACGGCGCAAGTACTACGCCGACATGACGAATCAGCAGATGCAGTCTGTTGATCAGCAGTTGGCGAATGAGCAGACAGACAGTCGCATGCCGATCTTCAACAACCGGCAGACGAAAGTCTCGAGTTTCGGGCGAGGCTCTTGAGCCGCGCGTCTTTTTCACAAGGAGAACAGCATGCCTGTTTACACAGGGCCTAATGGCTTTGAGCCTGTTCAGCGCCGGGACGGTCTTCCGTATGCTGGGGTGACACGCGAGTACCCGATTGCGACCGGGTACACAGCAAATCTTCGGCGAGGCGATCTTGTTCGAGTGACAACTGCCGGCGCGCTCATTGTGTGCAACGATACTGACACGATTCCGACGACCACCGGCGGCTTCATGGGCGTTTTCATGGGCTGCTCGTACACGGACGCGGCGCTGGGCAAGACCTTCCGCACGTACTGGACCGCCAACACTGCTGCGGCAGACGCAGTTGCGATGGTTGCCGACGATCCGAAGCTGGTCTTCCGTGCCGTGTATCTCGACACTGGTGTGACGGTGCTGCCGGTTACTCGCGCTGCCGCGATCGGCAAGAACGTGGCGATTGTGCAGAACACGACCAAGACCAAGACATCGGACATCGGAGTCAATGCGGCGGCTGTCACTGCGACACTTCCGTTCCGTGTTGTCGATGTGGACCCTGATTCGGCTGTTTCGGCGACAACCTACACGGCACTGTTCGTGACGTACGGGGTCGGTGCTCACGCGTACAGCTGCATCGCCCCCACCTAACCAACTCGGCATAAGGAGAGCAACATGCCTGTTTACACCACGCCAAACGGCTTCGAGCCGGTTCAGCGTCGAGACGGTCTTCCCTATGCGGGGATGACGCGGGAGTATCCGATTGCGACTGGCTACGCTACGCAGCTGCGCCGGGGCGATCTGGTCCGATTGCTGGATAGTGGGGCCCTTGTCAAGTGCGCAGACACCACGGCGATTGCGGGAGCGGACACAACTGATTCGGGTATCTTGGGAGTTTTCCTGGGCTGCTCGTACACGGACTCCGTGCTGGGCAAGACCTTCCGCACGTACTGGACGGCGAGTACTGCTGCGGCAGATGCGAAAGCGATGGTCTGCGACGATCCTGATGTGATCTTCCGTGCTGTCTACGTCTCGAGCGGTGTGACCGTTTCGGCACAGACCTACGCGGCTACGATCGGCAAGAACGTCTCGGTGGTCCAGAACACGACCAAGACGCAGACGTCGGACATCGCGATCTCTGGTGTGGCGACTACGTCGACGCTGCCCTTCCGTGTCGTGGATGTGGACCGAGACTCTGCGGCGTCGGCAACGACGTACACGGCGCTGTTTATTACCTACGGAGTTGCCATGCACGCTTACGCGCATGTGGCCGCTGCCGCTTGATCAACTGAGTACAAGGAGTTAAACCATGGCAACCATTTCCCGTGCCCAGCTGCTCAAGGAGCTGCTTCCTGGGTTGAACGCGCTTTTCGGCTTGGAGTACAAGCGATACGGCGAGGAACACAAGGAGATCTTCGAGATGGAGACTTCCGAGCGTTCGTTCGAGGAAGAAGTGAAGCTCTCGGGCTTCAGTTCGGCGCCGGTCAAGACGGAAGGCGGCGCGATCGTCTACGATTCCGGTCAGGAAGCGTTCACGGCGCGCTACGTCCACGAGACGATTGCGCTGGGCTTCGGTATCACCGAAGAGGCGATCGAGGACAACCTGTACGACTCGCTGTCGGCGCGCTACACGAAGGCGCTGGCCCGCTCCATGGCCTACACCAAACAGGTCAAGGCCGCGGCCATCCTGAACACGGCGTTTGCTACAGTCACGTACGGTGACGGCCAGACACTGTGCTCGACGGCGCATCCGACGCTGCAAGGCAACGTCAACGCCAACCGGCCGGGTTCGGAAGTCGACCTGAACGAGACGTCGTTGGAAGACGCGTACATCAACATGGCCGCGTGGGTCGATGAGCGCGGGCTGCTGCTGGCTGCCAAGCCCAAGAAGCTGGTCATCCATCCGTCGAACACGTTCGTCGCGACTCGGGTGCTGCAGACTGAGCTGAGCACCACTGCTGGTACGTCAAACTTCGCGAAGAACGACATCAACGCGCTCAAGTCCAACGGCGCCATCCCGGGCGGGTACACGGTCAACCACTGGTTGACGGACCTCGACGCGTGGTTCCTGATCACGGACGTGCCCAACGGTCTGAAGCACTTCGTTCGTGCCCCGCTCAAGCAGGACATGGAAGGGGACTTCGAAACCGGCAACGTGCGCTACAAGGCCCGCGAGCGGTATTCGTTCGGCGTGTCCGATCCTCTCGGGATCTACGGGACGACCGGTATCTGACCCCAACGGGGCCGGCACTGGAAAACCCAATGCAGGGGGCCCCTATCGGGGCCCTTTTGCCATGATCAGGAGAATCACATGAGTGGTTGGAAACTCGAAGACTCGGAGACGGGCCGATCGGCTACGCAGAAGGCCACAGGCAACGCTGCGTGGGTGTCGAATGCCGTCAAGTACAAGATCGTCACGTCTGATGCGACGGGGCTCGACATCGCCTCTGGGCCGGCCGTTCTGTACGGGGTGGTGATGGTGGGTGCGGGAACCATGGCGGGCGTCTACGATGCCTTGACAGTGACCGGTACGGCGCTCATCGCATCTACCACGACGACTGTCACGTTTGGCGGACTTGGCATCATCTGCCCCACTGGCATCACGGCTGATTGGACGAGCGGCACGTGGCTCGTTCTGTACCAGAACACATAAAGGAGAACATCGTGTCCAAAAGCATGGTGAACAAGCTGTTCAAGAACAAGGATGACTTCGGTGAAGAAATAGCCGAAGCCAAGGCGATCAAGTCCGGCAAGATCTCTCCGCGCGAGTACGCGATGGGCGAGAAGAAAGAAAGCAAGATGTCCGGCGGCGGCATGGCGCGCGGTGGTGGAGCGGCGACCAAGGGCAAGAGGTTCGCTGGCACGTTCTGAGGTTGACCACATGCCGACAAGAAAGACAAAAAATGATTCAGCCTACAGAATCGGAGGGGGATAGCAAGCTCTCAAAAACAGAGTTTTGGATGCGTGTCGCAGGGGCGTCTTTTGGTCTTTGGGCTTTGATGATTCCTGTTGGCGTAGCAATGCTGAGCAACACGTTTCAAAAAACAGCACAAACAAACATCGAGGCTGCTTCTGAGATTGTCTCGTTCAACAAGCGGTTTGAAGCGTACGTGCTGAACATGGAGCGCCGTATGACGATTATCGAAGAACGCCAAAATTACGTGCTGCAGTTGCTTGACGCCATGACTGCCGACACGCACCAACCGAACTACAAACCGAACTATCGGTCCAACGGGAAGATACCACCGTGACAACCTCTGGAACATCGGTTTTTAATCTCGACATCCAAGAGATCGTTGAGGAAGCATTCGAGCGTGCTGGGCTCGAGATGCGAACTGGTTACGATTTGCGTTCGGCGCGTCGTAGTCTCAACATTCTGGCAGCAGAGTGGGCAAACCGTGGGTATAACCTGTGGACGGTGACTGACTATGCCATTCTCATGTCGACTGGAGTTGCCACATACGATCTTCCTGCCGACACGATTGATACGCTGGATCATGTCGTGCGAAGCACGCAGAACTCCGTCGATACAGACATTGTTGTGCGCCGGTTGTCGCTTTCGAGTTACGCAGCCATCCCCAACAAGATGACGCCCGGGCGTCCTGTTCAGGTCTTCGTCGATCGCCAGATTCAACCGACCATCACGGTATGGCCAGTGCCAACGAATTCGAACGACCAGCTCGTTGTGTGGTACCTGCGGCGTATGCAGGATACCGGCGCCGGTGGCGCGTTCAACATGGACATTCCGTTCAGGTTCATCCCTCCGCTGATCGCGGGCCTTGCGTACATGGTTGCGCTCAAGCGTCCCAAAGAAGTGCCGGAGCCGCGTGTCGAGCGGCTGCTGGCTGAGTACACTGCTCAGTGGGATCTGGCCGCGTCGGAAGATCGCGATCGCACATCACTACGGCTTGTGCCGGGAATGAGGTAACAACATGGTTCACGCTACTCAAGATTTCGCCGCATTTCGGCTTGCGAAGCGCATTGCGCTCGGGCTGGGTACTCCATTCGAGCCGACAGGCGATCCGGCTGTGGCAAAGGGAGTGATCGATTACGGCGTTTTCACGTTTGCGAATTTGCCACTACCGGGTTCGGTTCCGATTGGCTCGCGCGCGACTGCAGTGAATCTCGGTACCGTGTGGAATACGGGAACGAATTGGGTTGCTTCACCGGCTCTGACGACGACGCAGCTTGCCCGGCAGCCGTATGTGCTCGCGCAGGAGGCAGGCGTTGAGTACACGGCCGCAGCAGCTACCTTTGCAACGATCACGGCAACGAGTTCGACTGGTGGAACCAAGACGCGGCTTACTTCTGCAGGCAATCACGGGTTGTCGACTGCCTCG
>Ga0315278_10004051_pt1 | contig 13188 bp, 13 predicted proteins | sample YL17G06_0_MG_FD_203880 | JGI IMG/M metagenome (GOLD analysis project Ga0315278, IMG submission 203880) | Sediment microbial communities from Yellowstone Lake, YNP, Wyoming, USA - YL17G06_0 | ecosystem: Environmental > Aquatic > Freshwater > Lake > Sediment | place: USA: Wyoming | collected...
CTGGCGGGGAAAATGCTTGGGTCTGATGCAGGCGCAGTCATGTTTACAGAAATCAGCGTATTCGTCCCGAAAGTGTCTGTAGCGTAATAAACGCTGCCGACTGCGCCGTTTGCGCCTCCATAGCCTGAGTTTCCAACGCCCTTCACGCCGTTTGAATAATTGGTAATAGAACTTGTGTTTGTGATAGTGCCATAGATAATTACAATTCTTCCTCCTCCTCCGCCACCGCCGCCGGCATCACTTGTTCCTGTTCCTGTATTTCCGCCCCTGCCTCCTCTTGCATTGAGGTCGCTGTTGTCGAGGTTCATGTTGTATGCCCTGAGAATAATATGCCCGCCTGCGCCTCCGCCTCCTCCGCCTGAGTCGCCTTCGTCAATTCCCTGCCCATTCCCTCCGCTCATGTTGACTTCTCCGGCAATTCTTATCACGCCCGAGCCTGCATTGACTTTAAAGCCGGCTCCTCCTGCGGAGCCGTTCATTGCCACGTCTCCGTGACCGCCGCCTCCGCCGGCGCCTGACAATAGGACCACGCTGCTTGCAGAGCCGAATGCAATTCCTGCAGCGCCTCCGCTTCCATAGCCAGTTTCAATATCACCAATACCGCCGTTTCCGCCGAAACCTCCGCCTCCGCCTCCGGCCCCTCTGGTGGCTGCAGTCCTGCTGCCGCCTCCGCCGCCTCCGCCGTTTGCGGCTGCTGATGCTGCGCCAGTTGTCCAGTTTGCATTCATTCCCTGATACACCGCTCCGGTAGAAGCAGTTGTTGCACTGCTTCTGCCGCCTGACGGGCCTGCTCCGGTTCCATTAACCAATCCGCCAGAGTCAACAGTGAAGTTTCCATTCGGGCCAAGAGTTATGTTAACATATCCTGTTCCCGCAGTTGCATTTTTTGCGCAGACCTGCAAAATTCCAGTTGAAGTTACAACAATTTTATCAAATCGTGTTACTTCCCCGCACAATTCAGTTGCGCCTCCGGTAATCGTGAGCGTGTTCTGGTAAACTGCTGCCAGCGGTTCAACGCCTTCCTGCGGAACTTCAGTTATATTTTCAGGAATTTCGGTAATATTTTCAGGCACTTCGGAAATATTTTCCGGAAGAGTTATGTTTGCCGGTACTTCAGTAATATTCTCCGGAAGAGTTATGTTTTCAATAGGAATGTTTTCAGGAATTTCAATAGGAACTTCCGGCACTGAAATTAACGGAGTTACTGCATACCTTATGCTTTCAAGATTCAAAACCGCATCTGAAATTTCAACTCTCAGCGCGTATGATATTTTTTCCAGATTTATTTCGCAAGTTTCCTCGCAAACATCCGTGAAATTAACAGAGAAAGGAAGCTCCTGTTTGGTTGGGGCCGCACTAGGAGCCGCCTTTTCTGAAGATGAAGCGAAACCGGTTATCGGGATAATTTCCTCACCTGCGGTTTCTGTAAGAGATAATCTGCTGCTGTTCAAAACAAGCATGCCATCAAGATAAACATAAACTGAGCCGTTGCCTTCAATTGTCCCTGAGATTTTTGCGTAATTCAATATGCCTGGATGCTCTGGCTGCCATTCATAGCCGGATGTTTCTGAAAATGTCATGTTCAAGACATCAACATATTCCCGCGGCTGGCTTTGCGCTGTGACAAATCCGGTTATCGCCGGCTGAAAATAAAGAACTGTTGATGCTAAAGCAATTGCCAGAGCAAGCATGAAGCTGACTTTGAAAACTCTTTTTGCCCGCTTTTCCTTTTCTTCCTTCAGCCTCTGCTTGTACGCCCTTGAGCAATCATTGTAGATTCCAAACCATTCAAGAATTGTCCTTCCGTTTAATTTTGAGCTGAATTCCTTATGCTTAAGCTGCTTATAGGATATGATCTTTTTCTTCTGTTGCTCGCAGACCGCAATCCGTTTGTCTAGCTCTCGGATGATATTTCTGTCTGTGCGGCCCCCCATTTTACTTATTATATATGTATATAATATAGGTTAAAAAGCTTACTATAGTGTAAAATACTTATTATTTATGTATTATATCTGGAACGGGTTAGCAAAGATGAAAAGCTCTAAAAGTGCGGTTTAATATGGTATAAGTTATTTTTCCAGATCAATCACTGGCCCTTTCGGGCTGTGAGCAATGCGCTTGTCAAAAAGCGCATCAATTTTCTTTAATTTATCTTTTTCTTCCTTTGTCAGGAAAGAGCTCATTGCTTTTTGATAATCCTTATTGGGAACGAAAGGAGGCCCCATGCAAACAAGCTTGTCTTTTGGCACAATGCCGTACTGCCTGTCGGGGCTGGGGCTTTTCGAGTTAAGAACTGCCCAGCGCCCTTTGTAGGAAACAACAGTGCAATCGTGAAGTATCTTTGCGCTATGCGCGTCATCAACTGCTACAGGCACTCTTATGCCCCCGCATGTTTCTTTTTCAAAATCAATGTCCTTTATTCTTAAAGCATAAAGAATTTCCCTTATTGCGTCTCCGGACTGGTTGCAGTCGCCTACGACAGCCTCGCGCCCGGTTGGCTTGTAACCATATTTTTCTATCAGGTAATTAATAGTTGGCGCTGTTCCGCCAAAGCATATTGAGCTGTTTACAATTTCAACAATATCCTCCAGCAACGGCACAAGCTTTGCCTTGTCCTGATGGAAAATCCTTTCAAGTTTTTCCCGGCTGTCTTTTGACAGGTCCATCGTCAGCCTGAAATTTTTCCATGGAGCAATCTCAACTTCACAGTTTTCCAGGCCGTATTTGGATAAATCATATTTTCCCATTTCATACCTCCAGCACCTTTATCTTCAGCTCGACAATCATATCCGGCTTCAGATATTCCTGAAGCATTTTTGGCACTACGATTATTGCCTGCTTCCCGTGCTTTGCTATTCTTTTAATTATGGAGAAAGATTTTGTTTTCATTTTAGCCATCAAACTCCGGAGCATTGATTTGTTTATCTTTTAGGACAGAGAATTTTTTGCAAAGTGGAAGCTGCCTGACCGCAGCAATTCCATACCCCCGAATACTTACTTCAGTCAGCGGAATGTCTACATAGCTGCCCTGGGATTGGCATTCAACTCTGCATTTGCACGCGTAAATGCTTGCATACCTGCTATCTTCATTTGCCTTACCCGCGTGCTCGCAGAGCTTGCCTTCCAGGTTTTCTTCGTCTGCCATTTTCAAAAATTAAAGATACGCCTGCACTGCGTTTCTGAAGGCATCCTGATACTCTTCCTTTATCTGCAGGGTTGAGTTTGCAAAATCAATTTCTGCAGCAGGTATTCTTGACAAGCTGTCGTTTTCATAACTGACAATATCATTTACCGCAGTTTTCAGGTATTTCAGAATGCTTCCGCCTCTCGGACCTTTTGCTCCGCCGCGCGAGATAAAACCGTTGCAGTTTGCTGTTACTATGCCATTTTTAAGCAAAAGTTCGAGGCATCCTGCTTTCGCTAACAGTCCTATTGAGCGTCTTACTTCAAGTTTTTTGTTCATTTTATGTACCTTTTATGTATGTTTTATACATCTTTTCTATATAGTGCATAATAGGGCTTTATAAGGATTTTCCATATGGAAAAGCTTTAAATAGTCTATTTACACTATGGTAATTAATATATGGTAAGTATAGGATACTAAAATGGCAATAAGTTCACAAAGCAGAAATGTAATATATAACGACCATAGACTGATTAACAGCGAATATCTTCCCGGAATGCCGGAGCTCTATTTTGATGTCCTGCTTACAGAATTGAAAAATCCTGCAAAGAGGCCTGAAGCGTACAAAACACTGCAGCATCTTGTTGCAATGGCAAACGTCGCTGCAGACGAACTGCTTGTGCAGTTCCCGAGTGATCCGACTCTGGTAACAGGCGACCCAAAAATACTTGCGCTGTTAAGGGCAGAAGCAAGCTGCAGAAATCAGATAAACTGCTAGGTTTGTTCTTCTTTTTTAAAAATATATTTCATGCCAAATCCTGCTATTATCAGGATAACTCCGGTTATCAGAACAATAAGGAATTTTGGCGAGAGTGTTTTTACAATAACATCAATCAGCGGGCTTGCCTGCGATGCAACATCCGCTGGCAGAAATTTTTTCAGGAAGCTGAACATGAAATAAGGCGTTCCAGCGATAAACATGCAGAACCCGAGTGACTTCAGCCGTGATGCCCACGTATTTGAGCATATGAACAGGAGCGCTGCCGCGCCTATTGCTGCAGCAAGAAGGTAAATCCATGCTTTTGAATAAAACCTGTTTCCCATGTCAGTCAGAATTATTGAAGACCTTTCGTCCGAAGGCAGTGTTATCATGCATTTTACGAAACTGCAGCTGAACGGTTTGTAGTAAATGCTGTCGAAATATGCCTTTGCCATAAGCTTCGGCAGTTGGTCAGCAGTGGATGCGGAAACATCAGCGCACTGCAGCGCGACACCCTCCTGTATTGGCATTTCAGTAATGCCTGGCTGCTTGCAGTAATCAAGAACAGTCTTCCGCTGCCCTTCCAGGTCTGCCTTATTCACGGGCATTTTCTCCAGCACCATCTGTTCAAAAGCAGGCTCTATGGCACCATATTTTGTGAATTCTGCAAGCGAATATGACAGCATCGCGAGCGACAGGAATAGTGTAAACAGCATGACTCCGAATGCCTTTCCGAATTTTCTTGCAATTGATGACATGTTATTGTCCTATTGGTTCTTTGTGCAGCGACGGACGACTACGAGGGGAATCGCTCTGTATTTAGGCTTCGCTGCAAGTTTTGCTTGCTTTGCCAAACAAGACAGCTTTTGTGCTTCCCTCAATCAATAGCCTTTGCCCAGTTAGTCGTCGTAAGTATCATTTCGTGAATTTATTATACATGTAGTTTTGCAAATCCTTGATTTTAATGCGCTCCTGCTTCATTGTATCGCGGTCGCGGACAGTAGCATCATCATTTTTCAGCGAATCATAATCAATTGTAATGCAGTACGGGCAGCCGATTTCATCCATTCTCCTGTATCTTTTCCCTATGCTGCCTGACGCGTCATAGAAACTTTTGAAACAGCCCTTCAGCTGCTCGTGGACTTTTTCCGCGAATTCGGGAATATTATCCTTGCTAACCAGAGGAAAAACTGCAACCTGGATTGGCGCAATTTTCGGGTTTAATTTCAAAACTATCCGGGTTTCATCTTTCACGGTTTCCTCTTCGTAGGCATTATCAAGGACTGCAAAAACAGTCCTGTCAACACCAAACGAATCCTCCCATACCCACGGCAGGACTTTTTCCTCGCCGTCAACGACTGTTAAATCCTGAGCACTGCCTTTGCTGTGCGATTTCAGGTCATGGTCTGCGCGGTAGTGGTTTGCAACAATCTCCGTCCAGCCCAGAGAAGTGAGAACTTCAAAATCCCATGCGGATTTTGCATAGAACGGCTTTTCCTCAGGCCCTATTTCCCGCAGCCGCATGTTGTCCCTTTTTATTCCAAGGGATTCGTAAAATCTCATGAGCAGTGCCAGATAGTATGCCTCGATTTTGCTTTTGAAATATTTCTTTGTGATTGCGTCCTTCAGTGAAATCTCAATCACCTTATCCTCGTGCCCAAGAAGCGCGAGCCTGACTTTGTAATCCCTGTATTTTTCAAATTTCTCAAACTTGTCCTCATTTTTCGGATTAAAGAAAACTTCTGCTTCCATCTGGGTGAACTGCCTTGTCCTAAAAAGCCCCTGCCTGGGGCTGATTTCATTCCTGCATGCCAAGCCTACCTGGGCAAATCCGATTGGCAGCTTTGCGCGCATGGAATTGAAAACCTTTTGGAAATCAAGAAAGATTGACTGGCATGTTTCAGGCCTGAAATACATTTGTTCGGAATCTTTCGGCCCGAAAAATGTTTTTGCCATCAGGTTGAACATTTTTACTGCAGCCAGGGGGCTTTTGCACCTCGTGCAGTGAATTTTATTTTCCCTGATCAGCTTGTCAAACTCTTCCTGCTTCATTGCCTCCGGAACTGCCTTTCCCGTAACTTCCTCTATCAATTTATCTGCCCTGAATATGGATTTGCATTTTATGCATTCAGTCAGCGGGTCCTGAAAACTTGAAAGATGCCCTGAAGCTTCAAACACCTTCGGGGGCATTATTGGCGAGCCGTCTATTTCCAGCATCCCGTCGCGTTCAACAAAATTCTTTCTCCATAACTCTATAATGTTTCTTTTCAGGGCTGCGCCTAGGGGTCCGTAATCATAAAAGCCGGCAGGCCCGTTATAGATTTCAGAAGCTGGGAAGAATATTGCCTTCCGAGCTGCCAGGTCCATAAGCTTGTCAAACTTGCCTTCCATCATGCTTAAACACGGCTTTGCAAGATTTAAAAGATTTTGTTCATGACTGACGACGAACTACGGACTAAGGCAATCCCTATTGTTTAAGGGAGCGCGAAACATCTTCATGCAGCAAGATAGTTTGCTTTCCTCCAAACAATAAAGTTTTCAAATCGTCATCAGCGTCAGATTTAAAAGATTTAGCTTATTATCCCAAAATGCATGGATGACCTTGAAAAGCGCGCAACTGTAGTTATTCCGCATGATGACGATGCCATAATCGCAGTCGGCGGCACACTGCTCCAACTCCTGGGCAAGGGCTGGGAAGTTTCATATATCCAGATGACTGACGGCAGGCACGGCTCAACAAATCTTTCCCAGGAAGACACCAAAAGAACCCGTGCGGAAGAAATTCAAAAGGAGCTCAAAGCGCTGAAAATAAAGAGACGCCTTAATTTTGATATGGAAGACGGCACCTTGCACAAGCTTCCTGAAAAGCAGGCAAACTGCCTGGTAAACTGCATGGCTGAGGAAATTACTGATTACAAGCCATCTGTTTTATTTATTCCCGCTGAAAACGAAAGCCATCCGGACCATAAGGCTGCAAGCATAATGGGGCACATGGCTTTTCTGCAAACAAAACTGCCGCAGATTTGCGAAGCCAGATACGTTGTCTGGCAGCTTCCGTTCAAGGAAAGCACTGTGCTTCCTTTTGAAAAACTCCTGCTTGTCGATATAACAAACGAATTATCATCAAAAAAACGTATAATTCGCCTTCATGCTTCCCAGGAAGCAGAAGTAAGGGACGGATACGCAGGTTCTATTGAGCTTGCCAACAAACTGCTGGCAAGACAGTATCTGAATTATCCGCCAAATCTTAAAGTAAATGCTGCTGAAGTTATGGCGCTATCATACTGCAATGCGGGCTCTGCGCTGTTGGAGTCTGCGCTCAAAACGCATGATATTACAAAGTTTTATCATGGAAGAAAAGATAAAAAAATAGAAGCTTAGGGTTTCTTCCACCGGATTTCGTAGTACTGGACACAGGACAACTGCGCGTAAGCGATTTATAAAGAGGGCGATGAATTAAGATATGAAATCATTTCATATCTGGGATTTTCCTGATGACATCTATATTTTAATTAAACCCAAAGCTAAAGAAAAATTGTTTGCACACCTTTATTTAAAATTTGGAAATCGCGAGCGTTTGGCTAAATTTCTGCATCTTGACCCCACTACGATTAAAGAATATCAATTGGGTTTTAGCGACAAGGATGATAAAAAATGGATTCAATATATTCCAGTCAAATTTTTCAAAATAATGAAAACCTATTTTACAAAATGTCTGGTTAAAGAAATAGAAAATTCCGTATTGGCTTATCGGCCGAGAGCAGGAACGCCAATTGAAAACCCCATCCTCCCAATTAAAGAATCGCCAGAATTATACCGTATAGTTGGGCATATTTTAGGCGATGGCAGTGCAACCAAAAGAAAAGTCCCTTACTATGCAAACTCGTGCAAAGATCTTAGGGAAGAATTTATTACAGATTTGCAAATCTTCGGAAAAGTTAAAATTTCAAATAGAAAATTAACTGTGCCTGTTATTAATTTTCCAACGGCAATAACTAAAACATTATCGCATTGTTTAGATGTGCCATTTGCAATAAAAGAACGTTTGCCCAAAAATATATTTTCAGCTCCAAAAAAATGCAAATCTGCTTTGCTCAGAGCTTTGTTCGACGATGAAGGCAGCAGTTCTGCTCAGGTAACTATTGCCATGATAAATAAAAAACTTATAGAAGATATCAAGGTTCTACTTTTAGAATTTGGAATATTGTCTAGTAGTATTTGTGTGACTAAGAATAACAGTTGCTCCAGTTATTATCATTTAAGCGTACTTGCAAAAAGCAATGAGGATTTTTTAAATAAGATTGGATTTTCGCATCCTAAAAAATTGTCTATCTTGATTGCGCAAGTGAAAAAAAGATATAGAAAGCACAGAACCAGAGAAATAAGTGAAATAGAAAATCTGATCCTAGATTATTTGCGGCGAGTTAAACATGCCCGCACTATAGAAATAGCAAATAATATCCATCTGGGACTCTGTCATACGCTTTTGCATCTAAAAAGAATAGAAAGAGAAAATAAAATAAAGAAATCAATCGAAGAAAATAAGTTTTACAGGTGGCACATTTAAGGCTTTTTCCATTGAATTTGATAATAAGTACATTCTCCTTCAGCATCTACTATGCCCACAAGCAGTTTCTTTCTCGTGCTGTGGGCGACTCTGTTCATAGAAGCAAACTGGCGCCACGTGTATGTATCGCCTTCTGCCGTGCAGAATAAAACCCACTTGGCATGGTCCTGCCCGGGCTTTACGCCCCTGTTGTAAATTCTGAAATCAGCGCCGAACTTCAATGCTGTCTTTGTAATATATCCGCGGGTTCTGATATCCCTGTAAACCTGGTATCTTTTCCAGAATCCCTCCTCGGACTTGTTTGCGATCCTTACAAATGCCTTGAAATCCAGGGACTTTTTCCCGTCAAACACTTTTAATTTTCCGCGCTCCAGTAAGTAAAGCGCCTCTTCAAGGGAATACTCTATTCTCTGCTCTTTTGTGCCGTGTATTTCGCCGAAACTTGAGCGGTCAAAGAAGGGCTGCGCAAGCTGAAAATCATCAGTCACCGCAACCTTGTTCCCGATTAAATGCCCGCGTATCGGCTCTGCAAGATTAATCTGCTCTATTGCTGTCGGCAGCTCTGATGCAGGCTTCTGGTTTTGCTGTTCGCCCTGCTCCTCTGGCTCTTCCAATGGCTTCTCGACTATTTCAGGCACCTCGCCCGAACTGGTTTCTTCACACTTATCTTTTTTACCCATTTAATAGAACTACACGCCTGCCAGCTTTGCTAACAGACTTGATGTGTTCTTTTCACCGTAACGAAAAAGCTTTTAGATGTTTAAAAACCTAATGCTACTGGCGACGAGGGTAATCTCCTTGTATTTGGGCTTCGCTTCAGAAAGTGCAGCTTCCGATGCCTAAATCCATGAGCTTTCAACTCGTAGTCCGTCGTAAGGATACAACATGAAAATAACATTCCTTGGAACCGCATCTGCATTTCCGACTAGAGAGAGGAATCATTCCGGAATGCTGCTTGACATCGGCCCCGAAGCTTTTCTGTTTGACTGCGGCGAAAACATACAGAGGCAGATACGCATTGCAGGAATAAGCCCCATGAAGATTTCAAGAATATTTCTGACACACTGGCACGGAGACCATGTTCTTGGGCTGCCGGGGCTTATTCAGAGCTTTGAGCTGAACGGAAGAAAGTCAGAGTTGGATATTTACGGCCCCGAAGGCTCCGCGGAAAACTTCCACATGATAAGAAAAGCCTTCAACATAAATACTGGCTTTAAGATTAACGTGCATAATATCAAAACAGGAAAAGCCTTTGAAACTGAAGACTTTGAAATCCTCGCGCATGGTGCAAAGCACACTATTTTATGCCTTGGATTTGCGTTTGTTGAGAAGGAAAAAATCAGAATTAATAAAGACAAGATTGAGAAACTGGACATCAGAGGCCCGATTGTTGGCGAACTTGCAAATGGCAAGGACATTACATTTGAAGGCAAAATCATTAAGGCAAAAGACTTTACATTCGTCCAGAAAGGCAGAAAACTGACTTACATTCTTGATGCAGTCTTTGATGAAAAGCTGATTGAGTTTGCAAAGAACTCTGATATTCTGATATGCGAAGCGACGTTCTCGAAAGACATGCAGCTTGATGCAAAAAAGAAGGGGCACATGACTGCGCAGCAGGCAGGAAAGATAGCTGCAAAATCAAAATCAAAGCAGCTGATTATAACGCACTTCAGCCAGCGCTACCATGATGTTACGCCGCTGCTGGCGGAAGCCAAAAAGGAATTCAAAAACACGATTGCTGCAAAGGATTTTTTGGAAGTTAAGATTTAAAATTACTCAACCATTTTTATTGCTGCAACAAGATATTTTGTATTCCCTGTTTTTCTGAAATCAATCAGAAAGTTCAGCAGTTTTAAAAGCTCACCATAAACGTTCAAAATTTCTCCCCTGCGCTCGGGAGCATCCCTTTTTGCTATTTCCCAGAGTTTTTTAACAAAGTTTATGGCAGATTTTGTCTGCGTAATACAAAAATCAATGATATACATTCCCAGATTTACTTTTTTTATTTCTGCGTATTTTGCAACTTGTCGCAGTTTTTCGCGCATGCCTCCATCAAAGCCCTTTGGCAGGCTCCATCTTTCGACTTGTAATTCGTGCGCTTCTGTAAATCTCCTGTCTTCATATACCCACTTCAGTTTCAACATTATGTGCGGCATGGTAATAATAAAATAACAGAATTAATAAATTATTTCTTTCTTGCAACTCTGCGTTTCCTTGGCGCCGGCTTTGGTACTTTCTTCTCGGCTTGTTCCTTCTGCTCTTTTGCAACTTCATTCAGAATGTCCTGCGCTTTTGGCTTTGGCGGCTCCGATATTGCCGGCTTCTGCTCTTCCTTAACGGGTTCATCTTCCTCTTCCAGCCAGTCCATGAATTTCTGCCATGCGCCCTTGTTCTTTCCGTTGCCTGCGGGCTTATTCTCGTCCCCGCGGAGCATGTAGCTTACCGCTGCAAGCACTATTATTATGCCTGCAAGCCACAGCCAGTTGCCTATGCCATAGGTCCTTTCCGCAAGGAAAGTTTTTGTTTGCCCATAAGCTCCGCTTGTAAGCGCATTGAAATTCAAAATCTTTTTCACATTGTCCTTTATTCTCTGCGTCGGCTCTTCAGCCGGAACTGCTGTTCCTGCGCCCGATAATTTGTTCTTCCAGTAGCGCAGTGTTTCAATAGGAGTTCTCTGCCTGGGCTGTATTGTGATTGTTATATTTTCAATCTTCATATCTGGCGTTACCTCGATGCCCTGTGATTCCAGAAATTTCTTTTGCGCCTCGGGGCTCAGGAACTGCGATATTTCTGTTGCAGTTCCTATAGGTATGATTTCTTCAGGCACCTGCGCAGGCGGCAATTCCTCTTCAGTCAGGTTAACTTCCTCCTGCGGAATTTCTTCCTGCGGAATTACTTCCGGCGGGATTTCTTCCGGCGGAGTTATATTCACCTGAGGCACGGTTACGCCTGGCATTTTTATCTTTGCAAACCATGCTGAAACTGCATCGCGCAGTGCAATTACCCTGTCCTTTAGCGGCTGAAGCGCGCTTGAAACTCTCTCCTGCGCTGTCGGCACCACGCTTGTTACAGCTGCAGGCTTGATTGGCCCTACAACATCAAGAACAACTGCTGATGAGCTTGACACAGTCCCGTCCTCCAGCCGTGCTGAAACAGTCAGCAGGTATTCCCTTCTTGCCGTTTCCTCAGGCACTGCAATGTACAGGTAAACTGTCTTTGCGCGCCTGCCTTCGATTGTAACGACTGCAGGATTTAATTTGGCGTATGCCGCGCCTGTTCCTGAAACTTCCAGGTTATATGTTGATTCTTCAGAGCCCTTGTTTTCAACAACAACCGGCACCAGCGTGCCTTCGCCCGGCGCTGCCTGGACTTTTGTCAAAGCCGCCGTGGTCTGCACTCCGAAGCAGCTTTCCTTCGGGGCAATTTTCAATGTCAAGACATCTGAAGACTTTGCGTGCGCAGGGTCCTGCGCCTCTGCCTTCACTGAAATCATGTAAGTGCCTGCAGGCACATCCTTTGCATCAACAAGCAGGTTCAAGTTTTCAATTCCGCCTGCTTTTATGTCTGCAAAACTCTTGTCCAGTGTTGCGAAGTCTGCTCCTGTCAGCGTTATTGCATAGCGCTCGTCAAATGTTCCCGTATTTTTAAGCGAGACCTCGTATGCCTTTGATGTGAACGGGCAGATTGTATCATCTTCAGCGCTTAATTTCAGGTCAGATAAATAGCATGTCTGGACATTCGCTGTTATTGCCTGCTCTGAATTCTGCATGCCCTTGTCGCTTGCAGCTTTTACAGCAACTGCAAAATCCCCTGCAACCCCGTAGTCCGGGAACAAAACAAGATTCGTTGTCCTTGCTCCTTTGGCTGGAACCGCAAGGCTCTGCTGCTCAAGCGATATCCATGCAGGCCCGGCTGCGCTCAGGCTGTAAACATTATCAACGTTTCCCTTGTTTTCAATTGTCAGGGGTATCTTAACTTCCGAATTCTCGCAGAAGCTGAAATAATTCTTGTCCGGAGTCAGCCCGAATTCATAGCAGTTGTCTGATTTCAGACTCAGCGCCAAATCCGCGGCAGCGTTTGAATTTTCAGCCTTTGCGGTTACGGTTAAATCGAATAATCCGGTTTGGTCAGCAGGCGGTATGGCGGTGACTTTGATTTGCTTTGTCGCACCAACAGTTAATTTCGCTACTGTATCTGATAAAGTGGCCCAGTTTGCCGCTGTTCCTGATAAACTCAGGTCAAATGTTTCTGTGTATTTTCCTGTATTTGTAAGAGTTAAAGTGTATTCTGCGCTCGTATCAGCGCAGACTTCGCCGGATAAGCTTTCTGCAGCAAGCGATGCAGAATGGCAGTCGCCTACATTTACCTTCAGTAATGTCTCCTGCCCATTTATCTTGACTTTCAAATCATACGCGCCGGGCAATGCGCCGGAGCTTGGGGTTACATAAACATAAACATAGTCCTTGGAATCTGAATTTAGAACAAAGCCAGCCGGAGCTGCAACTGCCCACTTCGCTGCGTCGCCGCTGAGGCTTGCAGTATATGAATCTGCGCTTCCTCCGGCGCTCTGGACTGTTATTACGTAAAGAATAGTGTCTGTAGCGCAGACTGTTTGTTCGGCTGTAGAAGCGCTGACGGTAAAGTCCGCAGCCACTACAGGCATAAATATCAATAATAACGCAGCTAGTACTAGTACTTTTTTCATTTAGCAACCTCCAAGAGTTACACCCGCAA
>Ga0315278_10004053_pt1 | contig 13186 bp, 8 predicted proteins | sample YL17G06_0_MG_FD_203880 | JGI IMG/M metagenome (GOLD analysis project Ga0315278, IMG submission 203880) | Sediment microbial communities from Yellowstone Lake, YNP, Wyoming, USA - YL17G06_0 | ecosystem: Environmental > Aquatic > Freshwater > Lake > Sediment | place: USA: Wyoming | collected...
GTTGTTGATGTTGCTTACGGCAAGCATCATGTTTATTATCATAAAGCGAAACAAATTGTTGTAAAAGAAATGAAGACACATCAATATGACTGGCTTGAGATGGCCAAGAAGTTACAGGCAGTAGCGCAGGCAGGACTGGAATATTGCGAAAATAAGTATGATATCGACAGGTACCACCAGGTCCGGCAGCTCAGCATTGAGATCATGAAGGAATTCACAGAATTACCGATGGAAAAGCTTGTGGGTGTATTTGCGGCGGAACGGGGTTACCAGACGCCCAAGGTGGATGTAAGGGGTGTGGTTTTCAGGGATGACCAGTTGCTGATGGTTCGCGAAACCATCGATGGGCGTTGGTCCATTCCCGGAGGTTGGGCTGATGTGGGCCTGACCCCTTTTGAAGTAGCAAAAAAAGAAGTCTTCGAGGAGGCCGGGCTTGTTGTGGAGCCAAGGCAATTGCTGGCGGTGCTCGATAAAAAGCGGCACAGCCACCCACCGGACATGTTCCATATCTACAAAATTTTCATTTTGTGCGAGGAAACCGGCGGCGAACTGAAGGGCGGTATGGAAACAAGTGAAACAGGATTCTTCGGTCCCGATACCTTCCCCCCGTTGTCAGAACAACGCATCACCCTTGAACAGATCAGGCTTATGTATGACTATAAGAACAATCCCGGTAAACCTGCGTATTGCGACTAATATTCGTCCCAGCTTTTAATGGCAATATCCTCGATATTCATCTTGCAAACAGCCATTAAAAAGGCACTGGCAAGCCTGCCGTTTGTAATCAGCGGGATGTTGAAATCCACCGCACTCCTGCGGATATGGTAATCGTTGCTGAGTTCGGTTTTGGAAAGGTCCTTGGGGATGTTGATCACCAGATCGATCATTTTATTCCGCAGGTAATCAAGGGTGTTGGGTTTTTTATCCTCGTCAGGCCAGTGAAGCATGGTGGAGGGGATCCCGTTCATTTCGAGAAACTGAGCGGTACCGCGAGTGGCGAACAAATTGTATCCTTTGTCGGACAGCAACCGGCAACTGTTTACGAGTTCCACCTTGGAACGCATTGGACCAGTAGATAACAATATGTTTTTCTTGGGATAAGTATAACCTACCGAAAGCATTGATTTAAGAATAGCCTCATAGAAATTCTCGCCAATACAGCCTACCTCACCGGTGGAAGCCATGTCGACCCCCAAAATGGGATCCGCTTTCTGCAACCGTGAGAAAGAAAACTGGGGTGCTTTCACCCCTATACAGTCGAGATCAAACACCGATTTACCGGGTTTCTCAACCTCCAGGCCCAGTATAACCCGGGTAGCCATTTCAATAAAGTTTACTTTGAGCACCTTTGAAACAAAGGGGAAGCTTCTGGAGGCACGCAGGTTGCATTCAATGACCTTGATGTCGTTATCCTTGGCCAGAAACTGGATGTTATAGGGTCCCGTAATGTGGAGTTCACTTGCAATTTGTTTGGAAATGCGCTTGATGCGGCGCATGGTTTCAAAATAGATCTTTTGTGCGGGAAAAACAATGGTAGCGTCGCCGGAATGTACACCGGCGAATTCAACATGTTCGCTGATGGCATAGGCAATCATTTCCCCTTCGCGTGCAACAGCGTCAATTTCAATTTCCTTGGCCTGTTCGATAAATTCGGATACCACCACCGGGTATTGTTTTGAAACCTTGGCAGCCAGGGTGAGGTAATGTTCCATTTCGTCCCTGTTCGATACTACGTTCATGGCAGCCCCTGAAAGCACGTAAGATGGCCTGATAAGAATGGGAAAGCCTACCTCATCCACAAAATCGTTAATTTCACGAATGCTTGTAAGTTCCTTCCACCGGGGCTGGTCGATTTTCAGATCGTCGCATAACTGGGAGAATTTGTGCCGGTCTTCCGCATTGTCAATGGAGCGGGGTGATGTGCCCAGGATTTTCACATGCTGGTTGTACAGGCGCATGGCCAGGTTGTTTGGGATCTGTCCTCCCATTGAAAGAATTACCCCGTGCGGATCTTCGAGGTCAATGATATCCATAACCCTCTCAAAGGAAAGTTCATCAAAATAGAGCCTGTCGCATACATCGTAATCCGTACTCACGGTTTCGGGATTATAGTTGATCATTACCGACCGGTAACCTGCCTTGTTGATGGCATACAGGGCATTCACGCTGCACCAGTCGAATTCCACACTGCTGCCGATCCGGTATGCACCCGAACCCAGCACAATAACCGACTTGTCGTCACCGCCAAAAGCAATATCATGTGAATTACCACCATAGGTAAGATAGAGGTAGTTGGTTTGGGCGGGGTATTCGGCTGCGAGGGTATCAATTTGTTTCACACTTGGAAGGATGCCCAGTTTTTTACGGTATTCCCTTACTTCCAGCAGCCCTTCCTGCATGTAATCCTGGACGTTCATTACGGATCGTGCAATCTGGAAATCAGAGAACCCGAATACCTTGGCCTGTCGGATCAGGTTTACCGGCACCTCGGTAAGCACGTCGTATTTCTCGAGGTCATTTTTCAGGTCGAAAATATTACGGAGTTTGGCGAGAAACCATAGGTCAATGCGGGTGAGTTCATGTATCTGTTCATTGGTGTAACCCTTTGAAAATGCATCGGCGATCACAAATATCCGCATGTCGGTTGGCTCCGAAAGCTCCTTCTCAATGTTTTCGAATTCAAGATCACGGTTGCCCACAAAACCATGCATTCCCTGGCCGATCATCCGCAATCCCTTTTGTATAGCTTCTTCAAACGATCGGCCGATTGCCATCACCTCTCCCACACTTTTCATGCTGCTGCCGATCTGTTTCGACACACCGATGAACTTGTTGAGATCCCAGCGGGGAATCTTGCATACAATATAATCCAATGCAGGCTCGAAAAAAGCGGAGGTTGTTTTGGTGATGGAATTTTTTATTTCATGCAGGCCATAACCAACTGCCAGTTTTGCAGCCACAAATGCCAGCGGATAACCTGTTGCCTTGGAGGCAAGGGCACTCGACCGCGACAGCCTCGCATTCACCTCGATTACGCGGTAATCTTCAGAATTCGGATCGAGGGCGTATTGAATGTTACACTCGCCAATGATACCAATGTGGCGAATAATTTTAATGGCAAGCTGGCGCAGTGAATGGTATTCCGAATTGGTGAGGGTTTGCGAGGGTGCAACAACAATGCTTTCTCCCGTATGGATACCAAGCGGGTCAAAATTTTCCATGTTACAAACCGTGATGCAATTGTCGTGACAATCCCGTACCACTTCGTATTCAACTTCCTTCCAGCCTTTCAGTGATTTTTCGACAAGGATTTGGGGTGAATAGGAAAAGGCCTTTTCAGACATTTTCCTGAGTTCATTTTCATTGTTGCAGAAACCGCTGCCCTGGCCTCCCAGGGTATAAGCCGCCCTGATAATCACAGGGTAACAGAGCGTATAAGCGGCCTTTACGGCATCATCGATGGTTGTGACTGCAAAACTTTGAATGGTTTTCACCTGAATCTCGTCCAGTTTTCTGATAAAGAGGTCACGGTCCTCGGTGTCCATGATCGCCTGCACCGGAGTTCCCAGTACCCGCACATGATGCCTTTCAAGCGCACCACTTTTGTAAAGGGCTATGCCGCAGTTTAATGCGGTTTGACCGCCAAAAGAAAGCAGGATGCCATCGGGTTTTTCCTTTTCAAGCACTTTTTCAACAAAATAGGGCGTTACCGGAAGAAAATAAATGATGTCGGCGATCCCCTCTGAAGTCTGCACTGTGGCTATGTTGGGATTGATAAGCACTGTATTGATCCCCTCCTCACGCAACGCTTTCAACGCCTGCGATCCTGAATAGTCAAATTCACCTGCTTCACCAATTTTTAGTGCCCCTGATCCAAGAACGATTACTTTCCTGATTGATTTGTCCATCTTATCGAAACCTCAAAAAAAATTAGTCATATATTTGGGCCAAAAATACAAATATTTTTAAATTCAGTTTGCATAATTATAAATTTATGCATAATTTTGCATCATTAATGAATAACTATTCATCATGGGAAACAGAACAGAAAGGCTGCTAGCCATCAGAAACATCATCTCGTCGCAAAAGGTTTCCAGTCAGGAAGAACTGCTCGACCTGCTCGAGAAAAAAGGACTCAACTACACACAGGCCACCCTGTCACGTGATCTGAAATTCCTCAAAGTAAATAAAATTTCTGATCCTGACAAAGGCTATATTTATGAACTGCCTGATCAGCATCATATACCCGGACATGAACTGGCGGAAAGCTATGCCGCACAGGGCTTTGTTTCGATTCAGTTTGCCAATAAGCTAGGTGTTATAAAAACACTGCCCGGTTATGCCCCCAGCATCGCATCCCTGATCGATAAGGTAAACCCTTTTGAAATCATCGGAACCCTTGCCGGTGATGATACGATCCTGATCATTCCTCATGACAATGTAACAGAAAAAGACATCATCAACACCTTAATAATTATTATACCGGAATTAAAGGACAAAATTAAATAACGCACAATGAACAAAAAAAAGGTTGTTTTAGCATACAGCGGCGGGTTGGATACATCGGTTATTCTGAAATGGTTAATTGATAAGGGATATGAGGTCATCGCCTATGTAGCGGATGTGGGACAGGATGATGATTTTGCGGAAGTTGAGAAAAAAGCGCTGAAAATTGGCGCATCACGTGTTTACATCAGGGACCTCAGGAGGGAATTTGTTACGGATTATATTTTTCCGGCACTCAAGGCCAATGCAGTGTACGAGAACCGTTACCTGCTCGGCACGTCACTGGCAAGGCCGGTGATCGCCAAATACCAGATTCAGATTGCGGAGGAAGAGAATGCTGAGTACGTTTCCCATGGCGCAACAGGAAAAGGAAATGACCAGGTTAGGTTTGAACTTGCTTATTATGCACTGAATCCCAGGATTAAGGTGCTGGCCCCATGGAAAACACAGGAATTTCTGGATCAGTTCAAGGGAAGGACCGACATGCTGAACTATGCAAGGGAGAAAGGTATTCCGGTAAAGGCCACCGTTTCGAAACCCTACAGCGAGGATGATAACCTGATGCACATCAGCCACGAGGCCGGAATCCTCGAAGATCCGGCATACAAACCTGAAATGGAAATGTTCAGCAAAATTGTGCCGCCACAAAAGGCACCTGACAGAGAGGTGCACATTGAGATTCACTTTAAGGACGGCATCCCGGTGCGGGTTTTCAACAAGGATGACCGCACCAACATTAAGGATCCGCTCGAATTGTTTATTTATCTTAATAAGATCGGCGGAGAAAATGGAATCGGCATGCTTGATATGGTTGAAAACAGGTTTGTAGGAATTAAATCAAGGGGTGTTTATGAAACGCCCGGCGGAACCATCCTTCTGCATGCACACATGGATATAGAAGGCATTGCCATGGACCGTGAAGTGATGCGGCTGAGAAACATGCTTTCACCGGTTTTTGCTGAGATCGTATACAATGGCTTCTGGTTCAGTCCAGAAATGGAATTTTTACGGGCAGCCATCGACAAAAGCCAGGAACTGATTGACGGGGTTTGCTACCTCACACTTTACAAGGGCAATGTGATCATCGATGGCAGGGAATCGCCCAGTTCGCTCTATAACAAGGAACTCTCAAGCATGGATATTGAAGGCGGATTCGACCAGAAGGACAGTGCTGGCTTTATAAAGATCAATGCCATCAGGCTGATGGCGCACCATGCCATAACAAAAAGAAAAGGGAAGTAAATCCGTATCAACCCTCAGGTATTTCTATGAGGTGTTTGCTTCGGAATACTCCGGAGCATCAAATTTTTATGCGATGAAACTTTGGGAAAAAGGCATACCTATTGATTCACAGATTGAAAAATTCACGGTTGGAAAGGACCGTGAACTTGATCTGATGCTTGCCCGTTACGATATACTGGGTTCGCTGGCCCATGTTATCATGCTCGGGGAAACCGGACTTATTAATAAGGATGAAACCTCAGGCCTTCGCCGGGAACTCCTTGCCATATACCGCACCATTGTTGGTGGCGGCTTTGTGATTGAACCAAATATGGAGGATGTGCATTCCCAGATTGAATTGCTGCTTACCCGGAAACTGGGAGATGCAGGCAAAAAGATCCATACCGCACGCTCCAGGAACGACCAGGTTTTGGTTGATATAAAACTGTTTACCCGTGACGCCATCCAAGAAGTGGTGGGCGGAATAACAAACCTTTTTAGCCTGCTGCTGGATCAAAGCGAAAAATACAAGAACATCCTTATTCCTGGATATACCCACCTGCAGGTAGCCATGCCGTCCTCGTTCGGACTCTGGTTTGGAGCCTACGCAGAGGCACTTACGGAAGATATGCACATGTTGCTGGCAGCTTACAGGGTGGCGGACCAAAATCCGCTCGGATCAGCTGCAGGATACGGATCGTCATTCCCCATCAACAGGGATCTTACCACACAGCTCCTTGGGTTCTCAACCATGCATTACAATGTGGTGAATGCACAGATGAGCCGGGGCAAAACAGAGCGTCTGACCTCCTTTGCACTTGCATCCGTGGCCGGCACGTTGTCGCGGCTTGCATCCGATGTGTGCCTGTTTGCCAGCCAGAACTACGCACTTGTGGTATTGCCCGATGAACTTACCACCGGTTCAAGCATCATGCCACACAAGAAAAATCCCGATGTATTTGAACTTATCCGGGCCAAATGCAATAAAATTCAGTCGCTCCCCAACGAGATCACCAACATCCTGCTCAATCTTCCCTCAGGGTATTTCAGAGACATGCAGGTTATCAAAGAATCCTTCCTGCCGGTATTCGGCGAACTGAACAACTGTCTGCACATGGCCTGCTATGCCGTTGGAAAAATCAGGCCTGTTGAAAACACCCTCGATGATGAAAAGTACCGGTATATCTTTTCGGTAGAGGAGGTCAACAGGCTCACGGAAGCAGGAATGCCATTCCGCGATGCCTATAAAAAGGTGGCGGAACAGATTGCCGACGGCAGCTACAATCCGGAACGCAGCGTCCTGCACACACACGCCGGCAGCATCGGTAATTTATGCAACGCCGATATTGCCATGAAAATGCAATCAGCCTCGGACCTGTTTAATTTTGAGAAAAAGGACCAGGCCCTCGAAAAACTACTTAAAGGTTGAAGGGATGAAAGCGCAGCGCATTGTAGTAAGAATAGAAATATCAACCCTGATCAGCCGCGACGGCAAAATAAACAGGCGCAAAATGGACAGGCTGGCCATGGTGCTTGCCAACCTGCACAACAGTGGTAAGCAGGTGCTTGTGGTAACATCCGGTGCTATTGTACTGGGTTCCGAAAAGCTCAAATTGTCAAACCTTCCCGACTCCCAGCTCGAAATGCAGGCAACTGCAGCAGTGGGCCAGGCAGAACTTATTCGTTGCTATCAGCACTATTTTGACGAGTACAACCAGATTGTGGCACAGGTGCTGCTTACAAGCGACATTGTCGGCTATCCGCAACGGGTTGAAAATACGCGGAATACCTTCAATACCTTGCTTGAAATGGGCATCATCCCCATCATCAATGAGAATGATCCCGTTTCCACTTTTGACATTGAATTTGATGACAATTATCCACTGGCCCTTATTGTATCAGATATAGTTCAGGCCGATTTCATTGTCATTAAAATGGCGTTGAACGGAAAATATATGATCGTACCCAGGGGCAGGCATCCTGCCCTTGTGGTTGACGGTGAAACAGAATTACAGGAGAAACTCGATACGTATTGCCAGGTGCTTGTACATGAAAAATCCCCAGGACCGGCCGCATTTCCGGCGTCAATCGGGGAAATTGCTTTTTAGTGCGTCACTGTGGAGAAAAGAAAACAACAGCATATGGATTACAGAAGTGTGATGAAGAAAAAACAAAGGATTGTGGTGAAGGTTGGTACATCGTCACTTTCTTATCCGAATGGCCGGATGAATTTTCATAGCATTGAAAAACTGGCCTATGTGTTAAGTGCAATCCGCCAGCAGGGGATTCAGGTGCTCCTTGTCACTTCCGGCGCCATTGGTGTGGGAGCGGGACGACTGGGTCTTACCCACCGGCCGAAGGAACTGGCGCGAAAACAGGCGTTGGCGGCCGTGGGACAGGCTGAGCTGATCAGGATTTACCAGAAGTTCTTTGAGGAATACAACCAGACCGTAGCACAAGTGTTGCTCACAAAGGACGTGGTAACTATACCTTCGCGCAACCAGAACGCCAAAAGAACACTGACAAAGCTGCTCGAAATGGATATCATACCCATTATTAATGAAAATGATACCATTGCCACGTATGAGATTGAATTCGGCGACAATGATACCCTGTCGGCCTATGTGGCCTCGCTGATTGAAGCCGATCTGCTTGTGATGCTGTCCGATATCGACGGGCTCTATTCGGCTGATCCTCGTACGGAAATGTCTGCTGAAATTATCCATTCCGTGCTTGAAATTACACCCGAACTCGAACAACTGGCTTCGGGAGCAGGATCTTCTTTCAGCACCGGGGGCATGGTTACCAAGATCGCTGCTGCCAAAATATGCCTGAAAGACGGGATTGATTGTATAATTTCAAGCGGGGCTGATCCCGCCATCGTTTTCGATATCCTCGAAGGAAAGAATGTAGGGACCCATTTCGTGGCCGGAAAAATTAATATGATAAACCATGCATAACCTGAATAGCCTCATAGAAAAAGCCGCCAGGATTAAAAAAGCGAGCCGTGAACTGGCCCGGTTAAACACAAGCATAAAAAATACCGCGCTGAAGACCATTGCGGATGAAATTGAATTTCACCGACAGGTTATCCGCGAAGAAAACCAGAAGGATATTAAGGAGGGCCTGGTTAAGGGTTTGTCTCCCGCCTTTATTGACAGGCTGACCCTCGATGACAAAGGCATCGACGAAATGATCAGGATCCTGAATGATGTGGTGAACCTTCACGATCCGGTTGGGGAGATCTTCAATATGAATACCCTGCCCAACGGTCTCAGGGTGGGTCAGATGCGGGTACCCATCGGCGTGATCGGCATCATCTTTGAATCAAGGCCCAATGTCTGCATCGAAGTGGCAGCGCTTACCATTAAATCGGGCAACGGCGTAATCCTCCGGGGTGGTTCTGATGCCATTCATTCAAACCTGCTGCTTACAGGCATTATAAGGGAGGGACTCAAAAAGGCAGGAGTGCCGGCCGATTGTGTCGACATTGTGGAGGATACGACCCGTGAATCGGTATTGCAGCTTGTCAAACTGAAAGACTACATCGATATCATCATCCCGCGCGGGGGCCTCCAACTCATAAGGTTTGTGGAAGAAAACAGCCTGATACCCGTGATCAGGCACGACCAGGGTATTTGCCATACCTATGTTGACGAATTTGCAGGCATTGACATGGCCGTCAACATCTGTTACAATGCCAAGGTACAGCGTCCCGGCGTTTGTAATTCTATGGAAACCCTGCTGGTCCATGCGGATATCGCCCCTGCATTTCTGCCTGTCATGAAAAAAGCATATGACAATGCCGGCGTACAACTGAAGGGCTGCGCGAAAACGCAGCGGATCCTCTCGGGTATTGCCGGGGCTGCACCGGAGGACTGGAGCACCGAGTACCTCGACCTGATCCTTTCGGTTAAAATTGTTGAAAACATTGATGAAGCCATCGACCATATCAATACATTCTCTTCCCATCATTCTGATTCAATTGTAACCGACAGTTATGCCAACGGAATGAAGTTTATTGCCGAAGTGGATTCAGCAGCATGTTTCATCAATGCCTCCACCCGGTTCAGTGACGGCAATGAATTCGGACTGGGCGCCGAAATGGGTATCAGCAATCAGAAGCTGCATGTGCGCGGTCCGATGGGATTGAAAGATCTGATGGCCCCCAAATATATCATTTTCGGAAACGGACAGGTGCGAACATAAAGATTTCATTACCAAATCATCAAATCAATAAATCATCAAATCATCAAATCAATAAATGACTTTCCCATGCAACCAATCAATGAATTCATGCAAAAACTCGAGGAACTAACTGTTGGGGCCTCTCAAATCGACAAGGAACTTTTCGAAACCTACAATGTAAAACGGGGCCTTAGAAACCAGGACGGTTCAGGAGTGCTTGTAGGACTCACAAACATCGGCGATGTGGTGGGCTATGAAAAAAAGGACGGCCAGGTAATACCTTGCGATGGAAGATTGTTTTACAGGGGCATTAATGTTGAAGACCTGGTTCACGGATTTCAACACGATAAACGGCATGGCTTTGATGAAACGGTTTATTTGCTGCTAACCGGCAAGCTGCCGGCCAAACAGGACCTGGAATATTTTACATCCTATATGGCCAGTCACCGCGACCTTCCCAACAGTTTCGTTAACCTCATCCTTTCGTTCAGAGGAAAGGACCTCATGAATATGCTGGCCCGGTCGGTGCTTGTGATGTATACCCAGGATGAAGAGGCAGAAAATTATTCACACATTAACCTGTTGAAACAATCGCTGAACCTGATTGCAAAATTTCCAGTAATTGCCGCATATGTATATTTTGGATTCAGGCACACTTACCAGCGCAATTCCCTCATTTTCCGGCATCCTGATCCCACCCTCAGCACGGCTGAAAATTTCCTGTATATGCTGAAGGGAGAAGATTACACCAAAATCGAGGCCGATATCCTCGATCTGGCCCTTGTATTGCATGCAGAACACGGCGGAGGAAACAATTCAACATTCGCCACCCGCGTAATCAGCTCGGCCGGTACCGACACCTATTCGGCTATTTCAGCAGGGCTGGGTTCGCTGAAGGGTTACCTGCACGGCGGTGCAAACCTCCAGGTTGAAGAGATGATGAAGGATATCAAAAAGAATGTAAAAAACTGGACCGATAAAAAGGAAGTGCTGGATTACCTCACGAAAATTTTAAATGGAAAAACCGGTGATGGATCAGGAAAGATCTATGGTATCGGCCATGCCATCTATACGCTCTCTGATCCCAGGGCTATCCTGTTAAAGGACCTGGCACAGGAGCTTGCGGGCTCAAAAGGGAAACTCGATGAATACAGGCTGTACGAAACCATTGAGGAAATGGCACCCGAAGCATTCGCCAAATTCAAGGGCGGAAACAACAAGGTAGTGCGTGCCAACGTCGATTTTTATTCCGGGTTTGTTTATAAATGCATTGACATCCCCCAGGAATTGTTCACCCCCATATTTGCCATTGCAAGAATGGCAGGATGGTGCGCCCACCGGCTTGAAGAAGTTACCTTTGCCTCCAAACGGATCATACGTCCGGCTTACAAAAATGTATTCGGCCGTGTAAATTATGAATCGCTCGAATCAAGATAGTTTTTGGTCAATACCCTGTTAAAAAGGGACCATGTTGTTTGAATATTTATTAATTTATTATCTTTGCCTCGAATGTAGATGGGAAGATGAATAGACTGATTAAATTCAATCTGAGAAATAAAAAAACTCAACCTGGTTGAGAATGGTATAATTATGGAATTATGACAGGCCATTCTCAAAAAAAGGGAATGGCTTTTTTTATGCAAAACGGAATCTTAACACGATAGTAACCATGATGAGTAAAGGATTGCCAAAGAAACAGGGACTGTATGACCCTTCTGAAGAACACGACGGCTGCGGCATTGGTTTTGTAGCCCAGATCAGGGGGATTAAATCCCATGATATCATCCACAGGGGACTCGAAGTGCTGGAAAACATGTCACATAGAGGCGCTGAGAGTTCCGACAATGTTACAGGTGACGGCGCCGGGATCCTGATTCAAATACCGCATAAATTTATTCTTGCCAAGGGAATCAAGGTGCCGGGTGAGGGGAAGTATGCAACCGGCCTGGTTTTTCTTCCGCAGGATGAAAAAAATCGTGCACTTTGCGAAAAAATTCTGATCGATGCCCTGGTTTCCGAAGGCCTTGATGTGATCGATTTTCAGGATGTTCCTGTTGACAATTCGATCCTGGGCGAAATCTCAAAAAGCTCAGAGCCTTATATCCGTCAGATCTATATAGCCGGAAATTTCGAGCAGGATGCACTGGAACGTAAATTATACCTGGCACGCAAACAATCTGAAAACCTTGTCCGCGGCTCCGGCATCGCCGGCAAAGAAGCCTTTTACCTGCCGAGCTTGTCATCCAAGGTGCTGATATACAAGGGAATGTTTACATCCCATCAGTTAAGGCTGTATTTTACTGACCTGAGAGACCCGCGGCTGGAAAGTGCCATTGCCCTTATCCATTCGCGCTTCAGTACCAATACATTTCCTACATGGGACCTTGCCCAGCCTTTCCGATACCTGGGACATAACGGTGAAATCAACACCATCAAGGGAAACCGTATGTGGATGAGTGCCCGTGAATCACTTATGAAAAGCGGAATGTTCGGGGATGACCTGAAAAAGATTTTCCCTGTGATTGAACCTGATAAAAGCGATTCGGCATCGCTAGACAATGTGCTGGAATTCCTCGTTCTAACCGGAAAATCACTGCCCCATGCGCTCAGCATGCTGATCCCCGAATCATGGAACGATAAAAATCCCATACCCGAAAGCCTGAAGGCTTTTTATGAGTATCATTCAACCATCATGGAACCATGGGACGGTCCGGCCTCCATTGTTTTCAGCGACGGACGTTTTATTGGCGGAACACTCGACCGGAACGGTCTGCGCCCCTCACGTTATATCATTACCAAAGACGATATGATCGTTATGGGTTCCGAAGTGGGTGTACAGGGTTTCCCTCCCGAACAGATCAAGGAAAAAGGAAGGCTCCGGCCCGGTAAGATCCTGCTTGTCGATACAAAATTCGGCATCATTGTACCTGATGATGAGGTGAAACGACAACTTACCGAAAGGAACCCCTATTTCAACTGGCTTAAGGAAAACCGCATCGACTTGTCTGACATTGCTGTAAAGCACAGGATCCCCACCACGCTGGGTGACAACTACAATACCTATCTTAAAGTATTCGGGTATACCAAGGATGATTTCGACGTACTTATCAGGCCCATGGCTGTGGAAGGACAGGAACCGGTGAGCTCCATGGGCAACGACACCCCGCTTGCCATTATGTCGGACAAGCCGCAGCGGCTGTTTACCTATTTCAGGCAACATTTTGCCCAGGTGACAAACCCGCCCATTGACCCGATCAGGGAGGGTCTGGTG
>Ga0315278_10004054_pt1 | contig 13185 bp, 13 predicted proteins | sample YL17G06_0_MG_FD_203880 | JGI IMG/M metagenome (GOLD analysis project Ga0315278, IMG submission 203880) | Sediment microbial communities from Yellowstone Lake, YNP, Wyoming, USA - YL17G06_0 | ecosystem: Environmental > Aquatic > Freshwater > Lake > Sediment | place: USA: Wyoming | collected...
CCATCCTCACGGTGCCGGTGCTGCACTACCTGCTGCGTCAACCTGAGCAGGTCGCTATTGGCGGCTCGCTGCTGGTCGTGGGCCTGATCGCGACAGCCGCATGCATCCCTTACGCGCTGGGGAAACAGGTCGATTGGGGCAAGGCGCTGTGGTTCGGCGTGCCGGGCATGCTGGGCGCGTGGCTCGGCGCCTCGCTGGCCCAGTGGGTCCCTGGCAGTGCACAGCTCGCGTTGTTCGCCCTCGTGATGCTGATCGCTGCGTGGCGAATGTTACGGGCTGCGCCGCTCGCCGCAGACGTGAGCGAGCCGCGCCTGGTGGCGGTAATTGCGGGCGGATTTACCGTCGGAGCCCTGAGCGGACTCGTCGGCGTTGGCGGCGGATTCCTGATCGTACCAGCATTGGTATTGCTGGCAGCGGTGCCGATGTCGAGCGCGGTGGGCACGAGCCTGGCGGTCATCGCGATGAATTCCTTCACCGGCCTCGGCAAGTACATCCATGTGCTGGACGCCAAGGGCATCGTCCTCGACTGGCGCGTATTGCTGGTCATCGCAGCCGTCGGCATTGCAGGCAGCTTTGCCGGCAATCGACTCGGCCAGCGCGTTCCGCAAGCCACGTTGCGCAGACTGTTCGGCGTGTTCCTCGTCGTGATGGGGCTATTCGTCGCCGCTGACGCCGGACCTCGCCTGCTGCATTAGCAGGGTCCCTTATTTTTCGAGTTCGGCGAGCCGCTTCTCCAGCGCCGCCAGCTTGGCGCGCGTGCGCTTCAGCACGTTCGCCTGGACGTCGAATTCCTCGCGGGTCACGAGATCGAGCTTCGCGAGCTGAGCCTGCAGCACGCCCTTGAAGTTCGTTTCGAGGTCGCGACGCAGCGCGACCACGCTCTCGGGCACGGAGCCGGCGAGGCGGCGGGCGAGTTCATCGATCAAGCGTGGGTCGAATGCCATGGGGAGAGGGGTGGTGATTAGGGGGTAGGGGGTAGGGGGTAGTGTAGGAAAAAGAGAGCGGGTAGGGGCTAGCGGATAGGGTCGAAGCAGGAAACTACGCTCCGCGCTGAGGCGCACCGTCTGTCGGGCGCTCCATATTGGTGCACTGCGCCCGCCAATTCCAGCGGATCCCGCGGACCGGAGGGGCCCGGACCGGTGGCACGGATCCTGCATTGAGGTCTGCGCACCATTCCCTGCCCCCACCGGAGGCCGCCGATGAAGCTCATTACCGCAGTCATCAAGCCGTTCAAGCTCGATGAGGTGCGGCAGGCCATTGCCGACATCGGCGTGCAGGGCGTGACGGTCACCGAGGTCCAGGGCTTCGGTCGGCAGCGCGGCCACACCGAGTTGTATCGCGGCGCCGAGTATCGCGTCGATTTCCTGCCCAAGACCAGGATCGAGATCGCGGTCGAGGACTCCATCGTGGAGCAGGTGATCGAGGCGATTACCAACGTCGCGCGCACCGGAAAGATCGGCGACGGCAAGATCTTCGTGACCCAGTTGGAGCAGGCCGTGCGCATCCGCACGGGCGAGAGTGGCGTCGAGGCGGTCTGACCCGCGCGCCGCTCGCACCACCCCACCCCTCAGACAGACAGATCGACAGACAGACAGGAGAACGCCAGTGAACACGTTGACCGCCGCGCGGCGCCGCCCCTGGGCCATTGCGCTCGCCCTGGGCGCGATGCTCGCACCCACGCTTGGATTCGCCGCCGACCCCGTGCCGGACAAGGGCGACACGGCCTGGATGCTCACCTCGACGATGCTGGTGATCCTGATGACGATCCCGGGACTGGCGCTCTTCTACGGCGGCATGGTCCGCTCCAAGAACGTGCTGTCGCTGCTGATGCAGGTCTTCATGACGTTCTGCCTGATCTCGATCCTGTGGGCCGTCTACGGGTACAGCATCGCGTTCACCAACGGCAACGCGTTCTTCGGCGGATTCGACCGGCTGTTCCTGCAGGGAATGACTTCGAGCTCGGTCGCGGCCACCTTCAGCAAGGGCGTCTACATCCCGGAGTTCGTGTACTTCGTGTTCCAGATGACCTTCGCCTGCATCACGCCCTGCCTCATCGTCGGCGCGTTCGCCGAGCGCATGAAGTTCAGTGCGGTGCTGCTGTTCATGGTGCTGTGGTTCACGTTCTCTTATCTGCCGATCGCGCACATGGTCTGGTGGTGGGCCGGTCCTGACGCGTACACGGACGCCGCCGCGGGCGCAGCCGCCGCGTCCACCGCGGGCTTCCTGTTCCAGAAGGGCGCGCTCGACTTCGCGGGCGGCACGGTGGTGCACATCAACGCCGGTATCGCCGGCCTCATCGGCGCAGTGATGATCGGCAAGCGCGTCGGCTACGGTTCGGCGTCGATGGCGCCGCACAACGTCCCGATGGTGATGATCGGCACTTCGCTGCTGTGGGTGGGCTGGTTCGGCTTCAACGTGGGCTCGAACCTCGAGGCCAACGGCTTCGCGGGCCAGGTGTTCGCCAACACGCTGCTCGCCACGTCCGCAGCCGCGCTGGCATGGTCGTTCGCCGAGTGGATCCACCGCGGTACGCCGACGATGCTGGGCGGCGCCTCCGGTGCAGTTGCGGGGCTGGTGGCGATCACCCCGGCCTGCGGCTGGGTGGGCCCGATGGGCTCGATCGCGATCGGCCTGATCGCCGGGCTGGTCTGCCTGGCGGCCGTCGCCGGCCTCAAGCAGAAACTGGGCTACGACGACTCACTGGACGTCTTCGGCGTCCATTGCGTCGGCGGCATCCTGGGCGCGCTGCTGACGGCGGTGTTCTGCTCCCCGTCGCTCGGCGGCACCGGCGTCTACGACTATGTCGCGAACGCGGTCGGCGAGTACTCGATCGCCGCGCAGTTCAAGTCGCAGCTGTGGGCGGTCCTGCTGAGCCTGACCTGGTCGGGCGTCGTCGCGGCGATCTCCTTCAAGGTCGTCGACCTGCTCGTGGGCCTGCGGGTCGGCGAAGACCAGGAGCGCGAGGGTCTCGACACCGTGTCGCACGGCGAGCGCGCCTACAACTGACCGAGTCTGTCGAAGGCGGCCGGTTCCTGGGCCGGTCGCCTTCTCCCCCACTTGCGGACGCTGCGGCGTCCGCCTTTTTCTGTGCCGATTTCCTTGAACTGGCCCCCGCTTTTCACCCCCTGGCAGGCGGCAGGGCGGAGCCATCCTGCTAGACTGGCGACCTCTTCATGGAGGCCATCGGAATGAAGGCGACTCTGACGCTCATGTCGGCACTGCTGGTCCTGACCGGCTCGGCACAGGCCAGCGAGGTCTACGTATCGAAGGATGCCAAGGGCAATACGACCTACACCGATCGGCCCGAAGTGCTGCCCGCCCAGAAGGTGAACGTGAAGACGCAGCAAACGGACACCGTCGAGGTCAAGAAGCGCTACGACGACCAGATGAAGCGCTATGCCGAAAGCGACCAGGCCGAGGCAGCGTCCGAACAGGTGGCGGCCAAGGCCAAGGCGGCGGCTCCGACGCCCGAGGAACTCGCCAAGCGCTGCGCCGACGCGCGTACCCGGTACCAGTCCTATATGAACGCGCAGCGCCTGTACGAGCCGGGGGCCACCGAAGGCGAGCGCCGCTACCTGTCCGACTCCGAACTCGACGCCGCGCGGGAGTTCGCGAAAAAGAGCATGGACTCGAACTGCGCCGGGCAATAGCGACGTGATCCTCCGGACCGGATTCACCGGCCTCGGCGCCATGGGCCGGGGCATGGCGCGTAATCTGCACAAAGCCGGGTTGCTGCAGGCAGTGTGGAACCGCACGCACGCACGCGCCGACGAACTGGCCGCCGAGCTTGGCGTGTCGGCACCCGCCACGCCGGCCGAGCTGGCCTCGAACTGCGACGTCATCGTGCTGTGCGTCTCTGCGGACGACGACGTTCTCGAAATGGTCGACGCCCTCCTCCCGGCACTGCAGCCGGGCAGCATCGTGATCGACTGCTCGACGGTGAGCGCGGACACCGCGCGGGAGGCGGCCCGCTGCCTCGCTTCCCGGCAGGTCGAGTTCCTCGATGCGCCGGTGAGTGGTGGCGTGGAAGGCGCCCGCGACGCGACGCTGGCGATCATGGCCGGCGGCTCGGTCGGCGCGATGGAGCGCGCCGCGCCCGTGCTGCAGGCGATGGGACGCACCGTGACGCACTTTGGCGCGACCGGTTCGGGCCAGGCCGCGAAGGCAACCAACCAGATCATGTGCGCGGGCATCATCCAGGCCGTTGCCGAAGCCATGGCCTTCGCGAAGGCCGAGGGCCTCCCGCTCGACAAGCTGATCGACACGCTCGGCAAAGGCGCCGGTTCGAGCTGGTACTTCGTCAATCGGGCACCGAACATCCTGCGCGGCGCCTACCCGGCGGGCTTTCGCGTGCGCCTGCACGAGAAGGACCTGAGGATCTGCCGCGACATGGCCGCTCGCCACGGCGTGCAGCTGCCGGTCGTGGAGACGACGCTCGCGCAGTACCAGCGCCTCATCGAGCAGGGTCACGGCGACGAGGACATCTCCACGCTGTTCCGGCTGAAGGACGCGCTGTTCACCGCAGCGAGTCCCGCGACCGTCGCGACCGTCGCGACCGATCGATAGAGCGATGGAAAGACGCGACGAAGAAACCGGCGAGGCGACGATCACGCTGCCGGACGAGGCGGCCATCGCACAGCAGCTGTTCTTCGCGCGCGTCGCCGTACTGTTGCTGATCGCCGGGCTGCTGTACCTGGTCTGGAGCATCCTCGCGCCCCTGTGGCGGCCACTGCTGTGGTCCGTGCTGCTGGGCTCGGTGCTCGCGCCCTCGACCGCCCGCCTGGCACGACGTCTCGGTGGCAGGCCGCGCCTCGCCGCAAGCATCGTCACGGTCATGTCCGTCCTGCTGTTCCTGCTGCCCGTGGCGCTCATCGCGGGAGCGGTAGCCGCGCAGTCCGCCCAGCTGCTGCAGCGGTTGCAGAATTACGTGCCGACGCTCGATCACACGCAGTCGCTGGATGTCTCGCGTATTCCGTGGCTGCAGGGCGCGCTCGACTGGATCAGCGAGCACGCCGGCATCACGCTGCAACAGCTGCAGGGTTCCCTGTTCAGCGTCACCCGCAACCTGCTGGAGACACTGATGTCTTCGGGCGGCTCGTTCGTGCTCGGGGCCCTCGGCACGGCGGTGAGTTTCATGCTGATGCTCTTCGTGCTCTTCTTCGTGCTGCGCGACGGCCCGGGGATCGCCACCCGCGTCGTACAATTGCTGCCCATCGAACCGCGGCGCCGCGATCAGCTGTGGCAGCACCTGCTCGAGGTGACACGCGCGGTCTTCATGGGCACCGGGCTCACGGCCGTGGCACAGGGCACCCTGCTCGGCATCGGGTTCGCGATCGCGGGGTTGCCCTCGCCGCTCGTCTTCGGAGTCCTCGGCGTGCTGTTTGCGCTGATCCCGCTGGTGGGGACCGTCATCCTCTGGGGCCCGGCCGCGCTGTTCCTGGTTTCGCAAGGCCATCCCGGGTACGCACTGTTCATGGCCGCCTGGGGTACGATCGTCGTCGGCTCCGCGGATAACATCCTGCGGCCAATGCTGATTTCCGGCCGATCGGAAGTGCCTACCCTCGCGGTCTTCATCGGGGTCATGGGCGGCCTGTCCGCCTTTGGCTTCATTGGCCTGTTCCTGGGCCCGATCGTGCTCGCCCTGGTCGTCGCGCTGCTGCGCTTTCAGAGCGAGGACATGGTCGCCCGTAAGCATTCGAGCTGAGGCGCCCGGCGGCGCCCACAGGAGCCCAGCTTGTCGAAATCGATCCGCATCGCAACCCGTCGCAGCCAGCTCGCGCTCTGGCAGGCCGAGCACGTCGCCTCGCTGCTGCGGGCCGCCCATCCGGGGCTGACCGTGGAACTCGTGCCGATGACCACGCAGGGCGATCGCGTCCAGGACCGCGCGCTCGCCGAGGTGGGCGGCAAGGGCCTGTTCGTCAAGGAACTCGAAGTGGCGATGCAGCAGGGCCGCGCCGACATCGCGGTGCACTCGATGAAGGACGTGCCGAGCGAGTTGCCGCCAGGCTTCTGCATCACCGCCGCGCTGCCGCGAGCGAACCCGCGGGACGCATTCATCTCGCGCAAGTACGCGTCGTTCGCCGCGTTGCCCGAAGGTGCGCGCGTCGGTACGTCGAGCCCCCGACGGCAGGCGCAATTGCGCCATGCCCGGCGCGACCTGCGCCTGGAACTGCTGCGCGGCAACGTAGATACGCGCTTGCGCCGCCTCGACGAAGGCGGCCTGGACGCGATCCTGCTCGCCTGCGCCGGCCTCGAGCGGCTCGGCATCGGTCATCACGTCACGGAGCAGCTGGATCTCGAGTTGTCGCTGCCGGCGGTGGGCCAGGGAGTCATCGGCATCGAGTGCCGCGCGGACGACGACGCAAGCCGCTCCGCGCTGGCGGCGTTGCACCACGAGGACACGTTCACCCGCCTGCGCGCCGAGCGCGCGTTCGCCGCCACCCTCGGCGCCAGCTGCCACTCCCCGATCGCCGCCCACGCGACGCTCGATCAGGGATTGCTGACCGTGCGTGGTTTCATCGGCGCACCGGAGGGCGACGAAACCTACCGCGATCGCATCAGCGGCACGCTGGCCGATGCCGAGTCGCTCGGGCGCGCGCTGGCGGCGCGCATGCAGTCATCGGGCGCCGAGGCCCTGCTCGAGCGCCTGCGCCGGGAAGCCGCCGCACAGCCGTGACACTGCCGCTCGCCGGGCTGACCCTCGTCGTCACGCGGCCGCAGCGGCAGGCCGGCCACTTCATCGAACTGGCAACGCGCGCGGGCGCGCACTGTCTGGCGCTGCCGGCGCTCGAGATCGAACCGGTGGCGCTCGACGCCGCGACTCGAGCGCAGCTCGCTCCGGACGCGCACGACTGGACGATCTACACCAGCGCCAATGCCGTCGAGGCTTCGCTGCAACAGCAGCTGCACCCGTCGCGCTGTCGGGTCGCCGCCATCGGCCGGGCAACGGCCCAGGTGCTGCGCGAGCGCGGCATCATCGTCGATGCGTTACCCGACGGACGCTCCGACTCCGAGGGCCTGCTGGCGCTGCCCGCGTTCTCCGCCGTCACCGGGCAACGGATCCTGATCCTGCGCGGCATCGGGGGTCGCGAGCTGCTGCGCGAGCAGTTGTCGCAGCGTGGCGCGTCGGTGCAGGTCGGCGAAGTGTATCGGCGCAAACCGGCGCCGGCCGATGCCCCTGGCCTCGCAGCATTGGAACGGACCCTCGACCGGCTCGATTGCAAGGTGGTCATCGTAGTCACCAGCGTCGAGGTTCTCGACGCACTGCTGGCGATGGTGCCGCCGTCATCTGCCGCGCGGCTGCACGCTACGACCCTGCTGCTGCCGGGTCCTCGCGTGGCTGCGGCCGCGGCCGGTCGCGGCTGGACCGGCGAGATCGTGGTGGCACCGGCTGCGGAGGATGCAACGATGCTGGCCGCGCTGCGGAGGCACGTCGCCGGACAGGGGAAGCCCCCCGGCGCGTGATAGGATTTGCGTGCGCGCCAGGCTCGCCGGTCCCGCCCGATGTCCACTGAAATCGAATCCCTGACCACCGAAATGAGTTCCCGCCGCACCGGCAGCGGTGTGAGCCCGATGCTGGTCGTGTTCGCGGTCCTGGGCCTGCTGCTCGCCGTCTACGCGCACTGGCGCTTCGGCCGGTTCGACCAGCGCATCGATCGCGTGCATGGACAGGTCGGCGAGCTGCGCGCCGCCCAGGACCGCATCGGCAGCGAACTCGGCACCCTGACCACTCGCGTCGAGCAGTCGGACGCGCTGTTGCGCAACGAGATCAAGAACCTGCGCGAGCTCCCGACGCAAGTGAACGAACTCGGGCAGAGCCTGGCGGAGCTGCGCGCCCGCACGGATGCACCGCAACGCGCCTGGGTGCGGGCGGAAGCGCTCTACCTGCTCGAACTCGGCGACCGGCGGCTGCGCCTGGAACACGACGTCCCGACCGCCATCGCGGCGATGGAGTCGGCCGATGCGCGTCTCGCCACCGTTGCCGACCCGGCCGTCGCCGAAGTACGTCGCCAACTCGAGCGCGAACTGGCGACATTGCGCGCGGTGCCGGTCCCGGACCTCCCCGCAGTGATCGTTCGCATCAGCGCCCTCGAAGCGCGGACCGCTACGTTGCCGGTACTGGGCGTACCGGTCGCGGCAGCGCGCCGCGGTGCGCCCGAGGCGCCCCCGAGCGGTGCGATCGAACGCGCGTTCCACCGGATCTGGCAGGCGCTCGGTGACCTCGTGTCCCTGCGCCGCGTGGACCCGGCGAACGTCCGGCTCGTCACCGGCGAAGAAGAGTCGCTGCGTCGCCAGCATCTCGAACTGCTGCTGTTCTCGGCCCGCATCGCGGCCATGCAGCAGGACAGCACCGCGTTCGTACAGTCGTTGCGCTCCGCCGACGCAATCCTCACCCAGTTCTTCGAGGGTTCGGCGCCGGGGGTGGCTGCTGCCCGCACCGAGATCGCCGCGTTGTCGTCGATCGACGTCGACCCGCCGCATCCCGAGGTCGGCATGGCGATGCAGTCGCTGCAGCGCGTGATGCGCGGCGCGGCGCCCGCGACCCCATGAAAGGGGCGGTGATCATCGCGATCGCGCTGGTCGCCGGCGGCCTGGCCGCGCACCTGTTTCTCGCCGATCCCGGCTACGTCGCGATCCGGCTCGGCCGGTCGCTGTTCGAGACCACCGTGCCCGTGTTCCTCCTGCTGCTGGCCGGGCTCCACCTGCTGACCCGCGGCGTGATCGGCGCTTTCACGGCGCGACGGAGGCTGGCCGATCTGCGCACGGAGCGGCGACGACGGCGCGCGCGCCTCGACACGCAGCGCGGCCTGCTGGACCTGGCTGCCGGTCGCTGGAAGAGCGCGGAGGACCTGCTGGCGCGCTCCGCACCCGAGGCTGACTCGCCGGCCGCAAACTATCTCGTGGCCGCGCGCGCAGCCGACCTGCAGGACGCCGTCGATCGGCGCGACGACTGGCTCGGGCGTGCACAGGAGCAGGCGCCGGAAGAGCGCGCCGCAGCCCTGGTCACGCTCGCGGAAATGCAGATGCGCCGCGGCCAGGACGAAGGCGCCATGCAGACGCTCGAGCAACTCGACGCATCCGGTGACATGAACTCGCGCGGCCTCGAACTGATGGCGCGTCTGTGCCAGAAGCTCGGCCGGGGCGAGCAGTTGCGCTCGCTCGCGCCGCGGCTGCGCAGCGCCAAGGAGTTACCGGAGGCACAGGTCAACGAAATCCTCGCCCAGGCGCAGCTCGAGGAAATGCGCGCCGCCGGCGACCGTCGCGACCGCAACGCGCTCGCGGCGGCCTGGTCGGAATTGCCTCGCGCCACGCGGCGCATGCCGCAGCCGATCGCCGCTTACGCTCGCGCAGCGATGGCCTGCGGCGATCATGCGGAAGCCGAGAGGATGCTGCGCGACCTCATCGACCGGGGCGGCGATGCGGCGGCGGTGCGGCTTTACGGGGATATCGTCGCGGCCGATCCGCTCGGCCCGCTCGAGCGGGCCGAGGGCTGGCTGCGCAAACAGCCCGAGGATGCGGAACTGCTCGCGACGTGCGCGAGGCTGTCGTTGCGCGCGGACCTGATCGGCAAGGCTCGCAGCTATTTCGAAGCGAGCGTCGCGCGGCGCGCAAACCCCGAGTACAGCCTGCTGCTGGCCGAACTGCTCGATCAGCTCGGCGAGAGCGAGCGGTCGCGTCAGGTGTTGCGCGACAGCGTGACGCGCTCGGTCGGGCGACGACCGACGCTACCGCGCGTGCGCCTGCGGCGGCACTGAGGGCGCTCAGCCGCGCGGTCCAGCCTGCGATGCCTGCATGCGGGCAAGCGTGTCCGGCGCGTAATCGAACGAATCGAAGTAGAGCTGCTCCCGCGGCAGGCCATGGGCAGGAAACGTGGCGCGCACGGCCTCGACCATCGCCGGCGGGCCACTCGCATAGACATCGAGGTTCGCGAGAGCCGCATTGTCGCCGAGCACCGCCTCGTGCACCAGGCCGAATTGCACCGCAGCCGACGGCACCCCCACCCCTGGATCGGACAGCACCGGCCGGTAGTGGAAGCCCGGCCGCGACGCGGCGAGGTCACGCAGCCAGCGATCTTCGTAGAGATCACCCCGCGTGCGCGCGCCCCAGTAAAGCGTCAACGGACGCCGATCCCCGGTCGCCAGCAATTGGCGCAACATCGCTCGCAGCGGCGCGTAACCCGTACCGCCCCCGACCATGACCGCTGGTCGCGGCGATTCACCGTGGAACCAGAATTGCCCGAGCGGTCCCTCGACGCGCAGCAGCGTGCCCACCCGTAAGCTGTCGAACAACTGCCCTGTGAATCCGGCTGTGGACGCGCGTCGCACATGCAATTCGATCAGCCTCCCGTCGGCAGGGGCGCTGGCGATCGAAAAACTCCGCCTCCGGCCCTCCGACAGCATCACGTCCAGGTACTGTCCTGCGCGAAAGTGCAGTTCCTCGACGGCCGGGAGCCTCAGGAACACCGCCATCACGTCGTCGGCCAGGCGCTCCATGCGCTCGATGCGGCAAGGCAGGCTCTTGACCTCCACGTCGGGTGCCGGCCGCATTTCGCGAGCCTCCACGGTCAGGTCGGTCAGCGCCCGCACCTGGCACAGCAGCACATCGCCCGCTTCCGCTTCCTGCGCCGTGATGCCCGCCGGTCGCTCGCCCGGATAGGCGCACGAGCCCGACCGGACGTGGGCGCGGCAGGAGGCGCAATGCCCGCCCTTGCAGCTGTGCGGCAGGTTCAGGCCGGCGCGCAGTGCCGCTGCCAGCACGCTCTCGAGCGGGTCGGCGACGAAGCGCTGGCGGGACGGGAGCATCGTGATCTGCGGCATGGGTTGAGAATGCCACGCGCGGCAACCGATTGGCATTCCCGCAGGTCGGTTCGCGTATTCTCGCGACATGGATCCCACTCGCCAGGCCGGCGGCGCCCAGGGTCATCCCGCCTGCCTGATCGCGGGATGCGGTTACGTCGGCGCGCGACTCGCGCGACGACTCGCCGCTGACCGCAAGGTCGTTGCGATGGTGCGCTCGACCGGCAGCGCAGCCGCGCTGCGCAACGGCGGAATCGAGGCGCTCGAGATCGATCTCGATCGGGATGACCGCTCGCTCGCAGCGCTCGGCGCCGCCGCGCAGGGCGCCACGATCGCGTATCTCGCGCCACCGCCCGAATCGGCCGCGACGGACCCGCGTCTCGCAACATTTCTTGCCGCGCTCGGCAGTGCCCGGCCGGCCGCGCTGCTCTACATGAGCACCACCGGCGTGTACGGCGACACTGGCGGCGAGGTGGTCACCGAGTCCGCCCCGCTGCTGCCCGGCTCGGATCGTGCGCGGCGGCGTGTGGCGGCCGAGACGGCGGCCGCACAATGGTGCGAGGCGTGCGGCGTGCGGTGCGTGATTCTCCGGGTGCCCGGCATCTACGGCCCGCACCGGCTGCCGCTCGAGCGGCTGCGCCGCGGTGAGCCGGCGATCCGGCCGGAGGACGCGGGCCCCGGCAATCGAATCCACGTCGACGACCTCGTGACTGCCTGCGTCGCGGCCCTCGACGGCTCGGCCAATGGCATTTTCAACGTCACCGACGGTGACACCGCGAGCACCACGGAATACCTGCTGGTCGCGGCCGAGCTGGCCGGCCTGCCGCCGCCGGAGCTGATCACACGCGCCGAGGCGCAGCGCCGGATCCCACCCGGCATGCTCGCGTTCCTCAACGAAGCACGCCGCGTGGACAACCGGCGGATGCGCGAAGTGCTCGGGGTGCAGCCCGTCTACGCGGACATGCGCGCGGGCGTGGCCGCCAGCCTGGAAGAAATGCGCGCATCGTTGCGGCACTGACGCGCGGCTCGGGTATCCTTGCCGGATGCGACTGTCGTTCACGAAGATGCATGGGCTCGGCAACGACTTCATCGTCTTCGATGCCCGGGGTGAGGACCAGGTGCCGTCCGGCGCCGACCTGCGCCGGCTGGCGGATCGCCGCACCGGCATCGGCTTCGACCAAGCACTGGTCCTGCAGCCGCCGCGCCAGGCCGGCACCGACGTCTTCTATCGGATCTTCAATGCCGACGGCACCGAGGTGGAACAGTGCGGTAACGGCGCGCGCTGCATTGCGCGGCTGGTCGCGAGCCGCGCGGCCAGGCGCGACCACACTCTGGTGATGGACAGTCCCGGCGGGATCGTGAACGCGCGGCTGCGTGCCGACGGCCTGGTGTCCGTCGCTATGGGCGTGCCGGATTTCGACCCGCATTCCCTGCCCTTCGATGCCGCTGGCGAAGCCGCGAGCTATCGAATCGACCTGCCCGGCGGGCCGGTCGACTTCGGCGCCGTGTCCATCGGCAACCCGCACGCCGTCATCCGTGTTCGCTCGGTGACGGAGGCGCCCGTGGACACCGTGGGACCCGCGATGGAGAATCACCCGCGGTTCCCGCGGCGGGTCAACGTCGGATTCCTGGAAATCGTCGCGCCGGACCACGTGCGGCTGCGCGTCTTCGAGCGCGGTGCCGGCGAGACACCGGCCTGCGGCACCGGGGCATGCGCGGCCGTTGCGGTCGGGCGGCGGCATGGACCGCTGGCCGAGGAAGTAAAGGTCGATGTGCCGGGCGGGCGCCTCATCGTGCGATGGCCGGGGCCCGGAGAGCAGATCTGGCTGACCGGCCCGGCCGAGACCGCGTTCGAAGGCCAGGTGGACATACAGGGCGAGGGCCGAGGAGAGCAGCGCGCATGATCAAGCAACCGATTCGCGGCGTGGAACCGGGCAGCCTGGCCGAGGAGCAGATCGCCGAGTACCTGGCCACACACCCGGAATTCTTCGAACGGCACGGGAGCGTGCTGGCGCGCCTCAAGCTGCCGCATCACCAGCGTGGCAGCGCCGCGATCTCGCTCGTCGAGCGGCAGGTCCTGGTGCTGCGTGAGAAGCACGCAACGCTCGAGAAGAAGCTGCACGAACTGATCGAGAACGGCCGGACCAACGACGCGATCATGGACCGGATGCACCGCCTGACCCGGCGTCTGCTGCGCGCGCGGGACGCCTCCGGACTGATCGCGGCGATCGAAGCCTCGCTGCGCGAGGACTTCGGCGCCTCCCGCTGGATCATGGTGCTGACCGATTCCTCGCTGGCCGGCCTGGCCGCGCTGCACAACCCGCACGTGCGCATCGTGCCGAGGGGTGCCCCGGAACTGAAGATCTTCGAGACCTTCTTCGAATCGGGC
>Ga0315278_10004056_pt1 | contig 13182 bp, 15 predicted proteins | sample YL17G06_0_MG_FD_203880 | JGI IMG/M metagenome (GOLD analysis project Ga0315278, IMG submission 203880) | Sediment microbial communities from Yellowstone Lake, YNP, Wyoming, USA - YL17G06_0 | ecosystem: Environmental > Aquatic > Freshwater > Lake > Sediment | place: USA: Wyoming | collected...
GGCAAAAAGGAAGGACGGTAATCATACCGAATATAAAAAACTTGAGAAAGTCTGGCAGCTTATTCATGACCCTGAAGCTTTTAATGCCTATATAAAAGACGAGATAAGGCTGTTTATGAATGAATAATGCAAGCTTTGAAGTTCTAATGCAATGCCCGTGCAGCGGTGATGGCGGTTCAAATCCTTTGCTGTTGCTTGCCGTGTTTGCAGGGGTATGGCTATTGTTTAACTGGATAAAAGCTTTATTAAAATCTAAGGGAGTTTCGTTTATGAATAAAACGCTAAAGATTATAATTGTCGTTACCCTTATTGTGGTTGTGGGAATAGTTTTTGCTTTAAAGCAAAAGAACAAGGCATCAGTTTCTGAACCTGTTGCAGTGGCAAGTTCAAATTCAGGCACAACGACAGAAAGCAAGCCACAGAATATAGAAAATCCAAAGGGTGCGGAAACGACAGCCAATTTGCCGCGGTTAGTTGATTTGGGTGCGAAAAAATGTATACCCTGCAAAATGATGGCTCCCATTCTGGAAGAGTTGAAAAAAGAATATGCGGGTGCGTTGAATGTTGATTTTATTGACGTATGGGAAAATCCTGACGGTGCAAAAGGATATGACATTCGGGTTATCCCTACGCAGATATTTTATGATGCGGACGGCAAAGAACTGTTTCGGCACGAAGGTTTCTTTGCAAAAAAGGACATACTTGCAAAATGGAAAGAACTCGGCGTGGAACTGGCAAAAACAAAATGATACAATATCTTTTTAAAACATTAACTTAAAGTGAGATTAGAAATGAAACGATACTACAAAACTGGACTCAAGTTACTGGCGTTCTTCGCCGTCGGCAGCCTTATTGCATACCGTTTGTTTTTTGCTCCTTTACCTGTTGAGCCGTTAAAGGCTGACAGTGAACTCATTATTGCTGAAGTAATGGGGACGGGAACATTGGAAGCTCGCGTGCATACAATGATCAGCCCAAAACTCACCGGGCGCCTGGCGCAGGTTCTCGTCGACCAGAGCGATAAGGTCGTTAAGGGACAAAAACTTTTAACGCTGGATGATGAGGATTTGCGTCAGCAGGTGGAAATGGCAAAGGCGGAACTGTCTTTTGCCCAAGCCGGCGTGGAAAAGGCTGTTTCTCAAATAAAAAGTGCCCAAGCCACAGAAAAACAGGCAAAGTCGTCATTTGACAGGCAATCAAAATTAGTGTCCTCTGGCGCTGTAAGCATGGATGCTTTTGAGAAAGTGCAACAGCAATTTGAAGTTGCTCAGGCAGGACTAAGTCAGGCACAATCCGCAAAAATCGAGGCCGAAAAGCTCGTCGCCAAAGACGATGCCTCCCTGCAATTTGCCCAGGCGCAGTTGGCTTATACCGTTATCACTGCGCCTTTCGATGGATTAATTGTCAAGCGGTCCCGTGACCCGGGCGATATCGTCGTTCCCGGAAGCATGGTTTTAGATATGATTTCACTTGACCAGCTATGGATTTCTGCCTGGCTGGATGAAACGCTGCTAAGTAAGTTAAAGGTCGGGCAGACTTCAAAAATAGTGTTTCGCTCCGACCCCAAAACTGAATTGTCGGGCAAAGTCGCCCGTATATCCCCTCAAGCCGACAGCGAGACACGAGAGGTGCTTGTGGATGTTGCGATTGACCATCTGCCTCAATCATGGGCTGTCGGCCAGAGAGCTGAGGTTTATATAGAAACTGACCGCAAGGAAAATGCGGTAGTTATTCCACAACGCGTAATTGTCTGGCGGCAACAGCAGCCCGGTGTTTTTGTGATAGAGAATGGAAGGACCTACTGGCGTAAGGTTGCTTTAGGGGTACAAGGGAAGGATAAAGTTGAAGTAGTTCATGGATTACAAGCAGGCCAAGCTGTTTTAATTCCAGGCACTGAACTGCCAAGAGATGGACGAGCAGTAAAGGTGATGACAAAATGAATCTGGCAACAAAAGATATTCGGCACAACTTAGGGCGGTTTTCTCTGACCGCATTAGGCATAGGATTACTATTGATGCTTGTCATGGGAATGGGCGGCATTTACAGGGGGTTGGTTGAAGAAGCCACGTTGTTAGTTGATCGTATCGGAGCGGACTTGTGGGTCGTTCAAAAAGACACTCGCGGACCTTTTGCGGAAATTTCTCGCATTCCCCGCGATATGGAAGACCGTGTTTTGGCAGTTCCGGGCGTTGAAACGGCACGCGGATTCATTTCACATACAGTGCAGCGTAATTACAAAGGCAAAACTCTGCGTCTGACCATTCAGGGATTATCATGGCCGCTTGACCGCGGTCTTTGGCTGCCGATAGCAGCGGGGAGAAGTTTGGGACAGGCTCATTATGAGATGGTTGCTGATAAAACATCAGGATTGCAGGTTGGAGATAAGATAAAGTTGGGAAAAAACGTTTTTACGGTAAAAGGACTGACAAAAGGCATGACCTCATCGGCGGGCGATGCTATGGCATTTATGACTTTAGCCGATGCGCAAGCAGTGCAGTTTGATCTTTCTCCCGAGTCGATACGCGTAGAAAGAACCGCTCGTGTGAATCGTTTATTTAATATCGATCTGGGCCAAACCCAGCCTCAAATGAGCGAAAGGGCAGGCGGTCCTAATTCAGGAATTCCGGCTTTAGGCACCTTTATGATAAGCGCTGTTTTGGTAAGTGTTAAACATGGCTACAATATTGAGGCAGTTGCTAAACAAATTGAAGCCTGGCCAGATGTCTCGGTCTATACGGAGGATGGGCAAAAACAATTATTGTTGAAAGGAAATGTTGACCGCGCCCGCAGGCAGCTGGGACTGTTTCGAGCGCTGCTGATTATTGTTTCAGCAATAATTATGGCTTTAATTCTTTATACCCTTACTCTCGATAAACTGCATGACATAGCTATGCTAAAGCTTATTGGCGCAAGGAATTCGGTTATACTTGGGCTGATTATGCAGCAGGCATTGTTATTGGGTGTTATCGGTTTTTGTATTGCATACCTTTTAGGACAATGGATATTCCCTTACTTTCCTCGACGAGTTGTTTTGGTGCGCAGCGACTTGTATATTCTGGCTTTAATTGTGTTCGTTATTTCGATCCTCGCCAGTATGTTGGGGATTTGGCGAGCCATACGTACCGACCCAGGTGAGGTGTTGTCATGAACCAATCGCACGACAACTTAGCTTTGCAGGCTGCGGGATTGACAAAAATATACGGCAGCGGCCATACAGAAGTTGTTGCGGTACAGGATGTCTCTGTTCAGGTCAGCAGAGGCGAGATTGTGGCATTGCTGGGACCAAGCGGCGCCGGTAAAACAACCCTACTGACATTGTTGGGGCTTATTCGCCCGCCCAACACGGGGCGAATTGCCATTGATGGGACGCTTGTTTTTGACAACCATCAGGACAAAGTAAATGTCCGCCGTTTTCGCCGTCAGAAACTTGGGTTTGTCTTTCAAAAGGCCAATCTTATTCCTTTCCTTACCGCTGCCGAGAACGTTCGACTTGCGATGGAGATTGACGACCAGCCGCCGAGAGTTTCACGTCATCGCGCGATGGAACTCCTCGAATATCTTGGCGTGGCGGAAAGAGCAGAAAATCTGCCAAGCATGCTCTCTGGAGGCGAACAGCAGAGAGTGGCAGTTGCGAGGGCTCTGGCCAACCATCCAAGTTTGATTCTGGCTGATGAACCTACAGCCGCTCTGGACAGCGTGCGAGGCAGACAGGTTATGGAACTGTTCCGCAAAGTAGCGCACGAACAAAACGCCGGCGTAATTGTCGTTACTCATGATCACAGAGCGTTAGATATCTTCGATAGAACAATAGAAATGGAAGATGGAAAATTAGCGAATACAAAATAATGCAACATCTTTTTACTATATTAACAAACGCTGTCGAAGGCTCGTTTGCGATTGCCTTTGGGGCGGCCTTTGTCTGGGGAGTGTTGAGCATATTACTCAGTCCCTGTCATCTGGCGAGCATCCCGCTGATTGTAGGATTTATCGACTCTCAGGGACGCATTTCGACAAAGCGTGCATTTATTATTTCAACGTTTTTCGCCGTAGGGATATTGATAACTATCGGTGTTATAGGGGCGATTACTGCTGCCGCCGGCCGAATGATGGGCGATGTCGGGCGATGGGGAAATTATTTTGTAGCAGTAATCTTTTTTGCGGTAGGTCTTATTTTGCTCGATGTAATCGCTCTGCCGTGGTCGGGGCCGGGCCAGGTAAACTTCAAAAGCAAAGGTTTGCCTGCTGCTTTTATTTTGGGTCTGGTTTTTGGAATAGCGATTGGCCCCTGCACGTTTGCGTATATGGCGCCGATGCTTGCTGTTGCCTTCAAGTCGGCTGCGGCAAGGCCTGTATTTGCAGCGGGGCTTTTGCTGCTTTACGGCGTCGGGCATTGCAGCGTGATTGTGTTTGCAGGCACGTTTACAGAAATAGTTCAGCAGTATATGAACTGGAACGAGAAGTCCAAAGGAGCGATTATCCTGAAGAAGATTTGCGGCGTGCTTGTAATTGCAGGAGGTCTGTATCTTATCTACAGCGCAATATGAAAAGCAAAATACGAGTTTTGTTTCTTTGCACGGGCAATTCCTGCCGAAGTCAAATGGCTGAGGGTTGGGCGGAACATCTTAAAGGCGACATCATCGAGGCGTATTCAGCAGGTATCGCACCAAGAGGTCTCGACAGGCTTGCTGTGAAGGTGATGGCCGAAGCCGGTGTGGATATTTCTAAACATCGTTCAAAACATCCGGATAAACTTAAAGATGTTAAATTTGATTACGTGATTACCTTATGCGACGAGGCCAATGAACATTGCCCGATGTTTCCGGGTAAAGCGAAGATTATTCATGTTGGTTTTGACGACCCGCCCAGATTGGCCAAAGAGGCAAAGACAGAACAAGAAGCTTTGAGTTGTTATCGCAGAGTAAGAGATGGTATCCGCGTATTTATTGAGACTCTACCAGAAAGTCTTGGAAATAAAACAGAAGGAGTCATTTAAACAGACAATATGCAGAAAGGATAATAATGGAAACAGAAAAAAAGAAAAAAGGCCTGTTGGCAACAATTTGGGAATCTATGACCAAGACCGGTGGATGCTGCGGCGGCGGACAAAGCTGTTGTGGCCCTTCAAATGAAGATGATAAGAAAAGCGTTGGAAAAGAGAGTTTAGGCAATGAGAAAAAAAGAAAATGATACGGTTGCCAAATACAGGGAAATAGTAGTTCTAAGCATCGTTCCCTGTGCCGTTGGCGTTTTGATTATAGTAAGCTGGGCGATGGCACATTGGAATATCGGTTCGTATCTTCTGAATGCGGGCTTAGCACTTTTTGCTACTCTGTTTGGCGGCTATCTACGGTTCCTTGCGGGATTCAAGGATATCTTTAATCGAAAGATAACCGTCAATGTATTCGTTACTGTTGCCCTTGTTGCTACCGTTGCAGTTGGCGAATTCCGGGCAGCAGCAGTCATTGTATTCATTATGGCAGTAGCGGGGGCACTGGAAACCTATACTCTTGACAAGACTCGCAGGAGCATCAGGAATCTGCTTGACCTTACCCCCAAGATGGCAACTATACGCCGCGATGATGGAGAGGTTGTTATACCAGTAAGTGAGGTTCAGGTCGGTGATATTGTGGTCGTCAGACCCGGAGGCCGAGTCCCTGTCGATGGAATAGTAGTAGCAGGCCAAAGTTGTGTCAACCAAGCTCCGATTACCGGAGAATCAATGCCGGTCGAGAAGTTTAAGAGTAGCGAAGTATTTGGCGGAACTCTGAACGAGACAGGCCGACTTGAAATTAAGACTACCAAGGTTGGCCAGGATACCACACTGGCCAGAATAGTTCATCTTGTCGAGCAAGCTCAGGGGACAAAGGCTCCTATTCAAAATCTTGCCGACCGCTTTACAACTTGGTTTTTACCTGTGGTACTGGTGTTGGCAATCATAGCCTTTTTAACATCAGGCGATATAAAGGTTGCTGTCTCGGTTCTTCTGGTTGCCTGTCCATGTGCCTTTGCCATTGCTACTCCAACGGCTGTAACCGCTGGGATAGCTAATATGGCCCGTCGTGCCGTCCTTATCAAAGGAGGGATATTCCTGGAACTGGCCCAAAAAATGGATGTTCTCCTTGTAGACAAGACCGGCACATTTACCTTTGGAAAACCGAAGGTGGTCGATGTAATCGCTTTTGACGGTATGTTAGAAGAACAGGTACTTCGTTTAGCTGCAATTGCCGAGAAGTATTCTGAGCATCCATTAGCCAGAGCGGTTATGGCTCGTGCAAAAGAGTGTGGTATTGTGGTTCCAGACCCCGATGAATTCAATATTGAAGTTGGAATGGGCATTACTGCCCGGCTGGACGGCAAAAAGATATTAGTCGGTAAAAATAAGTTTTTGCGGGACAAAGGAGTCTGTGTTGCCGAATACATTGAGTATGAAATTTCAGAGCAAACCGAACAGGGCAGAACAGCCATTCTTGTAGCTAATGATATGAAACCGGTTGGCTTGATTGCTATTGCTGACGAGATTCGCCCTGAAACTCCGCGTGCTATTGCATCCCTGAAAGCTATGGGTATTAAAAAAATCATAATGCTTACAGGAGACAATCATAAAGTAGCTAAATCTGTCGCTGAAGAAATCGGAGTTGATGATTTCCAGGCCGAGCTTCTTCCGGAACAAAAACTGCAATTTGTCGAAAAGCTGCAAAAACAGGGAAGCGTTGTCGGTATGATCGGCGATGGCATAAATGATGCTCCGGCATTAGCTTTAGCTGATGTGGGTATTGCTATGGGTGCAGCCGGTACGGATGTAGCTGTTGAAACGGCAGATGTAACTTTGATGAATGATGATTTGTCGCGGGTCGTGAACTTTATGGTCATGTCGCGGAAGGTTATGTCGCGTATCAAACTCAATATCTTTTTTTCCATTATATACAATGTAGTTGGGTTTATCCTTGCCGGCTTTGGGATGCTCACGCCTATAGTGGCGGTTGTTTTTCAGGAGGCGGGTTGTATTACGGTAGTTTTCAGTTCAACGCTGCTGTTGTGGGCAAAAACGGAATCGCTTTTTACTATACCCCCGACTGTTGAAAACGCCATTATAGAAAATGTTTCGCAGTGTGCATAAATGTTGAAAACAATAAAATAAATGAAAGGTAAAAGTCATGAAAAAGATGAAATCTGAAAATTGTGGACCGGGATGTGATTGCGGTAAACCTTCGGGAAATACAAAAGCAAAGGCCATAATCTGCCTGATTGTGCTGTTGGCAGTATGCGGCATTTTTGTTTACAAAGCAAAGAGTGCAAAACAGAGCGTCCCGGCCAATACGGAAACCGCATTTGCCGCCCCCACTGCAAACCAGGTAAATGGGCAGGAAACAGCAGTGCCAACTATCGACAAAGAGAAACCTGTAGTTAAACCGGTTGAGGACAAGAAAAGAGTGGGCGAGTTTCTGGACTCACTTGCATCACTGAACAAAGTAGCTATCAATCAGGACGCCGTATTTGTCTTCGTTCCTGCCAAGGGAAACGACACAGCCAATAAGGAAACCACAGATGCGATAACATCTGCCCAACAAAAATTGAAATCCAGCGGTGTAAGTATCGGCTTATATACCTTACAGTCGAGTTCGCCCGACTATGCCAATATCGCCGCTCAATTGCCCCCGCCGGGGATGCTGGTAATGAGCAAGGGTCGCGGTATGGGGGCTGTGTCCGGGGAAATAACGGAAACGAAACTGCTGCAGGCTTATGTTGCATCCTCCAGAGCGGGAAGCTGCTGTCCATCCGGCGGCGGCGGTTCGCCCGGTTGCGGCCCTTCAGCCCCAGCTCCAGGCCCCAGGTTGTAAATAAGGACACTATAATGCTTGAATATGTTACGAACACATTGCAGCAAGTGGCCTCAGAACCATTGGGGCTTGTTTTTGCCTTGATTCTTGGAGTGGTTAGTGCTGCCACCAGTGCCTGCTGCACGTTACCTGCTATGGGTATACTTGTCGGATATTCAGGAAGCAGGATTGAGGCCAATCGCAAGGATGTTTTCAAAACTGCACTGCTCTTTACCGTGGGTATGATTCTTTCCCTGATGATTATCGGGGGCATAGCCGGCTTCGTTGGTCAGGTAGCGCAGAACACGCTGGGCCGATACTGGAAAGTGTTCGCGGGAGTTACAGCGGTAATCTTCGGACTGGCCACCCTTAAATTGCTGCCCTTCAAGCTCTCTTTTGGGAACTATGGGAAAGCTATACATAGTTCCGGAAAAATCGGGACTGTTCTGGCAGGACTTATAATGGGCGGCATTGTCGCAGTGAGTTCGCTTCCCTGCAATCCGGGGATATTTATTGTTCTCGGCGCAGCGGTTTTACAGGGGCGTGTTATCTGGGCAACACTTCTATTGGCGATGTTTGCCGTCGGCTTCAGTCTTCCGTTAGGGGCAGTTTTATTGGGTGTTTCACTGGGCAAGATGAGCCTCGTTGCCAAGGGCGCTGATACGGCAATCCGATGGGTTTCAGGAATAATTCTGTTGGCTGCAGGATTTTATTTTCTGGTTACGTTTTGAAAGGTTTTATATGACTAAAAAGTCGCAGGAAAAAATCAAAGAATTGGTACGACAGGGATATGCCGGAGTCGCCAAGGCCGGAAGCGGTTGCTGCGGCCCAAAAAGCTCATGTTGCGGCGGCATAAATGCGGCAAAGAATATCAGCGAAAAAATCGGGTATACCGAACAAGAGATGCAGGCCGTGCCGGAAGGCGCAAATCTGGGGTTAGGATGCGGAAATCCGATTGCTTTAGCTTCGCTTAAACAAGGTGAAACGGTGCTTGATTTGGGTTCAGGTGCCGGATTTGATTGTTTTCTCGCAGCAAATAAAGTGGACCCTGCCGGAAAGGTCATTGGGGTCGATATGACTGTCGAAATGGTCGAAAAGGCGAATGAAAATGCTCGGAAGGGACATTATGCAAATGTCGAGTTTCGGCTCGGAGAGATTGAAAGTCTGCCCGTAGAGGACAATGCGGTCGATGTGGTGATTTCAAACTGCGTTATCAATTTAGTTCCTGATAAGAGCGTTGCGTTTAAGGAGGCGTATCGGGTGCTAAAACCGGGCGGCAGACTTATGGTCTCGGACGTGGTTTTGCTCAAACCGCTGCCGGAATCCATACAAAATTCGGTTGAGGCATATATAGGATGTTTGTCCGGCGCTATGATGAAAGATGATTACCTCAAGATAATTTCAAAAGCCGGTTTCAAAGACGTAAAAATTCTCGAAGAGAACGTATTTCCCTTAAATGTTATGGCCAATGACCCGACGGCAAAAGCAATTCTCGATACACCGAAGGTGTCTGCTGAAGATATAAAATCAGCGGAAAACTCAGTAGCCAGTATAAAAGTTTTCGCAACCAAGTAATCGGAGATTTATAAATGAAATCAGATGTGGCGAAACGTTTGTCTTTTCTTGACAGGTTCCTTACGCTCTGGATATTTCTTGCGATGGCAATCGGTGTCAGCGGCGGCTATTTCTACCCTTCAATCGTAAGTTTCTGGAACAGCTTTCAGTATGGGACAACCAATGTCCCCATCGCCATCGGCCTGATTCTGATGATGTATCCGCCCCTGGCTAAAGTGCGATACGAAGAACTCGGCAGGGTTTTTCGTGATTACAAAATACTCGGCCTGTCGCTGGTTCAAAACTGGATAATTGGGCCTGTCCTGATGTTCGCCCTGGCGGTTTTATTTTTGCGAGGTTACCCGGAATATATGGTCGGCCTGATTTTGATAGGACTTGCCCGCTGTATCGCTATGGTGATTGTATGGAACGAGCTTGCAGAAGGCGATAGCGAATATGCGGCAGGTCTTGTGGCATTTAATTCGATTTTTCAGGTCCTCTTCTTTTCCGTTTACGCCTATATTTTTATAACGGTTTTGCCGCCTTTAATCGGCCTCAAAGGCGCCGCTGTAAACATAACCATTTCACAGATAGCCAAAAGCGTGTTTGTTTATTTGGGAATACCGTTTATTGCGGGCGTAGTTACAAGATTCGGTTTGATAAAAATCAAAGACGTCAGCTGGTATCAGGACAAATTCATTCCTAAAATCAGCCCGCTGACGTTGATAGCTTTGCTTTTTACCATCGTGGTTATGTTCAGTCTGAAGGGCAATTTTATTGTTACTTTGCCGATGGACGTTGTGCGAATAGCCGTGCCTTTATTGGCGTATTTTGTAATAATGTTCCTCGGCACTTTCTTTATGAGTGCGAAAATGGGGGCAAATTACAAACAATCGGCGACTTTGTCTTTTACGGCTGCCTCAAACAATTTCGAACTGGCCATTGCTGTTGCCGTTTCCGTTTTCGGCATTAACTCCGGCCAGGCTTTTGCAGCCGTTATTGGTCCTCTCGTCGAAGTGCCGGTCCTTATCAGCCTTGTTAATGTTGCGCTGAGATTTAGAAAAAAGTATTTTGCGGCTGAAAAATAAAACACGGTGGCGCATTCGATTATTGCAACCTGCAGGAGTTTAAAATTCTGCGGAGGTCAATCCTTCTCGAATAGCATACTTGGTCAACTCTGCAATGTTATAAATGCCGACCTTGTTCATAATGTGTCGCCGGTTTGCATCCGCCGTTTTGGAATTTATATGCAGTCGAAGCGCAATTTGTTTTACGGATTGCCCCTCCGTCAGCATTTGAAGTATTTGTCGTTCACGGTCGGTAAGTCCGCCATCCGATGTGCCATCAGCCCCCGGTATCCGATTTATGTAGTTTTCTATAAGAACAGCAGTTACTTTCGGACTGAGATAATGCTCACCAGCAGCTACAGCTCGTATAGCCCTGACTAATTCATCGAAAAGGTAAGATTTCAGCACGTATCCGATTGCACCTGCTTTAAGCATATCTAACACGAAACTTCTGTTGTAATACATTGATAGTGCGACTATCCGTGTGCCGGGGGTTTCGTGAAGGATAAGCCTTGTGGCCTCAATCCCGTTCAGGTTGGGCATCGACACGTCCATTATCACCACGTCAGGCTGCAAATCCTTTACAAGTTTCGCCGCCGTTAAGCCGTCTTCGGCCTCGCCGACAACTTCCATATCGGCTTCTCTGCCGATTAAAAATTTCAGCCCCTCCCGCACAATGCCGTGGTCGTCCGCAATCAAAATCCTCATATCAATATACCGCCTTTTAACTGTTTTTATTGCCTAATGGCACGGTTAATGTGATACACGTTCCACTGCCCTGCGAAGATTTTATATTCATGTCCCCGCCTAAGTATTCCATCCTTTCTTTGATGTTGAAAAGGCCGAACCCACCTTCCCTGCCCCGCAGCAAAACCGAATCTAATTTCGATGGAACGAAGCCGACACCATCATCTTCAACATCAACGATTACTTTGTCCCCTGTCTTTCGAACACATATATTTACCGTTTTTGCCTTCGCATACTTTATAACATTAACCATAAGTTCACGGACCGCTTCGAACAGAATGATGCTGATTTTGTTATCGAGCTTTAACGGCTGAACATCAACAGTGAATTTGCATCCAATTTTGTGTTTGTTTTGAATCTGCTCTGTGAGCCACTGTCTGATTGCAGCATCGAGCCCCAGCTCATACAGAACGGGATTACTCATCTCGAATGTCAGACTGTTCAGTTCCTGCGAAGTCTGCTCTATCGCCTCGCACACATCTGCCAGCGACTTCGAGATATTTTCATCCGGCCTCGAACCCGTCAAAGACCGCAGCTTGATTTTTGCCAGTGCCAGTTTTTGGCTGATATTGTTGTGTATCCCTGCCGCCAGACGTCTTCTTTCGCGTTCGCTGGCCAGAAACACTTCGGATGACAAAAACCTTAGCTGTTTCTGATAATCAAGAAGCCTTTTCTCCGTCCTTTTCTGTTCGGTAGCGTCAACCAATATTGTCTGAATCAAATTCCTGTCGCCAAGCTGGATCTTCGATATATTCAGAAGAACGTCATACAAACTGCCGTCTTTGCGCTTAAATCTTGTCGTAAAGTTGGATACTCTGCCATCCCTGTTGAGTATCTCAAGCAGTCTACATCTGTCCTGCGGGTCCTCGTAAAGGTCGGTAATGTCAATCTTTTTTAACTCTTCGTATGGGTAGCTTAAGGTATTTATCAAAATTTTGTTGGCGTAGATTAACCTGCCTTCGAGCGTTGCCAGTCCGATGCCGACCGGCGCCTGTTCGAGAATACATCTATATCGTCTGTTGCTTTGCAGGAGGGCGGTCTCCAGTTTTTTAAACTTGGTAACATCACGGAAGATTTCCATAACTACAGAAGGTTTTCCCCTATCATCTCTTGATACCACATTGGCAGCACAGTGAAAATTTATTGTTTTGCCGTTTTTATTTGTTATTTGAACGTCACACTGATGCTCCTTTCCATCGTTAAACGTCTGAATGACCGGACAGATACGTATTTCACAAGGGTCTTTCTTGGCGTGAAATACCGCATAGCATTTTTCTCCTACGATGTCCCTGCCGCAGATTTTCTTGAGGGTTTCATTGATCCAGGTGATGTTAAAATCTCTGTCCACCATACACACATGGTCGCTGATGGATTGTAATATTACATCTGTTTTTGTTGTGATTCCTCCCATTGTTACAGTAACATTGAAGTTTCTGCCTGTTGCAGCGGCAGGCTTGAGTTTCTCAATCCGCTGCCGTGAAGATTTTATTTTTCTGTCGCTCTGTCCTTTTATATCAGCCACTACTCTGCCCCCCTTAATAAGACAGGTAACATAATATTACGTTTTACTTCAGCAAACCCCCTTTGTATTTTTATGTGGGAAAATTTTGCAAAGAACCGCCCCTCAAAAGGCAAATCCATCTGCCTTCGTAATCCCTGCTCTACAACCCAGGTTACCAAGAACTTCCCCACCATATTTTACCTCTTTACAGCAATGTATTCTATTTGTTTAGAAAATAGCTGGTCAAGCAAAATTTTCGATAAATTCATAAAAAATTGCTGTATTACAGTTTACCTGAAATGATACGCCCCGCAGGATTTGCAGATATGGCAGGTTTAACAGTTTGTGTATATCATCACCGGCTCACCTGCTCTATTTTTCGGGCTTTGCCCGAAAAATCGGGGTGACTGGACTTGAACCAGCGGCCTCCTGCTCCCAAAGCAGGCGCTCTAGCCAAACTGAGCTACACCCCGATAACTTGCCTTTTTTTCGAGAT
>Ga0315278_10004057_pt1 | contig 13182 bp, 11 predicted proteins | sample YL17G06_0_MG_FD_203880 | JGI IMG/M metagenome (GOLD analysis project Ga0315278, IMG submission 203880) | Sediment microbial communities from Yellowstone Lake, YNP, Wyoming, USA - YL17G06_0 | ecosystem: Environmental > Aquatic > Freshwater > Lake > Sediment | place: USA: Wyoming | collected...
TCATCTTCGCTCCTCGGATCCAGGCGTCCATCATCCCCCGGCCTTTGACCGGAAAGGTGGAAGTCGGGTTGGCCCCCCATATGATCATGCAGCGGGTATGGTCATAATCCGGATTTTCCAGGAACCGGGTTCCGCCGACGAGCGTACTTCCCGTAAAACGCGGCAGGGCGCATTGGGCGGTTCCTGGCGCCGTATATTGGACTCCGAAAGCGTTGGCAAAACGGTAAAAGGGGAGCAGCCAGCCCCGGGACGTTCCCGTGGCTAAAACGACCCCTTCTTTCCCGTATTTTTTCTCGGTTTCGCCCAGCTTCGCTACAATTGTATCCAGGGCCTCATCCCAGGTGATGCGCTGCCATTTCCCGCTCCCCCTCTCCCCGGCTCTCTTCAGGGGATAGTGGAGCCTTTCTTTATGGTATAGGTGTTCGGTAGAGGCCAGCCCTTTTGAACAGAGGACCCCTTTGGTTACGTGGGAACTCGCATCGCCTTCCACTTTCACGACTCGCCCGTCTTTGACATGAACCACCGCATCGCATCCCTGATTGCAGCTGAAGCACTCCGTTTTGAATACGGTGGTTTGCAGTCGCGGGTCCGCTTTTACCGGCTCCAGTTTTTCCGCCCTGCGGGAAGGGACGGGCTTGGCCCGGGAAACCTTCTGCAGGCGATTTCCGGTTACCTTCTGGCTAAAGGCCTGCAATTTACAATTCGGGCAGAGGAATAAGAATTCCTCATGATTTTTGATTCCCTTTTCCCGGGCAATCTCCGTCACCCGCTCCTTCGTCTTTTGGCTCATGAGAGGCTGACCACATTGACGGCAGGTTACTTCTGGCATCCTCGCTCCTTTCTGTCCCGGTGGGCCATTGATGGGATGGTCATTTATTTCAATTTTTCCTGAATCTCTTCGGGCAATCTCTCCATCACCTCCGGGGGGATCCGGCGCATGATGGTCCAGGCCCGGGGCAACTGGGGAGTGGATTCATACGTCTCGTAAGGAATGGGATAGGTATAATCGTGGGCACTCGTCGCTTCCAACCCCTCCATCATGTCCAGGAATTTTTCCTTCGACAATCCCACGATCAGGTGATGTTCACTATAACCCGCAAACACCCGCATTCCCGTGCAGCCCAAACTGATGTTCATATGGTTCGTGAGGTAGGGGACCACCACCCCGTCCGCGCAGACCCCTTGACTGGTACTAGTGCTGAAGGAAAGCCTCTTGCCGTCTTTCCAGGTGGCCGATTGGCAGACCCTCCAAATTTGAGCCGGATACCCCACGATTAAAATTACATCCGGCTCCACAGGAGTTTTTTCCAGCGGGGAGATAATCACATAGTTCACCCTTCCCGGTTGAATCTTGGGGATTTCTTTCTGCAGCGTTTGGGCCGCCCGGAGGTCTTTCACCTTTCTCCCCGCGTCTCGTTTCCCGCTCATCACGTTGGCCGGAGTTTCGTAAAGCCCTAAGGCGCTCGCCCCTTTGCTACAAATCAGACTATCGGCGTCGGCCTGCAGAACTTTCTTCTTTACCCTCGCTTGCTGCGTAAATTGACAGAAGGTAAAACCCTTCCGGGTAATTTCTATACTGTCCAGGGGCTTCCGCCGGAGACTCACGGCCACCGGCGAGCCCTCCAGGCATAAAATCTCCCGGCATTTCCTGGAATATTCAGCCCACTTTTTCACCACTTTTCCTCCTCGGCAGGTACAGAATGCATTCCCACTGCAATTCAGCGGATGAGATGGGATTCCTTGAGCCTGAAGCCGGTGAGGAAGTCAGATGGGGAATGGAATCCCGGGAGCCAAACTATCCCCTTAACTCAGCCAAGCTGACGAAATCCTCTTTGAGATGGGCGTAGAGCTTTTTATAGAGCTGGAAGAACTTCTGGTAGCGCTCAAAATTCTCCTTCTTCGGCTCTACTGTTTTTTCCACCTTGATCACCCGGTCTGCCGCTTCCACCATGTCTTTGTATATCCCGACCCCGAATCCCGCCAGAATGCTGTTGCCGATGGCCTCGCTTTCCTTTACCTGCACCACCTTGACCACTTTCCCGGAGACGTCGGCGTGCATTTGCTGCCACATGAGGCTCTTGGACCCGCCGCCGCTCAGGAAGACCTCGTCCATCTTCATCCCCAGCTCTCCTTCGAAAATCTCGAGGTTATGGATGAAGGTGTAGGCCACCCCTTCCAGGATCGCCCGGATAACATCCGCCCGGGTATGCGTCACCGAGAGGCCGAATAAGACGCCCCGAGCGTAAGGGTCCCAGATCGGGGAACGCTCGCCCGCCAGGTAGGGAAGGAAGATGATCCCGTTGGCTCCGGGAGGGGACTGGCTGGCCTCCTCATCCAGAAGGTCGAAGGCGTTCCTTTTCAGCAGATTGGCCACGCTCACTTCCTGCTGCCCGAATTGATCCCGGAACCACTTGATGGAGAGACCGGCATTGTCCACGGCCCCCAGGGAGAACCAGCAGCCGGGGACGGCGTGGCAACAGTTGATGAAGCGGGGGTCAAATTTGGGTTTATCCAACACGATGCAAGGCCGGGCTGTAGTACCCATGATCTGGCAGGTTCGGCCCGGGGCCACTGCTCCCGTTCCGATGCCCGCGGCCGGGGTGTCGGCCATGCCGCCAACCACCGGCGTTCCCTTCGCCAAGCCCGTGATCTTGGCCGCCTTGTCAGTGATCTCCCCGATGATCTTCCAGGAGGGAACCAGGGGAGGGAGTTTTTCCAGGGGAATATCCAGGGCGCTGCAGATCTCCTCGGACCATTTCTGCTTCCCTCCCGTCTCGAAGAGGCAAGTCCAGCTCGCCCGGGACCACTCCATCGTGAACTGTCCCGTGAGCTTATAGTTTACGAACCCTCCCGGCCACAGGAAGAAATGGGTTTTCTTGAAAATGTCCGGTTCATTCTCCTTGATCCACAGAATGATGGGGGCACTGGTCCCGCTGGCGGAAGGCTGGTTGCCGGTAATCTTGATTACCCGGTCGCCGAGCTTCGCCTTGATCTTTTGCACCTGATCGATGGTCCGCTTGTCGAACTGCATGATCCCCGGGCGGAGCTGGTTTCCTTCCTTATCCACGGCAATGAGCGCATTCGTACAGCTGATGGAAACCCCTTTTACCTCCCGGGGGTCGATCCGGCTTTTACTCAAGACCTCCTGGATGGTATCCACGGTTGCTTTCCACCACCCGGTCTCGCCATCGTGCTCCACCCAGGAGACCCTTGGGAAAATCAGGGGATATTCCCGATACGCCCGGGCCGTGGAATTCCCCTGGACATCCATTAATTCGGTTTTGCAACCCGTCGTGCCGACATCGATTCCCAATAAATACGGGGCTTCAAACTTCTCCATGGATTCCCTCCCTGAAAATTTATGCGGCAAGCCATCCGCCGTCGACGTTGATGATCTGTCCGGTGATATAATCGGAAGCATCGGAAGCCAGAAAAACAGCCAACCCGGCCAAATCCTCCGGTGTCCCGGTCCGGCCCAGGGGGATTCTGCTGAGCACCCATTTGGTCCTCGCTTCATCCTTAAACAGGTCAGAGGTTAAAGCCGTTTTGAAATATCCCGGACCGATGCCGTTCACATTGATGTTATACTTGGCCCACTCAACGGCCCATTGGCGGGTGAGGGCGGCAATGCCCCCTTTGCTCGCTCCGTAGATACTCACGTTGGGTAAGCCGATAAAACTGGTTAGGGAAGTGATGTTGATGACCTTCCCCTTTTTAGCCTTAATCATCTCCTTGGCCGCGGCTTGGGCGATAAAGTATACCGACTTCAGGTTCACGCCGATCAGATAATCCCATTCCGCTTCGGCAACTTCCACCGCGGGTTTGCGGACCTGGGTTCCCACGCTATTGATTAGAATATTCAGTTGCCCAAAATGTTCAACCGTCTCCCGGACCACCCGTTGGGCTTCCGAGATCTTGGAGATATCTGCCTGGAGGACGTACGCTTTGCTGCCTTCCTTTTCGATCAGCTTAGCCGTTTCCTCTAAAGATGCTTTCGTCCGCGCAACCAGGGCCACACTGGCTCCCGCACTCCCGAGGGCCACGGCCATCCCCTGGCCAAGTCCCCGGCTGGCTCCGGTAACCAGCGCCACCCGTCCGTTCAATTTGAACTGATCCAGTACTCTCATGAAATATCCTTTCCCTTTCGTAATGACACCGAGCGCTCCCACCCTTTCTCCCTGAAGGCAGACAAGGGATCAGGAGCATGTAGGGGCGGTTCGTGAACCGCCCACGCGCAAGCCGTTATGCCCGGTTCACGAATTCCCGGTTGATCACCTCCACCTTGAACTTCTTCACTTCGGCCAGGAAGTCGACCAGATAGTTGGCAAACCGCTCGAATAACTTTTCTCCTTTTTCCGCCGTGGCCCGGAAAGGATTACCCACAACCCCGACATCGCTGTACTCATGGTGCTCCATGGGGATGACGATGTATTCCTGTCCCTTGAACGTGACCCCGGAAGAGCCATCGGGCTTGCTAAACGCCGGCCCCATCCATTTCGGCGCATGGGTGGTTTGATTGACGGCCCGGTCCATATGCACGAGATTCATGTCGTACGCCATGTCCTGGGCCGTTTCCATCTCGCTGCAGTGCCAGCCGGGGGTTTCCGCCTTGGGGTTTTCGATGATATCCTGCACCAGGGAGAGATCCCTTTCCGAATAGGCCTTGTACATGGCAATGAAGGCGTGGGTTTCATACCGCAGGGCCCGCAGCATGGGGTCCAGGACCTTGATGTTCGAGCCGTGGCCGGTCACATAAATAATCTTGTTGAAGCCGTGGTGGATCAGGCTCCGGCCGATGTCATAGAGGAGGGCCTGATAGGTCGCCGACCGGAAGGTGATAGTTCCCGCGCCGCTGCCGACCTCGCGCATGTGCTGGGGGGAGTAACCCGCCCAGACCAGCGGGGTGTGGGGAACCTTGGCCTTCTTGGCGGCCCGCCCGGTGATGACCTCGGCAGTTATGCTGTCAGTCCTCAATGGCAAATGATTGCCATGCTGCTCGCAGCTGCCGACGGGGACCATACAGATGTCCGTCTCCTGGAGCCACTCCTTAACGTCCACCTGGCTGCAATCGATGATGTTGTACGGTTTCGTCTGATTCATGATCTTTTTTCCTTTCTATATTTCGGAATGGGAACGGTTGGCCGTTTCCTGCATCAGGAGTACAAGGTCGACGTAAATATGTATCGATCCCCTCGATAGAAGGTCTCGAAAATTCCAATGGGGTTCTGATCCGGGGTAAAGAACACCCGATTCATATGCAGGAGGGAAGTTCCTTTCTTTATCTTCAACAGTTTGGCCTGCTCCTGGGTGGCATTCACCGCCTGAATTTTCTGATGGGCATAGCCGATCCGTAAACCATACTTCTCCTCCAGAAACCGGGTCAGGGATACCACCCCCGCAAGTGTCTCGTCAGCGAGGCCGGGATAAAGGCTGACGGGAATGAGGCTCCGGCCGATGGCAATGGGCTGATGATTGGCCAGGCGCAGGCGTTTGATCTCCAGGACCTTTTCCCCCGCTTTCAGTCCCAGTACACTTCGTTCTTCCTCCTTGGGCAAAATAATGTTTTTCTCCAGAATGACCGAACCCGGCTTTAAGCCCGCCCTTTCCGTATCTTCGGCCACGCTGGATAATTTGGCTACTTTGCGCTCAATCTTCGGCTCGGCTACGAATGTCCCGTGGCCGCGCTTCCGGTATAGCTTCCCATCATTGACCAGCTTTTGTACCGCCTGCCGGACCGTCAGCCGGCTGACCTCGAAAACGCCGGCCAGCTTGTCCTCCGAGGGGATCTGCTGATGAGGCCGGACCTCCTGAGCCGCGATCTTCCGCAGGAGAATGTCGCTGATCTGGTAATAAAGCGGAATGGGCAGCCCTTTGTTTATTTTCCCCAGTTCGTTTTCGGTCACCGAAATTTTTTCTCCTTGCCAGAAAGGTAAAATGCCGCCTTTAATAGGGCCCGATCCGGGGCAAGGAATAGACCGACTTCCACCCCTTGCTGCCGGGCTCTTTAAGGTAAGGCTCCATCTCCTTGTTCGTCCGGAAGGTGGTCTTCTCCGGTTCTGGAACCGTCCCCGCCGGCCAGGTTTCCAAAATCTCCTTTTGGAGGAGAACCAGATATTCGCAGATGGCCGCAACCACCCGTTTGGCCTTATCCGCGGTGGCTAAAGAAGCTTTCCCCACTACGCCCTCAGGGGTCGCCACCACCTCCAGAGCCAGGTCTCCGGCCCGGGTTCTGTAGGTATTGGGCCGGCAGAGGTCTTCGGCCGAGAGGTCGAAATGGCCCACCGGGAGGGTTTTAAAGTCTTTCATCGGTCCGGTATCCACGACATATTCCATCTTGATCATCTCCGGAAAGAGCAACAGGGCAAAAGCGGTTTCCGCTTCATCGGCGTGGATAAAGCGGGTGGCAAACTTCCCTCCGTATTCTTCCGTCTCAAAGAACTCCTTTACGGCCCTCGTCCATTCCAGCGCCAGGTAGAACCCGGGGAGCTGGTAGGTATTCATGAACCGTTTGATGGCCTTCTCTATTTCGTTCTGGTGGGCATGGTTGTTGATCCAGATCTGCTTGCGGAATCCGTCATTCCAGAGTCCATACATGATGTGCATGATGGTCTGTTCAAAGGCTTCATCGCCGACCATCACGGTCCCAAACATTCCCTGGTGCCAGGGGGGATGGCAGCCATAGTTGAGGGGATGGGTCAGATTAATGGGGGCTCCCGTCTTCCGGGTTTTGCGCCGGACGGCTTCGGCGATGCGGGTTGCTTGAAAGATATCGTGCCCGCTCACGGAATGCGGCCCGTGGTTCTCCGTCGATCCCACGGGGACAATCACAATGTCATTTTTGCGGCGATTTTCGACCAGCTCCTTCCGGACCGTGTTTTGAATGTAGGACCCTGGTTTTTCCAGCTCTCCGGGTGCCGGAATCCCGTATTCCCTGAGGAGATCATCGATCTCCCTGTCGGACATGTTGTATATTTTCTTCTTCAATTGGCCAACTGAGGTGTTTTCAAAAAAGGGGACCCTTACAGCCTTCTTGTCCATTTTTCAACCTCCTCGAAGCCTACCCGGCTTCTTTCTGATGGCGTTTCCCCTCAAGGGGCTACTCTTCAGGATCCTCGGAAACAAAAGATTCTTAGCACCACCCCCTTTCCGGTTCAAGCCTCTCTTCCCCTTGGCCTTTTATCAGCGGATGCAGGGCCTGGATAATCGCTGCGGATCCGGGCAGCTCTTTTCCCGATCCGCTCTGAATTCTATCGAATTGTAAAGTCGTATAGACGTATATATCAATGGTCAAAGTTTTGTCAAGCAAATAATCATGATCTCGTAAAAAGTAATATTTCCCCTCCCCTGGCGGGAGGGGACAAAGGGGAGGGGGACAACGAACCGGCTGAAATACCTCTATTATTCACCCTCACCCCAGCCCTCTCCCGTCGAGGGAGAGGGAGTGTTTTTGACTTTTTACGATTCCATCAAATAAGGCGAGCTCTGAAATGGGTCAAGATGTCGGCAGGGATTAAAGATCGAGATAAGGGGAGAGGAATGGGTTTCTTTGACCTTCTTTAAAGTCTTATTTGACCCCTCCCCTTCAATTGTGTATATTCCAGCCAGTAATACAAAGCTTCATCGGGCCTTTGATGCAGGGCTAAGGGCCGCGGATTCGTGCTGGATGACTTGCCGGGGTCCGGTATCTTCGTGGCGGCTGAGTCCCGTCCGTTGAATCACCCGTAAGGTTGGGATGGAGGTGCACTCTTGTCGTTCGGCATCATGGCAGTTCTTTTACTCGGCGCACTCCTGCATGCCATCTGGAACGCCCTCATCCGCGCCGGATCGGACAAGACGTCAATTACCATTTTGATCCTTGCCGGTGCGGGGGTAGTGACGGCATGCTGGCTCCCCTTCGTTCCAGCCCCGGCTGTGGCAAGCTGGCCCTACTTAGCTGCCTCGGTTTTGATCCATGTCGTCTACTTCACTTTCGTCGCTCTTTCCTACCGCAGTGCGGACCTGAGTTTCGTCTACCCCATCATGCGGGGGACGGCGCCCGCAATATCGGCAGTCGCCGTTGCTTTCCTATTGGGGGAATCGCCTTCGCCGCTGGGCTGGTTGGGGGTTTTGGTGGTCTCCGCCAGCATCGTTCTCCTGGCCGGAGAATCTTGGCGATCGGGTGCGCTTCGTCTTGCCCCCACGGCTCTGGCTCTGGCCAATGCCGGCGTGATTGTGATCTACACTCTCGTAGACGGAGTGGGGGCACGGGCCTCCGGCAATCCCTTCAGCTATACGGGCTGGTTGATTCTATTGACTGCTACGCCAATGACCATTGCCTGCTTCGCCATACGCCCCCGCTTGATGGCCGCGTCCTTGCGTGCGAATTTTGCCCGCGCCCTGGTTGGTGGGGCCTGCACCTATGGATCGTATGGGCTGGCGCTTTGGGCCATGACCCATGCGCCGATTGCGCTCGTCGCCGCCCTTCGAGAAACATCTGTCGTATTCGGAACCATAATTGCGGCTACTTTCCTTCATGAAAATGTAAGCCCCATGCGCTACCTCGCCATCCTGGGGGTCACCGCCGGGGCCATAGCCATCAAGGTTTCATAGATTCGGGTTGCTCTCACTCCTTTAAGATCGCTCGTTCGTTTCAAGGTTAAGAATTAGATGAGGATCTTAGCGGGGGATCTTGGACAAAACGAGGGTTTCTTCCTGAATTCTTGTTTTTGGGGTCATCCCTTAGAATGCAACATTTCAAACCCAACTCATCAATTTGGGCTTGAAAGCCGAGGCTATTTCCAAAGGCAATTTTTCCCTTGACTACCCATGGATCTAAGAGTATTTTTTAGTTGTCGTCGTTGTCATTTCGTTCCGTAGCCCAGTTAACCCATCAACAAAACCCCTAACCTTCTGGAGGATCTTATGAGAAGGAGTTTCCTGAAGGTGCCTCTATAAGGCCTCCAAGGAAATTTTTATCCCTTTGGAGGCTTTTGATTTTTAGATATCAAAAATAAGTGCCATTTTTCAACGCCACCATGCGAGTTTTTAGTTCTTTGCGTCAAGGAATCCAACTTTAAACATGCAGGTGTTCTTGCCCCTCGCCACATCTTTTCCGTTCTGGTTAACGCTTCGCCATTTGTAATGGACTGTCCCGCGATCCCCAGCTTTAGTCAGTTTCTTTTCAACTAACTCTACCTCTACGTGGAGGGTATCCCCAATATAAACTGGAGCGACGAATCGGAGCTCATCAGTCCCCAGGAAAGCCAAGACATCGTCCAGGATGCCGGAAGACTCCATCAACCCGATAGAAATCGAGAAGGTAAGTGGTCCAGGGATGATCCTTCCTTTCCAACCTTTGGCCTTGGCGGCCTCATCGGATAGAAAGATTCCCAGTTTATTTTCCGTCATGGCGCAGAAAAGTTCTTCCTCCCCTTGAGTGATGATTTTAGAAGGAGTAATGAATTTATCACCGGGATTGGATTGTGAAAGGGTTTGGGCCATTTTTTCCTCCTTTCCGATATTGGTGTTATCTCGCCAAAACTAGGGGAATATGAACGTATACCTTGCGAATGAATCTGGCGCTTTAATCTAAGATCCTTCGTGGTTTAATCAAGTTTTGCCTTTACCTCTCGAAAGCAAGGGATAGATAATTTTAGTCGGGCTGAAAAGCGACCGTGCGCGAGCCGCCTCCTTCTGCACTTTCGACCTAGCCCTGGTCGCATAGACTTAATAGGCAGAATGTTCACCAACGTTTTCAACACCAATGCGACTTTGAAAATTTGGCTTATACTTCTTTGAAGGTTATATTCATATCACCCCTGGGAATGGGAATGATGAAAACTGGCTTGGTAATCCGGTGCAATATACCTTTTCGGCTACGCTTCCCAGGAAGGCATGGCCTATCAAACCGTGGCCATAGGTTCCCATAATAACGATATCACAATCCAATTCATCAACCTTCTGAAGAATTTCTGCCGCTGGGTCTCCTTCGACAACCAAGATGGAAGCCACGTGCTTTAGCGTCTCTGGATCATCCTGCAGTTCTCGTTTTGAAAATTTATTTAGCCGCTCCTTGATCCGCCTGATCTGTTCTTCCTTTTTTTCTTTTCGCAATTTCGATATTTGAGCCTCATCAATGTACAATCCTATGACTACCTCTGCCGAAGGGGAAAGCTTCTCTATGACATGCAAGATATAGATTTGTGCGTCGTGCCTCTGCGCTCGCTCACCGCATAGCGAAAAGTATAGGCTGAATTATTAGTCAAGTCAGTAGTATAAAGAATCTTTTTTATTTTGGGAATCATGGCATCCTCCTCTCCGGAAAGTTGGCACGCTCGATAAGAAACGAGTACCTTGCTTTTCCTTCTTAAATTGAAACAAGGTCATTTAAACTTTTTATCCTTTTGCGATAGTCTTAAAATGCTTGATATCTGTAAAATGATCACCGGTCCTAATTTCATTGAATACTGCCTGCACGCGCATACCTGCCCTTATTTTCTTTTCGTCTACCTCTTCCAAGCAATGCATGATATTTGAATCGCTTCCATCCAATTTTATATAGGCGCATGTAAAAGGGAGTTTTTTCGGCTCCCCCGTATTCGGATTCGTATAGGGAACTGAGACCACTGTAAAAGCCATTACTGTTCCTGTATCACTCACCGGCACAAATTCTTTTGTTTGCACAAAACATTGACTGCAGACAACCCGGGGCGGTACATAGACCTTTTGGCATTTGGGACATTTCACCCCGAGGATGCGCTTATTTTCCTTTAACTCTCGCAAATACTGACTGACATAATAACCGGCGTTATAATTATAGGGCACATCAACGATAGAGCTTATACTCAGGAGCTCTGAGCTCTCTGCCTTCTGTTTTTGAGACGACATATCCAGTACCTCCATGAAGAATTTCGCTTTCTCCTATTATTTCTTTGTCCGGTTGTGACTTATGCCCCATCTAATCTAAACGGGGCTGAGAACAAAGAATCGTCACGTCAGACCAGAAACAACCACCAAATCCAGTCGCTAAGGCAACCTTCGCCCCCGGCACCTGGCGTTTTTCCGCCTTCCCCATGACCTGTAAGGCAGCTTCCCCAATCCTGATTAGCCCGGTGGCACCAATACAATTTGTTGCAATCACCCCTCCGGACGGATTAATCGGCAGTTCTCCGTCCATATTTGTTACGCCAGATTTTATAAATTTAGGACCCCCTCCTTCCTCACAGAACCCCATCGACTCCATCCAGGCCACCCCCGCCGAGCCAGCGGGTAAGTACAACTCAGCAACATCAATTTGTTTAAAGGGGTTGGTGATTCCTGCCATCTTATAGGCATCCCGAGAAGCCTTCTCCAGGGAGGGTAACCCCGGTATTGCAATGGCATCTCCCAAATAGGTTGCCCCGTGACTACTCCCCACACCCAATACCCAGGCTGGCCGATCGGTAATTTTTTTGGCTTTCTCTTCCCCAGCGAAGATTACCGCACAGGCACCGTCACTTCGGGGACACATATGGAGAAGCCTTAAAGGATAGGCGATATAAGGTGAACTCATAACATCCCCAACTGTGACCGTTTTACGAAGATGGGCATAGGGGTTGTATAGAGCGGCATTACAGCGGTCGCGAACCGACACGAGTGCCGCATCCTCCTCCGTGGCCCCATACTTATCCATATACGCCGAATACTGAGACGCCAGCCCGCCTATTGCCCCTCCGTAGAAATCTCTCTCGATCAATGGTTCACAGTGCGTCACGATTGCCGCCGTGGTGTCCGATTCCGAATTCTGTTCCCAGCCGATGGCCAGGACCACATCAAATAAACCTGACGCTGCATGGTAAAATCCTGCATGACCCACCGCACTCCCTGTTGTTCCTCCGGTGGTAACTTTTAAAACCGGTTTCATATACCCGGCGAAGCCCAAAACACTCCACATATCTACATAATTGATCGATTCGAAGTGATCCATATTGCCAACCACTACGGCATCGATATCTTTTATCGTAAGCCCTGCGCTATCCAAGGCCCGCCTAACCGCAATAGCGATCAACTCCTGTCCATTACACTCAGGAATTTTCGACCGGTGATTCGTCTGCCCCACTCCTACGATCGCTGTTCTTCTCCCCATGCTTCCACCACTCCTTCCTCAAAATAATAAGACCAAATGAAACACAATATCAGCTTTTAAGAACAAACACGCAATGTCCTTGACCACAGGCTCCTTCGATTCCATGAGCCAATGCAACTCTGGCCCCGGCGACCTGTCTGGCCCCTGCTTCTCCCCGAAGCTGTAACACGGACTCGGCGATTCTGGCCAACCCTGCTGCCAGGACTGGATGTGCGGATAATACCCCTCCTGAGGGATTCACGGGTAAAGAACCACCCATTTCGGTAATTCCTGAATCGATCAACGCCCCGCCGCCCCCCCGTCCACAGAATCCCAACCCTTCCATCCACATTAGCTCCATGTAGGAAAAAGCATCGTATACCTCGGCTAAAGAAATCTCCTTCGGGGGATTCGAGATCCCCGCCATATCATATGCTCTCTTGGCCGCTGACTGCAAAGCGCCCACGTCAGATAAGTCTCTATCTCCTAAATGATAGGTATCGCTACAATGCCCGACTCCTTTTATCCATACTGGCTTTTTGGAAATTTTTCTTGTTTCGCTTTCCCGCGCCAATATTACTGCACAAGCCCCATCGGAGATCGGAGAAGCATCTAAGAGTTTTATAGGATCGGCTAGCATCCTGGAATTCAGCACGTCCTTCACCGTGATATCCAGAGGCAGTTGGGCGTAAGGATTATTCTTGGCATTCTTATGGTTCTTGACCGAAACCCGGGCGCACTGCTCCTCGGTAATCCCATATTTGGACATATATAATCTGGCCTGCAACGCTGCCGAATTTATCCCATCCAGCCCCAAAATTCGTTCATACAGGGGGTCGAAAATGGCATTTGTGATGAGACCTGGAATTCCAACAGATCCTTTACTCTGAGCCACGACCAGGGTTGTCTTGAAATGTCCGGAGAGGATCCGCATCAGTCCCATCAGTACCCCCAAGGTCCCATCCCCTTCTACGTTCGTCGTGGGCACCTTAGATGAGCCACTGGCATCGGTTATGGTCATGCAGGAAATCGTCCGTCCATCCCAGAAATCATTGGTGCAGGTGACTGTATTATCAATATCTTCAATGCTGAGTCCGGCA
>Ga0315278_10004058_pt1 | contig 13182 bp, 11 predicted proteins | sample YL17G06_0_MG_FD_203880 | JGI IMG/M metagenome (GOLD analysis project Ga0315278, IMG submission 203880) | Sediment microbial communities from Yellowstone Lake, YNP, Wyoming, USA - YL17G06_0 | ecosystem: Environmental > Aquatic > Freshwater > Lake > Sediment | place: USA: Wyoming | collected...
GCAGGGTGATCAGGCAGTCGTCTGTAATTTCCTGGGCCGTGAAGCCCGGTTCCCGACCGGAGCGATGCGATTGGCCCATGTCGTCCATGCTCCTGTGGTTTTGTTTTTCGGGCTCTATCGGGGAGGGAACCGGTATGAGGTGTATCTTGAGTCTTTCAGCGACGCAGTGCAGCTTTCGCATGAACAGGTGGCCACCGATCTGAAGCAGTGGACGCAACGGTACGCCGATCGGCTTGAGGCCTCCTGCCTCCGCGCGCCGGACAATTGGTTTAACTTTTATGAATTTTGGAACGATGAGCCATAGCATCCTGCGGGCCAGCACGTTCCTCATCCTGGGAACCTTGCTGCTGACCAGCTCTCTGGCAGCGGCCGTCGAGAGTTCGCTCTCTCACGGCGATCGTTCGAGCGACGCCTGGACTGTAAAGCAGGTTGTGGCCTCGCTGAAGGAAGGGCGGGAGCCCTCGGTATCGTTTGAAGAGGCGACGTACTCGTCGTTGCTGACCGAGCCGCTGATCGTGCGAGGCACACTGCGCTTCACGCCTCCGGCGACGCTGGAAAAAGAAGTGGTGGAGCCATACCGGGAACGCTACGTCATTGAAGGAGACCGGGTAACCTTCGAGAGTGAACGGAAGCACGTGAAGAAAACCATTTCACTGGAAGACTATCCGGCGTTGCGCAGTTTTGTCGAAGCCTTTCGGGCCAGCTTCACGGGCGATGTGGCGCAGCTGAAGAAGGTCTACGAAACCACCGTCGAAGGCACCAGCCGTCAGTGGACATTGCTCCTTCGTCCCCACGATCCAGCCGGGAAATCCATGGTCGATTATCTATTGTTGTCAGGGTCTGAGGGACACATTGCCACCATCACAATCCGAGCGCCGGACGGTGACCACTCGGTGATGACACTCCGCCGAGGACCATCCAAGTGAGAGCCGCCTGGTGGCCAGTTCTCGCCTGGGTCGTCCTCATCACCGGCGCACTCTGGATCACCGCGACCCGCCTGTCAGTGCATAGCGAACTCGGCGACCTGCTTCCCGAAGGGACCACGGCCACACAACGGTTGTTGCTGACTCAAGTGCGCTCGGGCCTGGCCGGTCGGCTGATGCTCCTGGCCATAGAGGGCTCGCCCCAGGATGAATTAGCCAGACTCAGCAAAGCGCTGGGCGAAGGGCTGCGAGAGCACCCCCAGATCGATTTCGTGGGCAATGGAATGCAGGCGCTGTCGCCCGAAGAACGGCAGGTCGTGTTTCGCTCGCGCTATCTCCTGAGCCGTACGGTGGGTGCCGATACCTTTTCCGCCGACTCGTTGCATGCCGCCCTTGAACAACGGCTCGACGATCTGCGTTCTCCTCTCGCACCGATGATTAAGGAATATATTCCGACCGACCCCACTGGGGAATTTCTCGGGATCCTCCAGACTTGGTCTGGATGGGAGGTGCCGGCAAAGCATCACGGAGTCTGGATGTCGGCCGATCGCCGTCGAGCGTTGTTGGTGGTCGAAACCAAGGCCGCTGGGTTCGATGCCGATGCGCAGGAAGCGATTCAACAGCATATCCGGACGTCGTTTCAGCGTGTGCTCAATGAGTCGTCGCAATCGGCCCAGTTGCTCATGAGCGGCCCTGGTGTGTTTGCGGTTGAAATCCAGCGAACGATCGAGCGGGAAGTGTGGTGGCTCTCGACAGCGGCGGCCACATTGGTTTTCCTCTTGCTCTACGCCAGCTATCGATCGGTGACGCTGGTTTTGCTCAGCCTGATTCCACTCTCGAGCGGGATTCTGGCCGGTATGGTCGCGGTGAATAGTTGGTTCGGGTTTGTCCATGGCATTACATTGGGATTCGGCATTACGCTGTTGGGCCTGGTCGATGATTACCCCATCCATTTGTTCAGTCATCTGAGCCGGCGGGATACTGCCCAGGCGACCATGCGGGCGATCTGGCCGACGATGCGGCTCGGCGTGCTGACCACGGCCATCGGGTTTTCGTCACTGCTCCTCGCCGGTTTTCCCGCCTTGGCGCAACTGGGACTTTTCGCTCTGGCGGGGCTTGGCACCGCGGCCTTGGTGACACGATGGGTTTTGCCGGTCTGTGTCCCCGCCGGTTTCGTCCCACGGGAGATTCAGTCCGATTTGCTTGGAACGATGGCGTATTTAGCTAAGGCGAGGGTCTTGGTACCGGTTGCGGTCGTTCTTGCGACTATTGTGCTGATATGGTCAGATACGCCTCTGTGGGAAGATGATCTGGCGAAGATCAGTCCGGTCTCGGAAGAGAAGAAACAACTCGATCAACAGCTGCGTGGTGCCATGGGTGCGCCGGATGTGCGCGATCTCCTGGTAATCGAGGCGGCGACGCAAGAAGATCTGTTGCAGCGCGGTGAAACGGTGATGCCGAAGTTGGATCGGCTTCGCGATGACGGCGCCTTGGCGGGATACGACCTGGTCTCGCGTTACTTGCCCAGCCAGCGCATGCAACGGCAGCGGCAGCAGGCCTTGCCGGAGCCTGCCCTGTTGGAGGATCGGCTCGGCGAGGCGGTGAAAGGTTTGCCGTTTGCGCCAGGCCTATTCGCTCCATTTCTGGCCGGGATCGAGGCGGCACGCAGCCAATCCTTGGTCGATCGTGAATCCTTCCACGGCACGTCATTGGGACTCAAGATCGAGGCGATGATAGTGGAACATCACGGACGATGGCTGGCGGTCGCGCCGTTGCGAGGCGTCGCCGATCGACAGGCGTTGAAGGCGGCGGTGGCCGGCTGGGGAGAGGCGGCGGTAACGTATGTGGATCTCAAGGAAGAGTCCAGCCGGCTGATGAGAGAGTATCGCGACAGGACCCTGCAGTTGCTCGGGTTAGGAGCGGTCGCCATTGCAGTGGTCTTAGGAATCGGATTGAAATCGCTTCTGCAACTCTGGCGTGTGCTCGTCCCGATTGTCGCCGGCCTCATCGTGGTGGCAGGCATTGTGAACCTGACCGGTGAATCGTTGTCGTTGTTTCATGTCGCGACCTTGCTCTTGGTGATCGGTCTGGGCCTCGATTACGCGCTGTTTTTCAATCGTCCAGAGGACCGGGGCGAGGAACGACGCCGGACGGTCTTCGGGTTGCTGGTCTGCAGCACCACAACCATTCTGGTGTTCGGGGTGCTCGCATTCTCGAAGATCCCTGTGCTGCATGCGATCGGCCTGACGGCAGCTTGTGGATCCCTGTGCTGTCTCCTCTTTGCGGGTTTCTTAGCCGAACAGGATTCCCATGTTGCCTAACGCGCGACCCATGACTCCCTTGACCCTGACGGCCTGTACCCTCGTCACGGCCAATGGTCGCGGCGTGGGGCCTGTCCTCCAAGCCTTGCGTGAGCGGCGTTCGGGATTGAAACCCTGCGACTTCGAAGATGTCCCCCTCAAGACCTACATCGGACGAGTCGAGGGTCTTGAGGATTTTTCGCTCGGGATTGAGTTGGAACGATTCGATTGCCGCAATAACCGGTTGGCCTGGCTCGGGTTGCAGCAGGATGGATTCATGGTGGCGGTGGCGGAAGCGAAGCAGCGGTATGGCGCCCACCGCGTCGCCGTCGTCATGGGCACCAGCACCTCGGGCATTCTGGAAACGGAGCATGCCTATCAGGCGCGGGACCTCGCCGGCTCGTTGCCGGCCTGGTGTACTTCGCGGTATCGCTACACGCACAACATGTTTTCGCTCGGCCACTTCGTGCGGACCTGTCTCGGTTTGCGCGGACCAGCCATGGTGGTCTCGACCGCCTGTTCGTCGAGCGCGAAGGTGTTTGCGACGGCCGATCGCTTGTTGCGCGCCGGCCTGTGCGATGCCGCCATTGTCGGCGGTGTCGATAGTCTCTGCTTGACTACCTTGTATGGGTTCTCGGCGCTTCAGCTGCTCTCGTCGAGTCCTTGTCGTCCCTGCGACGAAGATCGCGATGGGCTCTCACTCGGCGAGGCCGCGGGATTTGCGCTGCTGGAATCCAGCACGAGCGTCAGTCGGCGGGGTGCGGTCGCGCTGTTGGGGTATGGCGAGAGTACCGATGGCTACCACATGTCCCATCCCCATCCGGAAGGAGCCGGGGCGATCAGGGCGATTCAGGATGCGCTCGGGCGCGCCGGTTTGCAGCCCAGGGATATCGACTATGTCAATCTGCATGGCACGGCGACCAGAGTCAACGACGCCGTGGAAGACAAGGCCGTCTCCGGCATCTTCGGGAGCACAACTCCCTGCAGTTCGACAAAGGGCTGGACCGGACACACGCTCGGTGCTGCAGGGATCACAGAGGCGTTGATCTCGGTGCTCTGCCTGAAGCACGGCTTTCTGCCGGGCACGCTCAACTGCAAACGGATCGATCCGACTCTGCACAGCCGGATCCTGCGTGACAATGACGTGCGTCCGGTTCAACGGATTCTCAGCAATATATTTGGATTCGGTGGCAACAATTGCAGCCTGATCCTGGGAACGCTCCGATGAAGGTGGGCATTCAAGGCATCGGTCTCTTGGCCGCAGGACTCGAAGGATGGCGCGCTGGTCGTGCGGTGCTGGCCGGTACCGGGCCATTTGCGCCTGTCGCTGTGCCCGACCCTGAAGCGGCGCTGTTGCCTCCGAACGAACGACGACGGAGCAGTGATTGTGTCCGGTGGGCCCTGCACGTCGCGCAGGAAGCGATCGCGCAATCGGGCCTCGATCCGCGCGAGGTGCCCACGGTCTTTGCCTCCTCGGGCGGCGAAATGGGGGTAATTGATGCAGTCTGTCGCACCCTTGCGACGCCGGATCGAGTGATCTCGCCCACGCTATTCCATCAATCGGTACACAATACGGCTGCCGGCTATTGGAGCATTGCCACAACCTGCCAGCAATCGTCGACCGCGCTCTCCTGCTACGACGATTCCTTTGCTGCTGGTCTGCTCGAAGCCATCACCTTCGTGTGTGTGGAACAACGCCCGGTGTTGCTGGTGGCCTACGATCTGGCCGTGCCTGCTCCGCTTAACGAAGCCCGTCCGATTACCATTGGTTTTGCCGTTGCGCTCGTGTTGGCTCCGCCGTCAGGCGCTTCTTTTGTAAGCATGCATCTGCGTCTCGAAGAGGCCCATCAAGACGAAGCAAGCCGCCTGCAAGACCCTGCATTGGAGCAAGTTCGACAGGACAATCCTGCCGCCCGATCGCTGCCGCTCTTGAGAGCCATTGCCACAGGCGGTTCGCAGAGGATTATCTTGAGTCTGCTCGATAGTCAGCAGCTCGTTCTGGACCTCGATCCATGCCGCAACTGACCAAAGAAGAACTGGGTACATTCCTCCCTCATGCAGGGGCGATGCGTCTGATCGATCGAGTGGAGTGGTGGGATGACACGACCATTCAGTGTCGCACGCGGTCGCATCATGATTTGACGAATCCGTTGCGGCATGGCACTCGCCTCGAAGCGGTCACGGGGCTGGAATATGCGGCGCAGGCGATGGGCGTCCACGTGGGTCTTCTCGATCGGACGCGATCGACGGAGGGATTGATCGGCTATGTCGGGGGTCTGCGCGATGTGGTGCTTGATGTAGACCGCCTCGACGAGTGCCCAGCGGAGCTCACGATCAATGCCACACGCGTGTTTGAGGGAGACAACAGTTTCATGTATCAGTTTTCAATTTCGTCCGGAGGCCAAGCTGTGATGACGGGGCGGGCATCGCTTTTCCTGAAGGACGGACAATCATGAGGCAGAAGCGCGCGGATACGCGCCTTTCGTTCGATTCATGACGTCAATGGGTACGCGAGCGTAACCCCAGCGAGGGATGTGGCGGAGATTAATGTTCTCACATATGTCGTCAGGCATCGACACTAGAGATTTTTGATCGATGAAGAAGGAAGTAACTCCCAAGCAGGTCGTCACCATCTTAGCGAGAAGCATGTGGCGGGAAGGAATTCTATGAGACCAGCCAAGAAGTTTCATCTCGTACTCATCAAACCGTCCCACTACGATGACAATGGCTACGTGATTCAGTGGATCCGTTCAGCCATTCCATCGAATACACTCGCTATCCTGAACGGTCTCGCCTCCGACAGCGCGAGGCGCAACGTATTAGGTGACAGCGTCACAATCGAAATAGATGCATATGATGAAACGAACACCGTGATTCCTATCAAATCAATTACTCGAAAGATGGCAGGTCAGTTTGGCATGGTTGGCCTTGTTGGTGTGCAGACAAATCAGTTCCCGCGCGCGGTTGATGTGGCAGAACACTTTATCAGAGCGAAGATTCCAGTTGTCATTGGCGGGTTTCATATCAGTGGATGCCTCGCTATGCTGCCCAAACTCCCCCGAGACATTCAAGCCGCATGCGATAGAGGTATTAGCCTCTTTGCTGGTGAGGCGGAGGGTCATTTGGACGAGGTCTTGCTCGATGCTTACGCGGGAAGATTAAAACCCATTTATAACTTCATGGACGAGCTCCCAGGTCTGGAGGGCTCCCCGCCCCCTTTTCTGCCTGCCCGGATCGTGAAGAACACATTCCGTCGACTGACCAGCTTTGATGCAGGAAGAGGGTGTCCCTTCCAGTGCAGTTTCTGCACAATTATTAATGTACAGGGGCGAAAATCACGCTTCCGTTCGCCGGATGACATTGAAAACATTATTCGAGCCAATCTGCAACAGGGGATCGGACGGTTTTTCATTACAGATGATGATTTCGCTCGCAATAAAAACTGGGAGCCGATCCTCGACCGATGCATTAAAATGCGAGAGGAGGAAGGCTTGCCTATCTCCTTCACCGCCCAGGTCGATGTCCGCTCGTATAAAATCCCACGCTTCGTCGAAAAATGCGCCAGGTCTGGATGCAGAAACATTTTCATTGGGCTGGAAAGCCTCAATCCCGACTCCCTTGCTGGGGCAAAGAAGCATCAAAATCAAATCTCGGAATACCGCAAGATGCTTCAGACGTGGAAAAACCATGGTTGCACGACTATTGCCGGGTACATCTTGGGGTTTCCAACGGACACATCAGAATCCATCGCACGCGACATTGAAATCATCAAGAAAGAGCTTCCGCTGGACGGCCTTGAATTCTTCTGTCTGACCCCACTGCCAGGTTCAGAGGACCATCGGAATCTCTACGAACGTGGTACGTGGATTGAGCCAGATATGAACAAATATGATTTGGAACATGTCACAATGGAACATCCCTCCATGTCCATGGAGGTGTGGCAATTAGCCTATCGTAACGCCTGGAAGCAATACTACACACTGGACCATATCGAAAGGGTGCTTCACCGTGCCTTGACTAAAGACCAAGACGTGTACAAGGTGATGTTCTTGCTGCTCTGCTTAGCGGGTAGCATCGCTCTCGAAGGGGTTCACCCGCTCGATGCCGGAATGTTCCGACGCAAAGTGCGTACGATGCGCAGGCCTGGCATGCCACGTGAGAGTCCTTTGAAGTTTTACCCGCGCAGGGTGTGGGAGATCGTATCGACAGGTGTTCAATGGATGACTCTGCTTTGGAGGTTCCACCGAATCTGTAAACGAGTGAGATTGCGGCCTCATCCGCCAAAAGAGAGTGATCTGGCAATGACTCCGGTGGATGAACAGAATGATGAGGTTCTTGCCTTGCTGCAAATCTATCGCGCCACCATTCCCATTAGTCATATCTCTAAGCAGACAATCACCTCTGATCATTGATGCGGGGCTGGCATCTTTTTCCCTAAAGGATGGGCAATCATGACGCAGAAACGCGCGCTGGTGACAGGAGGGAGTGGCGCCATCGGATCGGCCATCGCCGAACGACTGGCGGCGGATGGGTATGCTGTGATTGTGCATGCCCATCGGCATTCTGAATTGGCTGAGCAAGTGGTAGAGAAGATTCTGGCTAATAGCGGGTCGGCATCGAGTGTCAGTATCGACATTACCGATGGGGGTGCCACGCGCCATGCACTCGAAGCGCTGCTGAAGGATGGACCAATCCAAGTTGTCATCAACAACGCCGGTCTTCACGACGATGCGCCCATGGCCGGGATGACCAGCGAGCAATGGACGAAAGTTATCGGTCTCTCGCTCAATGGATTCTTCAATGTGACGCAACCGCTGTTGCTGCCGATGATCGGTACGCGCTGGGGGCGGATCGTGTCGATTTCATCGCTGGCGGGCGTGACCGGTAATCGCGGTCAGACGAACTATGCTGCGGCAAAGGCCGGGTTGCACGGGGCGAGCAAATCATTAGCGATCGAATTGGCTTCACGGGGCATTACCGTCAATGTCGTGGCCCCCGGTTTGATCGAATCACCAGCCACAAGAGATGCGTTCAAGCTGGAGCAGATCGAAGCGCTGGTGCCGATGAAACGAGTGGGTACGCCGAATGAAGTCGCGGCGCTGGTCTCGTTCCTCGCCTCCCAGGAAGCCGGATACATTACAGGCCAGATCATTGGTGTCAACGGAGGCATGGCGTGACACAGCCGCGCGATCTCGCCCGTTTATACTGGGTCGTCATCCCGGCTTACAACGAAGCCGAGACGGTGCGCGACGTGGCGATGCGCGTTCGGCAACAGTGCGCCAACGTGGTTGTGGTGGACGATGGATCCACCGATAGTACATTTTGTGCAGTTGCTGACCTTGATGTGACCGTCCTGCGCAATGAAGAGAATTGTGGGAAGGCTGGGAGCCTCTCACGTGGATTCGAGCATGCGCTGGCGCATGGGGCCATCGGCGTGATCACCCTGGATGCGGACGGGCAACATGCGCCGGAAGAGATTCCCTCCTTCGTGAAGCAGTCTCTGGATGATCCAAACGCGTTTCTTATCGGTGCCCGTCGGCGCTATCAACGAAGAGCCTCGTTCTGGCGGTATGTGGCAAATCGGATTGCCGACTTCTGGATTGGCTGGGCCGCGGGACAGCCAATCGAAGACAGTCAATCGGGATTTCGGCTTTATCCGGCCCAATTGTTACGAGACGTCACGCTAAATCATGATCAGAAGCATGGCTTCGTGTTTGAAAGTGAAATCCTGATCGAAGCGGTCAGGCGAGGATTTCAGTGTCGAAATGTTGCCGTCACGGTGGCACCACGATCAGGGCCACGTCCCAGTCACTTCCGTCCCGTGCTGGATATTGCGCGTATCACGAGGATGGTGGGGTGGAAAATTCTGTCGAAAGGCATGTATCCAGCGGGACTCTACCGAGCGCTCCGAGGACGGAACTTCGTGGAAACGAGCGACGAGCCTGCGGCGATGAGCTGAGGATGGTTCGCCAGAAAGAGCGGTAAATGATTTGAGGCCTGACTCCGTCAGGCCTCAGCGTCCGGGAAAAACTACATGCCTGCCGCAGTTGTGCGAGATAGAATTCCCCGCCAACCGAATGTTAAATATATGCTGTCCTTCGCCTAGGGGTAAAGCAGTCAATTGGGTTTTCCGCCGCCGCCGAGCTCTCGCTGGATTGAAACATTCAGATTCCGAATCCAGCTGTTATAGTTTTTATGTATCGTTCGTTTCTTCTCGTCGTACTGAAGATTTTGGCTGCTGATGTATACAATGCTGTACGAATTGGTATCATAAGGAATATTCACAACAGCTTCATGTTCTCGAAGGTGTAGAGTAGCGACAATTAGGCCTGGCTTTTCCACCCGCATTTCCCATCCATGCTTGGAGGCGGCAGCTGTAATGGCTTTTGTAACTTCATTTAGTGAAAGCGAACGATCTGCAGAGATAGGGATAGCTGTTTCCTTAATGTCATAAATGGGGGCGCCAGCTCGGCACCCACCTAGCGCCACTAGCACTAGACAGGTTATCGCGATCCTCTTTAGGAAAAGTTGCTTTATCACTGTCCCTCCTCTTGATAGGTTCGATCCGACTGAAAATTGCCTGCTCTTAGTACAGGTGGCTGTCCCAAGTCAAGCCGACGCACCGTGGTCTCCATCATCTGTATCGGCGTGTATCCGTGCTTCAGGACATAGTCGAGTAGTGCCTCCAAGATCGACAGGTTCGCCGGACACATGCCCTTCTGGTTCCACTTGGACATCGCGTCTGGAAAGACCTGATCCTTCGCGTACACGAATTCTGAGGGATGACAGTAAAAGACCAAATGCCGCGAGCGGCGACCGATCCAGCGGATCATGCGTTGGACCATCGGTAGACCGAGCGTTCGCAGCGTCGCCATGTTGATCGGGAAAAGACACGAGGACGGGGGGACTTCGATCAAGGGACTCTCACCGGGCGTCATCAAATCGTCTTCCGATGGCCGATACGGATCAATAGGGGCCCAGAAGTATTTCAGGTAGTGGACCCTCCCAAATCCCATATCGAATCGCCTGGCCGGAACGGAGGAATCGTACCGATAGCCTTCATGTTCGAGGGCGCGAAGGGTGGTTTCGCCGATCGAGAGATTGGGCGCGCGGAATACGACCGGGCGAATGCCGGCGGCTTGTTCCACGGCCTTGGTTGCACGGCGGATCCATTCTCGTTGTTGCTCGTAACTGGCCGTGCGGAAATCTTCGTCGTCTTCCAGCCCTCCGTGGGCCCATCCGTGCGTTCCCAGTTGGTGCCCACGGTGATGACAGTCCCGGACCAAATCCGGATAGGCCTCCGCGAAGCGCCCGGCGAAGAAGATTGTCCCCTTGAGATGAGTTCGATCACAGAAGGCCAGCAGCATTTCGAGTCCGATGTGAGAGCCGGGCACCCAATCGCAGTCGATCGTAAAGTAAAACTGCGGGGGAGCGGTCTTGTCATGCCCGTTCCCATTAACGGGGTGTTGACCGTTGCCGTTACCCAAAGTCATTATGGGTCCCTCTTTCGTGTGACCGACGCGAGCCCTGTCTATTCCGGAGACGCGAGGTGGTGTCGCATGGGTGAGATCAGTCCGACGTGACGAGCCCTTCGATCTCGACTAGCAGTTCCCGACGGCACAGGTCTCCCTGGAGTAACAATATCTGGCTGGAGCTCAGCAGCGGATCGCGAAGAGCCTGCCGGACGGAGATCAGTTGATCCGGATTTCGCACGTAGACCTTGTAGATCGCGCGGTGGGATGTTCTTATTCCCTTCGGCTCCATACTGTCGGCATATGCGATAAGGGTCCGAAGATTGTGAACCATTTCTTGTGTTTGCTCTTTGGGGCGATCGGCATGTCGGCTCGCGTGCCCCACCACGCTGGCCGTTCCGGCGATAAAGAGCTGAGGCCCGCTCTCTGATCCACAGAGGGTCGCCCGCGCAAATGCCGGGCTTTGGGGTCCATAGTCCTTCGGATACTCGTAGGCGTTCATTTGACGTGGGTTTCCGAGATGGGTCGCGGGGTGAGCCCCAGCTAGAAAGTAGGTCTGAAGAGGTCCGGATCGCGTGCCCACTGCCGTGCCGGCTGGAAGTGCAGAGGGAAAGTCCTGAAGGCTTGCTTCCAACGCCTGATGGCGTCCCACGCAAAATCGCCGATACCGCTCAAGACCGGCTTCTTCTTCATTGATATCCGGGAAAAAGTTCCAGACTCGCCACAGATAGGGAAACCCGAGTTCACGTGTGTGGTGAAGGAGCTGTCGGTAGGCCAACTCGGTCGTGACGTCTAGCGTAGCTCCCGCTTTCTCATCGAGGGAGATGGCCCCTGCCAGGACATCCCCGCTCATCGCCAAGGAACATTCGTTTTTTTGAAGAGTCGTCACGGGCTGGTCGGACGTCCAGACCTCAAGCAAGGGATGCCCCTCCAATTGGGGGAGGTCGAGGCGTATGGTTGGACATGAGATGGTGCGCGGGATGGCCTGTCCGAAGGAAATGATCGCCAAGGGATGGGTGCCGGACGTGGCGAGCCAGGCCGTCAGCTTCGCGGTCTCGACATAGGTCAGTCGGGGGCGCACCGTCGCTTCCGGCGTGTGACGACCTGCCGCGTAGGATCGTTGTGTCTGGATGGGCTGCACGCTGACGTTCCTCTCGGTAACCCGGCTAGGTCTCGTGGTTGACGGCGTAATCCTTCAGGTTGGTGACGGTGGTCTGGAGCCCTTGTTTGCGACGACGAGCCGCGGCTCTATTTTGTTTCCAATTGAGCACATAGGTAAGGTAGTAGGCAACTTTAAAGAAGAAAAGCGGCAGCCGCGCCCGCGATTGAGTAAAGACATCACCGGCCAAGAGCGAGAGGACAGCCTGTTCCATCTTGGGGGGTTTCCGTGTCGACATGAACAGGTCCCGAAAGGCCGGTTGAGTGAATCGATGAATGAACCAGGAAAATGTATCGATCCCCCGTCGCACCGTGCGGTTGAATTCGCGAAGCCGCGGCCTGTATTCCGGGGAGTGTCGCAGGTAGGCCTCGACGACGTCGGCTCCCATCATCGCGCTGTTCAAGGCCAGGTGGACACCGCTGGAGAACATGGGGTCGATGAAGGCGAATGCGTCGCCGACCATGAGATAGCCCTCGCCGGACATGGTTTCTCTACGGTAGGCAAAATTTGCGGCGGCATAGACTTCGGTAATGAGCTTGGCCTGCTTCATCCGCTCAGCGATGGACGGCATCAGGGCGAGGGTATCCAGCAGGAATTGGTCGAGCGGGACCTGTCGCGACCGGATATAGTCGGGCCAACAGACGACACCCACGCTCATCGTGCCGTCTTTGAAGGGAATCAGCCAGCACCACCCGTGGTCGTGCCAGCCGACCGTGATGTTCCCTTCGTCGGCGCCAGCCAATCGAGTCACCCCTTCGAAGTGTCCGAAGATTGCCGCGCTGTTGTGGGTAGCGCTCCGATGTTTTCCCCCCAGCTGTGCGGAAAGAAACGTGTCGCGGCCACTGGCATCTACGACGAACTTCGCTTCCCAGGCGACGGGGCGCCCGGCCCGATCTTCGGCATGGACGATTGAAGACGACCCAGGACGAAATTCGACGCGCTGCGCCCTCAGGCCTTCGTGAAGATGAGCGCCTTTTGCCACCGCGTTCTTCATCAGGATGGCGTCAAACTCGGATCGTTTGACCTCGAATGCGTAGGGCTGGGAGGAGTCGATGGCCTTGGCGAAATAGAACATGCTTGATCGCCCATGATAGTGCGATACCATTTCCACGCCGTACTTGATGATGCCGATCTTCTCGATTTCCGGCAGCACGCCGAGGCGTTTGAGCATGGGAAGTGAATGGGGCAGCAGTGATTCGCCGATATGGAAACGTGGGTGATGGTCCTTCTCCAGAATATGGACGTTCCACTCCCGTTCAGCCAAGAGCGCTGAGATCGTTGATCCAGCCGGACCACCGCCAATGACCAGAACGTCGCATGTTGTAAGG
>Ga0315278_10004059_pt1 | contig 13181 bp, 8 predicted proteins | sample YL17G06_0_MG_FD_203880 | JGI IMG/M metagenome (GOLD analysis project Ga0315278, IMG submission 203880) | Sediment microbial communities from Yellowstone Lake, YNP, Wyoming, USA - YL17G06_0 | ecosystem: Environmental > Aquatic > Freshwater > Lake > Sediment | place: USA: Wyoming | collected...
ATACATATCAGTTGTCAAGCCCCCACATCGTTTTTTGCCTTGCGGATGCATTCCGTCCGCCTATGTCGTTAATTGCCAGCTACTTAGCCGTAGTGTCTGAATCACAGGTTGCCTGTTTACACCTGATCCCTGCTCCCGACACGTTCTGGTTACACCCAAGGACATTGTAACCGCGCAGCCGCGATCATGGATCGCGGGAAAGACACGTTGATAGAGGCTTCGCCTCCATTGACAGTGATGACAATGATTGGTGGACACGACCACGTTCCTCCACATCTGGAGCCGCAATGTTCTGTCGTCCGATATCAAGGTTTGAGGGGTGCGCTCGACTTCCGGCCTGTTTTTTTGTATCATAAGGCGTGATGGGCTTGCGCAGACTGCCTCCGTTCGCCGCACTGGCCGCCTCGGGCGCCGCCAGCGGCCTGCTGCTGTCGTTCGCCTATCCGCCCGCGGGATGGTGGCCGCTGTCCGCAGTCGCCCTTATGCCCTTCTTCCTTCTCCTGATCCTGCTCCGGCACCAACTGACGTGGCGATTGGTCTGGCTTGCCGCGTTTGTCCTTGGTGTTGCCTGGCACCTGTCGTCCGTGTGGTGGGTCGGGTATGTCACTGTCGCGGGCATGCTGGCCCTGGTGATGATCGTGGCCATCCTGCTCGCAAGCTCGCTGACCCTTGGCTGGTGGCTTGTCCGGTCGGGTCTGCATCCGTTCATCGCGCTGACGGCGGGCTGGATGATCTTCGAGGCGCTGGCAACCTACGTCCTGACCGGGTTCCCGTGGCTGCTCCTCGGATACGCATGGCGGCCATGGCTGACCATGATCCAGGTCGCCGATATTGCCGGCGTGTACGCGGTAAGCATGCTGGTGGTGCTGATCAACGCGGCCTTCGCACAGTCGTGCGCAGGCATGCTCGAGCGCTGGTCTTTTATGCGGCGGCAGGCGGGCGTGCTGATCATGGTGGTGGTGTACGGCAGCTATTGCGCGTACGGCTCGTGGCGGCTTGGCCGGCTGGGCACCGCACAACCCGAGCGGGAGATCACGCTCGCCTGCATCCAGGCGAATATCCCGTCCCTGGTGAAGCACGACATGACCAAGGACAGCGAGATCCTGGAGCGGCAGTGCGGGATGAGCTTCGATGCGGCGGGGAAGAGGCCGGACGTCCTGGTGTGGTCCGAGACGGCGGTGCCTGGGTATCTCAATGAGCGGATGCTCAGCTACCACGCCGTCACGAACCTGGTACGGTCAACCGGCATCCCGCTGTTGACGGGCCTGCCCTGGTGCGAGCTGGACAGGCGGGGCGAGCCGGTGTATTACAACAGTGTCGGCATTGTCGGGACGAATGGCACGCTTGGCTGCCGGTACGACAAGATGCACCTGGTGATGTTCGGCGAGTATGTGCCCTGCGAGCGGTTGCTGCCGTTCCTGAAGAAGGTGACACCGATCGCCGGCAGCTTCACGCCTGGCGCGGCGCCCTGCGGCCTCGCGCTTGACACGGTGTCGGGCACCGTCATCATCGGCCCGCTGATCTGTTTTGAGGACGTGTTTGGCTATGTGGCCCGGGCCATGGCCCGAGCCGGCGCGGATGTCCTGGTCAACTTCACGAATGACGGCTGGTTCAGAAGCAGTCCTGAGCCGTACCAGCATGCGGCCCTGTCGGCGTTCCGCGCCATCGAGACGCGGAGACCGCTTGTCCGCGCAACCAACTCGGGCATCAGCACCGCAATCGACCGGATGGGCCGGACAACGGCCGTCCTCGACCTGCACGGTCGGAAAACCGAGGTGGGTGGTGTCATGCACGCCACGGTCGCCATTCATCCGCCCATGCAGACCTTCTATGCCCTGTATGGCGACTGGCTGCTCACGGTATGGGTTGCGTTCGCCGCCGTGGCCATGACGCGCGCGGTGGTCCGCAGACGGCTGATGGCGACGCTCACGCAATAATGCGCGCGGTTTGCCGTCAGTATTAAGACACAGCCGCGTTTCCTACGGCCGCGTGACCATGAAACGTCTCCTTGCATATGCAGCAGCCGCGGGCATCATTGCCTGCGTGGCGGTGATGCTTCGCCATGGAGGCGGCATCACGCCCGCGTCACACCGGCCTGCCGCAGCCGCCGCTCCCAAGGCTCCCGCAGGCGCGCAGGACGCGCCCGGCGATGACGGCGACACCAGCGACTCCTTTCCCCCGCCGCTACTGCGCATTGCCCAGGATGCCGAACCCGAGCGCGACAACCTGCGGCCGGTGACCGTCACGGTGCTCGGGAATGAGATGCCGCTGGCCGAGGCGACGGTGACCCTCGAGCACGGCGGGCGTCGGGGGGGCCGCATCATCGAGACGACGGACAGCAACGGCATTGTGCGAGCCGAGGTGCCCCGGAAGGCGGATGAGCTGGTGATCAGCGCGAGCAAGGGCCGGTTCGCATCGGTCTCGTTCACCACCAGCGGCATCGCCCGGGCCGACGCAGCGATCGAGGTGGCGCTGAGGCTGAGCGAGCCGGGCGTCATCATCACAGCCGAGATCCAGTCCGAGCATCCGCTCGATCCGCGGAACCTTGTTGCCCGGATTGTCTCGAAGAGCGACGGGAACGACCAATGGCTCCGTGCCGCGTTTGCCACGACGGCTGTTGCGGACAGGATCGAGTTCCCCGCCATCCGCATCGGCCTGTCGAACCTGGCGGTCATGGTCCGCTGCGGCAACGGCGTTGCCTGCTACTCGGAGCTGTTTGACACCTGTGACGGCCTGGACAAGACGGTAGTGGTCGAGGTGCCGGACATGCTGACGATGACCGGTCGTGCAGTGCTCGACACAGGCGGGCCCGCGCGGTCGTTCAGTTTGATTGCCCGCCCGGTCAGCCTCCGTGACGCCGCGTTCAAGACCGGCATGTTCAAGGGCACGGTCGAGACGGACAGCGACGGTGCGTACGAGGTTTCGCCCCTGGTTCCCGCAGTGTACGTGCTGAAGGCCGATTGCACGGGCTGCTACGAGCTCGTGACGAATGTCTGGTTCGTTGACAGCAGCGTGCCGGTGGACCTGACGTTCGTCACCATCAAGTATGCCACGCTCACTGGCCAGGTCGAGTTCGCGGAGAACGGCCAGCCTGCCCCGGACGTGACGGTGACGATGACCACCTGGCTCGGCCCGGGGAGCCGGGCACAGGCCGAGTCGGACGATGACGGCTCGTTCACGTTCGCCCTGCCGCTGAACCCGGACGGGCCGATGGCGACGGTGAAGGCAGAGAAGTCCGGATACGCTCCGGCCATGGCGTTCATAGGGCAGGACTTTGACGGCGAGCTTGTGGTGTTGCGGCTGAGGCAGGTAGGAGCCATTGCCGGCGTTGTCCGGAACGAGCAGCTCGACCGGCTGGCCGGGATCGAGGTGGTTGCCCGGCCCGCGGTACCCGCGGCGCAGAAGGGTGGATCGCCTCCGCCATCGAACGAGCGCGCATTCTTCATGCCCGATGAGCGGAAGCCGACTGTCAGCTATTCCTTCATGCGGTATTCGTCGGCGCCCACGGATGACCGCGGCAACTACATCATCTCGAACGTTGCCGCGCCCGAGGTGTACGCGATGGATGTGTCGTCCGAGCGGTACTTCGTGACCCGCCAGCCGGGCGCCTCGCTACCATGCGCATCGGTCGAGCCCGGCTCGACGGCGTGGTGCGACCTGCCCGTGCGGGAGATGAGCATCTTCATGGTCCGCGCCTCGGACGAGGAAGGCACTCCGATAGCCGAGTACTCGCTCCGGATCGAGCTTGTGGGCGGCGGAACGCGCGGAAAGTTCGAGGACCGAGTCAAGCGCGGTGGCGAATGGCAGCCCGTCCATTTGAAAGGGCGGCCATTGTTCGCGGACACCCTCGTCTCCCTCCAGGCCTTGTCCGGCGAATTGGTGAGCGGCATGGCGAGCAACATGCCCCTGTGCGGCCCTGCAACGAACTTTGTCCAATTGGTGCTCTTGCCGCAGGAGCCGCTGATAAGCGGCAGTGTCCTGATGCCTGACGACTCGCCTGCGCCGCGCGCAGTCATCGAGGCGACGGCAACCAAGACCTTCTGCCACGCACGAGTCGTCAGCGACGATGCGGGCTGGTTCGCCGTGTACGGCCTCGAGACGGAGACGCCCACTGAACGGATCGCACTGCGGGTGCGGGCGAAATGGGGCGAGTACGCCGATGCGGTGACCAATGTCGCCGTACACTCGCAGAATATCGTCATCCGCCTTGATCCGATGCTGACGCTGCGTGGCACGGTCCATTACGAGGTGGTGGGCAATCCCGCAACGAACTTCACCATCCGCATCGGCACAGGCAAGATGCGCCGCTCGTTCTGGCCCGAGGACGGCACATTCACCTGGTTCATTCCCGGCTCGCTCAAAGTGATGAAGGGCTCGCTGTTCACCACCGCGCCCGGGTTCGTCCCGGTCGAGACGCCGTTCGCTTTTGGCTCCACGAGCACTGTCTGCGATGTCGGCGACATTGTGCTTGGCGCCCAGAACTGCGTGTTGAAGGGCTCGGTCGTCAACCAGGCACGTCAGCCGCTCTCGGCCGAGGTGGTGGTGCGGAAGGAGGGAACGGAAGGCGTGCCATGGCAGCTCACCAGCCGATCCAGCGCCATGGACGGCTCCTTCACCTTCTCCGGCCTGCCTGTGTGCCAGGTGAAACTGTTTGCACGCACGGCAGTGGGCAGCGCCGAATCGCCTGTGGTCACCTTGCTCGCCAATGACACCGTGTATGCTCCCGAGCTGGTCATCGCGACGACCAATGCGCAGCAGGTGACGTTCATGGTCGCAAAGGCTGACGGCACCGCAGGAGCGAACCTGTACATCGAGAAGTTCCGCGAGTTTACGGACGTCTCGGGCATGATGACGGTCTGGGTGCTGCCGCGCACCTACAGCCAGGTCATTGCCTACTCTGCCTGGCGGATCGGGCCTACGGGCGGGATCACTCCGAACCGGACGGGCGCTCTTGTCTACTATGCCGATCCGTTCGAGGTGGTGCCCGGTGTCCGCTCGGTCCGCATCGTCCTGCGCGCGGGCGACCACGTGGCTGGTGTTGCCACGATCAACGGCAGACCGGTCAACGACACGCTCCTGTTCGAGCATGTGGCGAAGCAGGCGCGGCTCGATGTGGTGGTGTCATCAGGCCTGTTCGCACTTGACGGGCCCGAGGGCCCGTATGTGGTCACCTACCGCAACCGTCACGCCGCAGTTGCCGCCGTGCTGACCAAGGATGCGCAGAACGTGGTTGCCCTCCAGACGGGCTCGTCGGTGCTGACTGTCCAGTATCCGTGGCGGGGCGCCTGGGCGCTCGATGTCCGGCTTCAGCTCGGCGCGTGGTGGGCAACCGTGGCGAGCATCCAGCGCGACGAGGTGCTGGTGGTGCCCGTGACCGACCTTGTCGCAGGACACTACCGGCTGGCAGTACGTGGCCGCACCGCGGCAGGCCCGACAAACTTCACCGCAGCAGTCATCCTTAATGGAACCGAGCGGCGCGTGGTGATGATCGGCAGGGATTGATCTGCGATTGGGGATCGCACCCAACATCGAAACTTGGGCAAGAAGAAGAAGCCCGGAAGCGCACCATCAACAAACAACCCCCGCTGTCAACTGGCCATCACGACAAGGACCGAATACAATCACGGCATGATGGACCGGCGATCCTTTGACGGAAGAAGGCGTTGCATCCTGCCGAGCAGGCGGAGGAGGCCATCGAGGATCGTGACGGGATGAGGCGGGCAGCCTGGGATGTAGAGATCAACGGGCACAGTGGACGCGGCACCGTCATTCGCTTCTTCATGGCCCGCATAGGATCCGCCTGAGATCGCACATGCGCCGACCGCCACCACCAGCTTCGGCGCGGGCACTGCGTCATATGTTTTTTTCAGCGCAAGCACCATGTTCTGTGTGACCGGGCCGGTGATGAGCAGGCCGTCGGCGTGGCGTGGCGAAGCAACGAACTGGATGCCGAACCTGCCAAGGTCGAACACGATTGTTGAGAGGACAGTGGTGTCCGCCTCGCATGCGTTGCAGCCGCCCGCGGACACTTGGCGGAGCTTGAGAGACCGGCCAAACAATGCGCGCATTTGCGAGTCAAGGGCGCAGGCAACGGCATAGTTGTGGCCATCGGTGGTCAGCGCGGCGCGGGAGCGGGTGGCGAGGCGGTAGTCGCGTGTGAAGGTGATGGCTGCGAGAGGACACGCGCGTGCGCAGGCAGCGCAGAACAGGCAGCGGCCAAGATCAATCCGCGGTCGGGAGGCAACGAGGGAGAGTGCCCCGACCGGGCAGGAGCCTATGCAACGTGAGCATCCGGCCGGACAGTGTGCCGCGCGGACACAGGGCAGGCCGCGGAACCTGTCGGGCAGCACCGGAGGCGCATCGGGGAACGCCACGGTGCGGTGCTTCTGCTTGAGTCGAGCGCGGAGGATGGCGATCATAAGTCGTGGCCGCAATAGGAGAGGTTGAAACTCTTGTTGCAGAGCGGGAAGTCGGAGATCTGGGCGTTCCGCAGCGCCAGTGCCAGGCCCATCCAGTTGTGAAACGAAGGATCAACGATCTTGTAGAGGGCGAATCGGCCGTGCGGGTCGGTGAGGGCCACATGGCATATCTCGCCGCGCCATCCCTCGACGAGCGAGACGGCAAGTGAATCTGGTGCGGGCTCGGCGCATGGGGCAAGCGAGGGCCCCTCGGCCAATGCGGCGATCTGGGCGCGGATGAAGTCTATTGACCAGTGGTTTTCGAGCACGCGGATCTGGGCGCGGGCAAAGACGTCACCGCGCTCGCTTGTCGCGGCGAGGACGTGGAGGCCTGTGTAGCAGCCCGATGCGAACCATGAGCGTACATCAACGGGCGCGCCGCTTGCACGTGCCGCGACGCCCACGAGCCCGAGCTCGTCGCATAGTGCACGCGGCACAACGCCCGTGTGCTCGAACCGGTCAACGACGGACGACGAGCGCCAGAGGAGATCCGAGGCGGAAGCGAGGTCTGCCGCGGCGGCATCGAGCCTTGCGCTGAGGTCGGAGAGCAGGGCTGGATCGGCGTCGAAGCCTGTACCGCCCGGCAGGATCGTGCCGCGGCCGAACCTGTTGCCGCAGAACAGCGCCGTCATGTTCAGGAAATCGCCCCGGATCCGGCCGCAAAAGGAAGCCGTGGGCAGGAAGGCAACGTCGTTGGCGAGCGCGCCAAGGTCGCCCGTATGGTTGGCGAGTCGTTCGAGTTCGAGCGCGATGCCGCGCAGTGCTTGGGCGCGAAGCGGCACGGGGCACTGGGCAAGGGCCTCGCGGGCCTGTGCGTAGGCAAGCGCATGACCGATCGAGGTGTCGCCCGCGAGCGTCTCGAGATAATGGATGGTCCGCGCGTCCGGGCCGCCTAACAGGTGGCGCTCGACGCCCCGGTGCTGGTAGCCGAGCATGATCTCGAGGTGGAGCACCAGCTCGCCGTGGCACAGGAACCTGAAGTGGCCCGGCTCGATGATGCCGGCATGAACAGGCCCGACCGCGACTTCATGAAGTTCGTCGCCATGGGCTTGGAAATGATTTGTAACTCCCGGCATGACCGGGCTGTCAGCCGGCCGGTTCCATGCGTCCGAACCTGGACGGTACGAGTGATGGAACCTGACGGGCTTCAGCCAGGGATGGCCGAGGGGTACGATGCCCCATTGCTCGGCCAGCTCGCGCTCGAACCCGTGAGCCTGCGGGCACTCGGGCGTCAGCGCGGGATACGAAGAGCCCGCGACGGTTGATGCCACGAGGAGCTTTCCCTGCGAATCGTCGGCAAGGACGGCAATGAGGCGGACATGGTCTGCCTCGGGCATTCCGAAGAGCGAGGCGATTCTACAGCCCGTGCGGACCGATGCGACAATCCATGCGCGCCATTCGGCAAGCGTGACGTCAGGCACGTCCCGCCGTCGTGTGGCGGACGCATTGCGCAAGGCCAGGGGAGAAAAGGAAGGCATTACCCGCCTCCCAGCAGGTGCGCCGCGCGGCTGAGAAAGACTTGGACGGCTGGCGGCACATACACGCCGAGCACCAGCAGTACGATGCCCAGGATCGCAGGCGGGAGCGTGACGAGCCAGGAGTCTGCAAGCGGCGCGTGCTTCAAACGGGCCGGGGGAGCGCCGAGCGCCATGCGCACCATGATGATGGCCATGCCGACAAACACCAGTGCAAGCGCGGCGAGATAGACAACGCTTGCAGCGACGCGGCCCTGTTCGATGAGGGCTTTGAGGATGGAGAACTCGCTGAGGAACGTCGAGAACGGAGGCATGCCGACAATCGCGGCGCAGCCAACGAGCCAGAGGACACCCGTGCGCGGCGCGGCATGGATGAGGCCGGTCACCTCTCTCGTTTTCTTGGTTGCGTAGGCGGCGATGATATTGCCCGCTGCGAAGAACAACAGGGTTTTGGCCATCGAGTGGTTGAGCGCGTGGAACAGTGCGCCTGAGACCGCGGCGCCGCCCGCGCCGATGCCAAGGGCGAGAATGCCCATGTGCTCGACGCTCGAGTAGGCCAGCATCCGCTTGAAGTCGGCCTGGCCGGCGATGAAGACGCCTGCAACGGCCATGGAGAGAAGGCCGAACAGGACGAGGAGATCACCGCTGAACCGGCCGAGCCCGTGTGCGGCGCAGACCTGGTGGACACGGACAATGCCGAGCAGGGCGCAGTTGAGGAGCGCGCCCGAGAGCAGGCCCGAGACGACCGAGGGCGCCTCGCTGTGCGCATCGGGGAGCCAGGTGTGGAGTGGCACGAGCCCCATCTTCGTGCCATAGCCCACAAGGAGGAAGATGAACGCCGCCTTCAGCCATACGGGCTGCAATGCCGACTCGGGCCGGACGAGGGTGTCAACCAGGAGCGGCAGTGAATGGCGGCTTGCCGACGTTGCCGCCACGGCAAGGAACAGCGTGCCGAGCAGCGCCAGGGCGATGCCGACCGAGCAGATCAGGAGGTATTTCCATGTCGCCTCGAGCGACCTTTGGCTGCGATGGAAATAGATCAGCGGCGCGCTGGTGAGGGTGGTGGCCTCCATTGCCACCCAGATCAGGCCGAACCGCCTGCTGACAATCATGAGCGTCATTGTGGCGAGGAATAACAGGAGGCAGGCCATGAACACCGCATCGGGCTCGTTGATGTTGGTCGCGTCATACGGGTTGTGCGGCAGGCGAGATCCCTCGCGCTTGAGATAGCCGACAGCGTAGACCGCCGCGGCGAGGAACAGGGAACTGGTGATGGTGAGGAACAGGCGCGCGAGGTCATCGAGGGCGAGCCAGCCCGCGCCTTCCGCCGCGACGGGCTTGAGCCACGTCGCCACGGTGAGCGCGAACTGTGTCGCGGCCGCGGCAATCAGGAGGACACGACGCAGGAGGTCGCGGCGGACAAGCAGCACGGAGATGCCGGCAATGGTGGGCACGAGGAGGAGCGCGGCTATCATTTCGGCTGCTCCGCGTCAGGAGTCCAGTCCGCAAGCTCATCGAGGTCGTCGGTGTCAATATGGTCGAACTCCCGGCTGATATGGAAGATCATGATGCCCATGACGAACACGGCAACGAAGGCATCGAGGAGGACGCCAAGCTCGACCAGCAGGGGCTGCTCGGGCAGTGCGGCGGTGCCGAAGACCGCGATGCCGATCTCGAGCATGAGATAGCCGAGGACCTGGGACACCGCCTTCACCCTGCTGACAATCACGAGCAGGCCGGTGAGGGCAGTGCACAGGGCCACGGGGAGCATCAGGGGCGAAGGTGCGGGCGACGGCAGAGGCAGCCGCGAACTCACCCAGCATGAACAGGCCAACAGGCCGATGCCCAGCAGAATCGAGAGGGGCTGACTGACGTACATCTCGACTTCGCGCCGTACCCGCGCGACGCGCAGGGCGCGGAAGACCAGCACCGGGAAGACCAAACCGCGCAACAGGATGGTGATGGCAACAAGCACCGCGGCGCCCATGGTGCGGTGCTGCGGCCCGAGGAGCAGAGGCAGCACGCCCGCTGCAACACCCTGCACAGCCACGATCCGCGTGCAGGCGCTGAGCCTGCTCGAGCCAAGGACCAGCAGGTTCGCCAGCATCAACGTCACCATGATAATGTCAATCCATGCAGTCATGAGTCTTGCTTCATCCGTGGTCAGCGCAGTTGGATCATGAGGGCGAAGAGCGCAAGTGCCGCTGCGCCAACGAGCAACTGGGGCACCTTGGTCAGCCTGACGCGGGCCATGACCGACTCGACGATGCCGACCAGTGCGGCGATGACAAGAAGCGCGGCACACGTGGCGGCCGGGGCGAGCCATGGATTGCCCGCGGGAGGCAGCAGTACGGCCGCCATCAGCGCGCCGAACAACCAGAACTTAAGTGCCGCGGTGTACTGGATGAACGCAAAGTCCGGGCCGCTGTGGTCGAGCACCATCACCTCATGGATCATGGTCAGTTCAAGATGCGTGTTCGGGTCGTCGAAGGGAACACGGCATGTCTCGGCCAGCAGGACGAGCGCCAGCGCAGCCGCGGCGAGCGCGGAGACTGAGCCGGTGGTACCGAGCGGGCCGATGCCCCGGCACATGCCTGCCAGGGACCATTCGTGGGTCGCGCGGCCAAGGGCAACGAGGCCGATGACCAGGGCCGGCTCTGCCAGCATGCCATACAGCATCTCGCGGCTTGCGCCCATGCCCTCGAAGCTCGAACCAGTGTCGAGCGCGGCCAGAACGGTGAAAAACCGGGCGAGGCCGAGCACGTAAGCCAGCAGGATGAAGTCGCCCGTGAAAGAGACGAGCCCGGGTGATCCCGCGCACGGCACGATGGTCATTGCCAGCACCACCGAGGCGAGGCCGACAACCGGCCCTGCCCGGAACAGCCACGTGGTGGTCGAGCTGAAGACAGAGCCCTTCCGCATGAGCTTGAGCAGGTCGAGATACAGTTGGAGCACGGGCTGGCCGCAGCGGCCGGCAATCACGGCTTTCACCCTGTTTGTCACGCCGGCAAGCAGGGGAGCCAGCAGCAGCGCCGCAACGAAACCGAGGAGTGATTGCAGGATCATCTCAGCTTCCACAGCAGCAGCGCCACGACCGTGACGACTATATAAAGGATGTACAACTGGAGCCGGCCGTGCTGGACAACGCGCAGGCGACGCATCAGGGCATAGGCCCGCCTGACCACGGGCGTCAGCAGGCGGACGCGGACAAGATCGGGCGTATGCGTGTGAAGCCGGGCATGGACGGGAAACAAGCCGCGCGGCAGATCCTCGTCACGCCGTGTCCGCAGGACGGCATAGAACAAGTCGAGCAGCGGCTGCGCGAAAGACGAGGCGGTGCACTGCATTTTTGCCGTTGGCGCGGCATAGCCGCAGTCCCAGGTGACCTGTTGGCCGGTTGGTTTTCCTGCCCGCGACAGTTTGCGCGCGAGCGCGACAACGAGGAGCAGAACAATCAATGCCGCGGCACAGAGGGCAATCCAGTACAAGGGTGCCGCAGCGATCACGAGTGCCTCGGGCGCCGTGCCGCTCGCTTGGGCAATCGCGGGGCTCAGCGCGCGCACGGCCCACGGAGCGGCCGCACCGATGACAACGCACACTGCCGCGAGCACCATCATCGGCGCACGCATGAGCGCGCAGCATTCGCGGGCGCCGGCTGCCGCAGCGCTGCGTGGAGCGCCGAGGAAGACAATGCCGAATGCCTTGGCAAAACACGCGGACGCCAACCCGCCAATCAGCGCCAAAGACACAATGACCGCCAGTGCCGCGGCCATCAACTGCACGGTCGAGCCTGCGCCCTTGAACGCACCGAGGAAGATGAGGAACTCGCTGACGAATCCATTTAGAGGTGGCAGCCCCGCAATTGCCGCAGCACCGATGAGGAAGCAGAGAGCCGTGCCCCGCATCCGGGGCAGCAGGCCGCCCAGCCGCTCGATGTTCCGCGTGCCCGAAGCCTGTGCAACGGCGCCCACGCCGAGGAACAGGAGGCCTTTGAACACGGCATGGTTGATCACATGGAGGAGCGCGCCAGCCATGCCCAGCGCGGCAAGGTCGGGCATCCCCTCTGCGCGGCCAAGGACGCCCAGGCCCATGCCGAGGGCGATGATGCCGATGTTCTCGACGCTGTGATAGGCCAGGAGCCTCTTGAGATCATGCTGGGCCAGTGCGAACAGGACGCCCAGGACGCCCGAAACTGCGCCGATGCCGATCAGGAGCCAGCCCCACCACGGCGCGGGCTCGCCCAGCATGCCCAGGACGCGGAGGATGCCGTAGATGCCCGTCTTGATCATCACGCCCGACATCACGGCCGAGACAGGACTTGACGCGGCGGGATGTGCGTCGGGCAGCCAGACATGGAGCGGCATGAACCCGGCCTTTGTTCCAAAACCCGCCACGGCCAGCACAAACACGAGTCCGGCCAATCGGCCTGCAACGCCCATCTGCGCAAGATCCAGCGAGCCGCTTGACTGGCCCAGGACGATGAACATGGCCAGGAGACAGGCCGTGCCGACATGCGCGGCAATAAGGTAGGTCAGTCCCGCGTCGCGAGCGGATGAGTCCTCGTGCTCGAAGACCACCAGGGCAAACGAAACCAGGGTCATCACTTCCCATGCAACAAGGAACAGCACTGCATTCCGGGCGGTGATGACCACAAGCATGCTTGCCGTGAGCAGGTTGAAGCAGCACCAAAGGACGCCCAGCGGCTTTTTGCCGCGCCACGAGGCGAAGTAGCCGTGGCCATACACGCCTGCGAGGGCGGTGAGCGCCGATGCGGCGAGGAGGAAGACGCCTGCAAGCGGATCACAGAGAAGGCTGAACGACCCGAACGGCACGTGCCACGCCGCATCGAACCGGAGTGGTGCAGATGCGCACAAGGCCTGGACACCCGCACAGCAGCCAAGCATGCCGCCGAGCGCTGAAGTTATAGCCCCAATGGCTGAAGAAATGCGTGCTGCGCGGCCGGTGGCAAGCGCAAAAAGACCCCCCGTGAGCAGGACGCTCAATGTAAATAACAGGAACATCATCCCGATCTGCGGCTGAGCCGCAGCACTGTCGCTGAGGTTCACGTCATAGCACAAACATTGTACACAAGACGGGCGCGATTGTCAAATCGCGGCGATCAGCAACTCAAATTCCGATATAAGGTTCTGAGACCCCCACGAGCTTGCCTCGTGGGTGAATAAGAGTGGCGAACCAAGCCAGCCGCGCTCCCTTCCCCCCTCCCCCCGCGCCCGTCACGGGCGCGGGG